>SDBV01013490.1_pt1 | contig 10400 bp, 14 predicted proteins | sample 2277081 | NCBI WGS metagenome assembly SDBV01 (sample SAMN10402039, study PRJNA504765) | marine sediment metagenome | isolation source: marine sediment core GS10_PC15, 223 cmbsf | place: Arctic Ocean: Southern Knipovich Ridge | collected 2010
AAACATGTGTTCATATCTCCAAGACAAGATTTAGAGAAATCTATTAAAATTGTTGAAAATGATATTCAAACAATAGAAGATACAAGTAATGCTCTAAAAAATTACAATGAATTGACTGACACGGCAAATAAATTTAAGAATAATATATTTCTTTATACAATAATTACGGTAGCCGGATTATGCGGTTTTGGAGTCTTTAATCAATCAAGAATGGGTAAAGCAAAAAGTAGAAGATTAGAAGAAGTTAAAAGGAAATACAATAGTTTAAAATAATTCTCCTCCAAATCACCCCCAGCTTAAAACACTTTCTATCAAAATCTCAAGAAAACATAACCTTTTTATATCCTTAAAATCTTGTAATATTAACATAATCCCAGGTGATCCTTAGGGGTTGCCTGATGCTTTTTATTCTGAAAAACCATTACGTCCACATAGAAAGATTTATAAATATTGTGCCCGTATAGATTTTATGGCATATACAGAAATTAAAAATAAGAATGGAAGAAAGTACTATTATAGAGTCAAAAGTATAAGAAATGGAAAAAAATTCAAAAAGCAGAGAATTTACCTCGGAAAAAATTTGTCTAAAGACGAACTTAAAGAAAAAATGAAACGAGCAGATAAGGAACTAAAGATAGATATTAAGAAAAAAGAAGATATTTTGGATAAAATAAAACCAAAGATAATACAAATTCTAAAGAAAAACAATATAAAACAGGCAGGAATATTTGGAAGTTATGCAAGAAGAGATTACAAAAAAAATAGTGATATAGATATTCTAATAAAGCCGTCAAAAGACATGGGATTCAAATTTGTCGGATTAGAAATTGAATTATCAAAAAAACTAAATAGAAAAGTTGATTTAGTCAGTTACGATGGGATAAGCCCCCACTTAAAAAAAGATATTTTAAGTCAGGAAATAAAAATACTATGAAAATCAAAAATGATTTGGTATTTATTGAGCATATTCTAGAGAGTATTAACGCAATTGAAAAATTTTCTAAAAATATGGCTAAAAAAGAATTAACTTCAAACAGATTAAAACAAAGTGCAATTGTAAGAGAAATAGAGGTTATTGGAGAAGCTGTGAAAAATATTTCCAACAAAACAAAAGATAAACATAAAGAAGTTGCATGGAAGGAAATTGCTGGAACAAGAGATAAAATGATTCATCATTATTTTGGGGTGGATTTAAATATAATCTGGAAAATTCTAAAAGATGATCTTCCAAAACTGAAAAGACAAATACAGAATATCAAAAGAGAGGGAATTTAAGACCCACGATTGATTTATTAATAAAAGAATATAAATCTATAAAGAAACTGGGTGACCACAAAAAATAACTTTTGTAGACAAAATATGAAAAAGGAAGATTTGTATAAAAAATATGGTAAGAAATTAATAGATAATATTTTTAATGAGGGATATTTGGAAGGATGCACTATTGCAATCAATAAAGATGGGATAGAAGATATCCCAGAGATAGATATAAAGTTAGCAATTAAAGAAATTAACGGGCAGAAGATAGGTAATTTTGAGTGGGATTGAAATAAGGTCTGGGCTTTAACCCCCCACTTCTCACCCCCAACTTAAAACACTTTCTGTAGTAATAAAACTTAAAAGCCAAAATAATATTTAGATTATATGAAAAGATTATTATTAACATCTAATGGCTTTGAAAATCCAAAAATTGGAAAAGAATTTTTAAAATTAGTAAATAAACCTGTTACTGAGATAAAAAGTCTATTCATTCCAAATGCATCAAGAACTAAAGAAGAATTGCATTATATTAGTTTATCAAAAAAAGAATTAATAGATTTAGGAATTGAAAAAGAAAATATTATTGAATATAACTTAGATAGAGACGTTAGTGATGGAGAACTAGAAAATATTGATGTAGTCTATATGTGTGGGGGAAATACCTTTTACTTATTATATAAAGTTAGAGAAAGTAAATTTGATGAGAAGATTAATGAGATAGTAAATAAAGGAATTGTTTATGTGGGGGTTAGTGCAGGGAGTATGATTATAGGTCCAGATATTGATGTCTCTGGGATAAGAGAGGAATGGGATAAGAATGATATTGGGATAAAAGATTTAACAGGTTTGAATTTAATAAAAGAGAGAATAAGCCCACATTATATTAATGAAGATAAAGAAGCTATTCAGAAATTTGAAAGAGAAACTGGTAAGAAGGTGACTCCTTTAAGAGATAACCAAGCAATATTAATTAAAGATAACGAAATTAATGTAATAGAATAATTCTTATTCCTTCTTCCCCTCTTCAACTTTCTCAACTTCTTCTTCAGGTTTTTCTTCTCCCTCAACCTTTTCTTCTCCCACACCAAAAAGAGAGAAAATAAAATCAAAAAATCTCAAGATTATTTCTAAAGTCACAATAAATACAAGATAATATGCTATGCTTCCAAAGAAATCAGGGATTTGATTAAAATGAGCAAAAATTCTTTCAAGATTGAAGAAGTTCTGGCTTAGAAGAGAGATAGCCAACAACATGAAAGGTAACAGCTTTGCAATCTCTTTTGATAAATCCTCGCTATAATAAGAAGTCATTCTTATTGCCGCAATTATCACTGCTGAAATAAGTAAAAGAGTGCTAACTTCCAGATTCTCTGTTAAAAATATCAGGAAAAGTGTAAAGATTGCAAACCAGAAGAAAATTAAAAATGGTAAGATTATGATATATTCAATAAAATAAAGTCCACCTGCAATTAATTTCGCAAGAACAGGGTGCTCTGCTTTGCTGTATTTTCCAAGGTTTAACTCAATAATATTTTTTTTAGCAACAAATCTGTAAAATTTCCAGACAAAAACAGCATAAATAACAACCAGTAAAACTAATAAGAATAAATTGATGAAAGTTTGAGCCCATGATGGAAGTAGTAAGAGAAATGAATTATAAGCTTCTAAGATTCCAGCTCCAAAACCATTTATCACCTCTCCTGCCATGAATTATTTTAGTAAAAGATATTTTTAAATGTTTCAATAAATTTAAATACAATATTTCTTTGTTTTTGTTATGATTGATATAAAACTGGTGAGAGAAAATCCAAAACTTGTCAAGGACAATATAAAAAAGAAGTTTCAGAATGAAAAGCTGAAATTAGTTGATGAAGTTAAAAAACTGGATGATGAATGGAGAAAACTGAAATATAAAGGAGATGATTTGAGAAAAGAGCGTAATGTTATTTCTAAACAAATTAACGAATTTAAGAAAAAGAAAAAAGATGTAAAAGCCCTGATAAAAAAAGCAAAACAGATTCCTGGAAAGATTGCTAAGAACGAGGAGAAAGCAAAAAAACTTCAAGAGCAGATAAATGAAATCATGTATCAGATTCCAAACATAATGCACAAATCTGTTCCTGTTGGAAAAGATGAATCTAAAAATGTTGAGATAAAAAAGATTGGCAAACCAAAGAAGTTTGGTTTCAAACCAAAGAATCATATAGAATTGGGCGAGAAACTAGGAGTTCTTGATTTTAACAAGTCTGCAAAAGTTTCTGGAAAAGGATTTTATTATCTAAAAGGAGATTTGGCTTTGTTAGATATGGCTTTGATAAATTTTGCACGAGATTACATGATTAAACAAGGCTTTGAATATATAGAACCCCCGCTTATGATAAGAAAGAGAATTCTCGACGGGGTTTATTCTAACGAAGAGATAAAACAAATGGCTTATAAAATAGAAGGAGAAGATCTGTATCTCATAGCAACTTCTGAGCACCCGCTTATCGGGCAATTCATAAATCAAACAATTAAAAAGAAAGATCTTCCGATAAAACAAACATCATATACTATGTGCTTTAGAAAAGAGATTGGAAGTCATGGTATTGACGAAAAAGGAATTTACAGAACACATCAATTCAACAAACAAGAAATGATTGTTATTTGTGAACCATCTGAATCTTACAAATGGTATGATAAAATGCTGCAGTATTCAGTGGATATTTTCAAGGCTTTAGAAATTCCTGTCAGACTTTGGGAAAGTTGTTCTGGAGATTTGGCAGATTTAAAAGCAAAAGGATGTGATCTTGAAGCATGGAGTCCAAAATTAAATGATTATCATGAAATTGGTTCTATATCAAACATGGAAGAAGCGCAGGCAAGAAGATTAAACATAAAAATTGAAGAAGGTGGTAAGAGATATTTTCCACATACTATCAACAACACTGTTATTGCAACATCACGCGCATTAATTGCAATAATGGAAAATAATCAGCAAAAAGACGGTTCAATTAAGATTCCAAAGGTTCTTCAGAAATACATGGGTGGGAAGAAGAAGATTGAGAAGAAAAATTAAGCAGAAATTAACTGTTGCTTTGGCTCTCCTAAAACACTTCTCTTTATCAAACTCCAATCAAGCCTAATCAAATTTTTAACAAAAATATTCTCAGTATTCAATTTATAATAATCAGATTTCCCCACTTTCCTCGTCTGTATTAATATACCAGCCTTAACAAAATTATCAAAAAAAACCCGGATAGAATTATAACTGACCTTGCTTTCCCTCGCTATCTGCGTCATAGGATAATCAAAGGAAAAGTTTTCTATTAAGAAATCCAAGACTTTTAATTGAGGTGTGTCTCCAAAATATTCCAAAAAAAGTGATTTATCTTCTTTATTTTTCATACTTTACTAACTTACTTAGCTTTTATAAACTTTTCCATACGAAATAAATCTTTCAAAAAGAGAAACATTTAAAATGTATAAAAGACTTTAATAATATATGGTTACAAATCTTAGAAAAGAAAAAGCACTATTAATGTTTAAATTAGCAAAAAGAAAAGGGGGTTGTTGGGGTGGAAAATACGAAAGATTAGAATACTTCAAAAGATTCGAGCCAAATTTAAATGAATTAATAAAAAATCTTGCAAATAAAGGATTGATAATTATTCATAAAAAACCAAAATATACAGCCATTTCTTTGAATAATCATCATAAAAAAGAGATTATAGAATTCATAGAAAAAGAGTTCCCAGATTTAAAAGCAATGATTAAATAATCCAACAAAAACCTTTAAAAATAATTCTCAATATAGTAGATTAGAAAAACCTTTAAAAACAGATTTCTATATTAGATTATTGTAACTTACAGGTTCTATCTGTCAGCTTTTTAAGGGAGGTTGATGGTCAAGGAACCGTAGGTGCCTTACCTGCCTCGGTAGTTTAATGGCCAGAACACATCCCTGTCGCGGATGAAACCCGGGTTCGATTCCCGGTCGAGGCGTTTACACACATTTATAAATCAGAGTTTTGTTTTTTATCTGCAAGATAGACTAGTTCTATATTGCTAATTAATACGGAGGAAACATAGATGGGATTCAATGACAGGTCAAGACGAAATGATAACAGATCAGGACGAAGTGGTTTTAGAGACTTTAATAGTGAACCACGGGAAATGCATAAGGCAACTTGTTCTAAATGTAAGAAGGAATGCACAGTTCCTTTTAAACCTACAGAGGGCAAACCAGTTTTTTGTAAAGATTGTTATGTAAAGAAAAGTCCAAGAAGATTTTAATCTTGGATCTTAATTTTATCTTTTATTTTTCTTAGTTTTATAATATATTAGTAATTAAAGTCGGGGCGTTTCGTTAAAAAGAAGTTAAACGAAATATTTAAATAGTAATATCAATTGATATTATCATAAAATTAGGAGAATAAAATGCAAACTCAGATAAAGTATAATACAAGATCTCCCACACTTCAAACAGTGCTGATGGTGGAGAAATTCATAGACAAAGAAAGCGGAGAATACAAGAAAACAGAACTTTTCAAAAAACTTCCAAAAAAAGTTATGTGGCAAACTTTCCAGGTAATAATGGAATATTTGGAAAGTATTGGAAAAATAGCATATGATAAGGAAGGTTATGTTGTATATATCTGGAATCCAGAGTTCTATGAAAAAATAAAAAATAGACCAGAAATTAAAATATGAAAGCCCACAAGATTATTTTTATAGACAACAGCCTAGAAAAAACATTTAATGATCTTCCTGAAAAAGATAGCATCAAAAAAGCACTTAAGAGAGCAATTGTTGATATAAAAAATAATTGTTATGCTGGAAGAAATGTGAAAAAGAAATTAATCCCAAGAAAACTAATAAATAAATATAAAATTAATAACCTTTGGATTTACAACCTTCCTTCTGGCTGGAGATTATTATACTCTATAACTTCTCCAGAAAAAGTTGAAATAATTGCAGTTATATTGGATTGGATGGATCATAAAGATTATGAAAGATTGTTTAAGTTTTAATCCCCCTCCTCTAGGGAGTTCTCCCAAAATCTTTCTTCCCCGGTCGAGGCGTTTACCTCTACATTATTAATAAAACCGTAAAATATATAAAGATGTAGGGGTATATAATTCTATGAAAATCAGAGAAAGGAAAAAAGGAAAGAAAAAATATTATTATTTGGAACATAGTCTAAGAAAAGGAAATAGGGTGGTTAAAAAAGAAAAATATCTCGGCACTAAAATCCCAGAAAACATAGATAAGATAAAAGAAGAATTCTTGAAAGAACTAAAATCAGATTTATACAAAAAACTGGAAAAAATCAAAAAACATTTTCAGAAAGAATGGAAACCACTACCAAAATCTATTAAAGAAAAAGAACTTGAAAATATTTCTATTGCTTTTACTTATAATACAAATGCTATTGAAGGCTCAACAATAACACTAGACGAGACGAGAGAGATTATCCACGACAAAATAGCTCCTAATAAACCTCTTAGAGATATTAAAGAGACAGAATTACATAACAAAGTATTTCTTCAAATGCTAAGAAAAAAAGAGAAGATTACTAACAATTTTCTTTTGAAATGGCATAAAGAGATATTTAGAGAGACAAAACCAGATATTGCAGGAAAATTTAGAGAATATTTGGTAAGGGTTGGACCTTATTTGACTTCTAATTGGCAGGATATAAAACCCTTAATGAATAAACTGATAATATTCATAAATAATTCAAAGATAAATCCTGTGGAATTAGCTGCCAGATCTCATTATAGATTTGAGAGCATTCATCCTTTTGGAGACGGAAATGGTAGGATTGGCAGATTACTAATGAATCATATTCTTTGGCACGCAGGATATCCTATGCTGATTATTGAGTATAAAAAAAGAAGTTCTTATTACAAGGCATTCAGAAAAGGAGAAGAAGGTTTTATTGATTATTTTTTAAGAAGATATTTGGCTGTTCATAAGAAGAGGTTGAAGTGAGCTAGGGGGGCTTTGTTCATATTTTGAGCATAAAATCTCAAGCAGAATTAAAAAAGAACTTTAAAAAATTATCACTCTTACAAGAAACTTCAATAAATTTTGAGGTTCCGCACCCCCCAAGTAGCAAGATGATTTTAAAAACCTTAACTTAGATTCCTTAATTACTACCGGTCAAGGCGTAAGTCTTATATAATAAGATTTCTAGAAAGCTAGTATGGGGATATTTGATTTATTCAAAAAATTAATTAAGGAAAATAAAGTTGAAAAAATTGTTACAGAAAAGCTGGCTTTTTCTGAGATTGAAGGCTGGATTGAAAGAAAAATAAGGGAAAATGAAATTAAAAAAAAAGAGATTCTCTTTGTGGTTGGGGAGAAGATTGAGGATTTTATTAAGGAGCTTAGAGAGAAAATAGTAACTTTGGAGGGTTTTGATGTTGAGGCAAGAAAGGAGAAAGATCATATTAAAAATATTGTAACTGACAGTAGAGAGAAATATATAGAATCTGTGGAAGACTTAATTGAAAAATTGAATAATCTAGATGAACCTAAACTAGAGGAATTTATTGAGAAGATAAATAAGATTTTCTTTGCTTTTAATAAAAGCTCATTTAAGAATTATGAAAGGGCTACAATTTTAATTGGAAAAGAAATGGGAAGTATAAAAGAAAGCCTAAAAGTCTTTTCTAAAAATCTGTTAAAAACTTTTGATAAGAGTAAACCCATTATAGATTCTTTTAAGAATCTTTTGATAATTAAAGAAAAATTAAATACAATTACCCCAATCGGCAAAACTTTGGAAAGTATCAGTGAAAAAAAATCAAATTTGAATAAAAAAATAAGCGAGAAAGAAGAAGAAAACAAAAAACTCTCGGAAAAAATAGAAGAAATTAAGAAGAGTCCTAATTATTTGGAGCGTTTGAGAACTAAAAAAAAGATTGAATCTCTAAAAGAAGGGTTAAAAAATGATATTTTTATGTTAAAGCAACTTCTTGATTTTAAGGCATTGGCTAATTTTTTCCATATTTTTGAAGAACAAATGAAAATTGTAAAGAATCATAAAGAAGATTTTCAAACAAACTTTCAAAAAGACAATGGAAAAATGATAATTGATTTGTTAGATGAAGCTAAATTAAATAATAATACAATTTTAGAAAAAGTAAATTTAATCAGAACCAAAATAGAAGAAACAGCAAATCACGAAAAAAATCTAAAAGAGGATGAAACTCAAGAAGTATATCTCGATGTAAAAGAGGTTGGCCTTGAAATTGACAACCTAAAAATAGAAAAGGCAAAAGAAGAAAAAAGAGATGAGAAGATAGGAACAAATAAGGAAGAATTGATTAATTCATTAAAACAAGAGCTAGGTGGGATGAATGTGGAAGTGATTTGATTAAGGAGGGGGCATCTGCTGAGTTAAATATCAAATCTGTCTCCAGGTTTTACAAATCCTGCAAATCCATCTGCTTCTGGATTCCTTTTATCATATCCGCTACCTAAATGAACTAAATGGGTTCTTGCTCTTACTTCGGGAGCAAGTTCTCTTTTTAATTTGTCATAAGAAATATGGACATCTCCTTTGCTTTCAAAAAATTGACAATCTTGAAAAATTAATCCATAACTAGGATCTGGTAATTCAGTAGTATCCCCTGAATAAAAAATATCATTCCCTATTTTAACTCCATAATTTTCTAATCCTGGAACATGGGGGGTCTCAAATAATCTCGTTTTTAAAGTTCCTGGAACTTGAAATTCTTTTCCGACATGAATCTTAAAATAAGTATCAAGTGTAGCTTCTATAGGGTTTCCATCATGGTCTGCTCCATTAACCATCCCTCCTTTTAATACATGTTCCCATAAATTATGGGCAAAATCATTAGTAGCAACATAAAGATTTGGTCTATCATCTCCTTGGCGTTTTAAAGCAAAATAATTCATAAATCCTAATCCCTCTAATCCTCCAACATGATCTGCATGTACATGAGTTACCACAATATCAGTTATTTCCCCTATTTTTCCAGATTTTATTAAAGAAAGTGGAATAGTGCTTCCACAATCAACCAATAAATTTCCTGAATCTGCCCCATTAATTATAAAACCCGTATTTCCAAGTATAGGATTTAATGCAGAACCAGTTCCAATCCATTCAATGTATTTTTCTGCCATATTATTTTATCTCAGAATTAGGCTTCTGAGGTGCCAACACCTCTAAAAAAACTAGTTTTTGACATTTTTAAGGATTTCTATTCTTTGTTTTTATAGGATTGTATCACTTTTGATACGGGCTCGGTCTGGGCATTGAACATTTTCGTTCAGGTATAGAAACTATAGTTAATTTTAAATACCCTAAAATCATGTTTCTGTAGTAGGGGGGTCAACTTCGGTTGATTGGATGCTTCGGTATCCTTTCCTCTTACACTCTAAAATTCTAATGACATAACAATAATTTTATAAACATTATTTTGTAAATTAGTATAATAAAAGAGGTAGAAATGAACATCAAAAAGTTTTTCATTAATTTTGTAATTGTAGTTGTGATAACTTTTGTGGTTGTAACAAGTGTAAATGCATTAGATAGAGGTTATTGTGTAACAGCAGAAATTTCAGATATTAGTCCAAGTTCAGTTGGAATTGGAGAAGAGTTTACAGTAGGGATACAAATTGAAAATTGCGGGGGTAAAATGCCAGAATATGTTTCTTTTGAATTACTAAATCCCCCAACAGATATTACAATTAAAGAACCTTTAATTATTAATATTTCTAAATTATATTATGGAAATAGTGAAAGATTTATTACATACCATATGAGGACAACTGATGATGCTCAACCTGGAACTCATTTAATTAAAACAAGACTATCTTATGGGAGAACAGAACATTCAATAATAAAAAATTATAATATAACAATAGATGTTATAGGAGATGAAGCAGAATTAAGTATTGCTTCTCTTAAAACTAATCCTGTACTTCCAAGAAAAGGAGAAACAGTTGAACTAACTTTAAGAATTGAAAATACAGGGGATGGAACTGCAAAATCAGTAAGCGTATATACAAACCATTCATTTCAAGGATTAAAACAATCATTTATTGGTGCACTTGATTCAGATGAAGATGGTCCTGTTATCTTAACTTTTATTGTAGACAGGTCTGGAGAATTTGAATTTCCA
>SDBV01013491.1_pt1 | contig 10398 bp, 5 predicted proteins | sample 2277081 | NCBI WGS metagenome assembly SDBV01 (sample SAMN10402039, study PRJNA504765) | marine sediment metagenome | isolation source: marine sediment core GS10_PC15, 223 cmbsf | place: Arctic Ocean: Southern Knipovich Ridge | collected 2010
GGGAGGATCATCCATACCATGTCGGGAATCCGGGCCTGGCCGCAACTCCGTGCCCGGTCGATAGTTGAGTGGAGCCACCCCCGGGATTCGAACCCGGGGCCTGCGGTTACAAATGCAGCGAGGTGGGCCTACGCGGCCATATTCGGCCGTTTTCGACAGGGAAAGACGCTCCCGACAGGGGGCTCAGGTCACACTCCAGGTCACACTGGAGATTTGAAACAGCGCCGAACCCGTTCACACTTCTTCCCCTTTTTGTTGCTCTCTGCCGAAAGCCGCCCAGCGACCGTGACACCCGCCGCTGACATGGCATCACACTCCCCCGGCCGCCGCCGTCACGGACATCCTCGCCGGCATTCGGCACTTCTGAGACCTCCACGGCCTTGGTGAGCTCGCGAGCCCGGTCCACTGGGTCTGTCGTGCGTACTCGATGACAGACAACGGTCAATCACACCTGTCCAAGCCTAGAATTCCAGATCCTCGACGTCATGCGGCGCGTTCTTCTGGCCCTCCTTTTTCAGCACACTCATGTTGTCTAGCACCCATCGCCAGGACCGCCCCTCTTTCGCGAGCCCGTCTATCACCTCGCCTGGGAGTGTGGCGAGGCGCGCGTGGTTTCCGAGGTAGCTAGTTGAGTATCTGCCTTCAAGGAGATCGGCAAGACGTCCTACGGCGTCGGTCCCGTGGTGCGAATCGCCCTTGAAATAATTCACGCACTTGCCGATACGGTGGCGCAGGTTGAGAGACTCGTTGGGGGCTGCGCTGTCGCTTTTTCGTGCCTTGAGGAATTCGTACACGGCGAGAACCACTTGCCTAGACAACTCGTCGATTTGCCTCGCGATGCCGGAGTCGGACCGGCGTGAGTTCCGTCCTTCCTGGTCGCTCTTCGTTGCCGCGGCGGTCGGCCGTTTCGCTCTCTTCACGGCCCTCTTTATGCTCCTAGCGGTCGGCCGGGCGGCCCGATCTTTGGCCTTCCTCGTTAGCTTTTTGGTTGACCTCTTCCCCTTACCCATCCGGCCTCCTGCTCTCTCAGACCGGCGCTGCACCGGATCCTCAAGCTTGTACATAGCATAGTGCGCCCTTGCTCAGCAACAAGAACCTACAACAAATAGGCGTGTGGCCGGTGGGCCTAGATCCAGCTGTGGAATTCACGTCATAGCCGGTAACGGCGGCCTGCCGTCAGTCGAAGCCGCCTCCCGGGTCTGATACGAGTTCCTCGTCGGCGTCGAGACAGTCTTGGCCCGGAGTGTCGCCGTCGTGCTAGGACTTCTGCTCCAGATGTTCGATGCCCACCGTCCTTTTCCTCGGTCTCTTTCCCGACAGCGCGCGCATGTTATTCAGCACCCAATGCCACGAGCGACCATCCCTGACAAGATCCTCTATGCAGCGCAAGTTCGCAAAACGCGCATGCGCTTGGAGGTTGCGTTTGCTGTGTCGGCCGCCGAGGAGCTCGACGAGACGACCTACCGCATTGCTGCCGTACGCCTTGGGATACCTGAACAGATTCACAAGTTCTCCTATGTACGCGCGAAGCCGGAGGGACGGATTCGGCGCCTTCGGGTTGCCATTCCGTTTCCTCTCGAACTCGTATCCGGTCAGTCTGGCCTCCTTGAACAAGTCGTCTATACGCCGTACCTGGTCTTGGACCCAAGATCGATCGCGCTCGCCCTTCTCCCTGACCGCCCTCCTGGTCTTCTGCCCGGTCTTCCTCGCGTGCTTCTTGCCCTTTTTCGCGCCTTTCGTCTTGCCCATAAACAGATCTCCCTCGGGAGCGTAGCGCTCCCGACGTGACCACAGGAGTTTGCAACATACTAGCGAGCCACATACCCAGGTCAAACAGACCGTAAGAGTGCGTCCTGGGCCACGACGTGCCGAAATCCGGCCCGCTTCCGCCCGGGAATATGGACTACCGGGACCCTTACTGTCGGCACGCCCGTTCCGCCGCCCGTTTCGGCCCCTGAGATGGACGGCTCTCCGTCGTCGAAGCGTGCCGTCCGGAATCGTCTCCGGGTTTCAAGATTTCATGGATTGTGTGGCGGCTACAGAATCTATAGTCACCACGAACCTGCGCCCTTCGAGAGCTGGACCGAGGTCATGGGGTCGGAGCGCCTCACGGGTGCGCTCTTGGATCGCCTCACGCACCGGGTCCATATCATCGAAGCGAACGGTGAAAGCTACCGCCTGAAGGAGTCCCGACGGAGATCCAAGAGAGTCCGCAGCAAGCGACAGTAGGAAAGAGCATTTGACGGCCCGCGTGCGCGGGGCACAATATGGCGTGGGTGCCACAGTTTTCGGCCGCCCCCGTCACACTATTCGAGCGACGACCGCATCCCAGAGTCCGAGAAGGCATAATTCGACCGGCTGTAGGCTGCCAGAGGCCTGAAGGCACGTGCCAAGCCGGATACCAGCGGAGTCCTGTCCTTGAATAGATCGTGGCCGAGGTCGAGGAACTCCACCCTGATCGCCTTTCTTGCGTCAGCGGCGAGCGTGTAGGCATGCCCCTTGGCATTGTGCGTCCTCGGGTAGAGCAAGATCCCGTCGGAAGCATCGTATCGAGTGACATATGAATAGAGCTGATAGATGTCGTCCCTCGAGATGCCCTTACCAGCTGGGATTCCGCCCATCCCCAGGTGCTTCCACTTGGTGTCAACGACGATCCTCCGCTGCCTGTCCTGGCTCTCCACGAAGATGTCGGGACGCAATTGCCACGCTCCTCGACCGTCTCCGCGACGAAGAAGGTAGAGTCTGCGAGTCTTGGCTTGGATGCAAACCCGACACCCGCCAAGGCCGAGCGATGAGGCATGGCGAGCGACGAAGCGAGCCACGAACCGCTCGAACAACCTGTCCATCGGGAAAAGCAGGCTGAAGGCCGCTTGCCGACCGGCGTACGGGAGAACCGCGGTGCCGGAGACTACCAGTCGGCAGAACTCCACGAGGCCGCGGAAGCGCTCGGTGTTCCTGTCCAGCTCTACCTTGCCGAAGTGGTGTGGCGCCAGGGTCACGCGAGATACGTCCGCTAGATGAAGAAGGGCTTCCCTGAGCCTTGACCTGGTCCGCTGCAGCTGGACCATCGGGAGAAGCATATGGCACGTGCCCTTGAATACTCGATTCAGCCAGTTGTCGGCGGCGAACTCGTCGAAGGCCACGAAGACGCGGTCCTTTCGGACGGCATTGAGGCGGACATGCTGGTTCACGAGCATCTTGCCGCGCAGGAACCTAGCGTTCTCTTCTCTTCGCAGGTACGCCTTGTGAAGGCCCTTGTTGAGCTCGCGCAGGAGATGTTCGGCGAAGACGAGGGTGAATGCTTCCAGGAGCGGGAGCCTTCGCAGCCGGAGTTGGGCAAGCGCCCCCTCTTTCGCAGGGAGCCAACCGGCGACTGCAAGCATGTATAGGAGGTTGCCCCGCGCCAAGTTGCTGCTATCGCTGCCGTGCCGGCCGGCTGGGCCATCGTTCACTGTCTCGTCGATCTTCGGCAGTATCTCGACGGTCAGTCCAGGCACGGACACTACGCCGACGTGATTCAGTGCCCTGATGTAGCGAAGATGACTCCAATCGAAGATTGCCGAGCCCGACGCCAAAGCCTGTGTTTCGTCGAACGACTGCAGCCTTGACTGCCTCAGGGCTCCGCGTCGCTCACGTCCGATTCTGCCATACTCGGGTACAGATATGAACTCCATAGCCCTACCCGTCTGTGGAGGTGTGGCCGCTTGTCCCGATGATCGAGTTGAAGTAGGGAGCTAGGGCGCTCCCGCCGGCCGCGACGAAGCCACTGTTGAGTGCGTAGCGGAGGCGGACTTCCTCCACCCCGTGGCCCAGTGGCTGGTCGCTTTGGCTATCCAGTCTGGATGCCGTCACGATTGGGTGCCTGTTGTCCGTGAGTCCGTCGCCCGTCTCCACGTCGTAGGGGCAGTTCAACACACTACACAGCTTCTCCCAATCGTCGTAGAAGTACTCCTGCAAGAGCGGCACCACGCGCGTCAGGAACACGCGCTTCAGTGCGTCGAGTGAAGATATCTCCATAAAGTAGGAGTGGCCGATCTGGTGGTCTCGGTCGTAGAGCGCCTCTATGCGCCCATTCATCGCGCTCAACAAGAGGGGGATGCTGATCCCGTCTACCTTCCCATCGTTGCCAAGGTTGTCTGCGAGCACCGGGTAGTCCGGCATCATCTCCTCGAACTCGAACCGACGGCGCAGCGCGGTGTCCATGAGGGCAATCGACCGGTCGGCCGTATTCATGGTCCCGATGACGTACAGATTCGAAGGGACCCCGAACGGTTGCCCCGAGTACGGAAGTGTGGCGACCATCTCGTTGAGCTGGCCGAGCCGCTTGTCGGTCTCCAGGAGCGTTATCAGCTCCCCGAACACCTTCGAGATATTGCCGCGATTGATCTCGTCGATGACCATCACGTAGTTGAGCGGTGTGGTCGGCTCATCCTCGGCGAGTAGTTCGACGAGCGCCTCTCTCTTGACGGTGGCCTCACTCAGTTGGTAGATGGACATCTGCGCGAAGACGCCCTTGATTACCCTTTCCTTGGGAAGACTCTCGTCGAACACTACAAGCCATTCGACAAGCCGCCTTTGGCCCCTGTCGTCCGAGTCCGGCGGCGTGTAGTCACCAGATACACGGCCGATGGCTCTGAACTTGCTGTTGCCGTCGGACACGACCACCAGGTCGTTCACCTGCATCTTGTTCTTGAAGGCATGCACGGACGTGATGTTGTAGTCCTGTCCGTCGATGTCGGGCTCGACGGACTGAAGCTTGCGCTTGACCGCGTCACGGTCGTCGCATCCCGTGAACTCCAACCCCTTGCCATAGCCGAGCCACAGGTAGCTGTGCTCAATGCAGTCCTCATAGATGTACGCCTCGCTTGGGTCCCGCGTGTTACCGAGGGACATCTTCCAGACCCGCGCATTGGCTGCGTCGTGGCCAACGCCGGGGCTCCTCTTCTTGGCCCTGCTCCTGGCTGAGGCGCATAGCCTCTTGAATACGCCGTCGCGGAGCTCAAACTGAACTCCTGCGGTAGGCGATGCGTCGGTCGCTTCGCCATCGTCGGCCAGTACCGGCCTGATGCCTTCAATGAATTCCTCATAGCTATATGACTGGTGGAAGGTCACACACTCGATTCGCCCTTCCTCGCGAAGCTTGTTGAACCGTGCCACCAACTCCCGCCTGTCGGGGGGCACCTGCCCATCGCAGACCTCAACGGCCTGCTCGATGGCGATGTATGTCTTGCCCGTTCCCGGAGGCCCGTACAGGATGCGGTTCAGGGGGTAGTCTTGCCGGTCACTAGCCTCCGGCTGCGTCGGCGCGGTGGGCTCAGCGCCTCCGGGCAAGCTCTTGCCCAACGAATCGAGATATGCGTAGCGCGATAGACTCGGGTAGTCCAGGTTGAGGACCTGATTGACGTTGTCCAGCAGCGCGAGGTACGCCGGCAGGTCCTTCACGTCCGCCTCTATGCCCTTCTTCCTCAGGAACTTGCGGTTCCGGGAATCCAGGGCCAGATACTTCCTTGGCCTGAGCCAGAACATGCCCATGGTCAGTTTGCCGACGCCGACCGTGCCGATCGCCGTGCACTTCATGAACAGATCGGCGTCAATATCGCCGACCTCACCAGCCACAGCCTGCTCGGCCAGCTTCCAGAGGCTTGCGATGTCGTCTCTTCCGCGATCCTTGGCGTACGGGAACCACCAGCTCTGGAAGTTGTTAGCCACAGGGATGCCGTCGAAGTCAGTGGGCAGGCTGCTGGCAAGCCCGAAGAACCGCTTATTTTCCTTCAGGATCGCCACCCGGTTCTCGTCCGTCAGCCCGCGGTTGAAGTCGGCATAGAACGTGAATGGGTCGATATCGCTCAGCTCAATCTCACCGGAAGCGTCATTGTCCCGCAGGCTGATCGTGGGGATATCGCGAGAAGCGAGATCCCGAAGCAGGTCCAGAAGCTCGGCCCGCTTGTTCCGGTAGCCGAGGATTGCCTTCCCGAGCTCCTCGTAGATGGGAATCCAGGTGAACATCCTGCCTCCTCCCGCTTGAGAAGCCTTGTCCGTCACCGGCTGCCAAAAGGATAGCGCTTGGCCCATTTCGCAACCGCCTTCTCAAGCGGGTCAAGGCGCCCCTTTATCGCGTCATACCAGTGATTGCGCGCATCCCGTGGCATGCAGCTCGCGGCGGCGATCAGCGCACGTCGGCACCACGGCGGCTCGTTCTGCCAATCGCGCCATCGTGCCTGGAACCAGTGAGAGCAACCCACTCGCCCCATGGCGAGGATGAGCTTCCTGCGCGTTGGGTTGTCGCAGGCCGCGTGCAGTAGCGCAGTGAACCTGCTGGCGTTGCCCCACTCAGTAGATGCGGCGAAGACGTCCATCAACCAGACCCGGTAGTACTCCAACTGCCCCGTGAATGCTCCCTCCAGCAACGAGATAAGCTGCTCCCCGATGGTCCGTCGCCGGGCCATGTCCAGGGCCTTCTGCCCCTTCAGATAGGTGACTACACTCGGGAGCACCGGATAGAGCAGGTCCATCGCTCCGAGTACGTCGTCGATGACTGAGGCGTCGCCGAGCTGGCCGAGACGCAACAGGATGAACCTGACGGTCTTCAAGTCGGGGGCTCCCGACCCTATCTGGTCGCGCAACAGCCCCGCTAGGTTCAACGCGTCCACAGCAGCCTTTTGCCCAGGTGTGAGTTCGGAGTACTCGATCCTCTCATAAGGCGAATCCAACCCCAACTTCCGGGCGAGTTCCTCGAACTGCGCATTGAGCCGAGAGAACTCCATGAACTTCGGCGCAAGGAGCTGCTGGACGAAAGCATCCGCCGTTAGCACTTTCGTCTTGTGTGCCTGGAGTGTCAGGCCGCGCATCCTGAAAAGGTAGTCTGCTAGGAGTGCGAGTGCAGCGTAGCCATCGCCATGAGACTCGCAGAAAATGCAGTAGTCGTCCACGTATCTCACGAACTTCAGGCCTCGCTGCACCAGAAGAGTATCCACATCAACCAGGGTTGCCTCGGCAAGCAGACGTGTGGCGTCACTACCCACCGGTATCCCGTAGGTCTCTGTGCCGTTCCAGCCAGAGAGGAAATGCATGACCGCCTTCACGCGGTTCCTGTCGGGTACGGATGCGTCAAGGGCGTTCTCAAGGCGATGGTGGTATACTCGGTGGTAGAAGTCCGAGATATCCGCCATCGCCACGTGCGAGTACTGAGTCTGCTGAGCGATGTTGACCGCCTCACGGGCGAACCTGCCATATACGTAGTTGCGGTCATACATCCACCCAGACAGATCGGGGGCGAAGCGGTAGGAAAAGACGACGTTGTCCGTCTTGGGAATCCTCGACGCCTCCACGAGGTTGCCAATCTCGTACACCGCAGCCGTGTAGAGGAGGAAGTCCAGCGGGTCGAGCTGCGTGACGACGCGGAAACCATACCTACCCTTCGGAGAGAGCATTGAACGCAGCGGCCGTACCTGCCACTCGAAGATGTTCTGGTCGGCGAGGTAATCCTTGAGGTCATCCCACTGATCTCGGATGGCGTGGTACTCAAAAGGCCAAGGCAGAATGTCGGTGTCGCCGACCTTCAGGGCGTGCGTCAGTGCCCACTCAAGGCTCGCCGCCTGTACCTTGAACATCGGAACGACGCCTCCCGCCCAAGTGCCATTGCCGCGCTTGACAGCCCTATCCGTCGTCCTCTCCGGCCAGAGCGCGGCCCATGCGGTACTTGATGTCATAGTTGATGATGAAGTCGAGCTCCTCCTCGGTGAAGCCGTAGTGGCGCGCGAGGAGGTGGTCGATTTCGTCAATGATGGGCTTGGAGCGCTTCGGGTAGAACTTGTCCAGTTCCACCCAGCCGGTGTTCCGATACTCGATTCTCTGTCGTACTGCCTTGCCCTGAAGATCACGCATGAGCTGTTGGCATACCCTCAACAGATCTCTGCAAGTCCCCTGTCGGATCTCTGTGAGGGCAACCGGGAAGCTCCGTATGAGCTCCCTTCCGCAATGGTAGGCGTCCGAATAGATGATGTAGTAGAAGTAGAAGAGCGATGAGTTCAAGAAGGCACATGCAAGGCGAGCCATATCGGCCGTCGGGAAGAAGAAGACCTTGTAGTCCTCCGACTTCTTCTGCCCATCGCGGTCATTGTAGAAATGGGGCACAAAATCGAAGCACTTCACGAAGTACGATGCGATTCGGTGCGCATACGCCGGGTGGCCATTAGCAGTTGTCTCGACCATACCCAGGGTCTCTTGCTTTGTCATCAGTTTACGGATGATCTGGCCTTCGAGTGGTGATGCGACCTTGGGAATAAGACCTCCAAGGAAGAAGTCGCGGTCAAGCGCTGCATACTGGATGGTAGCGAAAAGCTGCTCGCGAGCTGCGGTAGCCCAACGCATGAAACCCGTTGAGTAGAGATCGTTGGGAGAGGCCCCAGCAGCTTGCCCTAGGAGAATCGTCAGCCGCATTTCGACGCCGTTGAACAACACCGATGGATTCCTATTGCCCGAGTAGTTGCTCAAGTATAGGGGCGACATGGAAGAGATCACTAGGTCTCGGAGGGATGCCATGCGCTTGGTTGATATCAGGCTCATAGGCAGAATCATCCCAATACGTCCGGTGCTGTTCATAAGGCAGGCGCTGCGCTCAACAACATAGGCGTAGAGATTTCCACAGCCTTCGGTATCGTAGCCGATCACTGTGTATTCCTTCTTGATCTTTGAGTATTCCACATACGGCGGATTCCCGACAATTACATCGAAGCCGCCCGCGTGCATGATGCCGTAGAAGTCCACGAACCAGTGGAACGGCTTGTGCGACTTCATCCAGTCTTCGTACTTCTTCTTCTTGCCGGGGTCGATCTCGTATTGCTTTGCCAAGCAACGGTTCAGTCTCTCATCCAGGTCGGCCAGCGCCTTCTGGAGCGACTGCTTCGCTCGCGCGATGTCCTCATGGGCGCCGGGGGCATCTAGCTGTCGCCGACGGAAATCCTGGAAGAGCGCGTCAGCCTCGGCCGCGAAGCGCTCGATCTCCTCTAGCTCCCCCTTCTCCTCCGGGAGGGACGAGAGCAGCTTCCCCTGCCCGTTCGACTCGGTCGTCACAGCGTCGCGCACCGACTCCCGCGTGGCGAAGCCGACGAGCGTGTTCCCCGCCCGGATGTTGAAGTCGATGTCGGGCAGGGGTTCGATGTGCTCAACCGAGTCCACCTGGGCCACGAGCTTGAGGAATAGGCGCAGGCGGCATATCTCAATGGCCTCCTCCATGATGTCCACACCGTAAAGGTTGTTCACGATGATGGACTTGAAGATGAAGTAGCGCGGACTGTGGTGCCTTGCGACAGTAGCCAGAGTCTTGTGGAAGTCGGGGTACAGGCTGTGGCCGGACTCCCCCGCCCGCGCGGCGTCGTCGATGAACGACTGCATTCGGTCGAGGCACGCTTCGTAGAGGTCCTCCAGGATGTTCAGCGCGGCGAAGAGAAACGCTCCCGAGCCGCAGGCCGGGTCCAGGACGGTAATAGTCGTGATCGCCTTCCAGAAGGCTCGGACGAGCTCCGGGCCCTCGGCGTTCGTGATGGCGTCGAGCGCGAACTGCTCGATATCGAGGTTGTACGTGACGAGGTCGTTGATTTCCCGGACCTCGCCAGCCTGGAGCTTCGCCTTGACCTCCTCGTAGCGCCTCCGCCGCGCGACGTGCTCGCGCCACGTCTCGGTCGGGAGGGCGTACTCCTCCGCCGCCGGGACGTTCCAGCCGCCGCGTTTCGACACGTCCTTCACCCCCGCCGCTATTTCCGGCGGAAGCTCCTGTGGCTCGGCTAGTGGCGTCGGGTGCGGCTTGGCAAGAGCGTTGACCGTGATCCCGTGTTTCATGGAGTCATAGATGTACTTGCCAGGGTCGTTCCGAAGGAGGTGCCACACCGACTGTTCGCCCTCGAAAGCGATGCGACAGTCCTGACGGGCCGCGTCGAAGATGTAGGGGATGACCGTGTTCCGGCTGATGTAGCCGGTGATGTCCTCCTTCGTGTAGTAGGCCCCCATCTGCTTCTGGTTGATGTACTTCTCGAAGATGTAGCCGAGAACGTCGGGGTTGACCTCGTCGTCCTTGCGTAGCGGGCGCTCGTCCAGGTGCCACTGGTAGGCCTCGAAGAAGGTGAAGAGCTTCTCGAACGCCTTGTCTGCAATCGTGATCTTCTTCCCGTGTAGCTCCTCGACCTGATGCCGCTGAAAGATACCGCCGTTCAGGTACGGGACGCGGCCCAGGAGCTTGTTTGGGGTCTTCGAGCGCTCGTCCTCTCGCTTGGCGAAGCGCTCGAAGAAGAGCGGGCAGAGGAACTTGCGATAGTACTGGTTCTTCTTCCGATTCCCGGTCTCCTCCAGCTTGTGGCGCAGGTAGTCGGGATCGCCGTCGAGGAACGGCTTCTTCTGGATGAA
>SDBV01013492.1_pt1 | contig 10397 bp, 9 predicted proteins | sample 2277081 | NCBI WGS metagenome assembly SDBV01 (sample SAMN10402039, study PRJNA504765) | marine sediment metagenome | isolation source: marine sediment core GS10_PC15, 223 cmbsf | place: Arctic Ocean: Southern Knipovich Ridge | collected 2010
CATTGGTATTGCAGGGATGAGAGAGAGAATCGAAAAGCTGGGGGGTCTTGTATCTGCCCATAACGTGTTCGATGGCTTTGAAGTCTCTGCGCGGATTCCTTTTCCCCTGAAGGAGTAATAAGCAGTGGAGAAAGTTCGTATTTTATTAGTGGATGATCAGGTACTTTTTATTGAAAGCCTTAAAACAGTGCTAGAGACACGTACGCGGGATTTCAAGATTGTTGGGATAGCTTATGACGGTCGTGAAGCAATTCGAATCGTTGAAAGGGAAAGGCCACATGTTGTTCTTATGGATGTCCGCATGCCCAAGATGGACGGTGTCGTAGCAACACGATTGATTCATAAAAAATACCCAGAAATCCAGGTTATGATGTTGACCACATTCGATGACGATGAGTACGTTCATGCAGCGCTTCACAATGGTGCCGTTGGTTATCTCTTAAAAGATATTCCACCTTATGAATTGATAGCGTCGATAAGAGCAATGAGAGAAGGAGCCGTTCAGATCTCTCCCTCTATAGCTACTAAGCTTGCAGACCATGCTTATAACTCGGTAAAAAATGCACATAGTTCTGAAGGAGGTTTTTGTGCTCCAGAGTGGTTCAACGCCTTGAGCAAAAGAGAGATGGAGATCCTGAAATTACTGTCTAAGGGACTGGATAATCGAGAAATAGCAGAACGGCTCTATATTGCGGAACAGACAGTCAAGAACCACGTCAGCATTATCTATTCAAAAATGGGTGCTCGTGACCGCGTCCAAGCAGTCCGAATGGCTTTGGAGATAAAGATCGGTTAACCGATCTTTATGACCCGGATTCATAACCGATTACCAATTAGTAGGCTGGTACTTCTGTACCGAGTTTAAAAGGTACCAAAAACAGTACCGCAGTACCTTTTGATCTATATCTTCCTTAGCTAGATTAAATGGATGGAAAAGCCGATCTCCAATTATATTGTAGAATATGTTAGTAAACTCAATTTCCAAGATCTAAAAAAGGAAGTTATCCATGCGACAAAAAGATTTTTATTGGATACTCTTGGATCCATACTTGTCGGTACAATCGGGGAGCCGTATAAGATTGCCAGAAGAGTTTATGAAAGTGCTGAAAGCGTAGAAGAAGCATCCATAGTTCTAAGCTCCAAGAAAGTATGGGTCCCTCATGCAGCGTTTATTAATGGAGTCGCGCTACGGTTCTGTGAATATTCGGGCCATCTCCTAGTGCCGGATTTAAAGGGTGCCTGTCATTGCGACGAAAATGTTCCATCTATTCTGGCTGTATCAGAAAAGACCAACGCAACTGGAAAACAGGTTATAGTAGCCCTGGCTCTTGCAGCGGAGCTGCATGCACGATTTTTAGAAGCAGTGGATATGCACGTTCCAGGATGGCATCACACAACAGCTGGAATATATGTTGTTCCCCTTGTTTGCGGAAAACTGTTTGGCCTATCTAAAAATCAGCTGCTCAACGCATTAGGTATATCCGGTAGCTTCGGTATTACTCTGGAGCACATTCATTATATAGGCCCAGTAAGCATGATGAGAAATCTCGGTTTTCCTCTAGCCGCGCAGCACGGCATTACAGCAGATCTTCTTGCACTTGAAGGGTACACAGGTCCAAGCGGTATCATAGATGGGGAATTTGGACTTTTTTCACAAGATAAAAATTTCCATCCAGAAAAACTCATCGAAATCGAGTCTCCGACGAGGCTTCTTCATTACTTTAACAAACTAACACCTGTCAGTGGTATGATGTGTCTTGTTGATGCGACTCGAAACATAAGAGAAAAGAATGGAGTCACACCAGAGAACGTGAAAAAAATAACAGTGAAGGCACCGCCATCTATGGTGCCTCATTCAGCAAATGCCCAGAACCGCGTACCAAAAACCAAGGAGTCGGCCGACCATAGCGCATATTATGTAGTGGCTCGAACCCTTATTGATGGCGATTTAACTATCGATGGATTTACTCTTGACAAGATAGTGGATCCTCGTACAGCTGAAATAATCGAAAAGATAGAAGTAATAGCAGATCCTGCATTGGAAGAGATGAAAAAACACGATCCTGTTGCACAGCCTTTCAAGGTAGAAATCGAAACTCTGGATGGGCAAAAATATGATTCTCTAGTCGACCATGCGAGAGGATATGGTCGTAACCGTCTTAGCGATGACCAATTGAAGGAGAAATTCAGATTTTTAGCTTCCAAAGTTATATCAGAAACTAATGTGGGAAAGGTCATCACTTTTGTGGACGAATTGGAGGATCAAGCCGAGATATTATCATTGACTGAACTGCTTCGCTAGATGCAGCTTAATTAGGTGCCCAAAATACTCTTCGTTATCCTGAAGAGAATAATATATGGAGAAGGGGGAATTTATGAAAACCTTTAATCTAATTCTATTGATAGGGATTCTGTTAGTATCCGTATCACAACAACCAGTATTTAGTGGAGGAGCGCAGGAGAAGGTTAAGCCAGAAGCGAAGGAAGAGGGTCTTCCTCCACCACCGGATAAACTTTCTATATACAGCCAGTCTGGTGCTTTAGGTAAGACTCTGGGTGCAGGTGTTCAACTGTGGAATGCGAAATATGACAAACCAAAGCTGGAACACGTCATCGTTCCCTCAGATCAGGCCTCAAAGAAACAAATGCTCGAGCTTAGTGCTGGAATAGGTCCAGAGATACAGAGTGTAAATCTCAGCGTACTTCTCCAAACTGAAAAATTCCTAGAACCAATAAACAAACTCTTGAAAGAGGATCCTAAAACGACTGAGTTATTGGATATCTATCTTCCTAAGTTACTCAAAACTTTCCAGGCACCCTTTCCGTCTAAAGAGTTTAATCTCGATAATGGCAAATTAGTGGGTATACCCTGGCGGGGAGGCGTTTTTGTCTTATCTTACAGAAAAGACCTGTTAAGCCAAGCTGGTATAAGCCCACCGGCAACTCACGCAGAGCTCATCGATGCTGCGAAGAAACTCACAAAAGATGGGGTTTTTGGATTTGGCGTTCCGGGTAAGGTCTATGGCCACACGCATTCCTTATATGAAATGATACTTAAGAATGAGGGAGGCGACATCCTAACTGCAGATGGTAAGTCTAGTGCATTAAATCAGCCGGCTGCCAAACAGGCGTTGGATATAATATTAGAGCTAACAAAATATACGCCGGAGGAATTTGTTACCTGGAGTCAAAATGAGCAGGTGGCAGCTGGGCAGACAGGTCTTGTCGCCATGGAGTACATGTACCATCACAGATTATTCAGGATGGATGATCCTAAGCAATCAAAAACTTCAGGTAAATGGGATGCTGTAGCGGTGCCGGGAAAAGGAGAAGCAATATGGTCTGGCCATGCCTTAACTATTCGAAAAGGAACTGAGCATAAACGCTGGGCATGGGAGATAGTCAAATTTCTTACATCTCCAGAGATCCAAAGGAAGATGATTTTGGAGTTTGCCAACAGCTCCCCTGTAGCGAGGGCATATGATGATCCGGCGGTAGTCAAAAAGTATCCGTATGTGCCGGCAATAAAAGAAGCTCTGGCAAAAGGATATTTTCCATTGCACCCAAAAATGAAACGTATAGAAGATGTTGTTGCCGAGGAGCTCAATAGCTTGTATGTGAAGAAGCAATCTCCAGATCAAACGCTGTCGAATATGCATAAAAGACTCAACGAGCTACTCAAATAAAATTGGATGATGTGAATACGAGTTTTCTCGTATTCACATCATTTTTTGAGTCAATAGAGACATTGCTTTATATAAGGATATACTCGTGTTACGAAACTCGCGGGTCACCTTTCTATTTCTTATTAGCCCCTCATTGATACTCGTATTATCAATATTCTTATATCCTTTATTTTCTAACTTATGGTTTAGCTTCCAATCTGTCACTGGAACCATGTTTAGCGAATCAGAAGGATTTGTTGGATTTGAGAATTATATAAAGATTTTAAAAATGGGATCGTCATTTCTCAATTCTTTATTAGTCACCGGAGTTTACACTCTGGCAGTAGTCGTAGGACAACTTGTATTAGCTCTTATAATAGCACTGGCTATAAACAGACTTAAGGCATTTCAGACTATTTTAAATACCATGTTGCTTATACCCTGGATTACGACACCCGTAGTGAAGGCATTAATGTGGGGACTCATAATCAATTATAGGTGGGGAATATTAAACTATATTTTAGGTTTAGTTGGAATACCGCCCCAACAGTGGCTCAGCAAGCCTAGTTTAGCCTTATTTTCGGTAATTGTTATAGGGATATGGACAGCAACGCCCAGAACAGCGCTTATACTGTTAGCTGGTCTTAAGACATTGCCTGTACAGCTTTTGGAAGCATCTGAAATAGATGGCGCATCTGATTTTGATAAATTTATTGCAATTACATTACCAATGATCAAACCCGCAATTTTGGTCTCTCTTATTTTTTCGACGATCCAGGTTATCAGGCAGTTCGATGTAATTTTCGTGTTGACAGGAGGAGGGCCGGGAAACGCCACAAATATTCTGAGTTTAGCCTTGCATAAATACTACTTTCATTATTGGGATGTTGGAGGCGGAGCCGCTGGTTCCATTATTTTTATGCTGTTAACCCTGATTATAAGTTTAATATACATCAATACCATGCTAAAGGAGAAATAAGAAAAATTGAAGAGGAGCACCCACAATCGATTGCTGAATATAGTATCCGTGATGATTTTATTCGTAACCACCCTGTTTTTCATATTTCCCTTTCTGTGGACCTTTTTGACATCGCTTAAGCCAAACAAGCTTATATTTACTATTCCACCTACTGTTGTATTTAAGCCTACTTTGGAACACTATGTTACTACCTTTAAAACAACTAACTTTTTACAGATTTCAATTAATAGCTTGATTATTGCCGGAGGAACAACAGCAGTCGTTATTGTCTTAGGTTCACTGGCCGCCTATGCATTTGCCAGATACAGACATAAATATAACAGACCTCTCCTGTATACATTACTGATAGCGAGAATGATTCCTCCAGTTGCAGCAATCATGCCGTTATTCATAATTTTTTTTCGATTAAAACTATTGGACACATACATCGCCGTGATAGTGGCTCATTCAGCATTCTATATCTCTTTTTCTGTATGGCTCATGAGAGCCTTCTTCATTACGATACCTGCGGAGCTTGAAGATGCAGCTTTGATAGACGGTGCGAGCAGACTTCAATCGTTGTTTAGAATATTTATACCTTTAGCGGCGCCAGGTTTAATCGTGGCAATTGTGTTTACTTTTAGTTTTTCCTGGAATGAGCTGCTCTATGCGGTAACATTCACCAGTAACCAAGCAAGGACTTTACCGGTTCTAGCTGCCCAATATAAAACAACTGAGGGAATAGACTGGGGGCCTTTGACAGCTGCATCATGTATTATAATTACTCCGATATTGATCTTTGCCTCAATAATTCAGAGATATATGTTATCAGGCCTAACTATGGGAGCGGTAAAAGAGTAATAAAAACGTATAACTTATATATCTAACCTTACAACAAAAGAAAGGAGCTGATGAATATGGAAAACAGTGAAACCAACATTAATGTATCGGAAGTCTTAGCCGATTATTCCTTGAGTCTGAAATTTTCAGATTTAACACCGGAGGCGATAGAAGCGGCGAAACTTATGTTCTTCGATGTTGTGGGTGTGTCGATCGTGGGAACACAAGGTAAACCATGTAGAATATTGAGAAACTACATAATAAATTTAGGTGGTCAGGAAGAATCAACCATCATAGGCGGAGGGCGGAAAGTGTGGACAGGTAATGCCGCCCTAGCCAATGGAATTGCATTGCGGTATCCCGAATATTGTGGCCACTTACAGACCAAAGACACCTTAATGGCAATCCACTGCGAGGAGAATACTCCTTCCATATTGGCTGTTGCTGAGAAACTCAAACTGGGGGGCGAAGATTGCATAACTGCGCTGGTATTAGCCGCAGAACTGCAAGGTATGATTGGAATGGTGGCCAGTATGGAGCACGAATGCGGGATAAGGCATACCACTGCTTCTATTTTTGTTGTTCCATTAGTAGCAGGAAAGCTGATGGGCTTGAGCCGTGATCAAATGATCAATGCATTTGGAATCTCCGGCAGCTTTGGTCTAACATTGCACCAATGTCATAGCGGGGAGCATGTGGTTCCGGTAAGAGATATGGTGTACGGATTAGGAGCACAAAACGGAATTAGAGGGGCAGAATTGGCCCAACTGGGATTTGAAGGACCTAAAGAGATTTTCGAAGGAAAGTGGGGCTTTTTAAAAGCCTTGGGAGTTGAAGGAATAAGAGCTAGGCGTCGCCTTACAAAATTTATCGAAAAGAGGGAATATTTTTTAATCAATCGTTACGGACATAAAATGAAAGTAGGCGATGGAACCACACAAACAGCAGCCGAGTCTATTTTAGATATCGCAAACAGTCAGGACGTAGAAATAGATGACGTTAAAAAAGTAAAGCTTTTTCTCAAAAGAGCGCATGTATATGAAGCTTTAGAAAATTCCGACAGGAAATATCCCATAAATAAAGAAGATGCGGATCACAGTTTATGGTACATATGCGCTAGAGCTTTGATTGATAGGGATTTGCAACATCCCGAACAATTCACTGAAGAAAAAATAAGAGATCCAAAAGTAATAGAGCTGATTGACAAAATTGAATATTATGTTGACCCACAGCTTGATGCTGAAGACGAAAAACTCGGACCTCCAGCCGCTTCAAGTTATGCCGAAGTTGAAATGAAAGACGGCACTTTGTTTCGAAGCAAGAGAATTCAATATGTCAACGGATACGGTCCTTTGAAATCTGCTAAGGCGATCAAAGAGCATTTTGTGAACCTAGCATCGAAGTATATACAAATGAATACGGTGAATGAAATTAGCAAAATGATTGATAATTTTGAAAAAGAGAGTGATGTAGGCAACCTAATGGAGCTAATACGGTCATTAGGTGGAGGGAGATTAGCGATTGAATGACTTTATAGTGAACAATTTCTAAAATACAAATTCTCTCTCTGTTTAACGCTATAAAGGAATAGACTTCTATGATTCGAGTCGGATTAGTTGGAGATGTAAATTTACGGAACTTTTCCATTAAAAGTTCGCCGTTTCAATTTCTGGATTCCTACCTCAAGGGAATACACTGTCTATTTGGGGACCTTGAGGGATGTTTCTATGATGAAAATGTTGATCTTTACTACAAACCTGGTTGGTTTCATGTGGGTGAAGGTCGAGGCAAGTTGTTGCATCAAGCTGGTTTCAAAGCTGTAGGAATGGCGAACAATGTAACGTACGGTGAACAAGCTATAAATGCCACTATAAAAGAGCTTGATGAGTTAGCAATTGCTCACACGGGAGCTGGGCGAAATATAGAATCAGCGATAAAACCGGCTGTTATCACAGTGAATAATAAGCGGATCGGCTTTTTAGCTTATACTTCTGTTTTCTGGCCTTTTGGCCAAGCTGCCACTTCTAATCAAGCTGGGGTAGCTACCATACGTGTATTAACCGCTTATCAGCCCAACCCACGAACCATCGAGATGCCTGGAGCGCCCCCCAAAGTTATTACAGAAGTTAATAATGATGATTTGCAAGCACTGATAAACCGTGTAAAGAAATTAAGAGAAGAAGTAGATATTTTGGTATCCTCTTTTCACTGGGGGGTTTCCGGAAGCTCTGAGGTCCTTGACTATCAGAAAGAGTTAGCGCACGCATTGATAGACGAAGGCGCAGACGTTATTCTTGGTCACCATCCTCATGTGATACAACCGATTGAGGTATACAAAGGCCGCCCCATTTTTTACAGCCTAGGAAATTTCATATTTGGATGGGAAAGAATGAAACCGCCGTGGATAGGTCTTGCATTCAAAGTTGATTTTAAAGACAACAATGAGATAGAGAGTGCTGTTGGATATTTTGTGCGGCGTGAAGAAGATGAACTGGAATCTCATATAGTTATTACTAAAGAAATTAACGAAGAGGTAGAGTTTCTGAGAAGCAGTTCTCCGGCTGTGCAAGCCGAACAGGAATTCATAACAGTAGAGGTTTAGCAGATTACTCAATATAATCGTGCTTTCCTTTTTAGTTTTATAGCGCCTGCTAACTTAGCGGAACAACCCGTCGACTGCTTGGTGGATGAGTATCATTCCCGACATTGTGCTGACACCGACGATGCTTGCTGCTTTTCCCCTAGGCGATGGCTTGAGCGATTTTCTTGATCCGGGGCTTCGAAAATAGAATTAAGGGGGAAATAAGTTATGGGGATGACGATGGCTGAGAGGCTTTTCTCGCGAAAGAACAAAGCGGGCGTTCCTGTAAGGGCGGGAGAGATCGTAGATGCAAAGATCGATGGGGCCATGTTATGTCTCCCGTTTGACGCTGTGCATCGTCATATGGTGGACATGGGGATGCCTGAAGGCCTTCCCAGGGTTTGGGACAGGGGAAAGGTCTACTATATCATGGACCATTTTCAGCCGCCGCCAAACCGGAAGACCGCAGAACGGAACAGGATTGGCCGGGAGGTCGCCCAGCGTTTGAAATTGAAGTACTTCTACGACGCCCTTCCCGCAGTGGGACATCAGTGTTTGTGCGAATTTGGGCATGTGAGGCCCGGCGAGCTAATACCTGGAATAGATTCCCACTCAACTCTTTACGGCGCCCTTAACGCTGGCGGAACAGGATTAGGAGAAGCGGACATGGCCTATGCACTTGTGTTTGGTGAGCTGTGGTTTCAAGTCCCTCACAGCATAAAGATAGAGCTTTTAGGGAAGGCCAGAGGCTATCCTTTTGCCAAAGACATAGCCCTGTATCTTGCGGGGACCTATGGGGATGACTTTGCCCAATATAAGTCTATTGAGTTCACGGGTCCTGCAGCGGATGGGATGTTCCTTTCCGACCGGATGTGTCTGGCAGACCATGCGGTTGAAGTAGGGGCGAAGTTCGGTCTTTTTCGGGCTGATGGGAAGGTGATTGAGTATGTCAAATCCAGGACAGATCTGCCTTTCGAGACGTTGGAAGCGGATCCGGACGCGGAGTACGAGCGGGTGATAAAGGTTAATGTGGAAGGACTTGATTTTTATGTGGCTAAACCCCACGGTTTTGGAGAGGCTGTTCCAGTGGGAGAGGTTTCAGACGCCAGGATCGACCAGGCGGTCATAGGCTCCTGCGCCAACGGGCGTTTTGAAGATATTGAGGTAGCGGCCAGAATTTTGAAGGGTAATAAAGTGTCTCCTCATGTGCGGTTTTTGATCCAGCCTGCTTCCTGGGCTGTGTATCGCGAATGCCTGCATGCCGGGTTGATTCCGGTTATTCTGGATGCAGGGGCCCAGTTTCTCGAGCCAGGGTGTGGAGTGTGTCAGCCGATGAAGGGGTATTTAACGGCGGGGGAGGTATGTATAACTTCAACCACTCGCAATTACAAAGGCCGTTTAGGAAGTACGGATGCTTTTGTTTACCTGGGGGGACCTGCCACTGTGGCAGTCTCGGCGGTGGCAGGCGAGATTATGAGTCCACAGGAGGTGTTAGATGAGCTCTTCGTTGGATAAGAAAGTGATGCGGGGACGAGTATGGAAGTTCGGTGACTCGATGGATACGGACGTCATTTCCCCAAGCGGTGAGAGGGGGGAAAAACTGAGGGAAACCACTATGACAGCGGTGAGGCCGGAGTTTTCAAAAGATGTCAAGCCAGGGGACATCGTGGTGGCGGGTAGGAACTTCGGTTGTGGGTCTCACAGGGAGACGGCCAATACCATTCTTCGGGATGTGGGTGTGCAGGCAGTTGTGGCGGAGTCCATAGCCCGGATATTCTTCCGGGTGAGTATATCCCTTGCGTATCCTACATTTGTGGCTGAGGGCATAACCAAGATAGTGGATGACGGGGACCAGCTGGAGATTAATTATCAGAAGGGGGTGGCTCGTAATGTGGATACGGGTGTCACGGTGTCCATAACAAAGTATCCGCCCTCCGTAGAGCAGATATTCAACGCTGGGGGACTCCTCCAGCTTCTAATCCAAAGGTATGAGAAAGAAACTCGGTATTCTCAATACTAGGATTAGGGTAAATAGCTTACAGTTTTGATAGACAGATACATGCGTTGCCAAATTCGCAAACTATTCACTGACAGACCCATTTGTACGCTCATGGTGTATGTTGCTACCCAATAAAGAATTCTTTTTAGTTCTTGCGCTCCATTTTACTCAGATAGAATCCGTCCATGCCATCGCTATATTCTGTGGATAGCATGCAGATCGAAAGAAGACGCTTATTACTCCTTCAGGGGAAAAGGAATCCGCGCAGAGACTTCAAAGCCATCGAACACGTTATGGGCAGATACAAGACCCCCCAGCTTTTCGATTCTCTCTCTCATCCCTGCAATACCAATG
>SDBV01013493.1_pt1 | contig 10396 bp, 9 predicted proteins | sample 2277081 | NCBI WGS metagenome assembly SDBV01 (sample SAMN10402039, study PRJNA504765) | marine sediment metagenome | isolation source: marine sediment core GS10_PC15, 223 cmbsf | place: Arctic Ocean: Southern Knipovich Ridge | collected 2010
TTTACATATGCCGTTGGCTTTAAGGCGACAAATGCCGGGGTCTGGGGCAGAGCCCCAGTTTTATATACTCTTTGTTTTTTCCATTGCCACATATGAAATACTCTGTAATGTTACTACAGTCTCTTTTTATTCGTTGTTTTACACTTTTGACTCAGGAATCCATGATGCTGAAAAATCCAGGCTAATCCTGCTGGTAGCCTGTAAAGCGATAAACGCGAAAAATCATGTCCTGTAAAACTCTCCATTTTTCCTAAAATTACAAATTCCTATACTATCCAGTTAAAAAATCAGTTTTTTGGACAGACCATCTCCGCGAGCAACCTGAATGCACTCAGTTTCAGCGACCTTCGCGCCACAATTTTGTCAGCAAAACAAGGTTTTACAGTGCCAAATTGCGATGTAGTACTAATATAGCCTGCTGACGCATTTGTCGGACGTTGCCAGCCCCGCGAAGAAGTATCGCAATGCATCGATGGGGTGGTCATACACGCCGTCCTTGGCAGGCATCTCCGACCGGCCCACGGCCTCTGCCATATCGGGGTAGTGGTAGCACTGCATAGCCTCGATAAGTCGGCTGCATTTGGGATCGATAACGAGTCTGCTGACCCCTTCGCCGTCGCGCAGTGTTCGACGGACATTTTCAATACCTTCCAGGATACCGCTTCGGCGATAACGCACACGAATACCCATCGCGCGAAGTTCGCGGACGGCGCTGGTGCCGGTAACGTCGTTTCGGCCGGCCCCTGCCGGGTCGCAGAATGTCGCGGCAACGGCACTTTCATCACAGGGTGTGCGTTGTTTCATCAGTTCGGCATGTGCATGAATCGCCGCTTTGCTGCGGATGTATTCGTCGATGACCCGCACCGTGCCGTCCGGGGCTTTTTGAATCCACAGGCACACGAACGGGTTGACGAAGCCAAAATCGATCGCCCGGTACAACGGCAGTTGCGCATCATAACCGACAGGCACCACGTGCACCGCCGGGTCAAAGTCGGCAAAGACCGCATTGTCCAGCGACGGGCGCATACACAGCATCTCGGATTCGAAGCCTGCCCGGCTGGAGCGTTTCATTTGCGTAATACAGTCGTCAATCTTCAGGTAACCGTTAGCGTCTTTCGCCCTGCCGCGGCAGTCGCTCTCCAGCGGACATCTGCTGCAACTGCGTCCCGTGCATCTTTCGATAACCTCCCACATGCACCACTTGAATATCGGCGTATTACTCTGCGGCGCCTGTGCGACAAGTTTCCGCATCAGTCCGTAGGGTCTGTGCATCGTGCTGATCGTCTCCATCGCCGCGACAAGTCCCTCGGTGCTTTGCGTGATAAACTTTGCCGCGTCGAAGACGTCCTTGTCGAACATCTCCACCTCGTCGCAGCGCAGCTTGTGAACGTGTCTGCCGCGAACCGCCCGCGATGACTGCGGCAATATCTCCACCGCGGCGCCGTTGGCAAAGACGCATCGTCCCTTGCGTATTGGTTCCGCGAGGAATCCTTCGAAACCGCCGTTTACAAACCGCAACAGGTATTCGTACATACGGCTTGACTGGTCCAGCGACCCCCCCAATATCCGCACCTGGCATCGCGGCTTGAAGATACAGTCCAGCAGCGTCGCCACCGCCGCCAGTTCGGTTTTGCCCCCCGCGCGATTAGCCCAGACAACCGCGTCGGCGTTGGCACAACCCCGTACAAAATCCGCATTGTACGCGTGCCACAGATAGTCCATTGGGCTGCTGTGCCCGTTGCAGTACACTCTGTCGGGCACGTCGATGCCCACAAACGCCTTGACATAGTTGCGCAGATCCACCCGCCTCCGCGGCACGGCACGTCTTAGCTTCTCGTAAACCCCTCCGACAATCGACATACCATCGGCGCCAACAATCGTTAATTCTTCCATACCCCCCCCTATGACAATCCAGTTTTCTAATTACATCCTGCGCGGCTGATAACCTTTCGCCATCCCCTATCATCCTCGCGGGCACGAAAGGGGTATTTCATACCCCCCCTACCCCCTTAAAATAAACAACCACGCTGCCAGATCGATTCGCACGAAACATTTTCCAGGAATGCATAACGGTTCCAGAGACGTATAACGATGGACACACCGCGAATTGTGAATAGACACCCCCCTACCCCTGCTACCCCCCTTTTTGCATCTCCTTCCGGGACCCCATACCCAGCCAGCCAGACACCCCACTGTGGCCTGTCGGCACCTCCCGATACCGAAGCGGGCGACATTATACCAGATTTCCGCCGAAAATCAAGCTTTTTCTGCTTAAAACGCTATCGGGATGTCCACGACATGCTGCGCTAACGACTGAACGCCAGCCACCAAATCCTATACGGTACCTCCGATTCCGTACCAGTGTTTTATGGCGTCAACGACTTGTTGTCTTGATTTTGCCGCCAGGATTGCGAGCATAGTCTTTTTGCGTTGTGGATGTCGTTTGCAGTAGTTGACCGCGAATTTTCGGAAGTGGCACACTGCCTTTTGTTCCAGCCGACAGCTGCATATCATCTCGAAATGTTCCAGCATAACCTCCCCCTGCCGCTCCAGGCTCGGCGCCGCGGGTCTTGGTTTTCCCGTCAGCATCGCCCGGGCCTCGGTAAATATCCACGGATTGCCGATCGCCCCGCGTGCCACAGCCACGCCGTCGAGTCCGCTGTTGTTGATACGGCCCACCACGGTTTCGGCGTCGGTCACGTCACCGCTGCCGATAATCGTCATCCGCGGAAATCTTTTTTTGACCTGTTCCGGTATCTGCCAGTCGGCCTGGCCGCGGTATTTTTTGCCTACGCCTCTACCGTGTATCGTTATCGCGTCCGGGCCGACGGCTGCCGCACGCTCGCATATCTCCCAGAAGCAGTTACGGTATTGCTCACTGCTGTCCCAGCCGATTCGCAGTTTCATCGTCACCGGGCAACTGACAGCCTCCCGCACCCGTTTGAGTATTTCGATAACGGCATCGGGGTTTTTAAGCAGCGCCCCTCCCCTGCCGCGTCGAAGCACCTTAGCCGCCGGGCATGCGAAGTTCAGGCCGATGATGTCGAAGCCTGCCGAGGCAAAATTCGCCGCCGCCGCCGCCATCGTCTCCGGGTCTGCACCGAGTATCTGCGCCCCGACGGGGTGTTCATCGTCGCCGGGCTGGAACTGTAGTTTGCGTATCGCACGGGTATGCAGCGCAATCTTGTCGAGCAGTACGCCCGTATAGGTCAGCGGACAGCCGAAGCGCTTAGCCAGAACACGCATCGGGCGATCCGTGTAACCGCTCAGCGGAGCCTGATAAAACGGTACATCTAATTCGACATTACCAATCTTTAACACAGACTAAGCCACACACAAAAAATGCTAAACAATCCTGCCGACTGACCGCCCCGCCGACAGTCAAAAAGGGAAGATAATTTTTTTACAGATCCTAATTCCTGGAATTGCGGTTTTCGCTTTCGAGCTGACAACAGAAATAACAGGGCCTGACAATATGTTACGATACGTTATTCCGATCATAATGCAAGTTGGTTTTTTATGGACGCAAAAAATCGTATTCCTGCCGGCAGCCAGATAGGGTGGGCCGTGCCCACGCTGTCCGCTGGGCAGTCCGTGCAATGCGTTGGATTGACAGGGCGGGCGTTTGGGGCTAAAATGGTTGTCATGTCCATAAAAATGGCGAGAGTTGTTGTTGTTTTTTTCATGGTCTTTGCAGTCGGCTGCGGGCCGTCCATGTCCCAGTCGCCAAAGAACACGCCCCCGGAACACCGGCTGACGATATATGACCTGGCGTCGGTCAACCAGGTTAAACTTCCGCCGCAGATAGTCTTCGAGGTATTCGTATTCGAGACGCCGGCAGAGAATATCAAGACGATCGCCGATGCGTTCGAGATGCTGAACAGGGAGCCGTTGCGATTTTCCAATGAACAGGCCTTTGTCGCCAATTCGTTTCTGGCGGGCTTCGGCAGACGGGAACACTGGCTGAAGGTCGCCGAGAAACTCGACCAGGCCGACAGCAAACGGATGTACAAAAAGGTGATAATCATGTTCGACAGGGACGGCATGGATATCGCGATGGAAGGGCTGCCCATTGAAAGCAACGTGTCCTACAAGGACGCCATGGGCCTGGACTCGTCGATGAGACTGGAGCCGGGCCGAATCGGTTGGCTGCTCAGGGCCCAGCCGGAGGGAAGCCTGCGAGGTGTCGCCAGGGTAAGACTGGGGCCCGTCTTCAGGCGAGCCATAGATGTTACCGCGGCACAACTGACCGGCAGGCAGAAGGCCAAAGAAAATATTCTCGAATTCGCCTCGTTTACCGTACTGATGAGCGCCGGCGATTTTATCATGTTGGGGTTGGCGCAACACCAGCAGGAGCAGATGACGCTGGGCAGCCTGCTTTTTTATTCGCCGACCCGGAAGAGTTCCGTTCGGACTTATATGATTATTTGCACGGGGCTTGATCGGTGACATCGGCAAACAGCAGCGAAAGAGTCAGGGCGACAGTTGCCGTAACGCACGCACGGGATTATGAATATACAACCGTTCTCGAGGCGGTCAGGCGGCAGTTTTCACTGCTCGAGACAGCAGGCAAACTCATCAGCAGAGGCGATACTGTCCTGTTGAAGCCGAACTTTCTTATCCCGCGTCCCAGGGCCGTCGCCACCCAGACCGACCCAGCGGTTATCCTGGCTGTCGGTCAGGTTGTCCGGGATATGGGGGGGGTGCCCATAGTTGCCGATTCGCCGGCATGGGGAGGCATCAGGGCATGTCTCCGGGCGCTGGAAATGGAAGACCAACTAAGGGCCCTGGATATTTGTGTCCGCCAGATGGACGGGTCGAAGAAATACGAACTGCCCGGCTGTAACGGATTCAAAATCGCCATTGGCAATGTCGTCTTCGAAGCGGACAAGGTCATCAACCTGCCGAAGCTCAAGACACACCAGCAGCTCGGCGGCACCTTCGCGGTGAAGAATATGTTCGGCTGTGTGCCCGGCAAGACGAAGGCCTACCAGCACTTCGCCCTCGGCAAAGACTACGACGCGTTCTGCCGCATGTTGATAGGTATCTATCGGCTTGTAAACCCAGCCCTGTCGATTATCGACGGCATTATCGCCATGGAAGGTACCGGACCGATCAACGGTCGCCCCCGCAGGCTGGGTGTTCTGATCGGCGGAGTCGATCCGATCGCCTGTGAACTTTTATGCTGCCGACTGGTGAATTTCGACCCGCGGCAGCTACCCATTATACGCACAGCACACGACATCGGATTCGGCTGTGGCGACCTGGAAGACTGTAACATTGTCGGTGATGACTATGAAGAGTTGATATGTGCCGACTTCGCGGCCGCTGAGCAAACGCCGCTGGGCTTTACACTGCCACGCGTGTGCAAAAGCGTTGCAAAGCAATTGTTCACACGGCTCCGCTCCGCGTTTAACCGGCACGGCAGAGGGAAGGACTGAGGCCTGAATCTTGATTCAGCAGAAAAGGGAGCAAGAGAGCGGGTCAGTCGGCGGTGTGTTCATGGATAGTCGCGATGATGGTCTCTCCCAGCAACTGCCCCTGCCATGTCATCATCTGGCCCATGTCCACCATTTCGGGGATATTCGTCGGTTTTCCGTATGCGATCTGCTCCAGAGTCGCACGCGAGGCGAGTACCTGAGGGGCGAGCTTTAACTCGGCGGCGATGTTCGCACACCTGCTGCGCAGCGTCTCCACGAGATGGCGATTCTCGGCTACGTAATCGGGGCACTTTGTCCGTTGCGGCGGTTTGGGCCATTGGTCCGGTTTCATGGCACGGGCCTGGACGACGGCCTGTTTCAAGAGGTTCAGTCTCTGTCCCCTGCAGTTTCGCGGTAATCCGGGGCCGTGCTCGATCGGTCTTGCCGGTGTCCTTTCCGCCCAGACGGCCAGTTTGAGCAGTGGTTCGTTGCCCATTATTTTGAAGGGCGGCAGGTCTGCCTGTTGTGCCTGGCCCTGACGCCAGAGCCACAACTGACGGGCAAATGCCATTTGAGAGGGATTGAGCGTGCTGGTGCCCCTGAATCGCCAGGCCTTGTCGGGGTCGGGGATGTCTTTGTCTGTCATGGCGGCCCGCACGGACCAGTCGCACCATTCCCGGTGCCATTGGTCCCTGCCGAGGGCGCGGAGCTTTTGCTCGAACATGTCGGCCAGGCCGGTCAGGTAGTGGGTGTCCAGTACGGCGTAGGCAAGCTGTGACTCCTGCAAGGGTCTTCTTGACCAGTCGGAGCGCTGGCCCTGTTTGCTCATTTCGACACCGAAGAACTGCCCAAGCAGCGCAGCCAGGCCGAACTTTTCAATGCCCAGCAGCCGGGCGGCGAGCATCGTGTCGAATATCGGGGCCTTCGGCTCGAAACCGAACGTCTCACGCATCATACGCAGGTCATAGCCGGCGTCGTGGATTATGAGGACTTTGTCCAGGAGGACGGCGAGAAAATCCGTCAGGTCCAGACCTGCCAGCGGGTCAACGATGTAGTTGTCACCGTTGAAGCTGAGCTGCATCAGGCAGACTTTGGGGTAGTAGTGGTGGAAGCTGTCGGCCTCGGTGTCAATCGCGACCCGGCTGACCTGCCGGATGCCATCGAGCAGCCCAGCAAGCTGTGTTGCGTTATCGACGTAGTGAAAAGCTGTCTTTGCCTGTCGGTCCAAGTGGATTCCGCTATCTTAACATCTGTAAACCGAAAGAGCTATTGTGTACCCTTCAGGGTAGCAAATTCCCGCGAGTAGAATTTTAAGTTACCCGTTACTGTTAGGCTGCTTACCCGCATATAAACGGAAATTATCAATCGCCAGTAGTATACATATCGGCGATTTGTAAATCAAGTTATAAAGGTCCAGGCAATGGTGGTATTTTAAGCCGCTGGATAATGTTGACACCCCCGGCCGGGGACGGTATTATTGCCGCCTGTGAGTGCTCTGTGAGTGTGGAGTGTGATTTGGACAGAGAAATCAACATCCTGGGCATCGAGACCAGTTGCGACGAGACAGCCGCGGCGGTGGTGGCGGATGGACGGGTGATAAAGTCGTCCGTCGTGGCTTCACAGGTGGAGATTCACCGGGTATTCGGAGGGGTTGTCCCGGAGATTGCCTCGCGTGCGCACATCGAAAAAATCTATCCAGTCCTCTCCCGGGCGATCGAAGAGGCGAAGGTGGAGCCGGCCGACATAGACGCGGTGGCCGTAGCCAATCAACCCGGGCTGGCGGTGGCGCTCATGGTGGGGGTCACGGCTGCCAAAACGCTTGCATTGGCATGGGACAAGCCCCTGATAGCGGTCAATCATGTTCATGCGCATCTGCAGTCGGCGATGTTGACCGAGGATGCTGTCGAATTGCCGGCTGTTGCGCTGATTGTTTCGGGAGGGCACACGAGCTTGTACGATTGCGAATCGGCGCTGGAGTTGGAGCTGATGGGCCATACCATCGACGACGCGGCAGGCGAGGCGTTTGATAAGGTTGCAAAGATACTGAATCTGCCCTATCCGGGTGGGCCGAGCATCGAAAAGGCTGCAAAGGAAGGCAATGCCGCCGCGGTCAGGTTTCCGCGTTCGATGTTGGGGGGCGATTCGCTGAATTTTTCGTTCAGCGGCTTAAAGACCGCGGTACTATATCACGTCCAGGGCCGGAATATGAAGGGCCGCAGCCGAGTCGAATCAATGTCCGCCGGCGAGATAGCCGACATCGCAGCGTCCTTTCAGGCGGCGGTGATCGACGTACTGGTCGCAAAAACTCAGCGAGCCGCAAACAAAATCGGGGCAAAGACCGTGCTGCTGGGTGGCGGAGTAGCGGCCAATTCGACGCTGAGAGAATCACTGCGGACAATGTGCAACGATACCGGCAGACGATTGCTTGTCGCGCCGCGACCGCTGTGTACGGACAATGCTGTGATGGTCGCTGCGCTTGGTTATCATAAATTTCGGGCTGGACAGTTCGCAGACATGACCCTGGAGCCTGCGGCAAGGGCGTGATCGTTGTAGGTGTAACAGGACGATTACAGGGTAATTACAGGAACGATTACAGGAGTATGAAGGGAGAATTTGAACATGGCAAAAGCGAAGGATATAATGACAGGCGATGTTGTAACTGTAAAAAAAGATACGACGATACACGAGGCAGCCAAGCTTCTGTCACTGAATAACATCCGTGGGATTCCCGTGGTGGACGACGAGATGCACATCATCGGCATCGTCACCGAAAAGGATATACTGGATATGTACCATGTAATGCAATACGTCAATGACAGGACCGTCAACGCTTCGATGTCGCATGAAGTTGTCAGTTTTGACGTCGAAGACGACCTGGACGATGTGTGTACATGTCTTCAAAAGAGCCATTTTGGCAGGGTGCCGGTTACCTCGGAGGGCAAACTGGTGGGAATTATAAGCAGGAGGGATCTGATCCTTCACATGCTGAACGTCAGACGAAAGAATGACCAGATGTGGGGTTGAAATGAATAATGAGTAATGAATAGCGGGTAGAGGAGCGTTTTTTTGTGGATATGAGTGGTCTATGGATGCGACACAACTGCAGCAACTGCTTCAGGATGTAAAGGCTGGACGGGTGACGATTAACGAGGCGGTCGAGAATCTCCGTCATCTGCCGTACGAGGACCTGGGTTTTGCTCGAATTGACCATCATCGTCAGATTCGTTGCGGTTTTCCGGAGGTGATATATTGTCCTGGCAAGACGGCTGGGCAGATTGTCGAGATATTCGCCGCGCTGGCGGGCAGGGGTAATAACGTGCTTGCAAGCCGGGCGACGGTGGATGTGTATGACGCGTTGGCGGCGACGGGCAAGTATCCGAATCTGCAATATGACGCCCAGGCGCGCGCGGTGACGCTGGTTCAAAAGGCGACCCAGCCGTCGGATAGCTATATCGCGATAGTAACGGCTGGGACCGCCGATATGCCCGTGGCGATGGAGGCGAAGATCACCGCTGAGATCATGGGGCAGCGGACAAGGGTGATCTGCGACGTGGGCGTGGCGGGGCTGCATCGGCTGCTGAACAATGTGCCGGAACTGTGGGGGGCGTCGGTGATTATCGTCGTGGCGGGCATGGAGGGCGCACTTGCCAGTGTGGTAGGCGGTCTGGTGGACTGCCCCGTTATCGCGGTGCCGACGTCGGTGGGCTATGGCGCCTGCTTCGAGGGGTTGGCTGCGCTTTTGACGATGCTGAACAGTTGTGCGTCGGGGATTACGGTGGTGAACATCGATAACGGCTTTGGCGCGGGCTATGCCGCCAGCCTGATTAACAATAAGATCAACCCGCCGGCGGATAATCGACAGAACGTGTGACTGATGAACAGGATAATCGAGACATGGACAGGATAACCGAGATACCGAAACTGCCGGCAAGGCCGACCGACGCGCACAAGGGCACATTCGGTAAGGTACTGGTAATTGCCGGGTCGCGGGGCATGACGGGGGCGGCGGCGATAACGGGTATGTCTGCGCTCCGCAGCGGTGCAGGGCTGGTGCGGGTTGCTGTGCCGGCCTCGGTGCTGCCGACCGTTGCGGCGATGGAGCCGTGCTTTACGACGATCGCGCTGCCGGATACCACCGAGGGGTGCATATCGACAAACGCCGTCGATGTGGTGATGGGGCAACTGGCGGACAATGACGTGGTTGCCTTCGGGCCTGGTGTCGGGCAGGATAAAGGGGCCAGGGAGATGGCTAATATGCTAATCGGCCAGCCGATTCGGATCGTCATTGACGCCGACGGACTCAACTGCCTTGCCAGGAGCGTCGATTGGATCGAAAAGAAAAAGGCTTCAATAATCCTGACGCCGCATCCGGGCGAAATGGGACGGCTGTGGACAGGTGCGCTTCGCGAAGAAATGCCCGACGGGCAGAGAACGCAAACGGCGGTGGGGTTTGCACAGCATAGCGGGTGCGTGGTGGTCCTGAAAGGGGCAGGGACCGTTGTAACCGACGGTAGTAAAAGGATTTATGTCAACACCACCGGCAATCCGGGCATGGCCACGGCTGGGGCGGGAGATGCGCTTACGGGGGTAATCGCAGCGCTTGCAGGGGGCGGAATGAACGATTTTGACGCGGCTGTGGCGGGGACATATATCCACGGCCTGGCAGGCGACCTGGCCGCTGAGGCTGTGGGCCAGGACAGTATGATCGCAACAGATATCGTGCGAAATCTGGGGGGCGCCTTCGTGCAGATGCGCAGCAGGGTGGACACCTGGTAAATAGGACAATTAGGACTGGGGCGGCGGCGGATTGTTTGTAAGTGTATGTGGGGGGCGGAGTTATGTGGGTTTTGTGGTGCGGGAGGCGGGAATTGTGGACCTGAGATTACGTGTTCAAAAGTGACCTAAATGCGCCCAAAGTGCGCCTAAAGTGACCCAAAAGTGACCAAAGTGCGCCCAAATGGACCAAAACGTGTTCC
>SDBV01013494.1_pt1 | contig 10396 bp, 9 predicted proteins | sample 2277081 | NCBI WGS metagenome assembly SDBV01 (sample SAMN10402039, study PRJNA504765) | marine sediment metagenome | isolation source: marine sediment core GS10_PC15, 223 cmbsf | place: Arctic Ocean: Southern Knipovich Ridge | collected 2010
TAGTGGTAGCTGTTAGCGCGTCAAAGTCGGCAGCCATTGTGCCAGCATTAAGAGCTGTGACGCCGGTGATATTCCAATCAGCGGTGTTGATGCCCTGCCAGTTAAAATCAATGCCATCATGGCTTTGGATCATACCGTCATTGTTGGCAGCATCCTGTATCGTAAAATTCTTGCCATCCTCTACAACAAGGTTACCGGGAATATATAGCCCGTCAGAGAGGCCTGAGAATCTAACCAGCGCCGTATTGGTGAACGTAAATGTGAAGTTGGTACCGCCGTGCGCCATGGCCAAGCTGTCAGCGCCGGTTAAGTCAAAGATCCGTACAGGGCAGAGGAAATCGAAATTGTCAGCGACTTGGCCTGTCCGATCCACGCGGAACACATCTATAAGTTGGGTCTGGGCGTCGTTCCATAAGGTCAGAGTAAACTGCTCATTGTCGGCTCCTAGTTCCCAAAGTCTGTTATTGGCTGCGGCGTCAGTCTGGTTAAATCGAATGTTCGGCTGGGTACTATTCCATGTCCAATAAGTTTCGATCTCCTCCTGCACACTTTTATCGACGAGGTTCCCTTCGAGGATGGCACCGTAAGTCGTAGCTGTGATGTCATCGAAGTCAACGTCAACCGTGCCCGCCTGGATCGACGTGATGCCAGTGATGTTAATGTCAGCAGTCTGGAAACCGCTGATATTAAAATCTCCACCATCGTGATCGAACTGCACATAGTCAGTAAACCCAACATCGTAAAATCGACTCGATTGCCCTTTGTGGTTGGTTACATATCCTGCGTTGCCAACATCGAAAAACTCCTCGGCCGCCCATAACTTCCACTGGAAAGTCACGAAGAAGTTGTCAAACCACTCAGCGCTACCGCTGCTACCAGTTATGACATTAAAGGCGGCATCTATATCGTCGCCTGATGTCCAACTCTGGTCATCCGAAACAAGCCAGTGCGGGTGGGGGCCGTGATACGCTCCACTAGCTGTGAAATTCTCTCCTTCGGTGCCTGCTAATATAACGTCCCCAACACTATTCAAGTCGAGGAGGAGCATAGGATCGGGAGAGTCTGATGCTGAGCCTGTACTGCCCGTACCGCACATCATCAAGCAATAGTCTGTCGCCGTTGCAGCAACAAAGAAGTTTAAGTTTATGACATCTCTAGGCAGGCCAATGAACAGCCCACTCGCGTCAAGATACGTGCCTTGGTAGTTAGCAAGCGCGGACAAGCGTATCGCAATAATGCTCGCATACTTTTTATCGGCCGGGAAGAAAGCGCACTGTGCTTGAACCTGTAACGTCGTTGACGCTGCGGGTGCCTTCCAAAGCTGACAAAAGCCTAGAGCAAGCGTGTCGGACAAGTCTCCCAGAGCCATGTAAGTACCAATCTGGGCATTGGTACCGTCACTAACTCGAACACCAGCGTTGTTAGAGCCGGACAAAAAATCTTCGACTTGCATGGAGCCAAAGACTAGATAATCGCTGACTCCGTCACCAATGGTTACAGAAGCACCCACACCTAACCAGTCAGGGTCTTGGCCACCTTGGTCTATCTCTACGAGGCTAGTATCCGTGTCGTGGAAGACATTAGTACCAAGAGCAAGATCGCTGACCTTGATCGCCATGAGTGTTACTTTGTCGGCAAAGGCGGTGTCCACACCCCCGTTGCCAGATTTCATCTGCAACTGCAAGTCACCGCTTGAACCCCAATCAATGACTCCGCCCCAGTAGTACAACATGCCGTGTAAATTGCCCACCAATCCGAAAGGTGGCTCGTACAAATTTTCCGAGCCGGATACGAGCGTGCCATCCTTAGTTAGCTGGATACCATTAAGGGGAGTATTACCGCCGTCAGCTCCGACATATGCTCGTACGAACACGACATAGTCTTCGTTTGCATCCAGCTCTGCGAACGTAATTACAGCGTTAGTCACATCGACGTACGTGCCGCTGGTTGTAGATACGGCGGTTTGTAATTTCTTAATTATGTGTCCAACTTCTGCGCCTCCTCCAGCTAGTGGTGCGAAATGAAGGAGATCAATCTTAGCGCCTGCTTCGTTGAGCCACTGTATGTACTGATCAGATTCGACGACAAGATTTGTTGCACCATCGAGGAATACGTCAAGCCCTGGTTGAAGGTAGATGTTTCCGCCGGGGACTTGCAGCATAACGTCGCCAGCGGCGCGGAAATTTTGTCTGAGTGCCGAACTTACTGAGTCACCAACTGCGTAAAAACGTAAATCGCCGAGAGGCAGGTGGAGGTCGGCTCCATCCCACTGCAGTAGTTGCTCTGTAGGACGCCAGTCACCATCTGTGTTACGGAATAAAAGATCGTAAGCGTGTGCGCCGCCGAGATCGACATCGGTAAGATCATTGAGTGCAATATCCGGGATCTCCGAAACAGGATGAGTATGCCCTACAACTGATAAGCCAAGTTGAGCGGCTGATTGATCAATCCATTCCGCTGTGACTGTATCGTAACCAAGAATGGCGTTGTCGCCAGGGGAGGTAAGTGTTACATCAGAAAGATCGCCGAGAGTGACTAAACTATCTCCCGTCTCCAGATCGGCGTTCAAAACAAAAACGCCGTCCTTGTCGATTATACCGAGGTCAATCAGTTCCTCGAAACGAATGAAACTTTTAAGATAGTTGCCGTCTTGACGTTCATGCGTCTGAATAGAATCCTTGACCGCCTGCAGTGCCGCCGTGTGTGAATCCAAAGACTCATCAATATTCGGCAGGGCGGGGTATAGCCTATTCGCTTTGGTGGAGAGCGAAGTCATTTAGGTGTCCCTGAGTTCTCGTGGTGTCGTCGCAACGTGCAGCGAGTAGACCTCCGTATTCCCGAACAATTCAAACTGCCAGATATCAGACTTGAAACCTGACGGTAAGCGGAAGATGTCCTCGTTGTTTATGATTGCATCGAGCACAGTCTCATCCCGTATTTTCACTTTGATGCGTACCGCAAGGACGAGTAAAGATAGGAAAGTCAGTGGATAGAGCAGACTACCACCGAGCGGTTGGCGAGTTTCCGGATCGGTCCAACTTGGCACGAGGCCCTGGTTAGGAGCCGGGCTGCCGCCGAGTGGGCCGCCATTCAGAGTATTCAGGCGAGCGAGTTTTCCTGGCTGCGCACTGATCGCTGTAAATAACGCTGTGTTGTACGGGCGATAAATGCCCTCGACATCGATCTGGCCACTTACGATACCTGCAACAAAGTTGATGCGGGCAGCGCCGAAATTCAATGGCCTCGGAAATTGGTAGACCTTAGACTGCCAGCGCCACTGCAGGCGCGTTGTGCCTTCCGGATCAAAGTCGTACACCCGATCGTTCGCGAGAAGTAACACGTTACCGGAGTAACGGTCTGTTTCAATTCCCTCTACATCGGAGAAGGCATCGAGTTCAACGAACCGGGCCATAGGATTTTGCGGGTCAAAGATAAACCCAAAACTGGCGCCATTGAAAGCGATGTATTGCAGGCCGAGATTTGCAGCGTATATCGACTCTGGATTGTAGGTCGCCCATTCCTCTTTAGTGAGCACGCTAGTAGTTACGACATTGACAGAACTTCCATTCGCCAATACTAAACCGTTAATCGATGCGTACACTACACCTACCGTAGTAGACACGATGCTGCGACGGGAGGCACATGGCTCAACTGCATCAATCTTGCTCATTGTAAATGAAGCCGGACTTATACCTCGTCCGAAGTACGGTTGCGACTCGGTGCATATCACAACTGTGGAACCAATTACACCCAGTCCGACGATGTCAAATTCAGTGGAAAGTTCATATGACGCGGGCCACGCATGCGGGCGATACGGCTCAGAGAATACCAATCGGCGTCCTACCCATCCGATAAGATAGCCGTTGGGCATAACAATGAAGCCTTCCAGACCAGACGGAGGGGCAACAAATGTGGCGGACTCTAGCAAGTTGCTTGCTGCGACATCGCTATTAGTTTCCTCATCGGTGTACGCATCAGCGTTAATTGCAATCTGTGCGACGAAGTAAAAATTCGTTGAGGTGAAACCCGGCACTGTTCGGTAAATATTTTTAAGTGTGATATTCCGACTCGCCTCATCGGGCACAGTTACATCCAAGCTGTCCAGTTCCCATGTACCTGCATCGCCGGTAGCGAGCGTCGGTTCTGATGGCGGCCCTTCTTCACCGTATGCACTCACAAATGTATATACATAGGCGCGAGTTTCATCCGAACCGCTAGGGGGGGTCACACCGGGTGCGCCAGTTGGAGCAGGTATGCCGAGGAAGAATTCACCATCGCCATTTTTGATCCGCGCTGCGGTGTTCATCTTTGGGACGCCGTCGCCTGCCCAGTAGTAGCGATCATACGCATCGTTAACAAGCGGTGAACGGACAACGTCCACATCCCTACTGTCAAATATAATCCAGGCATCGGCGGGGGTATCGGGCACGCGAAAAGCTCGGCGCAAAGTGCTGACTTGCCCGGTAAGGTCAATGTCTTGTTCGAGAGAGCGAAACCCACGAAGCTCCCCATTCAGAAGCTTGGTGTTACGGGCAGCCGTAGCATTCATCGGACCTAGAAGCCGATCGGATACGCGGGGGACTAACCCTTGGAAACCCTCCAGTTTTATTGCCGCCATTTCATAAACCTAAACTACTGTAACAGTGGCCTTATAGTATCCTGTGGCCAGAATATTTGCACCCTCACTGTCTGAGGCTACCTCCACTTTAACTGTTCCAGTCGTTGCCCCCAGTTGGACTTGTATCCAAGTCCAGCCTCGACCCCCATAGGGATCAGGATCATCTGGTATAAGTGACTGCCAGTTACCTAAAACGCCACTGAACGGATTAGTGCCAGCTACAAGTGTTGCTCGAACCCAATATGTAGGGTCGAAATCGTGAGGGTTTACCCAATCCGTCTCGGGATTGATTTTGATGAAATCTACATTCCCTGCATCGGAAAAATCGTAAACGAGCGACATCATGTAGCCCTTTTCACGGGCATTGGCGCCGGTTGTTACAATTAAGAAGAACGATGCAGCGGCATCTTCGGGATCTGTAGATTCGTGATTTATCTCTATTGGGGAACCTTCCGACCCATGCAGAAAAACCCCTTCACTTGGGATCAAGATATTGGTGAATCCGAGTAATGGCATTACGCCCAGTCCGTCGCAAATGCCCCATACCATGTGGTGCCTGCGTCATCAGTCCACAAGTCGATGAAGTCAACCTCGCCTGCACCTGTACTCAAAACTGGCGCTGTTCCAGTGTTAGCCCACTTCACAGATGCGGGCCAAGTAATAAGTTGCCCGCCCGCTCCTTGAGTGATCTTCAACCGCATCGCACCGTATAACGTGTCGGCGGGTGGATTGATAATGCTGAAGGCACTAATGTCCACAGCTAAGGCCAGTTCAACATACTGCCCTGCTTCATAGTCAAGGGCTGTAGTTGTCGTCGCAGTTACAGCCTGCCGCGTCACTGCAAAGTCGTTCAGTAGTGGGCGGTCCACCGTGTTGTCGTTCATCTTCAGGTCGCCATTGGCGATGTCTATATCGACGCCATCAAAACTGAGGACGGCAGTGCCGACGAAGGTAACTTTTACATCATCGCCGTCGTGGACAAACTGCATGTAATCAGCATCGGTAGCATCGTAGATACGCAGATACCCGCCAGCGCCTTTACCAATTTGAACACCGACAGTTGCAGAGACGAGATCAATCACCCCTGCTGTGTCAAGCAAGGCGATAATGTCATCAGTATCCACGACTATATCCGCACCACCTGCAGTAGCTCGAACGCCACTGGCTGCGGGAACAACAAGTTCATTGTTCGTCTGGCCAAGTGTGCCGCGAATGGACATGCCGACTGATTGGCCGCCTGTAATTACGGTCGTGCCCGTCAATTCAGCATTCTGAATCTCGTTGGTGGCCATGTTGAGATTACCAGACATCGAGTCACCAGTAACCTGAACAAATTCTTCCAGCACGGCTGCCGTTAAACGAATTTCAACACGTGTCACGGTGAGAGTAAATGCTTGGCCAACAGTGCCATCCTGGCCGCGTACAACCGTAAGCAGATCAGTTGTCCTGCTTGTGCATTTGCATATCTCAACGTTACCGGAGTCGTCTTCCAGCGTCAGCATAAAATATTGAGCGCCTGTAGGCGATGGGAAATTAACACCGAAACCACCAGCGACCTGTATGACCAGTTCACTGTTGTTGATCGACGCGGCGAGTAATGCGCTCGCGTTATTGGTAAAGATTACATCAGCCATTGCCGCCTAGCCTCCTAACTTGCCAGCCTCTGGGGTATGCCCAGTTCTGGGCATTGTTAAAACCCTGCTTCCTCTGCGCCATATAGTATCCGATTGCACGCTTGAAAATCATTCTGTGATCTCCAGCAAGGGCGGGGGCCGAGTAAGGCTTGTTGGGGTGTTTGTACACACGTGCGAGATACCCGTCCACGAGTGCATCGTAATACTTAAGTGTGATCTGTCGGGGCAGTGCAGTGGCAGCGAAGGCGGGGATTAACGCCACCGTCACATCCATAAAGTCTGTAATTGTGTTCACCATGTAGGGCCACAACCGGATGTGATCAGGATTCGAAGTCACGAAGAAAGCGTTCGGATCATCCGACTCCTCAAATTTTGGGGGTCGTTGGGCAACAGGGGCCAAATATTTGCCGCCTGCAGTTAGGGCGATACTAAGGACAGCTATGACCTCTGTATTGTCGTCGCCGTCGTCAATTACAATATCAGTCTCGCCCGCAGTTGCATCAACGTTGTCGATGATCTTTGTCCAGGCAAGGGACTTCTCGAAGAACTCTCGGGCAGCGAGACGAAGTTCACGCATTGCTACCGAGCGAACGATACCGGGCGTCTGTGGAAGCGTGTCCTTAAGTATCTGCTCGAATGTCTCTGTGTATTCGTCATGCGCCATCTTAGACCCCTAGCAACTGTAATCTGAACTGCTGTAGGAGCATTGCTGCCCTACCGTCATCAGTATACTCGTCGTCAAAGATTTCGGCTACGCCAACTACGTAATTCACCAGTGGTTGGTAGAACTGCATCTCAAGGCCGAATGCGGCGGTCCAGATAATCTCACCGGAGCCAGGGCTTTCCTCAACTATTCGTGGAACAGTCAAATCACTGGCGGCGTATAGGTCGTAGAAAGCATCGGGCCTTTTCACACTGAGGTCGTGGAGGCCACGATTGAGAACATTAAGGAGAGTACTGTCAGAGTAACGTTCGGTGGTGGAGTTGGTGTCCTGCAAGACCTCACGTGATTCCGTGATGAGATTACTGTATGTCTTTGCAGCCACGTCACTTCCTCCTAAGGGGAACCCCAGCCGCACCAATGCCGATGCAGCCGGGGTCTGTTCATGGGGTCACGAAGCGTTTTAGCCTTCGTTGCCCTTTGTGACGTGTCCCAGTCCAAGCGCAACGCCGTTAACGACTCGGTAGCCGAAAACTTGCAATCCACGCAAGAGGTTGGAGAACGACCGCTCGGAGCGGAGGGTTTCCAGCTTGGTGAACTGCGCAGCGAAGGTCAATGCGGCAGTGGTGCCGAAAAGAACCGGATACGCGGTGGTCGAAGCAGTTGCCGGAAGCAAGAGGTTCGACAGGTAAAGCGTGAACCTATCGATCATGCCAAGGCGACCGTTACGAAGAATCGACGTGCCGTCACCGGCCAGAGAGGCGTCTTTCAGGTCAGACCGCTTGATACGGGCTGCCAGCCAAGCTGGGATAACCATGAAACGGCTATTCTCGGGGATATTCTGCTCGTCGAGGACTTGGCCGCAGTTGATGATGAAATCAACGATCTTCTCGGCATTGGCGGCAGTGTCACCTGCGAAGGTACCTGCGCCTGCGCCAGAGACGAACTGCGGAGTGGCTGCAACACCGATGTCCAGATCACCGGAGATTGCTCCGGCTGTCAGGCTACGATTGTCAGCGTCAATGTTCGTGCCAGCGCCAGTTATGTCAGAAACGTCAGCGAGAACGTCAGTATCGACAGCGATCTTCATAGCTTCTGAGGCGTCTTCTGCCCAGATAGAAAGCTGGTCGATGTCTGACTGAATCTCCATCACGTCATCCAGAGCGAGGTTGAAATATTTGCCCTTATCGATCGACAAGGATTGCTTGGCGACGGACGGACGGGTGACAGCCAGCTCAACGTCTGCTGTGTAATCAGAGATCGTTACGTCAGGACGGCTACGGATCTGAACCGTATCGCCTTTGTTTTTGATCTCGCCTTCGTAATCGGTGTTAGCGATTGCGCCGAGGACGGTGGCTTCGTAGAACTTCTCTACAAGCTTGCCGCTCCACACTTCCGGGATGAAGACTCCAGCGTATGCGGGGGACGGGGTTGAACCCAACCACGGTGAACCGAGGGGAAAAGCCATATCGTGTGCTCCTAACTAAAGGCTGAAGTCGTACCAGCAATTAGCCAAAGTGGTTATGCAGTTATGCGACCGTCTTTCTGTGCTGCGAACAAATCCTTTTCCAAAGCTATGAACTCGTCTGAGAGTTCCTGGCCCTTCCGATGGACCTCGTTCTTAGCGGCGTAAAAGTCGCTTATCATCTTGCGGGACCATACCCGCTTACCACTTTCGTCTGGAGCGCTTGCCGTCCCGGTTTTCGGCGTTCCGGGGGCCACTAAATCTTCGAGGGCTAGTTGTGGTTCCTCCGGTGTTACTGGAGGAGTAACTTCGCCTTCTGGTGCTACGACAGCGTTTTCTGTCTGAAAGCCTTTAAAAATTGCAATAACAACTTCTACGTTATTGCTGTTGAATGCGTTTGTGAGTAATGCACCTCGTGGTACCCCTGCGTAGGGATCATTTTCATTCAGCCATCGCAGAAAAACCTTATCCTCATTCTGCTCTGTCCATTCGGGCATAGCGGTGGTGAGAGCGTCGAGCAGCTTGTCACGGTTGGACTTTAACTCATCCTTCCGTGTTTTGGAAGCATTTTGTTCACCCACTGCAATGCGGTCGCCCAAGGGTTGCACGCGAGAATCGATCTGAGGGAGAAGCGTTCGCTCTGCGACACGCCCAATCAGATCAACAAGATCAGGGCCAAACTGCCGAATTTCTTCCTCAGTTACTACAGGAAGTTCGACGGCAGTGGGTTCGGCGGGGGCGGTGGGGGTATCGACAGCCTGCATAGAGGCAATCAGGCTTTCTGTGTTGTTAATCCGCTGCCGCAATTCTGTCACTTGCCCCTGGCTGTCTCTGAGATCCCGGCTTAATTTCGGAACCTCCGCATTGTATTTGCCCTGTAGAACTCTGTACTTGTGTTCCATGGACTCATCAACGACTTCGGGAGCGGGGGCTGGTGCCGGTTCGGCTGGCGCAACTGCAGGGGCTGGCTCATCGCTTGCGGCGGGAGCTGGTTCGGCTGCGGGAGCTGGTTCGATTGCCGGTTCTTCCACCGGCTTGTTCAGTTCCTCGAGAATTTTGTTTGCTTTATCGACTTGCTTTTGTACTTGAACGGGGAGCGCACTCATGGCGTATTCCTCCAATAGTTATGTTTTACATTTTTCAAGGATAGACGGAGCCGTGGCAAATCCCTTGATGATGCTATCAGTTACTTCGACCTTGCCTTGTGCTCGTCTGAGCTTTACAACGTCCAAATGCTGAGAGCATTCATCCCGAAACTTTTCTCGGTTTTCCGCAATCCATTCCAGTACTACCGTGAAATCCGGATGTCCTCGGAGGTTCACTAATGCTTGCGCTGATTCTTTAGTTAATTTCAAGGGTGTTCGAGTGCTACATACCGTATCGCTCGTTCCTCGCTTCTTCGTCGCTGAGAGAGCCATCGTATCCGGCATCAACTGCCGAACCATCTTTCGATGAATCGCCTGCTCTGCGAGCTTCCGGAGTGGCGTGTCGGATTTTGATGTCCTTAACGCCGTCCAGGTTTTTCAGAATGTGCTGCTTGCTTGTGGAGAGCTGGGCCATTATTAGCCTTTTCCACCAGCGCCGTGCGGGTCGCCAACGCCAGACTTTACACCTGCCGTTCGGTTGATTGGTAGATCGCGATTACCCTTTGTGGGTCCGCAGAACTTACTAGACTTGACAGACGAATGTGACTCGTTGCCAGTCTGGTTATAGCCCTCGGACGGGCTGTCGGGCAAAAATTTACCTTTGATCATGGTCGTGTCCTCATACGTATGGGGGGAATTCACACCGAGTCTAACGCAGCCATTTACGAGAATCAACCACCAGCTCTCATCCCTGGGCGGCCAGTCACGCCTGTGAAGTCTGCTTCGATCTCCCGACGCGCTTCCTCAGGCGGTGCCCGTTCATCCTCGGGGGCTGGGGTCTGGCTGGGGTCACCACCTTGGACGGGCGCAGTTGGCACGCCTTGCGCCTGGGCGGCAGCTTGCTGTTGCATATTCAACTGAATCTGCTCGTCA
>SDBV01013495.1_pt1 | contig 10396 bp, 5 predicted proteins | sample 2277081 | NCBI WGS metagenome assembly SDBV01 (sample SAMN10402039, study PRJNA504765) | marine sediment metagenome | isolation source: marine sediment core GS10_PC15, 223 cmbsf | place: Arctic Ocean: Southern Knipovich Ridge | collected 2010
CGGAAAAACCTGGGCACGGCTCCACTGTGCGGCTTCATCGAAGGCAATCCAAAGGGCATTCTAATAGTCGAGTTCTTCGGGGACACACCTGAGGAAGTCAAAAGAAAGGCCGGGGGTCTTGTCGAGGACCTGCAACGGCAAGGTCGCGGCTACGCCTGGCCGGTCATCACGGCCCCCGCTGAGCAGGCCAAGGTATGGGGAGTCCGCAAACACGGCCTGGGTCTCATGCTTGGGATCAAAGGTGACCGAAAGCCGCTTCCATTTATCGAAGACGCCTGCGTGCCCATAGAAGTTCTGCCGGAATACGTTGGCCAAATTCTCGATTTCTGCAAAGGTCGCGGCGTTCCCGTGGCAATGTACGCCCATGCAAGTGTCGGGACCATACACGTTCGTCCGACACTGGATCTTAGGCTCCAGGATGACATAGACAGCATGAAAGCCATCGCTGAATTCGCTTTCGGCCTTGTCAAGAAATACGGCGGCGCATGGAGCGGCGAACATGGCGACGGCCGGGTGCGGAGCCCATTTCTCGAACGGTATTTTGGGACGGAAGTCTACGGCGCGCTCCGGCAGGTCAAGCAACTTTTCGATCCAATCGGGCTGATGAATCCAGGACCGATTATCGATCCCCATCCGATGGACGAAAATCTTCGTTATGGGGCAGGCTACAAGACTTTTTCCGATACAACGGTGTATAAGTTCCGCGAAGACGGTTCATTCGCGGCGGCTGTCGAGATGTGTACGGGCGTAGGGGCCTGCCGCCAGACGCTCGACGGGAGCATGTGTCCCAGCTATCGCGTTACCCGCAACGAGGAAGATTCTACACGCGGACGCGCAAACGCCCTACGTCTGGCAATGAGCGGGCAGCTTGGGACCGAAGGGTTGTCCAGCCAGCGCCTCCACGAAGTTATGGATCTGTGCCTGTCGTGCAAGAGCTGTAAGTCCGAGTGCCCAAGCAACGTCGACCTCGCAAAACTGAAGAGCGAGTTTCTGCAGCGCTATCACGATGCTAACGGTGTGCCGCTAAGGGAAAAGATGGTGGCCGCTTCGACGAAGATGGCGGCGGCAATCGCAGGCTGGAAAGCGCCTATCGTGAACTGGATTCAAGGAACTTTCTTATTCAGAAAAGGGCTCGAAGCCGTCGCCGGTTTTGATTCGCGCAGAATGTTGCCTCAATACGCGCGTATTCCGTTTCCCGAATGGTTTGCGGGCCGTCCGGCACAAAATATCGAGTCGGGGCGGCAAGTTGTTCTTTTTGAAGACACGTACATGAAGTTTCACGAAACCAATGTCGGTATTTCGGCCGTTGAACTGCTCGAGTCTTGCGGCTATGAGGTAATTCCGGCGCAGGCCGGGTGCTGCCAGCGTCCGCGAATCTCACACGGATTCTTGCGAAAAGCGAAGGCCGATGGAGAGGATACGCTAAGAAATATCGACAAACATATTCAGCGGGGATTGAAAATTGTGGTTTGCGAGCCAAGTTGTTGTTCCGCGTTGACGGACGACTTGCCCGACCTGATCGAGGACGAAGAGTTGGGCAAACGCATAAAAGAAAACGTGATGATGATCGACGAGTTTCTTGCGATGGAGATACGCGAGGGAAGACTCGATTGCGAGTTTAGTTCGCCATTCAATAGCGTCAGCATCCACGGACACTGCCACCAGAAATCTCTCTATGGCACAACCGCCATGCAATATGTCCTGGAACGCGTACCGGAGCTTTCCCTATCGGAAATCGATTCCGGGTGCTGTGGGATGGCCGGTTCATTCGGTTACGAAAAGGAGCACTACGACCTTTCAATTAGTATTGGAGAGGAACGCCTCTTCCCGGCGATTAGAAACCTGGAAGAAGGAACGGCCCTCGTGGCCAGCGGCTTCAGTTGCCGGCACCAAATTGCCGAGGGGACAGCCGTCAAACCTGTCCACTGGGTTGAAACTCTGCGTGGAAATGCCTGATACGGAAAAATAAGGAGAAGACATGTCTACAGGAATGCTCGCTGTTTTATCGTTATTGCCCATCGCGTCAGTTGCAGTCTTTCTGGTAATCCTGCGTTGGCCAGCCAGCCGCGCCATGCCCATTTGTTACGTTGTGGCAGTAGGACTTGCCCTGTTTGTGTGGCAGGTGCCGGGCATGGAAGTGCTTGCCGCATCCGTGAAGGGACTGGTTGTCGCGGCAACGCTGCTCTACATAATATTCGGCGCGATTCTGTTGCTGAACACTCTTCAGGAAAGCGGCGCAATGTGGACGATTCGCAAAGGCTTCACAAACATTTCGGCGGACCGCCGTATCCAGGTCATTATTATCGCGTGGTTATTCGGATCTTTCATCGAGGGTGCGGCGGGCTTCGGCACGCCTGCGGCCGTAGCGGTTCCCCTGCTGGTAGGTTTGGGTTTTCCAGGCATGGCGGCCGTTACCGCCGGTATGATTATTCAGAGTACTCCGGTGTCCTTCGGCGCAGCGGGAACGCCGATACTGGTGGGTGTTGACACTGGCCTGAAGGCCGATCCCGCGCTTTTGGATTACGCTGCGAACCAGGGTTTTGAGCAATGGTCGGATTTTCTGGCCATGATAGGTTTCCGAGTGGCCATTCTTCATGCTATTGCAGGCATCCTTGTGCCACTTTTCGTTGTATGCATAATGACGCGCTTCTACGGCAAGAACAAATCGTTTCGCGAAGGATTAGATGTGTGGCCATTCGCAATCTTCGCGGCCTTGGCGATGATTGTCCCTTACCTGTGTGTGGCCTACTTTCTTGGTCCGGAGTTCCCGGCGCTTCTGGGTGCGCTAATCGGATTGGCGATTGTCGTTACCGCGGCAAGAAAGGGCTTCCTGGTTCCGCCTCCGGAAAAATGCTGGGACTTTGATCATCCTGACAATTGGGACCCGGCCTGGACGGGTACGCTCGAAATCAATGACGACCATCATGAACATAAATCCATGGGTCTGTTCAAGGCATGGTTGCCGTATCTGTGTGTAGGCCTGCTTTTGGTGGTCACAAGACTTGTACCGGCCCTAAAAAGCTGGCTGTTGTCGGTGGAAGTGACGCTTCCGAACTTGTTTAAGACCGAAATAAGCGCGAGTTTTCAGCCGCTGTATCTCCCAGGGACAGTCTTCGTTGTGGTCTCGCTCATCACCTTCATGCTTCATAAAATGGACCTCACGGCTTACGGAATGGCGTGGAAAAAATCGCTCAAGACCATGATTGCCGCATCTGCCGCACTCGTGTTCACGGTTCCGATGGTGCAAGTATTCATCGAATCCGGGGGCGGCTCAGCGGGTTATGAAAAAATGCCCATTGCTTTGGCGGACGGAGTGGCTGAACTCGTCGGAGGTGCATGGCCGATATTTTCGACTTTTATCGGTGGACTGGGCGCTTTCGTAGCAGGCAGCAACACGGTGAGCAACATGATGTTCTCGTTATTCCAGTTCGGAGTGGGGGAACGCATTGGCGTGGACCCGGGTTGGATAGTCGCTTTGCAGGCCGTGGGCGGCGCAGCCGGGAACATGATCTGCGTTCATAACGTTGTGGCCGCGTCTGCCGTGGCAGGCCTTGTCGGCAAAGAAGGGCTCGTCATCCGTAAAACGCTGATACCTTTCGTCTATTATGCGCTCTTTCCAGGAAGCATCGGCTATGCGATTGTGAGCTATCCTCAAAAGGGCCTTATGAACGCCGGGACTTTCATTGCACTCGCAATTGTGGCATTGGCGGTCTACTTGATTGCTACGAATTCCAGGAACTCGAAGGTAGAATCGGAATAGGACAGTGGCTGATTTCAATGATGAACGCATAGTCCACGTGGCATATGGCAAGGGGAGAATCCCTTTGCGACTCGATCCCGATTTGGCGCGTTGGCACGTAATTACGCCTGTACGTGAGGAAATGCTGTCCAATCCCAGGGAAGCATTCGACGTAGCGTGTGCCGACCCGGTAGGGGCTCCTCCTCTTCACGAAATCGCCAAGCCCAATGACCGCGTCGTGATTGTCACTTCCGACGGCACACGGCCTGTTCCGAACAGAATACTCATACCTTGGGTGTTGGAGACTTTGAATGTCCCTTTGGACAATGTCACCATCCTGCTCGGCACTGGAACGCACCGCGCAAATTCCCCCGAAGAGATCGAGAGCATGTTCGGCACGGACATCGTCGGCAAAGTCGCTATTGTCAACCACGACGCTTACGACGAACAAAACAACGTATGCGTTGGAACAACTACCTCAGGCGCACCGGCCTATATAGACAAAACATACGTCGAGGCCGGCAAACGCATTGTGCTGGGCTTCATCGAGCCCCACTTCTTCGCCGGGTTTTCAGGGGGTCCAAAAGGCATCGTACCTGGAGTTGCGGGAATCGACAGCATACTCCATCTTCATGGTTACGATTTGATCGCGCATCCCGGCAGCACGTGGGGAGAACTCGACGCCAATCCCATCCAAAAAGACGTGCGCGAAATGGCGGCGTTCTGTCCGCCGGACTTTCTGGTAAATGTAACGCTCAACGTGGACAAAGAAATCACGGGGATCTTCGCGGGACACTACCTCGAGGCGCATCGCGAAGGGTGCAAACACGCCAAAGCGGCGTCGATGGTCCCCGTACCCGGGAAATTCCCAATCGTGGTCACGTCCAACAGCGGCTTTCCTTTAGACCAAAACCTGTACCAGGCCGTCAAAGGCATGTCGGCGGCGGAAAGAATCGTCGAGGACGGAGGCACGATTCTGGCCGCCAGCGAATGCAGCGACGGTTTTCCCGATCACGGCAACTTCCGCGCGATCCTGGAAAAGGCCGATACGCCGCAGGCTCTGGAAAAACTGATCAGAGAACTCGACGCGCCCATGCTGGACCAATGGCAGGCGCAAATCCTGGCGCGAATAGCATCGCACGCAAACATAGCCATTTATTCAGAGTTGGATGATGCCGCCGTCAGGACCGCCATGCTTGAACCTATAACGGACTTACAAAGCCGTCTCGAAGAAGAAATCTCGAAAGTAGGAAAAGGTTGTCCGGTAGCCATCCTGCCCGAAGGCCCAATAACGATTCCATACGTACCCGCACAGGAGACTTGAGTATGCTCATCAATAGTCTCAGCAGTATCTAACAAGTTCCTGCGTTTCCTGTTTCATATCAAGACGGCGTCCCTGTCGACCTCCCAGTGAAACGGCATGGCGCAGTACAACGGTGTGTTCCATTGCTCTCTGGAACAAAACATCGTGCAGATAACCGAGCCGGTTGCCAATTCCAAATCAAAGATAGAATCGTCGATTTTTCTCTCTTCTCCTTTTGACAAGGGCTCGTTCGTAAGGACTAGAATGTCGTAATCTGATTCCAGACTCTGCCCGCCCCTCGCGACGCTGCCGTACAGGATGATTTCAGCACTTGGGATATGCTCATGGATAATCTGCTTTAGTTTTTGCAGAAGTCCCCTGTCCTTGTCTGAAATCACTTCGACTTGATCGAGTATTCGCATGGGTCCGGGCCTTAAAGTTGTCTATGTCTCTACAATATGCAATCACACAATCTGATTATACACCATCGTCTTCAGTCTTGCATATTGCCGCTTGCTGGATTGCACAATTCGGCTCTGGTATAACAATGCCTAACTTGAAAGGGAGAAGTAGACGTGCGTTTCGTAATAGCGCCCGATTCGTTTAAGGAATGTGCTACAGCCGTGGAGGTTGCGGGCGCGATAGCTTTGGGTGTTCGGCGGGCGTGCCCTGATGCGGAATGCGATTTGGCGCCGATGGCTGATGGCGGTGAGGGTACTGTTGACGCGTTGGTGCAAGCCACCTCCGGGGAAATAATTGAATTGGCCACCACGGGACCGATGGGCACGTCCGTGAATGCCTACTACGGGATTCTTGGCGGCGGACAGTCGGCTGTGATTGAAATGGCCGCGGCGTCCGGCCTGCAACTGGTTGGCGAAGACGAGCGAGACCCAAGAATTGCCACGACTTACGGCACGGGAGAATTGATGCGAGACGTCCTGGAGCGTGGCGTACGGCGGATCATCATCGGCATAGGCGGCAGCGCAACAAACGACGGCGGGGCGGGAATGGCGCAGGCACTTGGGGTAAGTTTGCGCGATAAAGACGGAAATGAGCTGGCACGTGGCGGGGCCGCACTTGCGAATCTGGCCGAAATCGATATGGGTGAACGCCACCCTGCGCTTGCAGCGACTGAAGTGCTGGTGGCGTGCGACGTACAGAATCCGTTATGCGGGCCTCAGGGAGCTTCGCAAGTGTATGGTCCGCAAAAAGGGGCCACGCCTGATATGGCGGAGGAACTTAATCTGGCACTGGGCCATTTCGGGTCTGTCGTCGAAGCTTGCCTGGGCCTGGAAATCATGACTCTGGCCGGCGGCGGCGCCGCGGGCGGATTGGGCGCGGGGCTCGTTGCATTCGCGGACGCAAGGCTGAAACCCGGTGTAGACATTGTCGCGGACGCCTGCGGTTTGGCGAATCGCATTAAAGGCGCGGATTTGGTCATAACGGGTGAAGGTTCCCTGGACGCCCAGACCGCGCATGGCAAGACCCCCATCGGCGTAGCGCGGATCGCCAAGGAACACGGGGTGCCCGTCGTGGCCATTGCAGGCAAACTTGGCGAAGGCTATCAGGCCCTTTACTCCGAAGGCATAGACGCGGCGTTTTCAATCTCTCCCGGTGCGATTACCCAGTCGGAATCCATCAGCCAGGCACACGGCCTGATAACCGACACAGCCGAAGCAGTCACACGCTTATGGCTTGCCGGTGAACATATTAATTCCAGATGAGCGTTGGAATCAGAATGCCGAGCACATTGACATGGCGTAATTCGTCGTCTGAAATATGAATAGACTCGGGAATAATTGATCCGAAGATTGAGCAACGTATGCAGTTCAAGCCCGCCCTTGGCTACATTTCACCGTGATACATGCTCCAGAACCGCTAAGCCGCGATTCACGACGAGGGCGAGCGTAAACTGGAGACGGCACGCGAACGGCGCAGGCAACAACGATAGTTGAAAAAGGTAGCCGCCGTCGCGTAATGTGACGGTTGCCGGTCACATCAGAGGACGGTTTTGCGGGAACGCAACCGTACTAAGAGATAACCCGCTGGACTCATCGAGACGATAGTACCAGGGGATGAGGCGATCAATTGACACCCCGTCCCATCAGAAAGACATCGGATTGATGGGCTCTTTATGCCTCATATATCGCCGCCCGCAGGGCGGAACAACGCTGTGGGCGCAGCTGAGCGCACCCACCAGGAAAACCGGACGATACTCCGGTTTCCGCTGAGACAAGATAGTAGAGTTACAACTCGATCCGGAAACCTTAACCGGACACGAGTGATAAGAGGTAAGAAAGCTACATGAAAATCTCTTTCTATGTGCAAGGTTTTGAAAGTCTCGCTGCTGAATATCTCTCCGCGTGCCTGAAGGAAGCCGGGCATGAGACAAAGTTGTTCTTTGAACCCAGGCTATATCGGGATGGAGTTGTAAATCAATCATTTCTTGCAGGAATGATGAACCTTGAAGATAAGATTCTCGAAGATATGCTCCGATGGCGTCCTGACTTAGCGGCATTCCCAACAGTCACGGATAACTACGCAACAGCCTTGAGAGTAGCAGGGAAGTTGAAGAATCTGGCAAGTATACCGACGGTTTTCGGGGGAATACATGTAACCTCGGTTCCTGATGTTGTTGTGCAAGAATCTCAAGTCGATTACATTGTGCTGGGGGAGGGAGAATATGCATTATTGGATCTAGTCAAGGCTATCGAAAGAAATGAGAGCGATTTTGAAATTCCCAATGTTTGGTATATGAAAGACGGAGAGATTTTACGCACACCAGTCCGGCCGACAATTTCCAACTTGGACGATCTGCCCTTCCCTGACAAAGATCTCTATTACGATGCTGTTCCTGATCATAGAAGACAAAGATACTTGGTTGGCGCATCCCGCGGTTGTCCGTATACATGTACTTATTGCAACAATTCAAATGTGAAGCGACTGTATAAGGGAAAGGGGAAGTGGTATAGACGCCGCTCGGTTGAAAATCTGATTTCAGAATTAAGTATCGGATTGGCTAAATATAATTTTAAGCGCGTATATTTTGTCGATGAGATCCTTGTAAGAGACATTGAATGGCTAAGGGAGTTTGCCGATGCATATAGCGATAAGATTGCAAAACCCTTTCTTTGCTCTGTACACCCTGCACATGTGACTCAAGAAGCGGTGGCATTATTAGAGAAAGCAGGCTGCGGGGAAGCGAATATGGGAGTTCAAACTTACTCTGAACAAACAAGAAGGGAATACTTGAAACGACATCACTCTAATGAGAGTGTCATTAATGCAATAGAACTTTTTAGAAAATCAAAAGTTTTTCTTTCGACAGGAAATATTCTTCAATTGCCCGGGCAAACTCTTGAAGAAGGACTCGATTTAGTGCGCTTTTACAATAAACATAGAGTTGATAGAACAATAGTCGGATTTCTGCGCTATTATCCAAGAACTCCAATCGTGGAAATTGCCAAGAATATGGGGATATTAGACGACAAAGAAATAAAGCGACAGGAGAAGGTTGCAGAGGAAACCCCATTTCTTAAGCGGACAAAACACGATCTGCTGGAATTTGAGAGCATTCGTAATCTGATTCTTTTCACAACAGTTCTTCCAAAATGGATGATAACTTTCCTTATCGAACGAGACAGGTACAAATTATTGCCAAGGATCGAAATATTCAATCTTATCGATACTATTGTAGGATTTGTCGTGCGTGTAAGAACTGGAAAAAGGCGGTTTATTCAAGATTATACGATCAGCCGATATTTCCTGGAATCCATACGTTATTGCGCCATAAAAATTTCATGGAAAATACGGAGAAAATTCGAGAGATCAAATAAAGATCCACGGTAGTACTGAACGAACCTCATAAATAAAATAGTACTTTTTCTTCGAGGACAGTTGACGTGATTTACGAGATAGCTTCAAATTACCAGACATCCCCATAATACTGGAAGGGTCCGTTAGCGCGACTCAGGCAAATACAAGGATTATGCCATAAACTCCCTTGCACCGTAGAGCTATAACAGCCTATATATAATAAACTTGAACTTGGCGATTTTGTAAATCACACCGAATTGCTCACGCGCTTATTCCTTGCCGGTGAACATGGTTATTCCAGATGAACGTGGCGCCAGGTGCCCTGCCTCGTCCTGACACTGCCTGTGTCTGGTATTGACGTAATCCAACTCTTGCCGTTATACTTAGCATGCCTTTGGGGACGGAGAAACGCCGCGGTTTTGGGTTTGAGGGGATGCAACAATGCCATTGTTCGTTTATGAGGCGCAGGACAAAGACGGCACACAGCGTAAAGACGTCGTTGCGGGCAGGTCCGTGGTCGACGTCAGCGATTGCCTGAGCCAACGCGGGCTGGAAGTCTCGTCCGTAGAAAAGCTGAAGAGGGAAGCAGGACCCTTCACTTCAAAACGTTTCATTGGTTGGCGAAATCTTACGTATCTCAACCATTTTCTACTAACGGCCTCGAAAAACCAGTTGCCCTTGGGTACATCCCTCAAAGTACTGGCCGGCGACAAAGAAAACAGGCGGATTCGTACCGTACTTGAAGAGTTGGGTGCCAAGCTCGAAAAAGGCGGGTCCCTGGAACTGGCGGCAGCGCTGTATCCGGACAGTTTTTCCCCTGTGTTTTCAAAGGTGGTCCGCACAAGCGAAGGCGATCAAGAACTCCCGCATGCGCTGAACGGCTTGTATGTTTACTGCGCCGGTATGCAAACCCGCGTGAGGTCCCTCAAAGGTTATCTTATGATTCCAGCGATTCTCCTGTTTATTCTGCTAATGATTCTGATTGATGTGCCCCACGGCTTCGCCAAGATTTTTTCCAACTTTGATGCTGCACTCCCGGCCCCTACGCGAATCGTCATAAATCTCGGTGAGTTTCTGAGAAATGGTGGGGCACTATTGATCTTGTTTGCAGGACTGCCGCTTTTGTTCATACTTTCCCGGTTCGAGAGTGTTCGCTATCAATTGGAACGGTTCAAGATGAATTTGCCTGTTCTCGGCCCTCTTCATGAAGCCATGATCATGGAGAGGTTTTGCCGTGTACTCGCAATGTTGGTGAGCAGCAAAACTGATGCAGCCGAAAGCCTTCATCTTTTATCATCCGTTACGGGAAGTGCGGTCGTACGGAGACAGACACTCAAGGCCATGGCACAGGCCGCAAGCGGCGGCAAACTGAAAGATTCGCTTCTGGCCACAACTCTCTTCAGCTCTACTTATTGCTGGGCACTGCACAACAGCCCCAAACAGGAAATATCAGAAGCCGAATTGATCAGCCTTGCCGAATCATATGAACGGTCGGTGAAATACCTATATCCGCAATTCAGCGAAGCTGCGATCGCCCT
>SDBV01013496.1_pt1 | contig 10396 bp, 13 predicted proteins | sample 2277081 | NCBI WGS metagenome assembly SDBV01 (sample SAMN10402039, study PRJNA504765) | marine sediment metagenome | isolation source: marine sediment core GS10_PC15, 223 cmbsf | place: Arctic Ocean: Southern Knipovich Ridge | collected 2010
TGTTAAAAAGTGTAACGGCGTTACGATTTTCAAGTAACCAAAGCTCAAATTCGACTTTGTGACGAATTTGGTTTGTAGCAACTATAGAGAATTTCTATCGTCCCTATCGCTCAGCTTGATATATGGCTACTTCCAGCTAGTGGTGATATGGTTTCACGTCTTAGGCTAATAAATGCTGTCTGTGGCAATTCTCATTTTAAATGCAACTCCTGTGGTGGGAATATATTAAAAGTAAAAGTAAAAGTAAAAATGCAGACTAAGACATTACATTTTAATCATTTTGAGGTGGCTGCAAAGTCACCTTCCACAATCCAGGCCCTCCCTGTCATCATTTGTAGAGAATCTTTAATTTCTAACTTAAGTTCAAAATTAAAGATCTGAGAGATTCTCTCCTGAGATAGTCCAATAACATCTGGATTGACCGGATTATTTGACTTTCGTAGGTTCCAGGCTTTTGGGGTTTGGCTGGTCTGGGGCAGCAAGGTGAAAAGGCTATGTATTACCCAATATTTCAACTATTTTATAACCCTAACTATCCAAAAACTGAAACCACGAAACCTGACCGATAAAAAGGTAGGATGCTGATAGTCTAAAAAAGAGAAAGAGAAAACAGGAAAGTGAAAGATAACCTGCTCTCTCATAGGATTAATTATGGAGAACAGCATTCTCCAAATTCTAATAAATTAAAAAATAAAGTTTATTCCGCTTTATCACTATATATTAACTGAATGAGGCTCAAAATGAAATATATGTACCTGACCCGGCTCAAAATTTCCTTTCTTTCTTTAGCATAAGCTAATACCTCTTCGGCATCTTTCTTTGATAAGCTGAATTTCTCAGCAAAATCTCTGCTATTCTCATATCCAAATTCTTTGTATATATCATCTACATTTTTGAATCCTTCAAACTCTTTTCTGTCCATAAAATAGACCCGTAAGAAAGTGAAAAGGCCTATCTCTGTATCCTTAAAACCGAAATAACATTGAACTCGATATAGATAATCCACAGCCTCATAGTCATCACCAGTCATATTCGGATATGCCTGTTTTAGGAATAATTCTTCTCCCTGCTTAATATCCCATGCGTTTTCTCTCTCACGTAAAATCACGTCCACTAAAGGTCTGAATGGGTGCTCACCCTCTGGGCTCATCTCTCGTAACAAACCTACTAAATGACCCATCGACTTTTTTGCCAGCACTTCTTTCGTCACTTTATTATCTCCCAAGTAAACCGCTCATACTCAGCTTGTTGCTTTCTGGTCACAGCCTCCTTGAACGGATTTATAGGCTTAATCTTTTGGGATTTCTCTTTGATTATTCCAGGAAAAAAACTTTTATCAATACGCTCTATAAATCTATCTTCCTGTTCTTTCTCTTTCAATCCTTCATCGACACCATCTTTAAATTCTCTGAAGTCGGCTGGACTGTCTATAATTCTCTGTCGGATAATATCGAGTATCATATTTGCCAGTTCTTTGCGCTCGTTCTTGGGTACGTCTTCGATGTTTTTTATTTCAGACTGTTCTTCCAAATAGCGATCATACTTTTCAAAGTCCAGCAGATAGAATACCCATGCCTTATCATGGAAGCCTTGCTCCCTAGGTTGTTGCCGTATTATGAAATCCTTCTTTTCCAACTTTTTCAGATGATGGTAGACATCATTGTACTCTTCTTCGATGCCTTCAGATATTTTCGTACAATCAAGATATTCCTTTTGAGTATTCATATAAAATAATATTTTATTATCTGTTGTGTTTAATTCTTTCATTAGACATATTTCCAAGTTGTGCGATTGATAATAAAATTTATGTTAGAATAAGATATATGAAATTTTTCTGCCAAATCTTCTGGTGAAAATCCGGCCTTAAACAAATCTCTTATCTGTATGACATTTTCTGGAGTAAGCTTTGATTTATGATGCCTAACCCCACAGAAAGTAAGTTTTCCAAATTTTCTTCTTATCTCAGAATTTATAGGTCGAATGAGGCTAGCTACTGTACTCCTACATACATCATATTTTTTTGATAGTGCCTTGATATCAAAATCAGGATGGTAGGCGATATAAGTCTCTTTGATTTCTTTAATTTCAGCTTCTAATAATATCTTACGTTTCTTTCTCATAAATTCTTCCACTGATTCTTGTTTATGATTCTGGTGATATGGGCCTCTGATACACAAAATTTATTAGCTAAAGGTCTTCTCCCAAAAACTAGATCTTTCTTTTTAAAATTTTCTCTGATAAAAAAAATGTCATCTTTACTCAGTTTAGAGTTGAAATGTCTGTCACCTTTGAATTTCAGTATGCCATCGTTCTGCCTTCTAACATTATCATTCTGAGGTTTTACGATTCTGGAAATAATAGGAATGCACGTATCGAATCGCTTTGCCAGAGCCTTGATATTGTGTTCATGGTCATAGGGGATATACTCCCTCTTAATCTGTTTAATTTCTTCGCAGGATAAAACCTTACGCTTCTTCCCTGTCCTCATCATTTTAGAAATTCTTTTTTGATAATCTTTTCTTTTCATATAAGTAAGATTACTTAGATTATTATTTTGCCTATCACCATCAATGTGAACTGCTACAACACCATCTTCAGGTTCACCTTCAAAAGCTGCAAGAATGATATTATGAACGTATCTTCGCTCAATATTCTCTGATAGCCTTACTGTTTTAAATCCCAATAAAGGTTCCTGTTCTATGGGAATAGCAGCATAAATATTATCCAACTCTTTTGTTGAAGTCGATTTCAGGATTCGACCATCTGAAATTGCATAATATGATCCAGATAACTTTTTCCATTCAACCAAAGATTATTCCCACCCTTCGCGCAACATTGCCAGTTTCTTTTTTGCTACAGGAGCGGTTTCCCAGCCCTCACGCATTGCTGGCATCCTATCTCTCACTGAGAAATTCTCATTTAGAGTATTCCCGCCACCAACTAACAGTAAATTGTTGTATGCTGTATAAGCATCAATTTGATCGACTGTGAGTTCCCCTTTGTCATCGAATTCAAAATTATTCAGATCTTCAGCCAGAACATCTGAGAAAATAAATAAAGTTTTCTCAGCCTTATCCAAGCCGACAGAAATTTTCTCATTCCCATTTTTATTGGATAGATAATCGAGAGCTTCTCGATTCAACCTTTCTTTAACACTTGATTCCCAAAATCCCTTGAGCGCAAACTTTCTCTCTTGGCGATTCTGTAGAACGAGAATGTCAACATCAGCGTCAACATTGTAGGGTAAACTTTCTCTTTGCATAGTTTTATATCTCCTATAACTATTATTAATATTTTCTTCTGTAGAATCAGGCTTACCAGTATGAGAGATACCTCCTGTGTCACAAGTCAATTGACCATCTTTCATAATAAGCTTTCCTGACTTGCCTTTTACTGAACACATATCTCCTATCGCAGGTTTATATTTTTTCTGTTCATTTACTTCAATTTTATCCCCTTTTTCTAGAGTAAAATCTGTTCCAGGGATATCAAATTCTGCTGAAATTGTGATAACTATCTTTTTCTTTTCATCATCAATATCTTTCTTTTTCTTTTTATCTGATTTTTTTATTTTATCATCTGTCTCATTTTCCCCATCAGAATCCTCATCGCTGTCCTCGGCTTCAATTAGTCTCTTCCACCTTTCCTGTTCGGATGCTGAAATTTCAAAAATTCCTTCTTCAAGTATCCTGCCCCTTTCTTCTAAAAGTAAGCCATTCTGTAGGTAATACTCAGGACTGCTAATGCCCCGTCCTTCTTTTTTATTCTTTCCAATGACTCTCATTATTTCTTCATCAAGTATGCTACCCACTTTTTTCTCTCCCCTATTATTTTTGTTATGTTTTTTAGCAGCCTCAGCTAAGTGCTTAAAACACTTCTGCTCCATCTCACTGTGATATTTTTCATTTTCCAAAATGGATTCTTTCGTTAAGTACACATTTCCTGAAGGTGAAATTACGAAGTCAAAGAATCTGCCTACAGAAAATCCCTCAAGTAAAACCTGTCCTTCAGAATCTACATCTCCCCAACAACTTGAACTGACACCCAATCCTATTCCCCTAGAAATTATCTTACTTACCTTCTCCTGAAATTCTTCATCTACAAAAAATGTATTTACGTAGAATACTCCATCCCTGATATGAGGATTCTCAGAAACGGCCACGATATTATCAACTGATCCTTCACCATCACCATCATCTGGAGGATGATCTTTTAATGCAAATGTTTTCTGTGGTCCTTCTCTACAGACATGTTCCGCAAGTCGAGTGCTATAAATTCTGCCATTTTTGTTCTTCGTATCTAAAACCCAGCATCCCACCTCATATCCTTTATCAACCTGGACAGACTTACCATTGGCCTCAACTATCTTATTTTTTACTTTTATTTCCCTCAAATGAAGAGTATTTTTACCCCAGTCTGATGGGAAATTTTCTATAAGCTTTTGCATACTTTAAACCTCTCAGTTTATTAATTTCTTCACTTCTAACCTTCCATCCTCCATAAAAAGAAATTGAAGGTAGTCCTGCTGTTCGAGTAAATTCAAAGATTTCCAAATTTTCTTTTGGATTATGTGAAAAACATCCATAATATTCTTGTAAGATGTTTGCTCCAGCAAATCTAAAATCTCACTAGCAAAAGGAACGTCAATCTTCTTGACTTTATCAGCCTTAACTTTGCAAATTACTTCGCCCATCTTCTCACCATCTTTAATCATTCTTTTCTCCTTTAAAAATCCTAATTAATTAACTTTTTAAACTGCAATAATTCACCTGGCAATTGTTTCTTCTCGACCAAATGCTTATCATGTAACTTGGCCAATCCATTATAAATACTACGAGATTCTTCTGCTCCACCCATCCTGTCAATCAACTGGTCTACAGATATGTAGCTTTCCAGAAGGAGGCTGTCTAAAATCCTTATACTCAATTCATTGCCCGATCTAAACATTAATTCTGCCCACCTTTGAATTTCAATCTACGGTGTAAATCATCTAAATTTTCCTGCTCGCTAATTCTGATTTTGTTACCTTTAGAAAATTTCTTACCCTGAATTTTTATATCTTCGTTTACTTGGAATGTGCTTTTTCTAACTCTTGTCAAAGGCTGTATAGGTTCTTCTTTTTCTTGTGGAATGATTTCTATAACATCCCCCTTTTCGAGAATGATTGCGCCGATCCTAGTAGACTCATCAACTATAATTTCCTCTACTCTTGCTTTGACTGGAGCCGTTATTTTAATTAGCTTACCCATGAATTCACCTCGCTATATTAGTAAAGTATTAGTCACTTTCTCTGTCGGAAGTTACTAATACAATATTGAAGGAGAAGTCTATGAAAGAAAATATCATTATCAAGGTCGAAAACAATTCCGCTGAAGTCAGACAGCTAAAAAAAGCTATCCAGGAATCACCAATGAGCGTTGCCTACTATAAATTTAAACGAAGATATTTCAACCCGCTCAACCAGAAAAAGCAGATTGATATCAAAAGCCTCTCCGACCTATACACAAAAGTGAATCAACTCTCTGAATGTATTAAAGTATTCATTAAAAATTTGGAAGATAATGTAACCGATAATCAGCCAGAGTATAATACTCGCAGGTTCAAAAATACTGCTTTCGTCAATAAGCATATCCGACGGCAAATCTTTCGTTTGAATGCTATCAAAAATCCCAACGAGAAACAGTCTGAAGCAGATAAAGTAATACTTTCACTTTACAGGCTAAAGAATAAGGTTGAAAAAGATATCACTGAATTTGGAATGCTTCTGAATGAGGTAAAATAATGAATACTTTTAGCAAGACTATCGCACTCACAGATACTACAGATGGACATCTGATAAATTATGAGGATTTTTCAATCACAGACGAAAACGCTGTATTTCAGTATTTGATGATAACCAAAATTTCTGCTGGGACGCTTTCTATCTCAATGGGAGACGACGATGATTACTTGGCAATTGGTGCTTATCCATTTATTATCTCAGGAATTAGGTTTGAGGAGTTCTGGTTGAAGCCATCGCAATCGAGTACTGTTAGTCTGATTGTAGCTTTTATTCCAGCAAGCTCAGCAATTAGTTAGTTCTTTGAAAATTTGAAGGTTTAACTTCCATTTCGCCTTCAAAAATATAAGGGACTTGCGTTGCTTGCCCCTGACCTTTGTGATTCCTTTTGAGAGACGGGAATTACTTAGGTCGAAAACCAAACCTTTTAGAAAAAGGATGAAAGAGGACTTATTTTATTCCTCCTTCCTTATTCCTTTTTCTTCGTAACCCTTCTGCTGGCTGTCATAAGCCAGCAGTTTTATTAAAAAAATAGAATGGTGATTCATTACCGCCATTTTATAGAGTTTTTCTGAGACTTGGCATTGTCAAGTTTAATTACAGAAATCCTCTAGTTTTTATTTTCTACCAGAGGCTGGAATTATCCTCTCCAGCCTCTCTTTTATCAAGCACTTACTGCCAAATCTTCTAATCTTGCCTTCCTTACCTTCCTTGGAATATCCAGGTTACCAATCTGGGATAACCATTCGTCAACCTCTTCCTGTATGATGATCGTTCTATTGCCGATTTTATGGCAGGGCATTTTCCCTGCCTGAGTTAGCTTGTAAACAGAGTCTAAGCAGATACCCAAATACTCAGCACATTCCTTTACAGTCATTGTGTTCATAATTCACCTCTAAAATATTTTGTGATTCAATTCCTCGCCTCCTCTCATTGAAAAAATTTTCAATAAAAAAAGGCCATTAAAATTTATGACAATCACGAATGCCACAGATTTTTTGGCCCTATACCAGTGAACTATACTACCAAAAGCTATATCAAAAGCTAAATCATATATCAGTACCTTCCGCTAAAAAGCATAATCATATCGCTTTCAGAAGTCAAACCATGCTCACTATAGGAAATTTAAATTAATTTTTTATGCTTATCCCTTTGGTACAGGCTGCATAACCTCCGGCTGAATTACATGAGATTTTTGTGTGGCGATGCCAAGTAGAATTGACGATTAAATAATGGGTCCACTGAAAAAAGATCGCCTATATTGCTGGTACTACTATATATTGTGGATTATTTGGTCGATGCGCCACAATATATAAGCCCACTAGTGAAAAAATACTTTTGTCAGACCGGCACTAAATTTTGGAGTAGCCCTTTCCTCCGTCTGATCTGATGATAGAACGTTTTGTCATACTTTGATTGAGTATTTTACCTGTGTAAAAGGGATAAGCATAATTTCTAATATAGTAAATAATTAACTTTTACAAGTGTTAAACCTGGGCTTGAGCTTGATAATATGATGGAAAGAAGCGTACAATATTGGGTCGTGATGATGGTTTCAATGCGCCATTCGAAGTAGAAATCAGATTTCGTTTTGGCGGCCGTCATAAAGTGGGAAAAACTTGTCGACCACTATGAACCATTCGGGATTGACATCGAGCTCATGTCATGTTCTGTCCTAAGATGGTCACTGTTGGTCGAGATAGAGAAAAATGCCAGAATGAGGCAAGAAACGAGTGAGTGTGAGGACGATTTGCGAGAGTTCTGTAGCATGTTCCAGTTGAAGAAGAATATGGCTAGAAGCGAACCTTGCTACATTCTGAAGTCTTTGCTCAGCAAAGTGAGGAAGCTTGAGCGTAAGACAGAGATAGGGCTGTCCCGTAGTATTTTAATGAAGAATTATGGATAAGCTATGTACGATTTAGCTATTTCCTTTGCCGGAGAAGATCGATCAATAGCCGAGGCGTTGGCTCAACGCTTAAAGGAGCGAGGCTTCCTTGTTTTTTTCGATGACTATGAACAAGCAAATCTTCTCGGAGAATGCTTAACCGAATATTTAACCGATATCTATAAAAACAAAGCTAAATATTGTCTTGTTCTTGTTTCAAAGCACTATGTAAGGAAACGGTGGACTAGACATGAATGGAAAGCTGCACAAGCTAGAGCCTTTGAAGCCTATGATGAGGCTTATATCCTGCCCATCCGCTTAAATGATACGGAATTGCCAGGACTACTGCCTACAGTAGGCTATTTACCGTATTCAAGTTTAGGTATCGATAAATGCGTTCAAATCATTGCAGGCAAAGTTGGGGGGCACGCTCGCTTAAACCGCGGTATTCGAGAGGCAGAGCAACTGGTGGATAGCGGTGGTGTTGAAGAGGCGATAATAATTCTAGAAAAGCTTGAGAATGAGTATAGTGAGTTCTCGGAAAACAATTATGCTCTTAAACTCATTGCTAATCTCTTAATCATGAATGGAAATTCGAACGAAGCACTTAGCTACTTTGAAAAAGCATTACAAAATAATAAAGAAGACTCGGATCTACATTTTCTTTGTGGTATTTGTGCTTTTCGTATTGGGGATTTCGACAAAGCCATTCGCTACATGGAATCTTGTTTAGGAATTAATCCAAATAATGTGACGGCAATAGTAGAATTAAAATTGGCAAAGATTTGGAGAATAGTCGAAAAAATTCCGTTTGCAAGAAGATTTCTAATGAGCAGTATGCCCACAAATTGGTACCATAAGAAATTGAAATATAACAAACCCCTGCTGCCGCCTAGATAAATGCTGGCTGCTTATTGTGGCCGTTATGCATTGCTTCTACTTGACAAATTTCCACGATATCTGCCATTTACTAGACGCCTTAACTTCGTTCCACCTTTCTTGACTCTTCGAGAACCTACAGAATAATTGAATATGTTTATCCCGTTAGCACAGGTTGATTGTCTTGCTACACTGATTTTGTGTTAAAATCTAGATTCCCCTCTGTATGGACGAGTTGAAGCTGGTGAGACCATCATTGGCGGGAAAATCAGAGACAAACGTGGCAGAGGAGTGATCTCAGATAGCAATAGAAGCTTGGTATTCGGTGGAGTGGAGGTAATCTCCTACGTTGATAAGCACAGGACTTATGCAGAAAAAGCAGCAGCGAGAGTTCATGCAGCCTGTGCCAACGGGATAAGCATAAAATTTTTAATTTAAAGTCTAGAGAAAAGTTATCTTCTCTTCCACAAACTATTGAATGTGTTTCTGGCGGCTTGATATTCCAGAAGCTTTTCTCTAGCCGTATAGTGTGAATAGTGCTCAGTCATAGCCCTAGACTCATGGCCAATCATGAAGCGAAGCGGCTCTTCCGCTAGCTCCTTTCTTGCCTCATTATTAAAAGTATGCCTGAAAGAATGTGGACTCCTGCCCTTGTCTTCAATGGCTGTTTGTTTTAGTGCCTTTCTCAAATGGTTGACAAGCGTTCGCCTATCCACGAATTTAGAATTTCTATCCAGAGGAAACCAAACTAAATCTTCGTCTTCAGAAAAACGATATTCAGCTCTATGCTTTTTCAAAAGATCCTCAGAATCAGGATGAAGGAAAATAGACCGTGGTTTTTTTCCTTTAGTTTCTCCGACTGTACCGTTATTCTTGACTGTCTTATTGATGACAATACAATCGCCCCAAAAAACATCTCGCCACAGCAAAGCTCGGATTTCTCCTGATCGCATCCCTGTGCTCAGCATTGTATGGAAAAGACTCGCCCAATAATATGAGTCCCAAATCCTCCGCAGTTCCAGGTCACTGACTGGAAACAAAATCTGGCACTCTTCGATAGTGAAAGGTAGCCGTTCTATGCTGTCATTACCAAAATAAGCAACTTCTGTTATATAATTCTCGCTTATCAGCCTTTGCTTTTTTGCCTGTCGCATAACAATATTCATCGTGTCTCGGATATGGTTTTTTGTCTGATTCTTCAAGGGCAAGTTCCTTAGCCATCTCTGAACATCCACGGCATTTATCTTGCTATCATCAAGCCTCAGCTTTCCATACTTAGGCAGGATATAGTTAAGTAATTTGCCTCTACGCAATTTAGCGGTTGCTTGACCGAAATCATGGTCTGTAGAAAGCCTATCTTTAATCCAGTCACACCTTCCCCAGATGAAGAAGTCTTTAGTGTACTCTTCCAGAGTAGGCGGAGGGTTTTGACCCAAATACTCTTTTACATATTCCTCAGCATATTCCGTTGCCGCAGCTTTTGTCCGAATCTTAGTTTTTCGATATACCGGCTTGCCGTCAGGCCCGTAGAAATAGAAAGAGTACCCCTTATCAGGTTTGGTCTTATCTTTTTGAGACTTCTTTCGTCGATATACAACTGGTTTTTTACTCTTCATTTTCCTATCCTCTACTATTTTCCTATAATATAGTTGTATCGTGGTTGTATCGTCAAGTTAAGGTTCTTCCTATATTCCGTCACTATAAGGATTTACAACGTATAGGTTGCTAACGGTAGAGTTTAGCGTACCTGCAGCAGGCGGGAACCGGGCGGAGTTTCGGTTTTCAGTAGCGGGACACATGGTGCTGGTGGCAGGGAGCCGTCACCTGGAGGTAGGCGGCAGGACCTGCCGGGA
>SDBV01013497.1_pt1 | contig 10396 bp, 10 predicted proteins | sample 2277081 | NCBI WGS metagenome assembly SDBV01 (sample SAMN10402039, study PRJNA504765) | marine sediment metagenome | isolation source: marine sediment core GS10_PC15, 223 cmbsf | place: Arctic Ocean: Southern Knipovich Ridge | collected 2010
TCATATCAATCTTGTTCTCCTCGAGGTAATCTATAACTCCCTGGGCAGTTCCATTAACCAACCACCAGTGCCTGCGAGTGGCGTCACTACCTTTAGTTTCGGTGACTGTCACCATCTTTCCAGATAATGTTCTTACACGCGCCATTTATATATAAACCTTACTTTTGCAGTTCCAAAATCTTTTTGATTCTCCCTATTGCAAAGTGGGGAATTTTCTTCACGGCCAGACCTCTTAAGATCTTAGCCAGGGCTGATGATTTGTAATTCTCCAATTCTATTTCAGTATATTTATGAGGCTCTTTAGGATCTTCATCAACCGTTTCAGACGGTTCTAGAGGAGCATTCAGCTCTTCATCAGCTTCTTCAGCTTTTTTCTTTTGCTCTTCATCAGCTTTTTTCTTTTTGGGATTTGACTTTAATATTTTGTCAACAAGCTGCTTCTCATTATTCTTGGAAGTAAAATCAATCTTCCTCGCAAGAAGCAAATTCATCTGCTCGCCCCTGTTGAAGCCTTTAGCAACATCCTTAGAATAAACTCCTTTTGGGTCGGGAGTGCCAACTGCAGTCTCAGGACTCTTTGGCAGATCAGTGCCTTTAAGACCCGGTGTTTCGGTTGTGGTTACACCTAATTCAGGAGGTCCCTGACTTATTAATTTTCCATTCTCATCAAATTTATTACCGCAGGATATATCCTTATCATATCTCCAATGACCTTGTTCTCCTCTGACTGGTCTACCTTCTTTGTCTGGCATTTTGCATCACCTTTTTTTTATTAAGTTTTTATTAAGCGACTTGTTCGCTTTCTGGTTCTTTTGTAGGAAGCCATTCTGAATCGATGGCTAAGTAACCTAAATAAACAGGGCCTGCGTCTGCTGTTGCAGTGTTCTCAACTCCGATAGTAAACCCAGAAATTGTGGTAACGGAAGCGAGAACAGTATTTGAAGCGTAACAAACTGCTGAAGAATCATTGACAGGCTTTTGCAGAAAAACAAAAACTATAGGAACGCCTCTTAATACCTGGCCAAGCTCGACTGCTTCTGAGCCATTGTTAGAGCTTGTAGCTATTGAGTGAAAGCCGCCAATAAAATTTTTAGCCCTGAAATCTCCTGAGTGTATTCCAAATGAGCCCCCAAGTTTATGGCCTCCTACACCTTTAGTATGAGCATCTAAGTCAGCAGTTCCAAAATCAAATCCAGGGTCAAAAGCAACCCAGGTAATATCGACAGTTCCTGAAGGTCCTACAACTCCTGTATTATCCAACTTAAATGATTTACGGGTTTGAGCTCCATTAGTTCCAATGTAAACGAAACCTGCAGTAGCTGCAGTATCATCATCAATTGAAGCAAATACCAAGGGCGTGTGTTTCATGGGATGCGGGAGTGTGACTGTAACCTCTGCATTCAGAGTTGCCCTAATCATTCCCCATTGCAGATTCCTGAAATGAGCGTAACCTGAATGAACGCCAAACCTTGAAGGATTATTGCTTTGGGGTCCTGAGCGATAAGAATCCAAGACTAAAAAACCGACCGTAATTGGGTCAGTATGGTTAGTTGAAGTAACATTAATCACAAAACTCTGAGGAGTTTTATCACTTACAGAAATGCACAGATCATCTTTAGCAGTTGATTCCTGCGGGCAGGTTAGAACTAAATAATTATCATCCCGCATTGGCTTTGCAAAAGTTATAGTTTCTGTGCCATCTCCGCTGGAAAGCTCAACATCAGCCCTGCCTGCGAGAATATTATGCGCATGCAGCCTTCCGGAGTGAAAACCTACCTTTCTCCATCCATTCAAAACTCTATTGCTTCTTGCCATGTTTTTCGAGTATGACCGCTCTTAGAAAAGAAGAGCAAAATTATGTTGACGTAACCTTAATCAAAGCCCAGGCTTGAGTAAATATGTCTGCAGTAGTGAAGGCCTGATCATAATAAATTTTGTGTATGGTTTCATCCTTCTCAAACTCATAGCCAACAGCAGGCATTTCCTTCCAGGCTAATCCTACAGAAACTTTTTCTCCGTTTTTCTTCTCTCCAATCACAGGGCAGACATTGCCTCCAAGTGATGCAGTTGCCCAGGTGGCAGCAGTTTCGTTAGGATCAACAGCGCCAGCTGCATGTTTAAGATTAGCATTGTCTATTACAATAACTTTTAAGCCAATATATTCTCCAATTTCTCCTTTAAGAACAACAATATTGCTTCCATACTCAGAAGCGTTCATGAACTGAGAATCTTTTCTCAGAGTTGCTTCCTGGTATGATGATATCACAATATATTTTGGAACGCATTTGCTGTTGACCTTGATAAGCCTGCATGCATCAGCAATTAAATCTGTTGTCAAAACATCACCGGCAACAAGATCTTCTACCTGAGTTGCATCCCCGCCATAAACAATGTTGGCAGTTAAGGAAGTTGATTGAAGCTGAGTAGCAATTGCCAAATCAACATCATCAGACATATCCTCAGCGATGGCATATTTTGCCTGAGAAATTAAATCAACAGCGCAGGTCATTAACAATCTTTTTGTAATTGTAATGACTCCCTGAAGAAAATCAGAAGCAGTCATAGAGAAATCAGTCTTGCCCAGATTATCCAATTCAGTTTTTGTTCTTGCGGCTCCTTCTGTATGGGATGTAGCAATGCTTAAGTGGGAAGTTGTTGTAGGGACGGTAAGCTTCTCATCCTTTGTTCCAACCATTTCTTTGGTAACATAAATGAATTGATCCAATTGCCTGTACTCTTCAGCCCATTTGACAATTTCAGTTGCCCATTTAGTAGGCTGCAGATCTGTAACTCCTGATGAAGCAATTCTTGTATGCGCATCTGTTAATGTTGCAAGTCCTCTTCCTGATTTTTGAATTTGTAGTTCTGCTATGCTTCTCATTTTTATCGACCCCCTTGCGCAAGCATGAATTCTTGCATTGCCCTGTCCTCATTAGTAGGTGACAGGCCCTTTTCCTTGAGTTCAGCAAGACCCCTTCCGGGTGCTGGAGTATCAGCTCCTGTAAGTGTAGCAGCATTAGCAGCATTCGGAGCTGCATTAAGATCTGCAGCAGGTTTAGCAGGATCATCTATATATCCTGCATCCTCTTCCAAATCTTCAGCTTCTCCTTCTTCGCCTTCATCAGCTGCAGGGTCCCCTACACCAGGAGTTTCTGCGCCGGGAGTATTTGGATTAACTGCAGGATTTCCCCCAGGCATAGCAGTGTCAATAGCAGGAGTTTCTGACAGCTTGCCTTTTCCTTTAGGCTTTTTCTTTTTCCAGGCTTTGGCAGCCTGCGCAATTGTAGTGCCTTTATGTTTTTTCATGAAAGCTTTTACAAAATCAGTGTAAGCGGATAAGTCAGCATGATCGCCAATAACATCTGACAGCTCGGTAAGAACTTCTGTTGATTTTTCCAGTAGAGTTTTTTCTCTATCTGCTAGGTCATCAACAGTTAATCTTCCAATCAGAAATTCATTAGCAACAAGCATAGAAATTTTTTCAGTTTTTTCAGAGAGCTCAATATCATCTTTGAATTTCTGAAGCTCAACAATTTCTGTGTCCCGAGCTTCTAGAGCTTTTAGAGTCTGCTCATTTACCTGAAGCTCTTCCTCTTCTTCCTTCTTTTTCTTTTTTATATCATCATTCTTCTGCGCTTCAGCAGGATATTTATAAGGATATTTTTTCTTTTTATTTTGTAATTCTTCTAACTCTTCTTTTGTTGGTTCCATATTTAGATCACCTTTTGTTTTTTTTAAATTATTTAACATTGTCTCCCTGACAGCAGGAGACAGAACAAATGAGAATGATTTCCATGAGAGGTCAGTTCCAATAACCTGGTCGCCAACCTCGTTCTTCTGATAATCTATAGCAGGAGAAATGCCCCATTTTGGGCCTGAAGCAAGAGTCTGGGCGCAGGCTTTATCAACTATTTTTAAGTCTCCGTAAAGACCAGGGCCATCCTCGCCATTTTCATCCCAGCTGGGATTGACTATGTGGCCTAGCCAGTTGGAAGTTCCTTCACCTTGAGTGGTATCAAGATGATCAAAAACAATGCCAGCTTCATTAGCATCATTAATAACTTCCAAAATCTCTTCCTTTGGGTAATAGACTCCATTATACAAACCTTCTTTCATAAGAAGCTTATGCTCGAAAATATGCGGAACAGTCATGCTCTCAATTTGAGAATCAGGAAGCTTTGTTCCAGAAAGAAGCGACCTTAACTTGTCATTTTCAGATATCAATTCCTGAGTCAGAGGCAGGTTAAATTGATCTTCCAGTGCAAGTACGGCTGTATGCATACTTCCTTTCTGGAAGAACTCCTTTATATTATAAACTCAAGATTGAGGTAATACTCGAAATTAAGTCTTAATTATTTTCTATATAGAAAATAAACCTTAGAGCCTTCTCCACTCCCTTTCAGGCATTTTTACATGCGCATGGATAGTGGAAATTGTTTTATCCAAAAACAGCTTAATTCCTTTTTTTCTGATATCAGAACAGAAGTAGAAGTCCTCCATGATTGCCTTTTGCTTGTGAGTAACTCTGAATTTAATTCCGGGAAGTATGCTGCATCTGACTAAAGCGCAGGAAAGGCCAACAGCAATAATCTCAATAAAATAAGGCTTATGTTTCATCATTGTCCAGGTAATTGGCTTTAGAGGAGGAAGGTAAGGAAGCTTGCTTGATCTCTTTTCCTCAAAATCCTGAAGGAAGCAGGTAGAAAAAGCCTGATGCATATAGCCTATAGGAGCAGTAACAAAATCAACATTGTGATGAAGCAGCTTAGCTAAGGTATCTTCCTGCAGAATAAAATCAATGTCAACAAAAAATAAAAATTCATAATTATAGATGGCATAATCAACTATGTACTGCCTGATCTCTTTGCAGGCATCCCTGAATAATGCAGGGCGCTTAATGTGAATAACATTAGCCTCTGGAAAATCATGCCTTAAATGCATGGAGTGGATAATATCCTTTGAATTGTCTACAAGAAGAACATCAAAATCCCTATAAGTTTGAGAAAAAATTTTCTCCAAACAGTGCTTCTCAACATAATCAAAATTTGAGCATGTGCCTATTCCAATCAGAACTTTTTTCATAATTCGTGCCAAAGGATACACATGACTTTAGTCGTGTGAGGAATTGACAACCTCCTTTTTCTTTTTGTTAATTTCTAAATAGCTAGTGATATATCCTTCTTCTAGATATTCTGGAAGCCATCTTAATTCCGCCCACCCAGTACCATTACAGTAGAACATATCTCCTTGTATCAATATCCAATGTGTGTTAGAACAAGCATCATGCCAACAATTATAGCCATGATATTTTCCACCATCTTTTCCTATCCATTGAACTCTACAAATATTTATTTTATCTTCTAAGTAAAGGAAGGTTTTACTTTTATGTCCTTGCTTTTGTTTATAATTATAACCTAATTTTCTTAACATTATTTTTAATTCTGAATGAGAAGTGTATCCAATATAATTTTTCCATATCTTTAGTATGTTCTTTAAAGTTGTTCTTGTTAATACTGCTAATATTGCTACACCACACACTCCATTTCCTTGAGGCTCATAAATATCAATATATTTTTGGTTATCCTTTGGTTCGTACAATCCTTCTTCCATTTTTTAGATACCCCACACTTTAGTGTGATTTATTTGGGAGTGTGTCATTTTGGAATTTCACAGACAGCTAATAGAGTAGGAAGAGCAATTGTTACATGAGGGTCGGGGCTTGGAAAACTATCTGTAAATTTTTTAATTTTAACTGAGCGGAAATGCCGCATTAACAAATTTTGAAGAGATCCAGAAGTGAATTTTTGAAAGTGCTCTTTCTCTTCTTCAGGGCCTAGAATATTATCCGGGACACTGATGATCACTTTCTCTGCAGCTCTTTTTAATTCAAGGAGTATTGAGTTAACATCAATAAAGTGCTCTAAAAATTCAGAAGCAACAATAACATCAAATTCATTATCCTCAAATGGAAGAGGAGGAATTTTTGCAGCTTTGCCTTTAATGCCGAAAAGAGATAATGTTTTAATTGCTTCATCGCTGATATCAACTCCCTCAACATAATTATTCTGCTCCAGGATGTTGAGAAGCAGGCCCACACCGCAGCCCACATCCAAAACTCTTTTCTCTTTTCCAACTTCTTTTGATATTTCTGAAAACGTTTTAGGATATTTCCTCCAGGTAGCATAGCCTTCTCCACACCAGATTTTGTTCCAGTATTCTCTGGTGTTAATGTTATCCATTCATCTCATCCCCATCTTCTTCTGCCAATAAATAACAGACGATTTAGAACAGCCAGCATCATCTGCGATATCAGATAAAGACATTTCAGCATTTTGTTTGGTCCTAAACATAATCATAGCTTTCTGCTGATCAGTAAGATCGATATCTTTTAGCTTAGCCTTGGGTAGGGGTGCGGCTTGTGACCTGAAAAATAGCCAGGAGCCATCAGTCTTTTTCGTAATCCAGAAACCCTTAAGCTTGGTTCCGAAGAATTTCATGGAACCAAAATCAGCAGTAGATTCTATTGACTGCATTTTTCCTTTATCAAGTATCTCCACATGAGCAGGAATTTCTTTATTTGGATTTCCTTCTTTTCCAGGAGGGATATCCCCGATGAAATTCATATCCCAGCCAGTCTTTGGAATTCCGTTAATGCCTGTTTTCTGCACGATAGGATTGGCATCAAGAACATAAGAAATTCCAGAAGAATAATTAAGATACCATTTCTCAACGGGAACATCCCTGATTACTTTTGCTCCTTTCCACCAAACCCTCTGCAGAGTAAACTTCAATGCTTCAAGGCTGACTGAGAGGATACCTCTTTTTAAAAATATTTGCCTGATTGATTTAATAGCAGCAAGAGCTTTTTCTCCTGTCCAGTTCTTCTCCCACCACCTAAGTTCCGAAGGCATCTTATCTTCCCATTCTTTAGACAGAGCAGATCTTCCTTTTGGAGGAATCCATTTCAGAGCAATTGCCCTGGCAGAAAGTGAATAAGGATTTTGATCTATTGGTTTCCAGGCAAACCATACAAAAGGCTTTTTGCCTGCTTTTTCATGCTCTTCTCTCCTGGGAAGCTTTCTGAATATAAACCTGCCTTTGTATGTTTTTCCGTCAAGAAAAACCTCGAGGAGATAAGGCTTCTGAGCCCCCATCTCATAAATGCCTCTGTCAAGAATCTTGAACTTAGCAGGCATGTGCTTTGTAGCTCCAACTTCCCCTGGTTTAATCTCACCTTCAGTTTTGAGCCATTCCTTAGGTTGCCGGCTTTTGAGCTGAGCCAGGACTTTATGAGAAGAAGAATACTCTGCATCATTCCTGAACCTTAAGGGATCCCCAACCCTTCCTGGATCATCCAGCGTAAAGCCTATCAGGTGGTTGTTAACCTCAAACCTCAAATCTAGGTGAGAGCTCTTGCCCCTGATGTGTTCCTGAAGAACAAATCTATAGGGTTTCTTTTCCGTGGGAAGATCCATTACGGGAGTTATCATATTTAATCATCAGTTTTTTTGTATCCTCTTCAGGGGATATCCTTGATTTCTCGGGAGGAACATTTAATTTTTGCAGTATAAGAGTTTCATCAAGACAGGAAGATAATTCAAGGAATTTGTCATTAAATTTTTGTTCAAAATTTTCAAAATGAGTTTTGTGCCTGTCAAAGAATTCAGAAAGCAGGGCTTCATTCAATTTTTCATCCGGAAGAGAGCTTAATATTTTATTTAAAATTTCTTTCTTTGAAGATGATAATAATTTTTCAAGCCATTCTTTCGGAAACTTATCAATTTCAGGGGTGATTGGTTTCGGAAATTTTAAAGGCAGATTTTGCAAAGCCAAAAAAACTTTTCTTTTATCTTTTTCCTTCCAAATTGGATCAGGAACATCAACCCTGTGAATCTTAACAGCACCTCCAAGTTTTTGCTTTTCAACCCTGATGACCTGATGCGCTTTCTTAGGGTAAGCTGCGCAGTTCATAACAGCTGTATAGGATGTTCTTTTTCTCGGACGAAAATTATAGCCATAAATGCCTGTAGTGCTTAACTCAGTCATAGTTTGGGTATTTACTTCTTTAGCCCCTAAAGTATCGTAGATATCTATGGTAACTGTCTGGCCTGTCCTATATCCCCTCACAGCGTAATAGACGACATACTTGTCATTTATATCCGGCATCAATAACCTCCTGCCTCTGTATTCTGGGCGATAGTTTTAAGTGAATCAGAAGCATTCAGGGAATCCCCTGCAGGATCTTCATATCCAACCAGGTGCGCCCATACCTTGGCAGCCAGATTAAGCAGCCAGCTCCCTTCAGCTGAAACTATAGTCTGAAGATCATCAAAGATATCCTTGTTAGAATAATTTGCTACTTCAATAGTCGCAGTTGTATTATCACATAAAATAATCTTATGGACGCCAGAATCAGGCTGATTGAAAGTAAAATTGTAAATCCCTGTAGAGCCGAGCTCGGACATAGCCCCATCATCTACATCTAGATCTAGCGAAGAATTATACAAATCATAAGTACCGCAGTCGACAACAGGCGTAAGAACCATGCAGGAAACACCTGGAGATTGAATTTCCAGACAGGAGCTCATGCCATAAACTATAGCAGATTGCAGTAAAATACAACAGATTACTATAATCATTATTTTTTTCATTGTTCAAGTAATTCTATCCTTGCTCTTAATTCATCATTCTCTGCTTTTATCAAATTACATAAGTGCAGGTTATACTAGCAGTATAATTATAACTTGTGATAGTATCCCAAGCCAGGTCAGATTGTCCAGCCCCTAGACCATAAACCGCCCTGTCTGCAAAATTGCCATCAAATGTTAGTGTATAATCGGAAAACCTGCCATTAAGCCCTGCGCAGAAAGCCTTCAAACTTCCATTTGCAACGCCGTAATCAATCCATAAATTTGTATCATACCATAAATCCTCATTTGCGCGAAGAAAATAAACTTTAGGAGTAGTACAAACAAAATTACTGCTGGAGATGGATATTCCTCCACTACAATAAACCTGAGCATTATCAAAAGTACCTACTGAAGAAACAATATCTCCGTCAACAGATAACACAGAGCCTGGACTCGTCGTCCCAATCCCGACATTACCTGAAGATTCTATTACCATCTTTTTATCAGTAATTCCTCGAACCCTGTCCGCATCATCATTGCTATCAACTAAGAAATTTAAAGAACCTATACCATTGCTAACACCATCATCCCTTTCAAACATAATACCACCTTTTGGATAAGTATTATCTACTCCCATTAACAAAAGAACTCCAAAACCAGCTGTCTCACTATTCCTCATTAAAGCAAGTGGTGTTGCATCAATGCTGTCCCATACTTCTAATTTATATGTGGGACTTGATGTTCCTATTCCTACTTTGCCATCAACTAATAAATCTTTTAATACCCTCAATTGTGTGTGAAAAATTGAATTATTATTATCCTCAGCTATTGTAAACATTTTTATTCCTGCTGTGTTTGTGAAATGCATGTCCTTGTTTAGATTAAATTCCAATTCATAGTTTAGAACATTGCCTTTTGCATTTCTTCCTAAAAAACCTATCCCTGTAAAATCAAGATAATCGCCTGTTCCTTCAAGTAAGATATTTCCGTCTACTGTTAATAATTCAGTTGGGTTTGTTGTTCCAATACCGACATCCCCGCTAGATTCAATTGTTATTCCATCACTACCGCCAGCAAATCCAGCACTTCCAGCTGTATATAATTTTAAGCTATCACTATCTGAATCATCTATTCCTATTTCTCCTTTGAATATATTAGTGTCTGTATAAAATCTTATTGTTGGGTCTGATGTTGCAGAATCAGCGTCATTATCCGACTTTAGAATTATTGTCGCATAATGTTCTGAGTCTATTATGAAATTTGTTGAGCCACTAGTTGAATTTATTAATATATCTCCATCTTTAACTACTAGTTTTTTATTCGGACTGGTTGTTCCAATCCCGACGTTGCCATCAGAATGACTCATAACTAAAATATTATCTGTTTTTGTCCCTCCTGCATCTGTTACTGAAACAAATTTTGTGAATCCATTTTCTACCCTAAGTAGCATACTTTTAAGGTCTTCTCCCGCACCAGTATCTGACATCATAATATCTACTCTTGCAGTTCCCTGCATTAATAATTGAGCAGTCGTTACATCTGGACCAATTTCTATTCCTTCTCTTCCTGCTGGATGTCCTTGAGTTCCATCACCATCCCCTATTTGTAGATTTGTATTCGGACTTGTTGTTCCAATCCCAACGTTGCCTAAAAATGTTGCAACACCTCCACTCAAAGTTAAAACATTGTTATCTGTTGAATCTCCTAATTTTAAATCTCCTGCTTCGGCTCTAAGAAGTATGTCTTTATTTGCCGAAGAACCATCT
>SDBV01013498.1_pt1 | contig 10396 bp, 13 predicted proteins | sample 2277081 | NCBI WGS metagenome assembly SDBV01 (sample SAMN10402039, study PRJNA504765) | marine sediment metagenome | isolation source: marine sediment core GS10_PC15, 223 cmbsf | place: Arctic Ocean: Southern Knipovich Ridge | collected 2010
ATTTTTCGAAATTGATTTTATACTTGATTTTATATCTCCCAAAAGAATCAAAGAATTTGGTTTTATAGAATCAATTATGGTTTCTAAGTCTGATATTGTTTCATTAATCGAAGTATTTTTTCCGACAAAAATATTGTTTGAGGCTAATTTACTCTCAAATCCTATGTGTAAATCAGTTACTACCAGACTCTTATTTTTCCCCTCAATAACCAAAGCAGGCTTGGAAGGGACAATTTTTGTTTCTACCACCAAAAATATACTGTACTTTTTGAATTAAATCCTTGTGAAAAAAAATCCCAACAAAATCAAGTCAGTCATTTCTGAAAAACGAGTAAAACTTCATGTATTTGAGCCCAGTAAAAGGAAAATTTGGACAGTGGTGGGAAAAGGAAAAGAATATTGGATTGATCCAGATTTAGATTTTTGTTCATGTCCAAGTTTTTACTTTAACAGCACTCAAGGCAAATCCGGCTGTTATCATTTGGAATCTCTTAAACTAGCTGAAAAAGAAAACAAAATTGAGATAGTTACATTTTCTGACGATGAATATTTTGATTTTATTTCTGGTATAATTGACGATTTATAAAAATTCACTCTACTAATCTAAATGAAACTTTTGTACTTTTTCTAGATGAGACTCATCACTTTCGTGATATAATAGTGAAATATTACTTGATTCAGATTTTAGCAAATACTGAATTGTTCCTTCTTGAGATTTTTTGATTTTTTTAATTTTGTAGAATAGGTTTGCGTTTTTTTCTGCATCAATGATTTTTACTATCTCTCCTTTTTTGAATAGACTTATTCGTAGTTTATTATCAAATCGTTTAGTTTTTCCACAATTCCTACAAGTAATTTTTTTATGATTAACTGCAGTGAGTGTACTGCCGCATTCAAGGCAAATCCTAATCTTTGGATTGATTTTTCTTTTATCTCTTTTGAGATTTTTACCAATATTTTTTACAAATTTCATTTTATTTTCACCATTTTTTAAAATTTACGCGAGTTTATTGGCGCAGAATAAATTGCATTAAACCCTCTTTAGAGTATTCAATCCCATGTTCATCCAAAGTATGTTTTCCAAATTTTTCAATTACTTGAGAAATATCCTCTCCTTGTGCAACAAATTGGCAATCATAGCCATAATCTTTGCAATTCAATCGTACCATATTTCCGCTTCCGACTTTGCCTATATAAAAACTAAGACACGATCTTCATCTAGTTTTTTAAAAATTTACTAGAACTTTATCATAGATCTTTTTATGTATAATTATTTAATTTTTTTTAAAGAGGAATTGTAAACATATCATCTTTTGAAACTCCCTTCCAAAGGCCTATGACTCCTTCAGGCTCAACATGTTCAATTTTAGTAATTTTTTGTATCTTTATGTGGTCAGGATTATGAGGGGCCCATAACATAGCCATGTAATCCCCCTCTTTACCTAGCTTATCAGGTAAAGCTAGAATAATTTTTTCTTTTGAGAACCCTTTTGAAACAAGTTCTTCAATTGATTTTTCTTGAAGATCCATTTTACCGTGTAAAAAGAGATAAACATCTTTTTCTTTATCAATTTCTGACATTACTTTTTATTCTTTACCAAACTAAATCAACGTTTCCAATTAAGAGCATAATTTTTCTAAAAACGGTTAAATTGCTTAGGGAAAAAAGCCAAGTGTGAAAATCGTTACAGTAGGGAGTAGGGTTTTTGTTACAAGCTCTCAGCTTGCAGGCATTCAGGGCATTATTGCAGAAACTCCTGAAAAAGCTTTCAACGAAATCAAAAAATTAACTGATGATTCAGATGTAGGATTGGTTTTAGTAAGCGATGACATTTCTAATCCAATTAACGACCAACTTACTACACTACGTACTGAGAAATCCACATTGATATTTTCATTACCTGCTCCAGGTAGCGAAAAAGTCGAGATAGATTATAGAGTCATGCTCAAAAAAATTCTTGGAGTTTAGTTTTTACATTATATCCTGTCAAATTCTGTCTTTTCATTCTCATATTGATGAGAAGAAACATCTTTCCAAAATTCTTTATTGGATTTTTTTTGCAAGTATGAGCTAAGAAAAGCAATACCTCCAGCTAGCATTCCAATTGCAAGTAATGCTATAAAACCTCCAATAGGCAACATGAATTCTTCCATTATGTTTGGCTGAGGAGTAACAATTACCTTTTGACTTGTAATAAAACTTGTAACACCTGAACCAGCAAGTCCGACCCAAATCATTAAGAATGTAGCAACTGTTCCTCCTACATTCATTCCAATAAAATGTATCCATGCAAGAATTTTTTTAAAACCGTTAACTTCTTTTTTTAAATTTACTTCCAAGTGATTATAAAATACAGCAGTAACGGCAATTCCAACAACCAAGGTCATGTTCATAATATATCCGAAAAAAAACCATTTGGCTGGTCCTTCAAAAGAAATCGAAAGCATTTCCATCATTGCAAAGTCCGAATATAAAATTTCAACAAATAATAAAGACATTGTCAAAGCTGCAATGATTGAACCTTGAACTATAGCTGAAATGATAAAACGCTTGTTCCAAATTCCAAGGTTTTTATTATTGGATACTTCATGAAACCTTTTTTTTTCTATTTCGTTTTTTTCAAGTTCTCTATAATCTCGAAATTTTTTTAAAAGTCGTGATTCTTCTTCTTCATCTACTATTCCGTCACGATTGTAATTTTCAAAATTCCGATCATCCCATCTAGACATAAAGTTTGAAAGTAAATTTTGTATAATAATGGAATCGATGTTCGGAATGAGCATACTGTTGAGAAAAAATAAACAAATTTTGGTAATCCTTTAATGTACTTATACTCTACATTGCAGAAATTTTACATGAAAGCTGCATTTGTAACTGATTCATCAAATGTTGTTGTAAAAGATGTGAACAAGGAGACCCTCGGAAACGGAGACATTTCAGTTAAAATGAAAGCTTGTGGGATTTGCGGTTCTGATATTGAGAAAGTTTTTGGAAAATATGGTAAATCATCTATGAAATTGGGTCATGAGCCATCTGGAACAATCACTGAGGTTGGCTCCCTAGTAAATGAATTCAAAGTTGGAGATAGAGTTTTTGTCCATCATCATGTTCCATGCTATTCTTGCCATTTTTGCCTGCATGGAAATGAGACTATGTGCAAAAAATACTATGAGACGAATCTTTCACCATGTGGGCTTTCAGAAGAATTTCTAGTCCCTGAATGGAACGTAAAGCATGGGGGAGTAATAAAAATTTCAGATTCAATGGATTTTGATGAAGCTGCAATGATTGAACCTTTGGCATGTTGTATTAGAGCTTGGAACAAAATCTCCTATCAAAAAGGAGACTCTATTGCAGTTTTTGGAGTTGGTCCAACTGGGATGATGCATGTAATGTTAGCCAAAGCATATCAATTTGCAAAGATTTTTTGTTTAGATCTCAATGATTTTAGATTAGAATTTTCAAAACAATTTGGAATAACTGAAGCAATAAAATCTTCAGATTCACAATTAAAAGAAAAAATTTTAAAAGAAACTGATAACCGTGGAGTGGATTTAGCTGTCGTTGCTACAGGAGCACTTGAAGCTCTTACTGATGCAATTGAGATAGTTAGAAAAGGTGGAACAATAATCTTGTTTGGAGTTCCATCCAAAGGTGCAAAAATAGATTTGGATATGAGTTTAATTTATTCAAAAGAAATTAGTATGATTCCAAGCTATGCTGCTTCAGATAAAGATACCAAATCTGCATTACATCTAATAGAATCTTCTAAAGTAAATGTAAAAAAATTAATTACTCATAGATATCCAATCACAGATTCACAAAAAGCCTTTGTTCATGCCCACAAAGGTACTGACTCGATGAAGATAATAATTACAAATTAAGAAAGGCTTAAGAAAGGCAAAACTTTTCTTCCAAAATCGAAGACCGATGGACTGGGGATTACAAAATAGACTTTCACGAATTATCAAGCCTGCTGACGGCAAAGCAGTGATGCTAGCAGTTGATCATGGATATTTTTTAGGACCAACTGAAAGCTTAGAAGTTCCCAGAAAAACAATTCAACCTTTACTAAAATATTGTGACTCTCTTATGCTGACAAGAGGCGTTCTGAGAACTTCCGTCGATGCTCATTTTCCTATCCCTGTAGTGTTAAGGGTATCTGGAGGATCTAGCATTATCGGTGAAGACCTTTCTAACGAAAAAATTACAACAAGTGTTAAAGACGCAATCAGATTAAATGTAAGTGCTCTTGCAATGTCAATTTTTGTAGGAGCAAAACATGAACACGATTCTTTGGTTAGCCTAGGAAATTTAGTTAATGAAGCAGGAGAATATGGAATTCCAGTTCTAGCTGTTACAGCAGTTGGCAAAGAACTAAAGAAAAGAGACGCTAGATATCTATCCCTTGCATGTAGAATTGCCGCTGAATTTGGAGCTCATATGGTAAAGACTTACTATTGTGATGACTTTGAAAAAGTTGTAAACAGCTGTCCTGTGCCAGTGATAATTGCTGGAGGACCAAAGCTGGCAGAAAAAGAAGCATTAGAGCTAGCATTTAATGCGATCAAAGCTGGCGCCGTAGGAGTAGATATGGGACGAAACATCTGGCAATCTGATCATCCAGTTCCTATGATTCGTGCTGTTAGAGCAATTGTACACGGGCATCAAAATGTCACACAAGCTTATGACTTTTTTAAAAAACTTGTCAAAGAAGGACCAACACAAAATAATGAACCACAAAAAGTAAATAAACCAAAAAAAACTAAACCAAAAAGAAAATCAAAGTAATTTTTAAAAACTAATCAATGATTTTGTAAATACTATTCTTTAATTTTTGATAAATGAATATGAACAATTTTCCAAGTTGGTTTTTTTACCAGAACAAAAGTTGCTCTACCTTGAATAGTGATGTATTCTCCTGTGTAAGCCTTATTATCAACGAGCATTCCTTTTTGTTGTAATTCAAAAGCAACAATTGCAGTTTCACCAAATATGCTAATTTTAGGATTTTTTATTTGATAATCATAATCTGAAATGCTTACAAATCTTAATTCTTCAAGGACCATACTTGTTGTGTAATCTTTAAGATCATAGGGAGGCATGTCACTAAAACTAGAAAAGGCCGAATCATTTAGCTGAATTTCACGAAGTGGCGCAAAATTTTTTGTTTTACCTGTTTCAAAAAACGTTTCGATTATTTTGATGATTTGTTGTGTTTCTGACAAAATCAATCTTAATTGTTTTGATATACATCTAAGTCTTGTGCGTTTTCCTTTAATTTGTTAGATTAACTTGAGCTGGCTTTAAAATAATCAAAATTTATTCCTGACAAATTCTGAGGTTTTTTCTAGCAATGTTTATAAATTATTTCAGAATGCATTAATTGACTATGGGAAAATCGAGTCAAACTAGCACTGTAGGTATTTTATTGCTAGTTGACCTGAAGCTGTAAACTTACAGCCTAGTTTTAACGATTAAAATTATGGTGAATATATTTGGGTAATAATAATATGGAAAATATGATTGGCGCAAGAGCATTAATGGTAGCTTTAGAAAAAGAAGGCGTAAAAGAAGTATTTGGTCTACCTGGTGGTGCAAACCTTCCAATGTATGATGAGCTTTACAAAAGCAATATCCGACACATCTTAGCAAGACATGAACAATCAGCTGCACACATGGCTGACGGTTATGGTCGAGTTAGTAGAAAACCTGGAGTTTGTTTTGCAACTTCAGGACCTGGGTCAACAAACCTAATTACAGGTATTGCAACTGCCCAAGCAGATTCTGCACCAATGGTTGCAATTACTGGACAGGTACCTGTTAAAATGATTGGGCGTGATGCTTTTCAAGAAAGTGATATCATTGGAATGTCAAACCCCTGTGTAAAATATGCTTTTCAACCACGAGACCCTTCAGAAATTCCTGAAGTAGTGAAAAAAGGATTTTACATTGCATCAACAGGAAGACCTGGGCCTGTTTTACTTGATATTCCAAAAGATGTACAACAAAACGAAGGAAAGATGACTTTTCCTGACGAGTTTAAAATTCGTGGATATCATCCTTGGACAGATCCTGATATTGCCAATATCGAAAAAGCAATAGATATGTTACTTTCTTCTGAAAAACCAATAATTTTATCTGGCGGCGGTGTAATAATTTCATCTACCTTTCCTGAATTACAATCTATTGCAGAAATGTTGATGATCCCTGTTGTTACAACGTTCAAAGGAAAAGGATCTTTTCCTGAAAATCATCCACTTTCTCTTGGACCAATAGGCATGCATGGGCATGCAGAAGCTAACAAGCTAATGGTTGAAGCTGATTGTGTTCTTGCAATAGGAACTAGATTTTCAGATAGGTCTATTGGAACATTTGAAGAATTTGAAAAACGTCTAAAAATTATTCATATGGATGTGGATCCTGCAGAAATTGGAAAAAACCAGACCACATCTATAGCTGTAGTGGGGGATTTACAAGCATCATTAAGGATAATGGTTAAGATGTTAATGAAAAAAGCCATCAAACAAACAGAGGAAAATAAATGGATAAAACACGTGAAAGAGGTCAAACAATATTGGCGAGAAAATTTGAAACTTCCAAAAGGTGAAATGACTGCTGCAAAAATTTTAAGAAAATTACGAGAAGTTCTTCCAAAAGAAGCAATAACAACTACCGAAGTCGGACAGCACCAAATGTGGGCATCATTATTTTTTGATGTTATTCATCCTGGAACATTCTTTAGTTCAACAGGTTTAGGGACAATGGGTTGGGGATTTCCTGCAGCAATTGGCGCTAAGGTAGCTAGACCAGATGTTCCAGTAGTCGACATAGCTGGCGAAGGAAGCTTTAACATGACAGAAAATTCTCTTGCAACTTCGGTCTTAGAAGATATTCCAGTAATTGTATTTCTCGTAAACAACTCTTCGCTAGGAATGGTGGCACAATGGCAGAGGACCTTTTACGATAGAAGAATGATTGGGATAGACCTTAAAAATTGTCCAGATTATGTTAAAATTGCAGAATCGTATGGCGCACAAGGAATTCGCGCACAATCTCTTGATGAGCTTGGAAGAGCTATCAAAGCTGGACTAAAAAGTGATGTTACAACAGTAATTGATATTCCAATTGATCCTGACGATGATGTACTTCCATTTGTAGCACCAGGAACACCATTGAAGGATATGATATTACCATCTTAGTGATATCTATGTTGACAATAATTTCAATCTTAGTTGAAAACAAACCTGGAATATTATGGAAAGTTACTAACATGTTTCGTTCACGAAACTTTAACATTGAAAGTATTTCAGTAGGCGTAACTGTCGACCCAGAATTCTCAAGAATGACTATTACTACTAAAGGAGATGAAAAATACGTACAACAAATAGTTAAACAACTTGACAAGATGATTGATACTGTAGAAGTAAGACGATTAGATGAGCATAAAACTGTGTATCGAGAATTAATATTATTTAAAATTAAAGTTAGTAAAGCTTCAGACAGTATGGAGATAAATAAATTGGCAAGTGCATATGGAGCCAAAGTTCATGATGCCAAAAAGGATTCAATTATGGTAGAGCTTACAGCTACTCCTGATCAAATTAATGCATTTGAAGAATTAGCAAAACCCTACGGAATTATTGAAACTGCAAGAACTGGAGTAGCTGCCTTGCAGAGGAGTGGAGCATGAAAGTTCGAATCTTTGATACTACCTTAAGAGATGGAGAGCAATCCCCAGGAGTTGCTTTATCTCCAGAACAAAAATTACTCATAGCCAAAAAATTAGACAAGTTAGGAGTTGACGCTATTGAAGCAGGTTTTCCTGTAGTTTCTGAGGGCGAAAAAAAGGCAATTAGAATGATTACAGATGCCAATTTGTCTTCAGAGATCTGTGGTTTAGCCCGTACAAACAAAAAAGATATCGATGCAGCAGTCGATTGTGGGTTAAAATACATTCATGCATTTATTGCAACATCTGACATTCACTTAGAGCACAAGTTACATCTAACACGTGATGAAGTTCTCTCTAAAGCAATTGAAGCAGTTGAGTATGGAAAATCTAGAGGACTTCAAGTAGAGTTTTCTGCAGAAGATGCAACTAGGTCAGATCGTGAATTTCTAAAAAAAGTATTTGGCGAAGTAGCAAAAGCTGGGGCAGACAGAATAGATATTCCCGACACTGTTGGATATTCAACTCCTCAATATTTTGCAGAAATTACAAAAGATGCTATAGCTGCATCAAAACTTCCAGTCAGCGTACATTGTCATAATGACTTTGGATTGGCAGTAGCTAATGCAATTTCTGGGATTCAAGCAGGAGCTCAATGTGCACATGTAACAATTAATGGAATTGGAGAAAGAGCTGGTAATGCTTCTCTTGAAGAGTTAGTAATGGCATTACAATGTTTGCAATTTGATAAAAAATGGGAAACAAACATTAACACAAAATTACTTTATGAAACCTCACGATACATTTCTAATCTAGTTGGAATGCCAGTTCAACCTAACAAAGCTATTGTTGGAGAAAATGCCTTTGGTCATGAATCTGGCATTCACACACATGGTGTTTTAAGTAATCCTTTGACCTATGAACCAATTAACCCAGAATTAGTAGGTAGAAAAAGATGGTTCCAAGTAGGAAAACATGCTGGAGCTCATGGAATGAGTGCGATGTTAAAAGAATACGGAATAGAACCAGATAAGGAACAAACCCAGATAATTCTAGAAAAGGTAAAACGTCTTGGTGATCAAGGAAAGCAGGTAACTGACGTAGAACTCTTATCTATTGCAAGTGAGATTTTAGGAGAACGAGGAATCAAAAGAATTGTACAATTAACTGGTTTTTCAGTATCTACTGGTATTGGAACCATGCCCTATGCCTTTGTAAAATTAAACATTGATGGGAAAGAAATTTTTGCAACTGACTATGGTGTTGGACCAGTTGACGCATCACTAAATGCTATTCAAAAAATAACCGGAAAAATTGCTGAGGTAAGAATCAAAGAATATGGTTTAGCCTCAATTGCAGGAGGTTCTAATGCATTATGTGAAGTCACAATTAAGGTAGAAGATCCATTTGGTAACATGGCCTCAGCAAAATCAATTGGAGAAGATATTGTTACTACTAGTGTTCAGGCCATGATTGATGGTATAAACAGAATAATGCTAAAGAAAATGCTAAAGGAAAAAAAGGTAGGAAACTAATCTTTTAGCACTTTAAAATATCCTAGGAGAAAAAATCACATGTACAATATTTCATTAATCACAGGAGATGGAATAGGTCCAGAGATTTCCCAATCTGCCATATCAATTTTAGAAACCATTCATGATAAGTTGGGTTTAAAATTTTCAATTGAGAAACTACAAGCTGGAGATTTAGCATTAGAAAAAACAGGCAATGCATTACCTGAACAAACTCTGGACTCTATAAAACGATCTGATGCTTGTTTGAAAGCCCCTGTAGGTGAAAGTGCAGCAGACGTTATAGTGGTATTACGAAGAATACTTGATCTTTATGCTAACATAAGACCTGCAAAATCTTATCCTAACATGCCTGCTTTACGAGATGACATTGATTTAGTTATTGTAAGAGAAAACACAGAAGATCTTTACACTGGTGACGAGTTCGACATTGATGAGAATACTTCAATTGCATTAAGAAGAATTTCTAAAAAAGCCTCTGAAAGAATTGCAAAATATGCATGTGTTATGGCAGAACAAAGAAATCAAAAAAAGAAGGTAACATGTGTTCACAAATCAAACGTAATGAAGAAAACAGATGGTTTGTTTTCAAAATCTTGTGAGAATGAATTTAAAAATCACCCTGAAATAAAATTTGAACAAATGTATGTTGATGCATGTGCCATGAATCTTATTAGACAACCTCAAACCTTTGATGTAATTGTAACCACAAACTTGTTTGGCGATATACTTTCTGATGAGGCAGCACAAGTTGTTGGAGGTTTAGGTATGGCTCCAGCTGCAAATATTGGAAATGATTTTGGATTGTTTGAGCCAGTTCATGGCGCTGCTTTTGATATAGCTGGTAAACAAATTGCAAACCCCACTTCATTTATTTTATCAATTAAAATGATGTTAGAATGGCTTGGAATGAAAAACAATGATCAAAAATGCAAGCAGATTTCCCAAAAATTAGAATCTACAATATATGATGTAGTAAAAAGTGGTATCAAGACAAGAGACATTGGGGGAGACAAAACTACAGTTGAATTTACGAACGAAATTTTATCAAAACTTGAATAGATTACTCTTTTTTAATGTCTGAAGTTGGGGGATTTAAAGACCAGAAAAATAACATAAAACCTACAGGTATCATAAACAAAATTGCGGCAATCAAAGTTGCTGTATAAAATGTAGGATCTAAATTTGGAA
>SDBV01013499.1_pt1 | contig 10395 bp, 8 predicted proteins | sample 2277081 | NCBI WGS metagenome assembly SDBV01 (sample SAMN10402039, study PRJNA504765) | marine sediment metagenome | isolation source: marine sediment core GS10_PC15, 223 cmbsf | place: Arctic Ocean: Southern Knipovich Ridge | collected 2010
CGATTGGTTCTGGTAATTGTAGATCAGATTTCCTCACTCGGACATAAAAGGGATAAATCAAATCTCGAAGTTGGGCTAAATTTTCTGGATTTCTATAACGATAATAGAATGTATTCTTTTCTCCTAGTAATTGCTTGTTGGGCCATAAAAAAGTCATCTGGGTATAAAGATCAATCAATCCATTTGGAACAGGGGTTCCTGTGCAAATCACTCTTTTTTCAGCATAACTAGCTAAGCTTAACATACTTTCAGACCATAATCCATCGTTAAATCTTTTAACATTATGAGATTCATCAATGACGACCAAGAACTTCTTTTTCCCTAATAATTCTATAATCCGTGAAAGATCATTTGAAGCTGTCTGATAAGAAGTAAGAAATAATTCAAACCGCTCATAATTAATATAGTACCCAAATCTTCCATTTCCAATTAAACGAGCAGAGAAGGGGCTCCTACCAAAACATTTTTCATATTCACTTTCCCATACATAAAAGCTATTAATTGGTCCTATAATAAGAATCGCATCAATTTCTCCTAGATCTTTCCAGATATCATAAGACCCATATACCATGGTTGTTTTACCACTGCCTGGAACACTGAAGTTTGCCCCATTGTTCACTGCGACTAAATGATTTACACTCATAATCTGGTATGGTTTCAATATGCGTACAAAATTCGGGGGTTTTCTAACAAGATCAAAGACATCTTGCTTCACTTGAGTTCCAAGGTGTCTATATTTTGAATAATTAGATTTCTCCTGTTCATAGTCATCTTTAAGATTTAGAATATCTTCAGTTATATTCAAAGGAATCTTCTTCTTCCTTAAGAAATTAATAGTATCATTTACTTTTTTACGGTTTTTTAACATTTCCTGCATCCAAAATACTTTAGATTGAGGGTCATAATGAAATCCTGCACTTCTTAGAATTATTTCATATCTACCCGTAGTCAATTCCAGATGATCATTAATAAAAATAAATAAAATATCATTTTCACAAGTTAGTTGGATCATCTCCATTTCCCTCTACTTTTTCCTTCAACTGCATATATAGATCTTCTAATTCATTGAATTCGTTTTTGAAGGCTTCATTTGCAGCAAGGTCTTCTGTCAAAGGAATTTGATTTAAATAATCAATAGCTCTTCTTACTAATTGGACGGGGCTAATTTTATTTATCTTCTCCTTTGCAATCTGAGTGGCTGCTTTGATATCTTCAAAAATCGCAGTTTCTTTAGTGGTATCTTCGGTATTTAAATGTTCAATAAGTCTCGGTCTAATAGTCTTATCGATATAAGCTGCAGCGATATATCTGATATGATCTCTTTGAGTTAACCTCATCCCATTATCCTTTCTTTCAATATTTATCTTCATAGCATAATTAAACACATCAAACACCTCATCCATCTCAATCGGATCCAACTCCTTCCGAACCTTCTTCAACTGCTTCTGAAATTCAATAAAATGTTCATTATAATTCACCAAGAGGTAATAATCACCTACATTGTTAATACTCTCTAAAAATTCATCAACCAATCCTAAGCGATCCTTATATTCCTTTACTTTTCTAGGTTTCCAACCTAAAATCTCTGCCAATTCCGCTTCCGTATAATAATTTAATCCATCCTTTACCTTGAGTAAATCATTTATTGGATTATACTTTAATTTCAGGGGATCTTTAATTTGAGTCTGAACCTCCAGTTTATATATTTGTGCTGGAGGGAGATTAGCAGGAAGTCTGTGAACTAACATCGTGGAAAATTTGCCGTTAGAGTTCTGAGCATATAATAACTTTAATGCAGCTAATCTTCTGTTACCATCAATTGTAAATCCATCCGCGGTGATTATTCCAGGTTCTATTTGTCCATACTTTTTAAGGTCCTGAATTAATTCTTGGCTTTTTTTATCAGTCGAAGACACCAGTAACTCAATTAGATACTTTTCATGCGAAGGATTTGTGGGATCTATCACAAATCCAAGCTTTTTCTCTTTTTGCTTTTTTTCGGCCGAAAATCTACCATTCTCTACATTAAACCAGAGCACTTTTACAGGTATTTTATAGACGGGAGTTAATGTAACAACTCCATTTATTAATAAATTTTTAGCAGAATGGAGAACTGAATCTCCGCCTGCTTTTAAATATTCATCAATTTCAACTTTTTTTTCTAAAATCATCTTCTGATCCCTTTATTGGAATTTTTGTCTATATATATATATATAAAATAAAGATATTTAAACTTTATGCATATACAAATTTTAAATATTGATAGAATTAAATCTTTTTAATGTAAAATTATGGAGAAAATGCTAAATCTTAAAAAGATAAACTCTTTCATTAAATTCATACTTAATTTTAAATTTATAATCTGGTTCTATTAATTTTCTGAGATTTAGTTTAAGGTTAATTTTGGAATTTCCTTTTATAGCTAAGTTCTGAAATAAATAATGATAATGACCAATATAAAAGTCAAAGACTAAAACTTTTATACCGTTATCATTAGGATTTTTTATATTTACTCTAAGATTTTCATTTTTTTTTATTAACGTTATCTTGGGATGAATTGGACTAATAGGATTTAATAAATTCTTTGATAAAATACTAAAAGGGATAAAAAATTCAAAGAAAGATGCTCCCCCATGTGCATATTTTTTTGTATTTTCACCATAAGATCCTAACAAATCATCATAAGCGATCCCAAAATAATAACCTTTTATGTCAACTGAATTTTTAATATAAGATTCTTTAAACTGTGATGTTAAACCCCATTTTTCAAAATCAGTTTCAATTTTAATTAGTCTATCATCGCGATAATTCTTAAGGATATTTTTTTTTGACACAAAATATCTATTTTTTCGTGAGATATAATCATCTTTATTAAACCAATGTTTATCAAAAGTTGTAAATTTCCAATCGATCTTATCTCTACATTTTACGATTCCATGATCAGTGCCAAAAAAGATAACAGGATTAGATTTTATTTCTAAAACCTTGCGAATTATAGGTTTAATTTTTTCCACATATATTATTTCTAAAATTTTGTAATTTAAACTAATTTCAAAATTATGAGAGATTATATCAGGAAAATTAAAAACACAGAATTGAAAATTAAATTCATTTGATAAATTTTCAATAACATTATTATTATTATCAAGTAACTCACAATTAACAGTATAAAACTTGAGTATATCCTCTTTTTTTTCTTTATTTAATCTTCTGATTTTTGAAAATGCAAAAGTAAAATTATCTTTAAAAAAAGTTAGGATATCTTTACCCTCATTACTAGAAGTAAAGAATTTCTGTTTTGAGGGATATTCACCAGTTACCAAGGCTCTACGAGCAAACTTTGTTCCTGTTGGAAGGATAGATAACCCAGTTATAGTATTTGAACCTAAAACGGGAAAATCACTTAGAATAAGATATCTTAATTTATCCCAAATATCTACTCTACAACAATCTATGATTATGAATAAAAAGTAATCTACATTATCATTTTGATATTCATTGTTATTTGGTTTGAAAAATTTTTTGATAACATTTACGACAGATATCGGAGCGTTTGTTCTTTTATTCTTAACCCATGTCGGATAATTATTTATTAAAAATGGTAAAAATAGTAAATTGATCTCTCTTATCTTTTTTACAATATTTTCACTCAAGAGCAACATGAATTTAGGCAGCTCCTTATATGACCAGAAAAGACGTGAGTTTTCAAATGTAGACCAACAAAGTGTGTCATTTGGTAATATCAAATCGGTATAGAATTTTTTCCATTCGGTTAATTGATACTTTTTTATTGATTCTTCTTTAATAGCATCTAAATCCTTATTTATAATGAATAGTTTAATTATATTTTTTAAAAATTTATATTGCAGAATATACTCTCCTAATTTTACCTTATAATAAATATTATTTTTAAATTCAGAAATAAAATACCGATATTGCGCTATTAAGCTTATTCTCTTTGCTTTTCTATTTAGGTTATTTTCAGTTATATCAAATAATTTCTGGAATATAATATAATTGAATTTCACTATACCTGAATATAAGAATTTATTTTGAGTTAAATCAAAAATTTCTTTCATTTTTGTCTCGTCAACATCTAACTCATTTTTGAAAAAGTCTTTTTTTTTTTCGATTTCAAGTATTATTTCAGCAGATTTGAATTTAGAGAATAGCTTTTTTAAATTTTTAATTTTACCAGATATAATTATATAATCAAAAAAATCTGATATTAGTTTGATAAATTCGTAAAAAAACTCATCGTTAAACAATAATTCTCCTTCTTTTTTTAAATTGAAGTCAACGTCATCTAGGAAAGGTGAAATATCATCTTTAAATATCTTAAATTGATCTAAGTTAGGATTCTTATCTATTTCTTTAAATATTTTAAAAACTATGCATAGGTTTATTAATAATTCTATTTTACCATTTTCTATTAGATATAAGAAAAATATACTCACAGCGGGTTTAAATAATCTCCTAATTTGTTCTTTCAATACCCTAAAAAGCAAAGGAGTTTTTGCTTTTGCTAGGTCTTCAATTAATTTTGCACTTTTGAAAGATAAAAATTTTTCGATAAAATAAAATCTTTTAATTGTATTTTTTTCATTGAGTGATTTAGCCTGTTCAAATTTAGGTATATCACAGAAAAGAAAGTAAAGTAAAAATTCATCTTTAACCTCATTTACCTCATTTTTAAAAACCCTATCATATTCTGAGTAGTTTTTGATTAAGAAGGGAGCTACATCAGTTGTATACACAGTAAAATGTCTTAATTTTAAATCCCATACACTAACGTCCGGATATTTCCCATTTGAAAGAATAGTAAAGACATTTTGAAAATAAAGTGTTTTTTCAACAAAATCAACCCCAACATTATTTATTATGTATTTTCTAAATTTTGACAAAAAATTACTCTCAGAAATGGTGATAATCAAGCTTTTTATTGTAAAATCAGTTGATTTTATTAATTCAATACCTTCTTGTAATTCTGAAACATTAAATATCCCATAGGGGTTTTGGTTTTTGGAAAGTTCAAGGTCCTCCTCTAGGATATGGATGGGATTTTCTAAGATCTTATATCTATCAAGAATGAAAATAATGGACTTATATTCAGACTCTTTAAGAAATGAAGATAAAAAATTTTTTATATCAAATTCTTTCATATCTTTCTGGATTTTTTAGGAATTTATTTTTTTTAGTATTCGATTATCTCTAATTTATCTCCTCCAAGATGAGTTAAGATGATAAACCAATTATTTTTTTCAGCTAGATTTTTAAGATATACTAAAAATGATTTTTGACGATTCTCATCCAATCGATGAATAACTTCATCCACTAAAAAGAAGGGACTTTCGGTTGAATAAGTTTCTTTTAGTGAGATTTGTAATAAAGCCAAGATTACTCCAGATTCTGCACCGCTCAATGTTCCTATATTTTGCTTCACTTTACCCTTTGTATAAGCTTTAAGTTGAAAATCTTCAAGGTCAAACATAACCTGTTCAATATGCTCAAAATTCATATCAACCAAAAGGTTTTTTATTTTATCATTAAATTTAACCGCAACACCCTGTTTCTGCTCGTTAGATTTATTCTTAACCCATAATCTAATATCTCGAATCTCTTCCTTTAATTTTTTTAATATCTTTGATGCTTTATCGTTTTCCTCAGTTATTTCCCATAGTTGAATTTTCGAATAATCTTCAATCTCAATCTTTATACTATTCTCCTCTTGGTTTAATTTACCTAAAACTTCTGTTAAATTAGCTTTATTATTGGCGAGTTTCTTAAATTCTTTATTAACTGTGATAACATCACTTAATTCATTAAATCTTTGCTCATTTTCCTTTTTTCTATTCATTAGTTTCTCAAGTTGTTTCTCGAATTGAGTATTTTTGTTTCTATCCTTATTAGCTTTATTTTGTAATTCCTGTATTTTCAATCTGTTTTTATAGATTTCTTCATATTTCTTTTTATATTCTGTTTCAATTGCCCTAAGTTTACCCTTTTTTTTAATCTTTGCTTCATTCTGTTTTATTTTTCTGGAAAGATCACTCAATTGCGATTTGATTACATTAAACTCCTTTAGTTTAACATTTAGATCTTTTGTTAATTTCGTTTTATCAAATTCCCAGGCTCTATCGCATAGAGGGCATGAATCTTCTTCTACTTCCAATTGATTTCTAAGTTTATCAATTTTTTTTTCGAGATCGGCCTGAGGTAGAATGAGTTCTTTTTCATCTTTCATAAGATTAATTATTTTTGATTGTATTGTTTCGGGTGATATTTCTTTGAGTGTATTTAACCTAATAGCAAGTTTGCTAAGTTTTTTCTCATTTTCCTTAATTAAATTCATAACTGACTTCACATTTACTTCTCTTTTGCTAATATCTTTCTCAACATTCCCGATAAAACGTGTTTTTTCCAGAATTTCTTCTGATTGAGATTTTATAGTTTCTTCCAGCTCATCATATTCCTTTTTTATATTAGGATCTACTTCCTTGAGTTTATCAATTTTATCATTTACATTTTTTATTTGATCATTCAATGATCTTTTCTCAAAACTAATATCTTCTAATCTAGCTGAATATTCCAAAATATTTGATAATTTTTTATCAATTTCTTCTAAATATCTATCAATTTGTTCTTCATAGGAATTCCAAATTTCAAATATAATATCATAATTACCTGCTAATGATAATTCCTTCAAAATCCAAGAAAAATCTGGATCTTTTTGTTTGATGGTTTCATGAAGCCTTGAACTAGGATATAACAAGTTTGAATATAAAAATTTTTCGTTCCCTGCTTCATCCATTTCAAATTGACTATTTTTCTTTATAATTAGATGTTTTTTAATACCATTCCATGAAATCTCTATTTCTGCTTCATTCTCCTTATTATTGATAAGAGATTCAAAAATTCCTAATTTAGTTGCTTCCTTTATCAAGCTCTCTGATATGATGGGGTAAGACTCGATTGCTGCTATGGAATTAATGATTTTTGTTTTACCTGAACCGTTAGGGCCTGTTATAAGAGATAATTTTCCACTATTGAATTCAAGGTTTTCTTCACCCATTATATTTGCAATATTGACCATTTTAAGCTTCATATTCATTTGAAATCATCCTGAATGTGTTTAGAAACTAATTCTCTAAATTTTTTAATAATTGAATCCTCATCAAAATCTTTTTTTACACTACTTTTGATTTCTTCTTTAACCAAGTCAATGAAATTTGTTTTTTTAGCCATTTAATCACTCTTTCATGTCTTTATAATTCTTACCAAGAATAATTTCGTAATTGGTTACTTTATTCATCCAATTCCTATCTGAAGGAGGATTACGGACCTTTTCTTCAATTTGATTTGAGATTATATCCATAACTATTTTAAGATCATCTGAACTCCCGAGATATTCGTAAAGAATCATAGCACCTACTCCTTTCTTAGAAGTTCTTGGCTTATCAATCCCTTCAATATGTATAGACACTGGTTTTTTAATAATCGAAAAATGAATAGGTACTACTAAATCATCTTCAGAGCCAATATCATCCAAATTGCTAATTATTATCTTTTTTATTTCCATTAGTAAATTTGGGGATCCCTTTATATCTCCCATAAATGATCTTCTAATTTCATTCATATCACTGACCGATTCAATCGTAACTAAAATAAGATTGGGTCTCATTATCTTCAACATTTTTTTCACCTAGCCTTCTTTGAAATGACTTGGACTATCATCAGTATACCTATTAATTACTCTTTTATAGATTTCTTCAATCTCATCTTGATTTATTTCTTCCATAAATTCTTCATTATGTTCATCCAGTCTCTTCCAAAGTTCTTCTCCACCCTTTTTCAAATTTTTTAAATTAGCTACAGTAGGATCGTCAGCATTAAATTGAGTTAATTGCTTAAGTACATAAAATAACGGGATATAATCTTCTTTAATTAAGTTTATCCTTCTTTTTCTTCTAAAAGATGAGGCGGAAAACTCACGATTAGCAACAAAAGCAAAAGCAAACAGAACTACAGGTGCTCTAATTCGATTTTTATCAAATTTCATTTCCCATGCTTCTTCCCATACGATTCGAATACAATTAAATAAATCTTTTATTCTGGCTAGATTCGACCTAAATTCTACAGAATCTTCTGGAAAATACCCAGGAATTAAGAATGGTTTTTTTCCATCAGATAAATACTTCACAGTATCTGTCATTATTCCTATAGTAATAAATTCCTGATCTGTACGTTTTTTTGTCAATTCATATACATCTATATAATCTTTAAATGGACTATCACTATCTTTATTTAAACGCTCTGAAATTAATTCATATGTGCTATGTTTGGATAAACGTTTACTGATTGATTCAATATCATCAGGATCCATCTGCTTTATTAATGATTTTTGCCAAAGATCAGGAATTTTTTCCGTCTGATTAGAGACAATGAATATTTTTCTAATAATTCGCATCTTTTCTATTTGCTCCTCTTCATTATCAAGATCAAAATCGCCTATCGCAACAGAGATTGGAGCAATTAATATGTGTTTCTCCAGGGGTTTTATAATTTCAATCCAATTGGTAGCCCACATACGCTGCTGGCCGTCAAGAATCCAACCTACCTTATGTTCGTCGAAACTTGTGCCTCCGAAAGGTATCACAACACGATAGACATCATAATCTCCTAATGTTGTGAGTTTTTCAATCTCTTCTAATTTATTTCTATCAATATATACAATTGCACTAGTCATCATAGTTGTTTTAGGTTCCATTAAATAGTCTTTAAGGTCCTTAACCCAAGCTATCTTTTTTGGTCTCTGTACATTAGTATTTTCCTCTTCTCCAGGAGTATACCTATGGATTCCACAAAATTTTCGTATTTCAAAATAATTAATAAAACCAACACACTGTAAGATTTCTCTTTCAACACCCTCTTCCTGCACAATGATATCTGCGCTTTCACCTAATATTTTACCCAGCCCCTCTGGTAATTTTTTTACTATGGAAGTAAATAAGATTCTTTTAGCAAATAAATATAATTCAATGGTCTCCTTCATCCCTAATCTCTTTACAGTCGAGTAATATATATATTTTCGACCTTCAATTTTTCTCCTCTCAATCAGATTATTATTCTCAAGCCTTTTCACTACAGCTTTAAACGTATTCTCATTTGGTTGATCCAATCTTTCTTTAATAAATTCCCATACATCTGTAGTGGTTAATGGCATATAGCTTAATTCTAATATTTTGAGCATTTCTTCCTCAATTTCTTTTTGTACTTCAGTTACGGCCATTTTCTTTCTCTTTTTTTTGATATTATTTAATATAGATAATTACTGTTGAAGATTTTATATGTCTACTTTATTAGTTTTAAAAATTCATTTTTATAAACCAAAGAACAATGAAATTCATTCAATTAAAATAAATACTAATATTTAAACTTTATGCATCCTTTAACTTTGTATATTTCAAAAGTTTTAAAATAATTATACTTCTACCATTCAACACCAGGTTAAGTGCAATTAAGCTACAGATCATTTTAAAGCAGAAATTAGGGAATTTAACATTTATTCGACTTTCCGAGAATATGCATCTACATGAATATTAGTAAAACCATAATCTCTTTTTACTTTAAATTTAAATTTTTTTGACAATTAGAGCTTGGACTCTACACATTTTCTCACTTTAGGCAGTTCTAATATGGTATTAACAAAATATTCATTTTTTTTTTTAACTTGGTTTATATCCTTCCGTGTAAAAAATGTTCCAATATTACTATTTAGGTTAAGGAAATCTTTATAAACCTTAACATCTGTTTGTAAAAGATCAATCTTTGCGAATTTTTTCCTCACCGGGGTATAATTCCTTGCTATGCTTGCATCCATAATTTTTGATATAATTAAACAGCTATAATTAAAGCAATGTTTTGGTCTCCTTCTTCTTTTCCCTTTTTTTTTGTTTTTCTTTTTCTATTTTCATGCTTCTTCCCTGTTTTTATATTTAGATTTAAATTTTCTCAATTAAATCAATATCTTCAGGAAATTCTCTAATAACCTTAGACATATGTTCATGACAGTATATTTCAAAATGCGAGTGTTCTCTACATGGTGATAAAATGGTGACTTTAAAGATGTTTTCTGATGAGCCACAATTTTCACATTTTGAAACACTTTCCTTACTTTTCATAGTGAAGTCACCATCTCTCTAGCTCTATTAATTTATAATTGAAATATAAATTTAAATCATAGTGGGGTAATATATATTCGATTAGCATTTGTTTCAATCAACCCTAATTCCTTATTTAAATTTCTGTAACTACTAAATAGATTCTTTTTTGTTCCTTCATCCTTCCAATTATAAAACTTCCCTGATTTTAATGCAAAATATTGTGAGTAATCTG
>SDBV01013500.1_pt1 | contig 10395 bp, 8 predicted proteins | sample 2277081 | NCBI WGS metagenome assembly SDBV01 (sample SAMN10402039, study PRJNA504765) | marine sediment metagenome | isolation source: marine sediment core GS10_PC15, 223 cmbsf | place: Arctic Ocean: Southern Knipovich Ridge | collected 2010
AAATCGTAAATCGTTAACTTAGCGAAGCGATCTCACGAACACCTTTGAAAACAAATAATATTGTGAGTAATCCTTGTTCTTAAATCAATTATATTTCAGATATTTGAATTTTCAGGTAAACCCAATATTTACAAGACTCTTCCAGGTTTTTCAAACTCTGGAAGGTCTTAACAATTTAACCATTAAAGAATTAATTTTACAAACCAATAATTAACAATAAAATAACAATTTAACCATTAAAGAATTAATTTCACAAATCAATAATTAACAATAAAATAACAATATAATTACTTCTTTAAAATAGTAAATTCCACTCGTCGGTTTAGTTGCCTGCCTTCTTCAGTATCATTACTATCTATAGGTTTAGTTTCACCATATCCTTTTGCAATAATTCTGCTTTCATCAATACCATTTGAAACGATATAATTTTTTACTGAATTTGAACGTGCCTGAGATAGTTTCAGGTTTGCAACATCTGAATCGGTATTGTCGGTATGCCCTGCAATTTCAATTTCAATAATAGGATTTTCATTTAGGAAGTTTACTACTCTGTTTAGTTCGGTGTATGATTCAGGTCGCAATGTAGCTTTTCCTGAGTCAAAGAAGATGTTTTTTATTCTTACTGTTTGACCAACCTCAACAGGGGCAAGATAAATATCTTTATTAATCTTTTTATATTGCGATATATCAGTTAAATCAATATTGTCGGAAGAAGAGATAAAATCTTTTAACGAAGCCGAAAAGCTGTAATTATTTCCATAAACAAGAGTTATCTTATAATCACCATTTTCAGGGTCCGATTTTATTGTTTGTGTTTCCACTTTAGTATCAGACAATAATTCAAATATAATCTCTGCTTCTAAAGGTTCGTTAGTTTTGGAATTAAAAACATTACCGGCAATAAGCGCTACATGCTCAGCTTTCATTTCTATATCAAGTTTTCCTTCATTAATTTTATTAAAAATTTCATCAAAAAGGTCAATATGCTTGTCGGTGTAACCTTGTTTTTTAATTTCAATTTGCAATTTTCTATCTTTATCCTCACCTTCTTCAACTTTTTCAACTAATAATTCATATTTTCCTTCATAGTCGGTTTTAGTTTTATCTAAAGTTTTATCTGTTTCCTTATTTATAACAGCTACCGATGCGTCAACTACTGGTTTATCAGTTAGGTTATCAATTACCTGTCCTTTAAGAGTATCAGGTGATAAATCAAGTTTTTTTGATGAAAATATATATGTATAATCCCCTTTTCCTATTCTGTTTGAAGAGAAAAATGCATGTTTGTCGTTTTCAGGATTAATAACATAAGCTAAATCGTCTTTTGACGAATTAACCGGCTTTCTTATATTCGTTTTTTGTGTCCACGTACCGTTTTTATTAATGGCATAATAAATATCAAAACCTCCATAGCCAATTGAACCATCAGAGGAAAAGTATAAAATGTCCTTTTTATTTATAAATGGAAATATTTCATCGCCCGGGGTATTTACTTCATCACCTAAATTAATAGGAGGGCCCCAGAGAGTTCCCTGCTTATACACAACATATAAATCTTTTCCGCCTTCTCCGCCGGGCATATCAGAACTAAAAAATAATTTCATTCCATCTGGTGATACAGATGGATGTTGACAGGAATATTCATTACTATTAAACGATAATTCTTTTATATCTACCCAGTCTTTACCATCATAATTTGCCTGATAAATTTTGAGGATACTTTTTATAAATTTATAATCTGTTTTATATAAGGAATATTCAATACTTTTAGTAAAAAAAATAGTATTATAGTCTTCGGTAAATGATACAGACCCTTTGTGATAGCGAGATATTGATGTTTTTGTAAAGAGTTGAGGTTCGCCTATTATTCCATCTTTCATTGTTGAATAACAAAGGTCTAAATATTTTTGTTCACTAATACCTTTCTGTTGTTCATCTTGCCCAGCTTCTTTTTGTAATATTGTTGAATATATAATCCCATCTTTATAATACTGCAATCCAAATGGCTTTCCATAAGTATTGATGTCGGTAAGCTGAACTTCGCGTCCCTCAATATTTTCTGAATTTTCTATTGCCCATTTGCACGATTGTTGATATGTTTTTAGCAAAAGAGATTTTTCACCCTTTTCTATCGCTCTAACAAACAATTTTTCTGCATTATTGTATTTTCCTAAATTTTGCAATAGCTTAGCAAAATTTATTATATCTGGTATTGATAAATCTTCATCAATTAGTTTAGTAAAATATTTATTTGCAAGCGGGTAGTTTTTCAGGTAATAATAGCAGTTTGCAATTTTTACTATTGTAATATTACCGATTTGTTCATTAGTATTTATAAATTGTTCATAATACTCTAATGCAAGTAAATAATCTCCTTCATTATATGCTTTATCGCCTTTTTTAATTAACGATTTTTGTGGATATACTATAGTTGCTATAAAGAATGAAAGTGAAATTATTAGAATGATTTTTAAATTTTTCATAATTAGTTTTTAGATTAACTCAAATACGATGATTTGAATTAAAGCCGTTTTCAACGGGAAAATATGATTTTCATAATATTTTTTTAGTGCTTTGAACTGTTAATCTACTACGAATTACGAATGAGCGAATTACGAATGCACTCAACAACTATTCGTAATTCGATTTTATTCGTAATTCGTAGGAACAAAGTACAAAGAACATTTTACAAATTGTGTAACAAAAATAGTATTTTTTATTTAATATCTTTATCTTATTTTTAATGTTTTTTTATGAGTATCTTTGAAACCACTCTAAAAAGCATTATTTTTAGAATATGAAATATTGTTTATTAATTATTACGATTATATTGGGATTGCTGAATTGCAGTTTGAGAGCCCAAAATTATACTGTTTCTGAGGAAAAAGCTGTCTATATATACACTTTTGCAAAATTTGTTACCTGGGAACAAGAGGAAAATATTGAGACATTCCAAATTGGAGTATTGGGCAAAGATACTGTTATATATTCGGCACTAAAAAGAATGTGTAGTGAAAAAACCTTAAAAGGAAAACCCATAGTATTTATTCATTTTAAAGAGTTTAAAGATATAGAAAAGACTCATTTGCTATATATAAATAAGGAAAACAATTTTGAGATTAATAGAGTATTGAAAAGAACCAAAGAAAACAATACTTTGCTGGTTAGTGACAAATGCAAATTTCAAAAATTAATAATGCTCAACTTTCTTCCGGACGATTCAGGGGAAATAACATTTGAAATAAATAAAAGAAATATTGTTGATGCAGCTCTTATTGTATCACCGAAATTAGTTCTTTATGGTGGAACAGAGATTGACTTGAGAGAACTTTACAGAGAATCTGAAAAATTATTAGATAGTGAAAAGAAAAAAGTAGAGTTTCAAAGGCAAGAAATTGAAGCACAACAAAAAATTCTGGATTCTAATTTAATAGTGCTTTCAAAACTTGAGAGAGAAATAAATAAAAAGCAGCAAGAAATGGAAGCACAGAGTATTGTGCTTGACGAGCAAAAAAGAGATATACGGATACAGCAAAATAAAATTGATTTTCAAAAGGCGCTTGTTGTTAAGCAAATATCAAAAATAAATACACAACGGCTTATATTATTTTTATTTATTGCATTACTTATTTTAATTTTATGTTTAGCATTTCTAATATATCGTGGATATAAAAACAAGAAAGAGGCAAATAAAATATTAGAGGATAAAAATATTGCTATAAGTCAACAAAATGAAGAAATTAATCAGCAAAAAGAAGAAATTCTTGCTCAAAGTGAATTGTTATTAGATACCAATAAAGCATTAGAAAAGAAAAATATTCAAATTACAGATAGTATAAGCTATGCAAAACTTATTCAAGACTCAATATTACCGTCTGAAAAATTAATAAAAGAACATTTTTCCGATTCTTTTATTTTTTTCAAACCAAGAGATATTGTATCAGGCGATTTTTACTGGATAGCAGCCCCACCCCGACCCTCCCCAAAGGGGAGGGAGTTTGGATACAAGACTGCCGATACTGGATTATATGAAGAACTAAAAGAAAAAGCAGAAGAAATGCGGAAAAAACCTACTGAAGCTGAGTCAATCCTTTGGAAATTCCTAAAAGTAAATCAAATAGGTTATCATTTCAGAAGACAACACATTATTGATAGGTTTATAGTTGATTTTGTTTGTTTGAAGAAAATGCTTGTAATTGAAGTTGATGGTGATATACATGATTATCAAAAAGAAGAAGATGAATTGAGAACATTTGTTTTAAAGGAAAAGGGGTTTAGAGTTATACGCTTTAAAAATGAAGAAATAATTGTTGAACCTGATGGCGTTGTTTCACAAATCAAAGCCGAATTAGATAAGCAAGAAGTCCTCCCCTTTGGGGAGGATTTAGGAGGGGCTGGGGCTGTTATACTTGCTGTTGTAGATTGTACCGGGCATGGTGTTCCCGGAGCATTTATGTCAATGATTGGTAATACCTTATTAAATGAAATTGTAAATGAAAAGAAAATATATACTCCGTCGGATATCCTTGAAAAGTTAAATACAGGAGTAGCTAATACTTTACAACAAAATGTTAAAAGTAAATCCCGGTATATTGAAACTCAGGATGATGGAATGGATATTTCAGTAATCTGTATTAATAAAGAAGAAAAATCCAGCATCACTACAAGCCCTGACAAACTATCCCGGCAGGAGCCAAATTTTAACTATAAAATACAAATTGCCTGTGCTGGTCAGACGGTTTATATAATTAATAATGGTAAAATAAAAGTTATTGAAGGTGATATCTTTTCCATTAGTGGTGGAATATTTTCAAAGAAAACAGGTCAGGGCTTTACAAATCATTCTATTACTGTTGAAAAAGGAACAACAATTTATTTGTTTACAGATGGCTACAGAGACCAGTTTGGTGGCAGTAAGGGGAATAAATTTATGGCAGATAGATTTGAAAAATTGCTTTTAGAAAACCATCAGCTTGAAATGCAAGAACAGTTAAGCAGAATAAGTTCGGCTTATGAAAGCTGGAAAGGAAACCTCAAACAAGTTGACGATATTTTGGTAATGGGGATAAGGGTATAGGGTATAGGGTATATAAGTAAGTATTAAGTAGTTAGTTAGTGTCTGTTCATAAAGTCAGGAATATATTTAATTTTACAAAATCCCAAGCCCCAAGTCACAAGTCCCAAGAGCGTTTGAAATTTGGAATTTGGAATTTGGGACTTGGATCTTTATAGTATGATTAAATGGAAAATGGTAATCGGTAAACAGTTACTAATGACTAATTGACTATAAATTCTAAAGCTTTGTCTTCTCCTTTATTAGTTTCTCATATTCTTCTTTAATTTCATCTATCCAGCCGATATAATATTTTGTTATTTCTCCAATTGTTAACTGTGAAATGTTTTTATCGGAGGTTGCCATTATATCATCTTTGAACATTTGCTGAAGCTGTTTTGTATCTCTTTTGTTTTTTATGGTTGTATGCTGATATAAATAAGGAGCTCCAAATAAATTTAATATTTCCTGTGCTATTAAGCAAGGACGTTTTGTACTTATTATTGAATATTCAACGTCTTCATTGCTTGTTGTATTAAATGAAAATGCATAATCGGCTTTAAAATAATTATTTAATATGAATATTAATGCAACGCTTTCAGTATTATTTTCATCACGTAATTTAGCTATTAATCTTTCTTTATTTTTTAAACCTGTAGCTTTTCTTACAATTTTATCTGCCCATTTATTTATTCGTTCTATTTGAGCAGATTTTGTTATAAATTCTTCTACCGAACCTCCAAGCTTTTGATAATACGATGGAATACTGTCATCCTGAGAATAATCAAAACGAATATTTAGCAGAATGTTATTATTCTCTGCCTGTTGATTAAGCCAGTTGATAGCAATATTTAATGAATCAACATTAGAGTTAATATCATAATCTGTCCATTCATAGCTTTGCCTGGTTTTAGCCCAGATAATATACAGTAAAATTTTACCTTTAAATATTTTACATACATTATGGTTTCTTCCTGATTTTACTGTGTTTTGTGCAGGTAGCACATGTTTTATTGTATTTGACGATAAAATCATCAGAGAAATAAAAATAAAGCAAATAAAGAATATTTTGCCCGATGGAATTATCCTAAAACTTTTTGTGTATATTTTCAACATAATAGATTTTGAATACAGTTGTTTCATTTAAATATTTTTCAAGCCTACCGATAGAGCTTAACTGCACCAACTTGTTGGGAGCAGGTTGAGAGACTTGTGTGGTACTTATTTATTCAGATTCACTTACAACTTCCTGGTATGAAAATTCATTCAAACCAGCTTTTGATTTGGCATGCTCAATTGTCATATTGACTAAATTGCCATCTTTGTCAAGGTCTATATAAATATTTTCATTTATTTCTTTAGTTTCATAGACCTCGGTACCGGAAAATTCCACATGAGCTGTGTCAGTGTCCGAAAAATACTTTACTCTCATATATTGTGTAGTCTTCATTTATTAAATTAAAAGCAAACATATAAAAAATTATTTTAAAATACTGCTATTTAGGGACCTGTTAATTTTAAGTATTAGAATTCTGTTCTGCATATTTTATATTCTATGTTTCCAATAAGATGGATCTCTACTGAAATGCATTACTGCTAATATCAAAATATAATCTTCTTCTATGGTATATAGAATTCCATAAGGAAAGCGTTTGATAAGACAGCGACGTACATCTTCTTCAATTATTCTGTATAAAGTAGGACTTTTAGTAATCTTATGAATAGCATTTTCAACTTCGGTGTAAAATACTAATCCTAACTTATAACTTTTTTCAGAATAGTATATTACCGATTCACTAAATTCAATTAGTGCTTCCGGATGGAATTTATATCTCATTTATTAATTAATTTCCGAACATGCTTTAATGCTTCCTCCCCTTGTATAGGTTTAACCTGCCCACTCCGCACTTCGTCACGACGTTTTTTAGCCTCGGATAGCCATATCTTTTCTATTGTTTCATTTTCAAGACTCTTAATCAATTTTTCAGCAAGTTGTGCTCTGGATTTGCCTGGCAAAGACATTGCCTTGGAAGCTAATTCATCAATGGTATTTTTCATAATTATTTCACCTTTTAGTAAAATATTACTTTTTTTATAATTTTGAGCCAAAAGTACAAAAATATTTTGAAAAAGAAAAAACATATAAAAAAACAATCCCAACTATCACGGAACAATCGTGAAGGTATAATAACAAACAAAAAAGTATTATACACTCTTGGCTTTCTAATTGCTATATTCGGCTTTTTTTTATATGCAAACACTTTACAGCATGGTTATGTTTTAGATGATTATTCTGTGATTAAAGATAACTGGCTGGTAAAAAGAGGATTGGATGGAATATCAACAATTTTTACAACTTCATACAGGTATGGTTATTGGAGCAGCCAGGGAACCCTCTATAGACCGCTTTCTCTTGTTATGTTTGCAACAGAGTGGCATTTTTTCCCCGATAATCCTTCTGTAAGTCATTTTATTAATGTCTTATTATATGCTATTACCGGCTTGGTTTTGTTTTTTACATTAAGCAAAATATTAAACAAATACAATATTATCATACCGTTTATCTGCAGCTTATTGTTCATTGCTCATCCTGTACATACCGAAGTAGTTGCAAATATTAAAAGCCGTGATGAGATTTTGTCATTTTTGTTTATCTTATTAGCCCTGAACTTGCTGTGGAAATATTTTCAAACAAAGTCTGTGAAATCATTAATAATGTCGCTGACTTGTTATTTCCTGGCATTTTTATCAAAAGAAAGTGCAATAACAATGTTAGCAGCAATTCCATTAATGATATATCTTTTTACTGATGTTAGCTTAAAAAAGAATTTTAAAATAACCGGATATTTTGTAATAATTGCCATTGCTTACCTTATTATTCGTCAATCTGTTCTGGGCGATGTTAAAAGCGTAAGTGAGGTTTCGGTTGTTGACAATCTTTTGGCAGCTGCACCTGATATATTTGGCAGGACAGCTACTACTATGTATATTATGGGCAGGTATTTTATTTTGTTGATTTTTCCCCATCCGCTTGTTTCGGATTATTCCTATAATCAAATTCCAATAGTTAACTGGGCAGATTTCAGACCTTTACTGTCATTATTGTTATATATCGGATTATGTATTTATTCATTGATTATTATAAAAAAGAAAAAAATTATTGCTTTTGCAATTTTATTCTTTCTGATTACTATTTCGTTGTATAGCAATATATTTATTACTATCGGCTCTTCTTTTGGTGAACGTTTTTTATATATGCCTTCATTAGGGTTTTGCCTGCTCATAGCTTTTTTAATTGTCAAGCTTATGAAAGTTGATAGCAGTTCATCCGGAGGTGTTCCTGATTTATCATTTTTTATCAAAAAAAACAGCAAAGTATTTACATTATTATGCCTGCTCCTGGTTATATGTTTAATAAAAACTGTTGCAAGAAATAAAGACTGGGAAAGTAATTATACACTTTATTCAAAGGATGTAAAATATTCACCTAAGAGTGCTCATATTCATTACCATTATGGGCTGGTTCTGGTAAAAGATAAGGCATTGAAAGCAGCAAATAAGAATGAACAGATTAAATATTTAGACCTTGCAATTAAAGAGTTTAGAACTGCTGTAAATATTTTTCCTGCTTATGCAAATGCTTATGACCAGATGGGGCTTGGATATTTTCGTAAAGGTGATAATGAAAAAGCTGTTAAAAATTATGAACTTGCATTAAAATACAATCCTGGTAAGGCAATAACATACAGTAACTTAGGAATTATTTACTTTAATACAGGAAATTTTCAAAAAGCCCTTGAAGTATATAAAAAAGCTGTTGAGCTGGACCCACGATTTGCTGATGCTTATATGAATCTTGGAAGCACTTATGGCACGCTTGGAAATTTTGATTTAGCCATTGAGAATTTTCTGAAATGTTTGGAATATGCTCCTCAAAATGCCCTTGTGCATTATTATCTTGGACTTACTTATCAGAGTATTGGCGATTCTGTCAATGCAAAAATATATCGCGAAAAAGCTTATCTTTTAGAGCCGTCTTTGAGGGGTAGGTAGAAGGATTAACGGCTAAGGCTAAAAACTGGCAGGCGATTAACCTCTAATCTGTGTTGATATTCTGTTGCTAAATTTACCAATTTTTTCCCAGAATGAAACTACACGCCTGCTTGTTTTTGAGCCTTTGTTAGCTTGCGTTAATTTTATCAATTCTTTCAATTGCAACCTTACCTGAAATTTGACCATCTTTAAACCAGAGATAATTCATCAATAAATCATATTTGTTATCAATTTTATTATGAACTGCAAAAAATTGTGCATCAGTAACACTCCATCCAGCAAGTCTTGAAGCTTTAATTTCTAAATCATACTTCGAAATTTCATTAATCACATTGCCTTTAAAGGTTTTAAAATCATCTTTTATATATGAAATTAAAATCCTTAAGAAATTCATAAGCTTTCCTTCGGCTTTTTTGGATAATACAGTTCTATATTTTTCTATAAGCCCCTCTGCTTCTTCAATTTCTTTATTAAATATTACGGTTTCAATTATATCAAGAATTAATGAAGTGTTGTCAGGTTCAATAGTGAGCGCTTCAAGTAGTGTTTTTTTAGATTCTCCAAACTTTCCAAGTCGATTATAGATTTGAGATTTTGTTTTGAGTAATCCATTATCCTTTGGAACAATTTCTAATGCAACGGCACAATATTCTAATGCTCGAGTGAATTCATTCTCTCGCATACATTTACTTATTTTTTCTTTTATTTCAATTACCTGTAATTTATTATTTTGAATCTTATTTGTTTCTGCAAATTCAGCGATTGAACTATCATATTTCTTTTTGGTTTCTTCTAATTCAGAAATTTTTGTTTCAAAACTTTGCCTTAATGAAGTAAGGTTATCTAATTCCGATTTATATTGCTTTTTTATTGAATTTATATCTCTAATACCTAAATAACCAATTAATCCAATTATTCCAAGAATAAATGCAATTCCCAAGTTTATCCTATCATAATTTGTCTTATAAGTTTCTCTGATTAAATCTTTCTCAATTTGATAGTTTAATTGGTCTCTTCTCACCTCTTCTAACTGGTTTTCAATGATTTTTATTTTACTCTCAATTCTGAGAGAATCATTATTAGCATAAATATTTAATCCTATCAATAAGATTAAAGTTGTAAAGATTGTTTTTCTCATTGTTCTTAATTTTAATGCAAGCTAACGCCAGACTGTCTAAAAACCTAAAAACCCCAACGTTATTAACAAAAACCGGAAACTTACGAACAATAAACGATTTTAGAAGAAAACCTTTGTTTTTATCAGTTTTATCAGCTAATTTCGTTGCATG
>SDBV01013501.1_pt1 | contig 10392 bp, 7 predicted proteins | sample 2277081 | NCBI WGS metagenome assembly SDBV01 (sample SAMN10402039, study PRJNA504765) | marine sediment metagenome | isolation source: marine sediment core GS10_PC15, 223 cmbsf | place: Arctic Ocean: Southern Knipovich Ridge | collected 2010
CGCTACCGGCTGGTCGACGGCGAACTGCTGCTCGAAACGCAGCAGCAGGGCGCGCATTCAGGTTTGGTAGAGGATCCGGTGGCCGACTATGAGTAAGCGGATGCTGCTGGCGGCGTCGCTTGTCGTCATGGCGGAATTGTGGGGGCATCCTAACTCTGCTTGCGCGGTTGATCTGCTGTCAGTCGTCGATCAGGCCAGCGACCATGATGCGGACCTCGCCGCAATGCGTGCCGCTTCCAGAGCCGCGCGGCAGGCGGTGCCCGAAGCGCGGGCGGGTCTGTTGCCGCAGGTGAGCGGCGGCTGGGGGCGGGCTTATAACAGCACGACGATCGACGGATTGCCTCGCACCAGCTACTGGCAGAATGGCTGGACCGTCGGCTTGACGCAGCCGCTTTTCGACTGGAGTCGTTGGACGGCGTACCGGCAGGCCGGTGTTGTCGAAGCGCGTGGGCTCGTTGAAGTGGCGCGCGCCCAGCAAGCAACGATTTTGCGGGCTGCGCGTGCGTATTTCGACGAGCTGGCGGCAGAGGACGAGCTTGCCCGAGCGACTGACTATGACGCGGCGCTCGACGCGCAAATGCATGAGCTTCAGCGCAGGCAGTCTGCGGGAGAAGCGACTGTGATCGACTTGCAGGAGGCGGAGGCCGCGCGGCAGCAGGCACAACTGCAACGGACGGACGCGCGCAACGATTTGCTGCTGAAGCGCATGGCTATCGAACAGATCACGGGGCAACCGTTTTCGGCATTGTCGCGGCTGTCGGACTCGGCGAGGTTGCCGCGTCTGGAGCCCGCCGACGGCGAAGCGTGGGCTGCGCAGGCGGAAGCCCATGACTACGCTGTGCAACTCAAGCAGATTGATCGCCGGATTGCGGAATTCGAAGTAGAGAAGGCGCGTGCCGCCCATTACCCGACGGTCAACCTGACGGCAAGCCATTCGCCGGCCGGCGCTGCGACCGGCTACAGTGCGCCGACCACGACGTCCACTGCGATGCTCTCGATCTCCATTCCGATCTTCGAAGGCGGAGGGACGGAGGCGAAACTCGACGAAACGATCGCGCTTGAGGATAAGGCGCAAAACGATCTACTCTCGGCCACGCGTCAAGCGGGTGGAACTGCGCGCGAGAACTGCGCGAGATTTCTCGCTGGGGTGGCGCGGATCGAATCGCTGTCGCGGCTGCTGGAGACATCCCGCGCCGCTGTCGGTGCTACGCAGATGGGTTATAAGGTCGGGAGCCGGACGAGCGCTGACGTGCTGCGGACCGTCGACGTTTTCTATGCGACCCGCCGGGATCTGATCCGGGCGCGCTACGACGCCTTGCTGGCGCTGTTGCAGTTGAAGGCGGCCACTGCTTCGCTGACGACCGACGAAGTGGCGCAGGTGAACTCGTTGCTATTGCCGGAGGTTGTGCCAGCGGCTTCGCCCGGCGTATTACGCTGAGTACCCCGAGTTCGCGGAAAATGAAAAACCCCGAGAGCCTTACGCTATCGGGGTTTTTTGTCCAACTTTGCTGCTTGCCAGGTGTCTTGGTGGAGGCGGCGGGAATCGAACCCGCGTCCAGAAGCACTCTACGACCAGTTCTACATACTTAGTTCTGTCATTTGATTTAACCGCCACGACGCGGACGAACACGCTGCGTGACGGCGATTCACTAGATTTTCGACCCGGACGTCGTGACACCGCCAAGGCTTAACTGACGTATATGACCTCTGTCGGTATTGCTACCGGTCTTGCGACACTAGCCCGTCAGTGAACTAGGCAGAGGACGGCGGCCCTTAGGCTGCCAGTGCGAACGTATCGTCGTTTGCAGTTACGTTTTTCCCATTGATTAACGAGGTGACGGGTCCTCGGTATGCCCTAGCCGCTTTGCAACCCCTGTCGAAACCAGGTCGCCCCCGCGGTTCGTTGCCCCAAATTTCTGGGCCAAAGTAGATTTTACAATAGATTGACACCGCTCGCCTAGCCGATCTCGCGCAGCAGCTTTTGCAACTCAGCCGTCGACTGCACCACGTGCTGGGCGTGCCAGCGGGTCGGTGGAATGTCGTTGCCGCAATAGCCGTAGGCGGCGGCCACCGTCACCATCCCGGCCGCGAAACCCGCCTGGATGTCGCGCAAGTCGTCGCCCACATAGACAATCCGCTCCGGCGCGAGATCCAGTTCGCGTGCCGCGTGCAGCAACGGCGCGGGATGGGGCTTCGAGTGCGGCGTGGTATCGCCGCTCACTACGCAGCCCGCCCGCAGATCGAGTCCGAGCAGCGCGACCAGCGGATCGGTCAAACGCGCGGCCTTGTTCGTGACGATGCCCCAGCGCACGCCGCGCGCATCGAGTTCATCGAGGACGGCGTCGATGCCCGGAAAGAGCGTCGTTTCGATGCACAGGTCGGCCTCGTAATTGGCCAGAAACTCCGCGCGCATCGTAGCGAATTCCGGATGTTCCGGCCCAATGCCGAAGGCGCCCCCAATCAGTCCGCGGGCGCCGGCCGATGCCAGTGGCCGCAGGTCGTCGAGCGGCACCATCTCGAGCCCGCGCTCATGACGCATCTTGTTGACGGCGGCGGCCAGGTCGGGGGCTGTGTCGGCGAGGGTGCCGTCGAGATCGAACAGGACCGCCTGGCACAGGCCGATCGAGGCGTCTTCGTCTTCGCGCTGAGGCAGGGGAGTAGGGTCGCTCATGTATGCACGTGTTCAGTAGAGCCGGCGCGCGTCAGGCGTCGCGGCGGCAGGCGAGCATGTAGTTGATGCTCGTGTCGTCCGACAGCGCGAAGTGCTTGCTGAGCGGGTGATAGACGATGCCCTTGATGTCCGTGGTACGCAGCTCGGCGGCGCGCACGAAGGCTGCCAGTTCCGAGGGACGGATAAAGCGCGCGTAATCGTGGGTGCCCTTGGGCAGCATCCGCGCAATGTATTCGGCGCCGATCACCGCGAACAGATACGACTTCACATTGCGGTTGAGCGTGGAGAAGAACACCCAGCCCCCTGGCTTGACGAGGGTCTTGCACGCCGCGACGATAGCCGCCGGTTCGGGCACGTGTTCCAGCATTTCCATGCAGGTCACGACGTCGTAGGTGCCGGGTTCGCGGGCCGCGAGGGCCTCCGCGGCGACTTCTTCGTAACTTACGGTTACACCACTTTCAAGGCTGTGAAGATCTGCGACCCCCAATGCCTGGTGGGAGTGGTCGATTCCCTTCACATGGGCGCCCAATACGGCCATCGACTCAGACAAAATGCCGCCGCCGCAGCCGATATCGAGCACCCGCTTGCCTGCCAGATGAGCGTGAGCGTCGATCCAGCTGAGCCGGACCGGATTCAGTTCGTGCAGCGGTTTGAATTCGGCGTTCGGGTCCCACCAGTGATGCGCGAGATCGCTGAATTTCTGCAGTTCGTGGGGATCGTCATTGGTCATGGCGGATGCGGCCTTGAGGAGCGCGGGTGAGCGCGTGTCGAGGATAAACCCTGAGTATATAGGCCGACGGACAGGGCGGCAAAATGACGCGCTTCCGGGGCCTGCCAGCAAGGTGTTGGAGCCGGGACGCCGCCAGGGGGCGGGCGTCGGCCGGGGACGGCGAAATCCGTCGGACATAAAAAAAGCCCCGCCGAAGCGGGGCTTTGATACTGCGGTAATTTGGAGCTTACTGCTTCGAAGTACCGACAACTTCGACTTCCACGCGACGATCCGGTGCGAGGCAGGCGATAAGTTGCTTGCGGTTCTTCTGGTTGCAACCGGTCGTGACCGGGTTGCGCTTGCCCTTGCCTTCCGTGTAGATACGGTTGGCTTCGATACCCTTGCTGACCAGGTATGCCTTGACAGCTTGAGCGCGACGCAGCGACAGACGGTCGTTGTACTTGTCCGAACCGATGCGGTCCGTGTAACCCGTAGCAACCACGACTTCCAGGTTCAGCGCGCCGATCTTCGATGCCAGATCGTCCAGCTTTTCCTTGCCGCCCGGCTTCAGGATAGCCTTGTCGAAGTCGAACAGAGCGTCAGCTTGATACGTAATCTTCTGGCTTTGGATAACCGGAGCGACCGGAACCGGAGCCGGCGGGGTCGGAGCTTGGGCAACCAGTGCGCCATCGCACTTTGCGTTAGCGGTTGCCGGCGTCCAGAATGCATCGCGCCAGCAGAGTTCGTTCGTGCCGTTCATCCACACGTATTCGCCCGTACCGTTCACCCAGTTGTCGTTCGTAGCTTGTCGCGACGCCGGCACCGACTGTGCCGATGCGGATGCAGCCATAACTGCGGTAGCTGCAATGAACGCGAGCTTTGAAAGTTTATTCATATTTCTCCTCTCGAAATTGAGATTACCGCAGGTTTACTGCGAGCCTGTTGACGAAGACAAGTCATACATTGCTCGAAGTATAACATTGGTGCGGAACAAAAAACGCGCTGTGTAGACTTCGAGCAGTGTCTAACTCTTTGTGCGTTGGCATTTTGCCATATCGTTCCCTTCCCACGATAAAAAAGTTCCCGCCCTTTTCATACCCCTGTCCGATTGTGGTGCATCCGCAACAAAAGCCTTGGGGCGGCACGCCCCGCCAGTCATGGCTGAGGGCCGATTAGGGGCCAGCACAAAACGGGCCTGGCCCGGGTTGTCCCAGAGGGGTCTCTGGAGCCGTTCGCCTGCTTTCCACTAATAGGTATACGTACCCCCGCCGGAGGTGGATGCCTGGCGTGTTAGAATCGCGTGATGCGCTGCGCCTGCAGCGCTTACGCGGAGCCGATGAGCGGAGGCGGTGTCCCGCCATCGTCTTCGCACGTAAAAGATACGGATAATGGATCAATTCGCCAAAGAGACTCTGCCAATCTCCCTAGAGGAGGAAATGCGCCGTTCGTATCTCGATTACGCGATGAGCGTGATCGTGGGGCGTGCGCTTCCCGATGTTCGCGATGGCCTGAAGCCGGTGCACCGGCGCGTGCTGTACGCGATGCACGAGCTGAACAACGACTGGAACCGAGCTTACAAGAAGTCGGCGCGTATTGTCGGCGACGTGATCGGTAAATACCACCCGCACGGCGACACGGCTGTCTACGACACGATTGTCCGGATGGCGCAACACTTCTCGTTGCGCTATATGCTGGTGGACGGCCAGGGCAACTTCGGTTCGGTCGACGGCGACAACGCCGCGGCGATGCGGTACACCGAAATCCGCATGGCGAAGATCGGCCACGAGCTGCTCGCCGACATCGACAAGGAAACGGTCGACTTCACGCCGAACTACGACGGCAGTGAAAACGAACCGGCCATCCTGCCGGCGCGCATTCCCAATCTGCTGATCAATGGCGCGTCCGGGATCGCAGTGGGGATGGCAACCAACATCCCGCCGCACAATCTCAACGAAATCGTCGACGCCTGTCAGCATCTGCTGAAGAACCCGGAAGCGTCGATCGACGAGCTGATCGAGATCGTCCCGGCGCCGGACTTCCCGACCGCCGGCATCATCTACGGCGTGGCCGGCGTGCGCGACGGCTATCACACCGGCCGCGGCCGCGTGGTGATGCGCGCGCTCACGCACTTCGAGGAAATCGACCGCGGCCAGCGCATGGCCATCATCGTCGACGAACTGCCGTATCAGGTGAACAAGCGCTCGCTGCTGGAGCGCATCGCCGAGCTCGTCAACGAGAAAAAGCTCGAAGGCATTTCCGATATCCGCGACGAGTCCGACAAGAGCGGCATGCGCGTGGTGATCGAGCTCAAGCGCGGCGAAGTGCCCGAGGTCATCCTCAACAATCTATATAAGGCGACCCAGCTTCAGGATACGTTCGGCATGAACATGGTCGCGCTGGTCGACGGCCAGCCGAAACTGCTGAACCTGAAGGAAATGTTGAGCTGCTTCCTGTCGCACCGGCGGGAAGTGCTGACGCGGCGCACTGTATACGAACTGCGCAAGGCGCGCGAACGCGGGCACGTGCTGGAAGGTCTGGCCGTCGCGCTGGCGAACATCGACGAATTCATCGCAATCATCAAGGCAGCGCCGACGCCGCCTATTGCGAAGCAGGACTTGATGGCGCGTCCGTGGGATTCGTCGCTGGTGCGCGAAATGTTGTCGCGCGCCGAGACGGAAAACGCCGCAGTTGGTGGTCGCGATGCGTATCGCCCTGAAGGTCTGAACCCCGCGTTCGGCATGCAGTCCGATGGCCTCTATCGCCTGTCCGACACCCAGGCTCAGGAAATCTTGCAGATGCGTCTGCAACGCCTGACGGGTCTGGAGCAGGACAAGATCATCGGCGAGTACCGCGAAGTGATGGCGCAAATCGCCGATCTGCTGGACATTCTGGCACGCCCGGAACGCATTACTGCGATCATCGTCGACGAACTCACCTCGATCAAGGCCGAATTTGGCGACGCGCGCCGCTCGAAGATCGAGCTGAACGCGACCGAGCTGAACACCGAAGACCTGATCACGCCGCAAGACATGGTGGTCACCATGTCGCACGCCGGTTATGTGAAATCGCAGCCGTTGTCCGAATATCGCGCCCAGAAGCGCGGAGGTCGCGGCAAACAGGCGACTTCCATGAAGGAAGACGACTGGATCGACACGCTCTTCATCGCCAACACGCACGACCACATCCTGTGCTTCTCGAACCGCGGCCGCGTCTACTGGGTCAAGGTCTACGAAGTGCCGCAGGGCTCGCGCAACTCGCGCGGCCGCCCGATCGTGAACATGTTCCCGCTGCAGGACGGCGAGAAGATCACGGTGGTGCTGCCGGTCAAGGAATTCTCGGCCGACAAGTACGTGTTCATGGCCACCGCGTTAGGAACGGTAAAAAAGACGCCGCTGGAAGCCTTTAGCCGGCCGCTGCGCAAGGGTATTATTGCGGTCGGTCTGGATGATGGTGATTACCTGATTGGCGCGGCGATCACCGACGGCCAGCACGACGTCATGCTGTTCTCGGATTCGGGCAAGGCAGTGCGCTTCGACGAGAACGACGTGCGTCCGATGGGCCGGGAAGCACGCGGTGTGCGCGGCATGCAGCTCGACGACGGGCAGCAGGTGATTGCGCTGCTGGTGGCGGGCGACGAGCAGCAGTCAGTGCTTACTGCCACGGAAAACGGCTTCGGCAAACGCACGCCGATCACCGAGTACACACGCCACGGGCGTGGGACGAAGGGGATGATCGCGATCCAGACGTCGGAGCGCAACGGACGTGTCGTTGCCGCAACGCTGGTGGATCAGGAAGCGCAGATCATGCTGATTACCAATACGGGCGTGCTGATCCGCACGCGCGTGTCGGAAATCCGTGAAATGGGCCGCGCAACCCAAGGTGTTACACTCATCAGTCTTGATGAAGGGACGAAGCTGTCCGGTCTGCAACAGGTTGCTGAGGCTGAAGCCGATGTAGATGTGGATGGCGACGCCGAAGGTCCCGCTGACGGTGACGAAAGCGGTGAAGAGGGCGGAGCCGCCTGAATCGGGTCGGCAGGTCTCATATTGGGTGAACGCTGCGTGGACGCAGACAGGCGTATCGGGCCGATACGCAGTCCGCGCGGCAAGCAGTTCGACTAATTTCTCTTAGGGAGTAATGATGCAAAAACGATTCAAACAATTGATGTTGCTGGCTGCTTTCGTGCCGACCTTCGCGATGGCGCAAGCACTTCAGAATCAGACGGCTGCTCCTGCTGACAGCACCGCTGCTGCAGCGCCGGTTGATCCGGCCAAGCAGGCTGCCATCAAGGATCTGCTGGACGCGATCGACGCGCAAAAGCTCGTCGGCGCAATCGGTAACAGCGCTCAAATGCAAGCTAAGCAACTGGTTCCGGCTATCCTGTCGGACGCTCTGAGCGAAAACAAGACGATGACGGACAAGCAGAAGCAAGCTTCCGTCCCGACGCTGCAGAAGAACGCTGTGCCGAAGCTGGTTGACTCGGCAGGCCAGGTCTTCGCAACGGACGGCTTCCGTCAAGACGCAATGCAAGCTCAGTACGACGCTTACGCGAAGTACTACTCGACCTCGGAAATCAAGGATCTGACGGCGTTCTACAAGAGCCCGACTGGCCGCAAGTTCATCCAGGTTCAAGACCAGGTTGGCCGCGACGTCGTGAACGGTCTGATGCAGAAGTACATGCCGCAATCGATCAAGGCAACTCGCGCTCAGGCTGACCAGGAAGTCGCGTCGGTCAAGCCGGCCAAGTAAGCAGGTTGTTGCTGTCGCCGCCGGTGCCCGCAGCATCGGTAGCCGCTTAACCCGCAGTAACCGGCAGCCGGCTGGCAGGTATCCGCCTGGCCGGCACCGGCGATTGACCGACCGGCTTTGGGCGTCATGCGGCGCCGGGGTCTGGCGGCCGGGTTTGGCGGGCTTGCGGCGTCAATGCGATAATGGCCGTTTGCGCATATGCGCAGACGGCCATTTTCTTTTCAGGCGCGAATTTGCATGGCTTCTTTGCCACGCGCCTGCTTCAGGGACTTCACGATGCGCGTCTTTAATTTCTCGGCCGGACCTGCGGCCATGCCCGAAGAAGTACTGCGCCTCGCAGCCGACGAGATGCTCAACTGGCACGGCAGCGGCATGAGCGTGATGGAAATGAGTCATCGCGGCAAAGAATTCATGTCGATCCACGAGGAAGCGCTGACCGATCTGCGCGAGCTGCTCGAGGTGCCCGCCAGCCATCGCATCCTGTTCCTGCAAGGCGGCGGTCTGGGCGAAAACGCCATCGTGCCGATGAACCTGTTCGGTTCGAAGCCGCGTGCCGACTTCGTGGTGACCGGGTCGTGGTCGCAGAAGTCATTCAAGGAAGCGCAGAAGTACGGCACCGTCCATCTCGCCGCCACCGGCGAAACTGCAGACGGTTTTACCCGTGCTCCGGCGCGTGCCGAATGGCAATTGTCTGATGATCCGGCCTACGTGCATCTGTGCACGAACGAGACGATTCACGGCGTCGAAACCTTTGAAATCCCCGATCTCGGCAATGTTCCGCTGGTCGCGGATGCGTCCTCGCATATCCTGTCGCGCCCCATGGACATCGCCAAATATGGGGTACTGTATGGTGGAGCGCAGAAGAATATCGGCATGGCCGGCGTCACCGTGGTGATCGTGCGCGAAGACATGCTGGACCGCGCGATGACCGTGTGCCCGTCGGCATTCGAATGGAAAACGGTCGCCGCGAACAATTCCATGTACAACACGCCGCCCACCTATGCGATCTATATCGCCGGGCTGGTGTTCAAATGGCTGAAGAAGCAGGGCGGTCTTGCCGCCATGGAAGCGCGCAATATCGAAAAGTCGAAGCTGCTCTACGACACCATCGATGCAAGCAGCTTCTATCTGAACAAGGTTGAACGCACGTCGCGTTCGCGGATGAACGTACCGTTCTTTCTCGCGGACGAAACGCGCAACGAAGATTTCCTGGCCGGCGCGAAAGCGCGCGGGCTGGTGCAGCTGAAGGGCCACAAGTCCGTCGGCGGCATGCGGGCGTCGATTTACAACGCGGTGCCGCTCGAAGGCGTTAAAGCGCTAGTCGAGTACATGAAGGAATTCGAGCAGCGCAGCGCTTAAGCGTGGCTTGAGGCGCGCGCATCCCTTCACGCAGTTTCCCGGCAGAGCCGTTTTACGCATGGACGACGAACTTAATACCCGACTCAAACCGTTGCGCGAACGCATTGATGCGATCGACGCACAACTGATCGCGCTGCTCAACCAGCGGGCCGCGATTGCGCTCGAAGTCGGCGAGGTCAAGAAGCACTTCAACGCGCCGGTGTTCCGGCCGGAGCGCGAACAGCAGGTGATCGCGCGCTTGCAGGACATGAGCGACGGGCCGCTCGCCAGCGACCACATCAGCGCGATCTGGCGCGAAATCATGGCGGCGAGCCGCGCGCTCGAAAAGACCATCAAGGCTGCGTATCTCGGCCCGGTGGGCACCTATAGCGAGCAGGCCATGCACGAGTACTTCGGTCAGTCGATCGAAGGCTTGCCGTGCCCGTCGATCGACGAAGTGTTCCGTTCGGTCGAAGCCGGCGCCGCCGAATTCGGCGTCGTGCCGGTGGAGAATTCGACCGAAGGCGCCGTGTCGCGCACGCTCGATCTGCTGCTGCAAACGCAATTGCTGATCGGCGGCGAACTCGCTTTGCCGATTCATCACAATCTTCTGACCTTGAGCGGCGACCTGGCTGGCGTGACGCGCGTGTGCGCGCATCCGCAGGCGCTTGCGCAATGCCAGGGCTGGCTCGCGTCGAACGCGCCGCATCTGGAGCGCCAGGCGGTAGCGAGCAACGCCGAAGGCGCGCGGCTTGCCGCCGGCGACCCGACCGTTGCGGCGATTGCCGGCGACCGTGCGGCCGCCCACTACGGCCTGCAGATTGCTCACGCGCTGATCCAGGACGATCCGCATAACCGCACGCGCTTTGTGATGATCGGCAAGGAGCCGACCGGCGTCAGAGGCAATGACCAGACCTCGCTGATC
>SDBV01013502.1_pt1 | contig 10392 bp, 7 predicted proteins | sample 2277081 | NCBI WGS metagenome assembly SDBV01 (sample SAMN10402039, study PRJNA504765) | marine sediment metagenome | isolation source: marine sediment core GS10_PC15, 223 cmbsf | place: Arctic Ocean: Southern Knipovich Ridge | collected 2010
AACTGCCGACCCTGGAGCGCTTCGTCGACTTCTCCACCAGCGAAGTATTCGGCACGTCGGCATTCCGAGCGGACGAAGCGGACACCACCCGGATCGGCCCCATCGGCGAAGCCCGCTGGACCTACGCCGTCAGCAAACTGGCGGGCGAACACCTGGCGAAGGCCTATCACCAGCAGTTCGGCATGCCCACGGTGACCATTCGGCCGTTCAACATCTACGGCCCGGGGCAGGTCGGCGAAGGGGCCTTGCGGACCTTTGTGATCCGCGCGTTGGCTGACCAGGAAATCCAAATCCACGGCGACGGGAACCAGATTCGCGCGTGGTGCTACATCGACGACTTCATCGACGGGTTGCTGCTGGCCATGATCCATCCCGCCGCCGTGGGCGAAGCGCTGAACATCGGCAACGCCCGCGCCGTGGTTACCGTCTATGGTCTGGCCCAAACCGTCGTTCGCGTGCTGGGCAGCCGGTCGCCGATTCGGTTCGTCTGCAAGGACTACGCCGACGTGGAGTTGCGCGTTCCCAGTGTGGCGAAGGCCCGAAAATTGATCGGGTTCGAGGCCAAGGTAGACCTGGAGGAGGGTATCCGCCGGGCGGCGCAGCACTATCAGGAACATCGAGCCGCGGCCTAAACGGAGGGGGGAGCAGCCATGACGCGAATTCCTCTCGCCAAACCGGCGTTCGACCGGCGCGAACTCGAGGCCGTTGGCCGAGTCTTCGACGGCGGATGGCTCGTGCAGGGTCCGGAAGTGGAAGCCTTCGAGGAGGCGCTTGCCGGCATGCACCTTGCCCGTCATTGTATTGCCGCCAGTTCGGGCACGGCCGCGTTGCACGTCTGCTTTCTCGCTCTGGAGATTGGCCCCGGTCAGGCCGTTTTCGTGCCCAGTTTTGCTTGGCCCTCGGCGGCCAACATGGCCATGGCCGTGGGCGCTCGGCCGGTGTTCGTCGACGTGTTGCCGGATACGTACAACATCGATCCGGCCGACTTGCGGGTGCAGATCGAACGTTGCGCACGTCGCGGATGGGGCCAGCCTCGTGCGGTCGTGCCGGTCCACCAGTTCGGCCTTGCCGCCGACATGCCGGAAATCCTCGAAGTGGCCGAACAATACGGCTTGGACGTGGTCGAGGACGCGGCCTGCGCCTTGGGAGCGACCTGTGGGGGCAGGCCCGTCGGCACATTCGGCGCGCTGGGGATTCTCAGCTTCCACCCGAGAAAGTCGGCCACCACCGGCGAAGGCGGCGCGATCCTTACTAACGACGACGCCCTGGCCCGCCGCTGTCGGGCTTGGCGCAACCATGGCCAGGAATCGGTCGACGGCCGGCGCGAGTTTCGCTTTCCCGGCATGAACTACCGGATGACCGATTTCCAGGCAGCGATCGGGCGCATCCAACTGGCGAAGTTCCCGGAAACCTTGCCCGCGCGCCGGCAACTGGCCGCATCCTACTTGGAGAAGCTTGCCGACTGCTCCCATCTCGCGCTGCCGGGGGCAGACGACGAACACACGTGGCAGACGTTCATGATCGTACTTCACGATGATTGTGATCGCCAGCGGTTTATCGACAAACTGCGCATCGACGGAATTTCGGCGGGCCCCGGTTCGGTGTCCGGCCACTGCACCGAGGTCTATCGCGAGCGGTTCGGTTATCGGCCGTCCGATCTGCCCCAGTCAACGCGACTTCATCACCAAGGCCTGGCGCTGCCGCTTCATTCGTTCATGGAGGCAAGCAGCGTCGAGGAATGTGTGCGAGCTTTCAGCCTTCAGCTATCAGCTTTCAGCCAAGCAAAACACGTATGACAGTCCTGTTTCTGATACCTGAAAGCTGATACCTGAAAGCTGACTGAGTCAGAAGAAAGATGCAGCAGGAGCAAATTGTGGTCTTCGGCGCGGGGGGACATGCCAAGGTCGTCCTTGATGCACTGGAACAAAGTGGGGTCTTGCCGCGGGGCGTTTACGACGACGACTCGCGCCTGTGGGGAACGTGTTATTCGGGTTATCAAGTTCTGGGAGGAAGCGGGCAACTGCAGCCCTCACCCGGGGACACCGTAGCTGTGGTGGTTGCCATCGCCCGCAACGACGTCCGCCGTCAAGTAGTACGGCGCTTTGCTGAAAGGAAACTCCAGATGCAAGGCGCACGGCATCCCTCGGCGGTGGTGTCGCGGCACGCAGAACTCGCGGCAACGACCCAGGTCATGGCCGGCGCGGTCGTCAATCCGGGTGTGGTGGTGGAGCAACACGCGGTGCTCAACACGCGATGCATCGTCGAACATGATTCACGTATCGCCCGGTTCACCCACGTCGGGCCGGGAGCCACGCTGGCCGGAGCGGTCAACCTTGCCGAGGGGGCGTTTGTCGGCGCCGGGGCCTGCATCCTGCCGTTTGTGACGGTGGGCGCTTGGGCCACCGTGGGGGCCGGGGCCGTGGTCATCGACGACGTGCCGGAGGGAAAGACCGTGGTCGGTGTCCCCGCACGCGTCATTCATCAATCCTAGCTACCCGATATCCATGTCATCGCAAACCACCGTACCGCTGGCACGTCCGACACTCGGGGCCGAAGAGGAACGGGCCGTCTGTGAGGTGCTCCGCAGCGGATGGGTGTCGCAGGGGCCTCGCAGCCTCGATTTCGAGAAGGCCCTGGCAGACTACCTCGGCTGCCGATACGTTCGCGTGGTGAACTCGGGCACGTCGGCCCTGATGCTGGCTCTGAAGGCCGTCGGCGTCGGGCCCGGCGACTCGGTGGTGGTTCCGGCTTTCACGTGCGCGGCCTCAGCGCTAGGCGTGCTCGCCCTGGGCGCCAAGGTGGAGTTTGCCGACGTCGAACCGGCCAGTTTCCATTCCACTTGGGAGCACATCCGGCCCAAGGTGACCCCCGACACCAAGGCCGTCATTTTGGTGCATCTTTTCGGGCGGATGGCCGGCGCCGCCGGCCTGGCCGCGGGCTGCCGCCAGCAGGGGTTGATCTTCCTTGAAGACGCGGCGCTGGCATTGGGCGCGACCAGCGGATCGCAATTCGCCGGAACCGTAGGATCGGCCGGCTGCCTGAGCTTTCATCCGCGAAAGATGATCACCACCGGCGAAGGCGGCGCCGTGTGTACCAACGACCCCCAGATCGCGGCCCGGGTCGAAGTAGATCGGAATTACGGCGCGGCGGCCATGGCTTGGACCCGATTCGAGAAGAACGTGGGGCAGACCGAGGGGTTTGAGCGCGTGGCGTTCAACGCCAAGCTCACCGATCTCCAGGCGGCCGTCGGGATCGTCCAACTCTCCAGGCTGGCCGAGTTGATCGCCGAGCGTCGGCGGATTGCGGCAACGTACCGAGAGGCCCTTGCAGACGTGCCTGCCTTGTACGTCCCTCCACCTCCCGAGAATGCAGAAGAGCACGTCTACCAGGCATTTGTTTGTGTTTGGCAACCGGAACCTCCGGACGTGCTGCCAGACAGCGATACCGCCCTGAAACGGGCCGTCTGCTCGGCGCAGATCTTCAAGTCGGCGGTGGCCGCCAGGGGGGTGGCGATCTCGGACGCCGCCCAATTCCTGCCCGGGTTGCCCGTGTTCCGCAGAGAAGCGAACGAGGACGTCCTGCGCGAAGCCTACCCGGTTGCCTATCTTGCGGCGAAACTGGCCTTTGCGCTGCCGATCTTTCCCGGTATGACATCGCAGGAGATCGATCGCGTCACTTCAGCAGTGCGTCAGGCGGCTGAGAGGGCAAGTCAGTGCCGCGGACGGCCAGCCGACAAGTGAAAGGTGGTTTCCGTCGTCGAGGGTCCCATGAAAGTTCTTCATTTGCCGACCAACATTGCATCGCAAATGTCGGTAGCCGTACGCGCGCTAAGGGAAGTCGGCGTTGAGGCCCGGGGACTGGCGCTGAACGCCAACTGCATTCAAGACGACACGGCGATTGAAGACTACCGCCTGTCTTCCCGGAGGAAGAATCCGATCCGGCACGCGTTCGAGACCCTCGGGTGGCGCTACGCGGTGAGAAAGGCCATGCGTTGGGCCGACGTGATTCATTGGCACTACGGCACGTTGTCTTCGCCGTTCGAGTTGGACCTTCAGTACGCCGCACGGCTCGGCAAGCCGCGAATCGTCCAATTCTGGGGCAGCGATATCCGCATCCCCGAGAAGGCTTCCGCCGACAACCCCTACGCGGTGCGGATGTATCGGCAGAACCAAGACGCGGGGCCTCGTGGCGGCGAACGCTCCCGGCAAGTGCAGGCACGATATGCACAATACGGGTTCCATTGCCTGGTTCCCGGATACGAGCTGGGATCCTACTTACAAGGCGACATGTTTCCGTCACCCTACCATTGCAAGGTGGGGCTGATGCTGGGCGAGTTCGAGCCCAAGTATCCGGATCCCGACAACCGCCGCCCGCTGGTCGTACACGCACCGTCGCGGAAAAGCCTCAAAGGCACCGAACACGTGTTGGCCGCCGTCGACTCCTTGAAGCGTTCGCATGACTTCGACTTCAGACTGATCCACAACGTCCCTCGCCGGGAAGCACTGGCCACCGTCCGCGACTGCGACGTGATGCTCGACCAATTCGTGCTCGGAGCCCACGGGTTCGTGACTCTGGAAGCGATGTGTTTCGGGAAGCCGGCCCTGTGCTACATCAAGCCGTCGCTGGCTGCCAAATACCCTTCCGATTGCCCGATCGTCCACGCCAACCCGGATAACCTCGCCGAGGTCCTTGGCCGCTTGTTGAAGGACGGCCGAAAACGTCTCCAGATCGGCAAGAAGAGCCGCGCCTACGTGCAACAGCACCACGACGCCCACCGGCTTGCCCGGCAACTGTCCGGGATATACGACGAGTTGCTTTCGAGAAACGGAAGCTCGGCCGCAAGGAAACGGAGGTGACCCGACGCCATGTGTGGAATCGCCGGCATGGTTGCCGCTCGTGCAAGCCGCGGTCTGGGACGATCCGGACAAGCGATGATCGATCGTTTGCGTCATCGCGGTCCGGACGACCACGGCTGGCTGAGCTACTCGCGCCACGGCCTGTTGACCGGACAAGGCGCACCGGACGACGGCCCGGCCGAAGTGGTGCTCCTGCACCGCCGGCTGTCGATCCTCGATCTCTCCGAGGCCGGACGGCAGCCGATGGCGACGCCGGACGGGCGGTTCCATATCGTCTTCAACGGCGAGATCTACAACTACCTCGAGCTGCGCGAAGAGCTGGCCGCGGCAGGTTTCAAGTTCCGCACCGGAACCGACACCGAGGTCTTGTTGGCTGCCGTGGCGCGGTGGGGTACGGAAGCCTTGCAGCGACTGGTCGGCATGTTCGCCTTCGCGGTGCTCGACACCCAGACGCGAACGCTGCTGCTGGTCCGCGATTTCTTCGGCATCAAGCCGCTGTTCTACTGCCTTACGCCGGAGGGCTTCGCGTTCGCCTCGGAGATCAAGGCCCTGATCGAACTCCCCGGCGCTGCCCGCCGGATCAATCCCCGGGCTCTTCTCAGCTACCTGAGCACCGGGGCGGCGGATCACACGTCCGAGACGATGTTGGCCGGCATTCGTCACCTTCCGCCGGCCCACTTCGTCGAGATTTCGCTCGACGGTCCGATCGATCCGAAGCCGCGGCAATACTGGCGGATCGACCCCAAGCAGACGGTGGACCTTTCTTTCGAGGAAGCGGCGGAGCAACTGCGTGAACTGTTCCTTGAAAGCGTGCGGCTTCACTTGCGCAGCGACGTCCCCGTCGGGACGGCGCTCTCCGGCGGCATCGATTCGTCGGCGATCGTAATGGCAATTCACAAGATCGCCGGTGAGAAGGTCGATTTCCACAATTTCAGTTTCATCGCCGACGACCCGGCCGTAGATGAGGAGCGCTGGGTGGATACGGTCGCGCACGCATCGGGTACGACGGTCCACAAAGTGCGAATCACCCCCCACGAACTGGTCGCCGACCTGGACGACCTGATCGCCGCGCAGGATGAACCGTTCGGCAGCACGAGCATTTACGCACAGTACCGCGTGTTCCGCCTTGCGCAGGAAGCCGGCGTCAAGGTGCTTTTGGACGGGCAAGGGGCGGACGAAATGCTGGCCGGCTACCGGATGTACGTCACCTCACGGCTGGTCTCCCTGTTGCGCGGCGGACGGCTATTGCAGGCGGCCGCCTTCCTTCGCCACGCCGTGAAACAACCGCGGGTCGACCCGCGACACCTGCTCTACACCACCTGTGGCAGCTTCGTTCCGGGGGCGTTTCAATCTTGGGCGCGGCGCCTTGTCGACAAGGACAGCTCGCAGCAGTGGCTCAATCGGGACTGGTTCAATCGGCAGGGCGTGACCGACGCCACCTGCGACGACACGCCACGTCAAGGGCCCCTGCGCTCGATGCTGATCGAGACGTTTTCGCGTACCAACCTGCCGAACCTGTTGCGTTACGAGGACCGCAATTCCATGGCCTTCAGCATCGAAAGCCGGGTCCCGTTCCTTACGCCGGAGATCGTCAAGTTTGTCTTCAGTCTTCCGGAGGATTACCTGATCAGCTCCGACGGCACGAGCAAGCACGTATTTCGGGCGGCGATGCGCGGCATCGTTCCCGACGCCATCCTCGATCGCCGAGACAAGGTCGGGTTTTCCACCCCCGAGCACGCCTGGCTGCAAACGTTGCGGCCCTGGGTCCGGCGGGTACTGCGCAGCGACGCCGCCCGGGAAATCCCCGCACTGCGCCACGACGTGGTCTTCCATGAATGTAACCAGGTGCTATCCGGCCACCGGAAGTTCGATTGGCGGGTATGGCGATGGCTGAACCTGATCCGCTGGTCTGAGCAACTTGGAGTCCAATACTAAGAAAACAGAGACATGCAAGTCGCCAAGCATCTGAAACAACTCGCCGGGGAATCCGCCGTCTACGGACTGGCCCGGACGTCGACCAAGCTGGTTGCCGTCTTCCTGGTGCCGCTCTACACCCGGGTCTTCACGCCCGAGGACTTTGGGATCATCGCTCTGATCGAAGTGCTCATCGGGCTGGTGGGGATGTTTGCGGTCCTCGGGCTGGACGGCGCCGCGGCCCGTTGGTACTACGACTCGGACGAGGTGGACGACCGCCGGGCGACGATCGGTTCGTGGTTCTGGTGCGAGCTGGCGGCCGGCGCGGCCATGGCGGCCGGTTTGGTTGTTTTTGCCCCGGGCGTCTCGGCGCTGCTGTGCGGGTCGCCGGAGTACTCGGGCCTGATTCGGCTGTCGGCGGTCGCCCTGCCGTTGGCTACCGCCGGCCGCGTGTTGGGCAGTTGGCTCCGCTATCAACGCCGCCCCTGGGCCACGATCGCGTTTACCACCGCCGCGTCGCTGGCCACGATCGCCTTGATCGTCCTGTTCGTGCTCGTGGGGCGCCAGGGACTGACCGGTCTGTACGTCGCCAAACTGATCGCCGCGATCCTCTCCACGGCCGTATCCGTCGTCGTGCTGAGGAGCTGGATTGCGGCCGGCGCCTTCTCGTGGGATCGGCTCAGGCGGATGCTTCGCTACGGTCTGCCGATGGTGCCGGCGGCCGTGGGGCTGTGGGTGATGATGTCGGCCGACCGCTTCGTCCTGAGGATCTACTGCCCGACCGGCGAGATCGGGTTGTACGCCATTGCCACGATGGTCGCTTCCGTGGTGGCTTTGGCGGGCGCCGCCTTCACGCAGGCATGGGGACCGTTCGCCTTCTCGATCCAAAACCAGAACGGGGCCCCGCAGGTCTACGCCCGGGTGCTCGACTTCTACAGCTTTCTGGGCTGCATCCTCTGCACCGCGATCGCCCTGTTCGCTCCGTTGTTGCTGAGGCTGCTGACCACGGAAGCCTATTACGCAGCGGCGTCCTGCGTGGCGCTGCTCGCCTTCGGGTACTTCTTCGACGGCGCCCGATACATCGCCGCACTGGGGACGTCGCTGGCCAAGAATTCCGTCCCCAATGCGTTGTCGATCGGCATCGGCGCTGCGGTGAATATGGGTTTGAATTTCCTCCTCATACCGTCGTTCGGAAGAGACGGAGCGGCGGTGGCCACCATGGCCGCGTACGCTTGCAGCGTGGTCTACCTGTTCGCGGCCAGCCAACGCAACTATCGCATCCCCTACCGCTGGCGAGCCGCGGTGATTTGTCCGGCGTTCTCCTGGGCGATCGTCGGGATCTGCTGGTGGCTGCTGCCCGAGGTGAGTCTTCTCGACGTCGCCGCCCGGGCCGCCATGCTTTTACTTTTCATCCCGCTGGGCGTCTCGCTCGGCCTGATCCGGTGGAGGCACGTCGCACGGCTCTTCGGACGCGTGCTCGGCGGGCCGGAAGTGGACTTGAGTCGGAAGTTGTCCCGGTTCTCGGCGGAAAGGCCTTTCACAAGAAACGAGTAGGTCCATGTGCGGCATCTTCGGATTTGTGGCGACCCCCCAAAAGCCGATCCACTCTTCGGTACTCGATCGGTGCGTGGATACGCTGGCCCATCGCGGGCCGGACGCGGAAGGTATGGTCGGCTGGGACGCGGCCGGCGTCCGCCATAGCGGACGCGGCGCCGATGGCCAACTCGTGCTCGGTCTGGGCCATCGGCGGCTGGCGATCTTCGACCTCTCGGACGCCGGAATCCAGCCCATGCGAAGCGCCCGCGGCGAGTGGATCGTCTACAACGGCGAAATCTACAACTTCCCCGAACTCCGCGATGAACTCCGCACACACGGCCACACCTTCGCCACCGGGACCGACACCGAGGTCGTCCTGACGGCCTATCGACAGTGGGGAGCGGATTGCGTGGCGCGCTTCAACGGGATGTGGGCGCTGGCCCTCTACGATCCCGAACAGAACGGATTGTTCTTCAGCCGCGATCGCTTGGGCATCAAGCCGTTTTATTACGTTCGCCGCGACGGGCTGTTTTGTTTCGCCTCCGAGGTCCAGGCGATCTTTTCCTGCCTGGGCCAAACCCCGCCGATCGATACGGCCGAATTGGCCAAGTACCTGGTGTTTCGCGGCAGCGACGACGGCCAGGCGACGATCTACAGCGGCGTCCGTGAACTCCGGGGAGGACACTCCGCATGGCTGGATCTCGCCACCGGAGATCTGCAAAAGCGGTCGTACTGGTCGCTGCCGGAGGACCCCGACCTCGAGATCGACGACCGGCAAGTGTTCGAGCGATTCTCCGAGCTGTTCGAGGATGCGGTCCGCCTGCGGCTGCGGGCGGATGTGCCGGTGGCGATCACGTTGTCGGGCGGGATCGACTCGTCGGCGGTGACGGTCGCCGCGTCGCGGGTTGGGGCCGGCGAGATCCTCACCTTCACCTCCTCGTTTCCCGACCATCCCGAGATCGACGAAACCGACTTCGCCCTGGAAGTGGCCAAAACCTGCGGCGCGCGTTCGATCCTGGTCCGGCCGGACCTCTCCCGGCTGCTGCACGAAGAGCCCTTGCTGACCAAACATCAGGCCATGCCCTACGGTTCCCTTTCGCTCTACGTACACTGGGCGATCCTCAATCGAATCCAGGAGGCGGAGATTCCCGTGGTGCTGTGCGGGCAAGGCGGCGACGAACTGTTCGTCGGCTACGAGCCGTATTACGTGCCGCAGATCCTTTCGCTTTGGCCCAACGTCCCCCGCATGCTGGCCGACGCCGTGCTGGGCGGGCTTCGGTCGCGGCTCGGGCTGACCGGGATGATCGCCTATCTGGGCTATTTCGGAAGCTCCCCGCTGCGCCGCGCGACCCTCTTGCGCAGTGTCCGCAACGTCTACCGACCCGACCTGCTGGCCCAAGCCAGGGAAGGGCGAAGCCTGGCCCGGACAAGCCTTCGCGAACTCCAGAAGCAAGAGTTGCTCGGCGGCCAACTCAGCCGGCTGTTGCGCTACGATGACCGCACGACCAGCGGCCACGGCATGGAAACCCGACTGCCGTTTCTCGATTACCGGTTGGTCGAGTTCGCCTATCGCTTGCCGTGGCGGCACAAGATTCGCCGGGGCTGGACGAAGTATCTCCTGCGCCGCTATCTCGAAACGCATCTCAGCGGCCGGGTCGCCTGGCGGAAGAGCAAGCTGGGCTTCAACGCGCCGAATCAGGATTGGACCCGGCGGCTGATCGAACACCGCGGCCGGGAGCTGGACGCCCATCCGTTCGGCAGGCTTCTGCTGCGAGACGGCACCTCGCTGCAAGCGCTTCCTTCCCGGCCGCGCCCGGACGTCTATCGCGGCAGAAAAGGCTGGGACGTCTACCACGTCCTCCATCTGGCGGCCCTGCTGGACTGGCGGGACGTGGCGGCGTAACAGAAAGTAGGGTGGGTGCTCGCACCCACGCGGAAAGGTCAACACGGAAAGGCTGAAAATCGCGTGGGTGCAAGCACCTTAGGTCTACCCACATGTTTTTCGTTTGACGGCGAGGTAGCCGTCGAGCATGTACTGCAGTTTCGTCCAGCCACGCCAGAGAACGAGCCAACCGGGGCGATGGTC
>SDBV01013503.1_pt1 | contig 10391 bp, 6 predicted proteins | sample 2277081 | NCBI WGS metagenome assembly SDBV01 (sample SAMN10402039, study PRJNA504765) | marine sediment metagenome | isolation source: marine sediment core GS10_PC15, 223 cmbsf | place: Arctic Ocean: Southern Knipovich Ridge | collected 2010
GGTAAGGACTATTACAAGGTGTTGGACGATTTTGGCAAAGGCAGGATAGATATATTAGCCGGCACTCAAATGCTGGCCAAGGGACTGCACTTTCCAAATGTCACTGTCGTGGGAATAGTCAGTGCCGATACCTGTCTTTATGTCCCTGATTTTCGGGCCAACGAGCGCACCTTTCAGTTAATATGCCAGGTGGCGGGACGCACCGGCAGGAGCCGGAAGAAAGGGGTGGTTTTCGTTCAGACGTTTTTGCCGGATCAGCCGGCCATCAAGTTGGCATTGGACAGTGACTTCGAAGGATTTGTAAAGCAGGAACTGAAACACCGCGAGAAATGTAACCTGCCGCCCTACCGGAGGCTGACGCAGATTGTGTTGCGTGGTATGAACTTTGATAGGCTCCGGACGGCATCCGAGGTAATGCGCGAGAAGATAGATGCGATTATCGCAGAAGATAACCTGGATGTGCACGTTCGTGGTCCGATGGCTGCTGTGATTAGCAGAATTCAGCGGTATCACAGGATGGAGTTAATTGTTCAGGCGCCGAGTGCTGAGATTATGGGAAAGTTGCTTGGCAGATTGCGGGCGGCAAGGCCTGTCAAGTCGAGTGTTAAGGTTGCGATAGATGTGGACCCTGTAAATTTGTTGTAGTAATGATGGGTTTTTTATGGTATATTTTTCGTTTGAATGTGACGGGGAGTAGCTCAGTTTGGCCAGAGCGCTGCGTTCGGGACGCAGAGGTCGCAAGTTCAAATCTTGTCTCCCCGATTCGCCTTCGGCGAATCAGAGCAGTCCAGACAAGTCGAGACTGCGGTCTACTGTTCTCCTGCTCAAAAGGAATAGAGAATGGCTTTCATGTTCGAGAATCCCGAAGTCTATCAAAAAGGCTGTCATTGTTCGGGCAGATTGTTGCAGGTTTGTATGCCGTTGACGATTTTGCAAATGTGTGTTGCGAAATTGTTCATGTATTTGGGATAGCTGCGGGGGTAGGCTGTTTTTACGGCTTCAATTAAAGAGTTGGTGCTATTTGCGCCGACGATTGCACCTGCGGCGCCTTTGTCGCCGCCACCTAACATTCTTTCGCCTAAAACACCGGAGACAGTTCTTGCGATATCGCACATTGTTTCAAGTTCAGGGCCGGAGATATTGTAATCGTCTCGCAGGCCGATTCCATCGGCGCGAAAGATTTTGCCGACAGTTTCAATGTCGCCTGCTTTCCAGGCATCGAGCATCTGGTAAAATCGCTGTTGGGCCTGGTAGATGTATTTCATGCGATTGCATAAATGCGGGTATTCGTCGTGAAATGTTTTCTCTATGTCATTGTAAAGGCTTTGGTCTTTTATGTCGGCAAGAGATGATATGTCAAAACCTCCTTTTCGTGCCATTTCAACCAATTGCTCACATTCCTGCCTTCGGATTTTGTATGTGGATTTTTCCAGCCCGGGCCTGACTGTTCCGGTGTCCATGCAGACGATGCAAAAGTCAATGGCATTTTCACCAAGTGGGATGTAGTTTATCATTCTGTTTTTTGGGTTGTAGTGTGTGCCCATGCCGGCCTTGGCAAAGTAAATCATTATCTGGTCGAGTTGGCCGCAAGGTGAGCCGATATAATCATTTTCAACAGCCTGGGCCATATCGATTATCTTGAAATCATCGGTAACCTCTATGCTGTTGACATCAAACATTGTCAGGATAAGATTAATCGTCAGCGATGCCGACCGACTCATGCCTCCGCCTGGAATATTGCCGTAAATAACAGCATCAAAACCCTGGGAAATATTATAGCTTTCTTTTTTTAGTATGTAAGCAACACCGCAGGGAAAGCGTGCCCATGAATCCTTGATAGTTTTTGGCTCAGCGATGTTGTCCGGTGAAAATTCAACAACACCATCATCTGGAAAGTTGGCACTAAAGAGCCTTATCTTTCCACTGCTGTTGGGTTTGTAAGCAAGCCAGATGAATCTGTCAGTACCCACACCGAAAAGCTCTGTGCCGTTATAGTCGCCGTGCTCAACGCCGAAACAGAAACGCGAAGATGTGCGTCTGGTCTTACCATTAGTTATATCCAAACCTTTTTTGGAGGCTATTGAGGCCAATTGTTCCATCGCTGATTTATCCTGGGTGGTCAATTCCACTTACTGCATCCTTACGTAATTTGAAAAATCTTTTTAATACTAATATTTTGCATTACCAGAAAATTATGTAAAGCCCAATTGTCGCGGCGATAACGGCACTGCCAAGCCATGCAATGGCCGGCGTAGTTTTCATATCAAAACCCTCACGTTTCGGGAATTCTTTGGCTTTGGCCATTGGTTTAATGAGGGTGATGATATACATCACAATAAGAATAAGTATAAATGTGATGGCCATCCTGTTGAGGAAAGCGATTTGGCCGAATTGCCGTTGCAGGAAGCCATAAATAGGTACCGTTATTATCAGGCCAGTAACACCGGCAATGGGTGGAGCCTTTTTAAACAGCATGCCGAATACGAACACAGCCAGAATGCCCGGGGATATATAACCCTGAAACTCCTGGATATAGGTGAATATCCCCTTAAATTTCGGATCGCCCAGTTTGGTAGCTATCAGGGCGCCTATTATTACAAATACAAGAGTGGAAAGACGACCAGCCAATATCAAATTCTTATGGGAAGCATCTTTCCTGAAATACCGTTTGTACAAATCCATAGTAAAGATAGTTGATGCCGAGTTTAGCATTGACGCCAGAGAGCTGATGACAGCACCGGTGATTGCCGCGAAGATAAACGCCCTGAATCCGGGTGTGATAAGATTTTTGATCAGTAACGGATAAGCCGCATCGGTACCGCTTCCACCAGCCATCTGGTCGCCGTAAAGCTGTAATGACATAATGCCGGGAAAAATAATAATAAATGGTATGATAAGTTTTATGCCTGCGGCAAAGATGATACCATACTGACCATGGCGAAGGGTCTTTGCCGCAAGGGTTCTTTGCATAATATATTGGTTCAGACCCCAGTAGTAAAAGTTTGGAATCCAGAGGCCTATTACAAGAGCCGTCCATGGAAGCACGGGATGGTCTCTTGGCAGAACACAGTGGAGTTTATCAGCGTTTGTCTCAAAGAAGTTGCTTACTCCAATCTCCTTAAAACCAAGGTATAATGTTATCACTCCGCCAATTATAAGTGCTGAGCCCAGGAAAAGGTCTGCCCATGCAACAGCTTTCAGGCCGCCCCAAATTGTGTAAAAGCCGGCTATGCCTGCTATTACTAAAATGCCGTAAACTAAATGTGTCGGATTTCCAAGATCACCAAACAAAGTCTGCAGCGTCAGACCGCCGCTATAAATTACCGCTGCGATTGTAACGCCAATATATATCGCCATCATGTAAACAGCCATGATAGCCCGCGATGCTGAATTATAGCGATATTCGAGATATTCGGGGATAGTGAAAATGCCGCTTCGAAGAAACCTTGGCAAAAAGAACAGGGCAACGAACACAAGCGTTATAGCAGCGAGCCACTCATAACCGGCTATTGCAAGCCCTGCGACACCAGCTCCTTGACCTGCCATTCCGACAAAGTGCTCAGTTGAAATATTGGCAGCTATCAGTGAAAGGCCTATTATGGGCCAAAGCAGGCTGCGACTGGCAAGGAAGAAGTCTTCGCTGGTTTTCTCCCTGCGGCTTTTGAACATACTTACGCCAATAACAACTGCGAAAAATGCCAGAAATACTCCAATGTCAAGTACGGTTAGTTCCATAATAACTCCGTTTTTTTAGTTAAAAATCTCACTTTTTATACCAAAACTTTTATATTCTCTCGCATTCTCCGGTTTTTCAACAATCCCACTATCTCCATTTATTCAAGAAACAAAGGCTTTATATGTCGCTCAAAAATATTTTCGCTTACACATCCGGCTATTATATCTTTGTGCCGTTTAATTGCATTAACATATTCCTCTCCGATTTCAGCAGCAATCTTATATCCGACATGTAAAAGTTGGCGAAAATCTTTGTTATAGTACTTACAAGACTTCTCATGTTGTAAAGTAGATGCGTATTCTTGGCTGGTCCATAACTTAACACTCTGGGGTAAAGGAAGCTTGGCTTTTTCGATATCAATTACGTTCGCATAAGGCTCGCAGAGTTCATCAAATCTGTCAAAGGCTTTGATGTAAATTTCCTTAGCAATCTCAAGGCCGTCACCACCAGCTAAGGACAAACCAATAAGCTCTTCAAGCCAGGTGGTACCTGCAGTTTTTAAGTGCAGCCCGGCATCAAATTTTTTGAGTACCCTGTTAATGGGAGCATAAATTGAAAACTTGTCGCTGCCTGAATGTATGCTTAGTTTTAAGTTTTCCGGCAAATTAAATTCCTTGATCGAAAAGGCAATTACTGCAAGGTTTTCAGTAAATTCCTTTTCAAATTGAGCAATATCCCCGACATAATCGACACCTTTGTTAAACCTGCCGGTAAACCTGGGAGCTATTGTCTGAACGGGTATTGCCTTCTCTGCAATCGCCGCAAGGATAAAGAATATCTCAATCGGCTTTTGTGGTTGGTCGGCCTCATCCATAGAAATTTCGGCAATAAAGTTGTCCTTGCCTTTTTTAGCTTCTATATGCGATAGATTCTGCCGGCTTCTTTGACTGCCGGAAGAATTTTACCCGCAATTTCCCTTATTAAACTATAAGTTATCTCAATAGATTTATCGATCCCCTTAATATCCAGCAGGCCGATATATTTCTTATAGCTTTGAACAAAATCATTAATATCTGCATCGTCAGCCTTGTTGCCAATGAAGTCCGCGACGTCAAGTGTGAAAAAGTCACTCGAATCAATAAAAAGGTCGACATTACTTAAATTGATATGATCGGCATCAACATAATAAGCATCCTGCCAGGCCAATTGCTTCACTGCAGAATCTGCCTCTGATCTGACCGAGTCAGGAGATGTTTTAACAATTTTATGCTCACGGTGAGATTTGTTCCAAACCGGTGTAATGTTTATGCCCATCTTTTTCGCCTTGATGAGGGCCTGTAACTGTGCTTTTCCCTGATGTTCGAATCTGTCACCAATTCCGATCGAATACTTGTCTAAAATCATATTTTAGTCTGCCTTTTGTAAGCACAAAGTCAGCATTTTAACAGCTTCTCAATAAAAAACAACTTAAAGCACGCATTTTCCGTACTTACGATTCGCAAAAGAGAATACTTGATAGTTCAAGGTGAATTTCCTATAATTATTGATGTCGAACGGAGAAAATTATGTTTTTAAAGCGTTTAGAAATGTCAGGTCAGATAAACCTAAAAAGAAAAAGGGGCCTTCGTAAATGAACCGTCGTGATTTCTTGAAAAATACCGCCATTGCAGCAGCTGCAACACTTGCACCGCAGACGTTTGCAAAACAAAACGCTTCGAGCAAGCCAAACATAATCTATATTCTCGCCGACGATCTTGGTTACGGCGACCTTGGCTGTTACGGTCAGAAAATTGTAAAGACTCCAAACATTGACAGAATACGCGCCGAGGGCATGAAGTTTACGCAGCATTACGCCGGTTCAACGGTTTGTGCGCCTTCGCGGTGCTGTTTGATGACGGGAGTGCATACAGGTCATGCACATATCCGCGGCAATGGCAAATGGAATCCGGAGGGCCAGCCGCCGATCGCTAAGGATGTGCCGACGATAGCTGAGCTTCTCAAAGGGGCCGGTTACACCACAGGCATGTTCGGCAAGTGGGGTCTCGGCGGGCCGGGCTCGGGAGCTGAGCCGAATGAGCGGGGATTCGATTACTGGTACGGATTTAACTGTCAGGGACTGGCGCACAATTATTATCCGCAATACCTCTGGAGAAACCGTCAGAAGGTTTACCTGCAAGGCAATAAAGACGGTAAATGCCGGCAGTTCTCGCATAGCCTGATAGCCGAAGAGGTGATTGATTTTATCAAACGTAATAAAGACAAACCATTCTTTGCATATATTCCGTTTACGATTCCTCACGCCGAACTGACCGCACCGAAAGAGGCGATGGATATGTACGACGGTAAGATCGAGGAAACAAAACCTCATGGCAATATTTCCACGCAGTATAAAGCAACAGGACGTTACAACGCCCAGGCAAAACCGCATACTGCTTTTGCGGCGATGGTTTCTTTGATGGATAAGAACATCGGCAGGATAATGGCACTGCTAAGGGAACTCTGCATCGACGACAACACTATCGTAATGTTCACAAGCGACAACGGCCCGGGTTCAGAAGGCGGAGCAGACCCGAAATTCTTCAACAGCAGCGGCCCGTTTACCGGTAAAAAACGTGACCTGTATGAAGGCGGAATACGAGTACCGATGATCGCACGCTGGCCTGGAAAAATTAAGCCCAACACCGAAACTGAGCATATCTCTGCTCTCTGGGATGTTATGCCTACCTTATGCGAGATCGCGAATATCGAATCACCAAAAGGGATCGACGGCATTTCATTTGCCCCCGCAATGTTTGGCAAAAAGCAGAAACAGCATGAATACCTCTACTGGGAATTCCACGAACGCGGCGGCAAACAGGCTGTTCGTATGGGTAAGTGGAAAGCTGTACGCCTAAATGCCGGCAATAACCCTGACAGTCCGATAGAACTTTACGATCTTGACAAAGACATCGCCGAGAAAAACAACATCGCAGCTGACCATCCTGAAATAGTTGCAAAAATGACGGAGACCTTGAAAACAGCCAGGACACATTCCGATATGTGGCCTTTCGGGCGAAATGACAACAGCGCACTTAATAATCGGACTTAGTGCAATATTCCTTTAAACGTCCTGTTTTTTACACCTTAAATACTCGGCAAGGTGTGGTTGACTACATTATCTTTCGATTTGACAACCGGACAAAGCCGAATCTGCCAGTTGTATTGTTTATCCGGCCACAGTGTAAACTGCTTATGAGCACGTGCTCGCGGCCCCCAACTGGTATCGCCGCCTACGCCGGTTTGTCCATAGTCAATATTAACCGTGATCGTGTCCCGAGCGGGCAATTCATTAATGTGTTGTGCCTTTTCCAGATCCGCCATGGTGTAGGGCCATGCGCTGGCATTGATCAAAGGTTGGCCGATGGCCATAAGCCCAAAACCATTCTTATTGGTCCATGACGCCCAGCGAACATCTGTTTTGTTGCCGTTTTCCTGCGGACGGACATAGACATGTTCGGGGTGATAGACATTTTCTTCATAAATGCCGATGGCATATCCGGTTTTGCGATCCTGGTAAGATTCCTGCGGCCCGCGACCGAACCACCGCATAGTCGAAAATTCTCCGGGCATCTCCATCTGCATTCCAATTCGCGGCAGTTCCGGCAGATCTTTGCCAGGATTGAGTGTGTTGTTAATCAGCACCTCGCCCGAACCGTAGACCGTGTAAACCATTTTCAGGATGCTGTCCTTGGCCGCCAGTTTGGTTTTGACTGTTACTTTAACGGCCTGAGGTTTAATTTGTTCGATACTGAATTCCACCACTTCGGCCTGCAGTGCGGCCTTTTTCCAGATGCCGCAGCGCTTAGGCATTTTGCCGCCTCTGTCATTGTCTGTGGGGGCTCGCCAGAAGTTCGGCTTCAAAGCCGAAGCCATCAGCGGAGTATCCTGGTACACCCAGGTAGAAAGTGAACCGGTTGCTTTGTCGAAAGTGACCGTAAAGTTAGAACCTGTAACTGTAGCGGTCTTTTCGTTTTCGCTGACGGTCAATTGCGGCATCGAATCTGGTGTTGCGACCGGGGCCGCCTCGTCTGCCTTAAACGGCAGTTCAAACTGGTCCCAGGCCATCAAGTGACCTTTTTTCGCCCACGGCATATCGGTGTTCAGAACAAATTCGACCTTGATATGATATTCACTGCCGGCTTTAACGGCAGGTTTTTTAAACGGCACAGTGACCACTTTTGTTTTTCGTGGGCCGATACAGACGGTCCCCAGCGAACCTTTCTGGATGACGCTGCCGTTTTCGGTGATTTGCCACAGGGTTTTAACAAAATCGGTCGAGATAAAGAAATACTTGTTCTGAATCTTGACCTTGCCACCGGCCAGGTCTTCATCGTGTACTTTGATTTGCTGGTAAACCTTCTTCATCTCAAACAGATGCGGGTTAGGTTTGCGGTCCGGCTGAACCAGACCGTCGTTACAGAAGTTACTGGAATTCGGCTTGTCGCCGTAATCGCCGCCATACGCCCAGGACTCGTTGCCATTGGCATCTTTCTTTCGCAGGCTCTGATCGACCCAGTCCCAGATTGAGCCGCCCTGGAGATATTTGTATTTTTCAATCGCAACCCAGTAACCATGGATGTCGCCCAGACTGTTACCCATCGCATGTTCATATTCGCACAGAATCAGCGGACGGGTCTGCTCTTTTTCGGCATATTTGGTGATCATCTCGATGGTTGCGTACATGGGACAGACGATATCCGTATACGGTTTTTCCTTGGCCTGTTCGTAGTGAATCGGACGGGACGGATCACGCTGTTTGATCCAGGCACTGGTGGCTTCCATGTTGACCCCGTCGCCGGCTTCGTTACCCAGTGACCAGATAATAACGCACGGATGGTTCTTGTCGCGTTCGACCATCGCAACTGTCCGTGCCATGTGAGCGTTTTTCCATGTGGGATCTTTGGCCAGAGATTCTCCTTTTTTACGGTTTACCATACCGTGCGATTCGATGTTGGCTTCATCGATGATATACAGGCCGTATTCGTCGCACAGATCGTACCATACGGGGACATTGGGATAGTGGCTGGTGCGGACAGTATTGACGTTATTCTGCTTCATAAGCAGAATGTCTTGAATCATAGATTCACGTGTTATGGTATGGCCGGTATCAGGGTCATGTTCGTGGCGGTTGACGCCTTTGATATAGATGGGCTGGCCGTTGACCAGAAGCTGGCCGCCTTTAATTTCGGATTTTCTAAAACCCACATTGCAGGAAACCGCTTCGATAACCTTGCCCTGGCCGTCTTTCAATGTCAGGACAAGCGTATAGAGATTCGGCACTTCAGCGCTCCATTTTTTAGGATCGTCAAGCGTTGTGGAAAATATATACGCGATCTGTTTGCCGGGGGACAGCGTTTCTGCATCCGTACTCGCATAAGCTTTGAGGACTTTCTTCTTGTTGAACAACCCCTTTTGGGTTTTGTCGATCAATTCAACTTCCAGGGCTCCGACAGCCGCTTCGTTGTCGTCGTAACTGATAACCTGAGTATCGATCCGCAGCACAGCATCCTTGTATTCAGCATCCAGATCGGTATGTACGAAGAAATCGCGGATATGCAGTTTGGGCGCCGCGTATAAATACACGTTTCGATAGATACCGCTCAAACGCCAGAAGTCCTGGTCCTCGAGATAAGAACCGTCGCAGTAGCGATAGACCTCCACAGCCAGAATGTTCTGGCCGTCGCGTAGAAATTTCGTGATGTTAAATTCCGCAGGGGTTCGGCTGTCCTGGCTGTAGCCGACCTTTTGCCCGTTGAGCCAGAGATAGAAAGCCGAATCCACGCCGTCAAAAACAATAAATATTTCACGCTCTCTCCAATTGCCGGGAACCGTAAACGCGGTGCGATAGGAACCAACAGGATTGCGATGTTTGAAATTTGTGTAATCTTCCGGCGGAGTGCCCATTACATAGGGCGGATTTTTCTTGAAAGGATAGGTTATGTTGGTGTAAAGAGGTACGCCGTATCCCTGCAACTGCCAGTTGGAAGGGACGGCAATTTCATCCCACCTGCAGACATCAAAATCTGTTTGATAAAATTTAACGGGGCGACTGTCCGGGTCCGGTGCCCAGTTGAATTTCCAATTGCCGTTCAGCGATTGACGCCATTTGGAAGCAACAGGGTTATTTTTGACAGCAGCTTTCTTACTGGAATAAGGTATCAGCGTACAGTGGGGAGCTTCTTTGTTGATACCAAAAACGTTTTGGTTTTCCCAGTCTGGAGCTTTTTCAGCAGCGGCGGCTGGTGAGATAATAAGGATCCCTGAAAGAAGCGCCAAAAGCATACAAGTCCGTTTCATATCGTCTCTCCTGCAATAGCAGTGAACAGTTCAATTCTCAATATTATCACCGTCAACGAGAACGTTTGTCAGCCAAATTTTATTCAAGACTACTATAAATCTTACCCAAAAAAGATGCAAGCAGTTATTGAGCTGAAAATTCCCGCAAAATCGTAGCTCATTTCAACGACGGTAACATTTCCTTAGACTCTGGAGGGCTATTATTACAGCAGGCTGCTTCGGGTGACACAACCCAAAATGACATATATAAGTTCAATTTTCATCTAACTTTTTAAAATTTTCACTGAATATCGCGGATATTTACAAAAATTTCAGGCAGGAGTGACACACTGTTGTCACACCTGTCGAAAAAATCCTGGATATCATGGATACCGGCTTG
>SDBV01013504.1_pt1 | contig 10390 bp, 7 predicted proteins | sample 2277081 | NCBI WGS metagenome assembly SDBV01 (sample SAMN10402039, study PRJNA504765) | marine sediment metagenome | isolation source: marine sediment core GS10_PC15, 223 cmbsf | place: Arctic Ocean: Southern Knipovich Ridge | collected 2010
AAATGCAGGCAATTTCCCAAGCTATACAAGAAGGATCCAAAGTTTACCTTAACCGTCAATATAAAACGGTCAGCGTTGTTGCGTCTGTTCTCTTTGTTGTTATTGGCTTTACTCTTGGCTGGTTACCGGCTTTTGGATTTTTAGTTGGCGCGGGAGTTTCTGCTCTTGCGGGATATATTGGCATGAATGTAGCTGTTCGTTCTAACTCAAAAACCACCCATGCAGCAGGAATCGGACTAAAACCATCACTTTCTTTAGCGTTTAGAGCCGGATCAGTAACGGGGTTTTTAGTAGTGACCTTAGGACTTCTAGTTGTGGCTGTTTTTTATATTTATACCAAAGACGTTAACAGTTTAATTAGTTTGGGATTCGGCGCAAGTTTGATTTCTATTTTTGCGCGGCTCGGCGGTGGGATTTTTACAAAAGCAGCTGATGTAGGAACCGATCTTGTTGGTAAGGTTGAGGCCGGTATCCCCGAAGATGATCCTCGGAACCCGGGTGTTATTGCTGATTTCGTCGGTGACAACGTTGGTGACTGTGCCGGCATGGCTGCTGATCTCTTTGAAACTTACGCAGTGACATTAATTGCCGCAATGCTTATTGGCGCGCTTACGCTATCAGGTGAGCAGGTATTTTTCCCTCTCATATTAGGCGGGCTCGCAATTCTTGCTTCCGTTATTGGTAATTTTTTGGTGAGAGTTGATTCGCCTCGGCGCGGCTCTAACGGGGCAGGTGGAGACTTGGGGATAATGAAAGCGCTTTATAAAGGGCTTATTGCCTCGCTTGTGATCTCCGGCGTGTTTTTTTATTTCGCTGCAAGGTGGTATTTCCCGGAGAACTTTTTAAATATTTTTCTTGCAAGCCTTATTGGGCTTATAGTTACGGCGCTTATGGTGGTGGTGACCGATTACTACACTTCTACAAAGTATAAACCGGTAAGAAGTATTGCTGAGGCTTCTCAATCTGGCCATGGAACAAATATTATTATGGGGTTGTCGGTTGGAATGGGATCTACTTTTCTGCCAATTTTAATTATTGTTGGCGGGATTTTAGGAGCGTACTCCTTAGCCGGTATTTATGGTATCGCGCTTACTGCCACTGCGATGCTCTCGGTAGCAGGGATTATTGTTGCGATTGATTCTTTTGGCCCTATTACCGATAACGCTGGCGGCATCGCGGAGATGACGAATGCGCCGGAGAACGTTCGTAAAATTACTGATGCTCTCGATGCAGTAGGTAATACCACTAAAGCGGTTACCAAGGGTTACGCGATTGCTTCAGCCGGGCTTGCGGCAATCGTGCTTTTTACGGTATACATAGAGGAACTTTTGGTTGCGGCAAAGGGTGTTGTGTTCGAGTTACAAAACCCGCAAGTGCTTATTGGATTGTTTTTGGGAGCCGCAATCCCTTATCTTTTTGGTTCTATTGTGATGCGCGCGGTTGGAAAAGCCGCCGGTTCAATTGTGGCTGAAATTCGCAGGCAATTTAAAGAAATCAAGGGTCTTATGGAAGGTCACGCGAAACCAGAGTATGGGAAAGCGGTTGATATTGTTACAAAAGCGGCTCTGAGGGAAATGATAGTGCCCGCACTTTTGCCGATAGTGTCGGTTTTGTTGGTTGGTCTTATTTTTGGCGCCGAAGCTCTTGGAGGACTTTTAATAGGGGTTATTATTTCGGGTCTTTTTGTCGCTCTTTCTATGACCTCAGGAGGTGCGGCTTGGGACAACGCTAAAAAATATATTGAAGAAGGAAACTTTGGAGGTAAGGGTTCAGAAGCCCACAAAGCAGCGATAACGGGCGATACGGTTGGCGATCCTTATAAAGACACCGCCGGTCCGGCTATAAACCCGCTTATAAAGGTTATTAATATTGTCGCTTTGCTTATTGTTCCCTTTTTGTAAAAAAAGAACCTTATTTGCAATAGAACCGGAAGATTTTGAGTTTCAGTTGTATAAATTAGGTTAATGAAAAATTTTAAAGGCAGAAAAGTTCTTGTAATGGGTCTTGGGCTTTTAGGTGGCGGCGTGGCTGTGACCAAATGGCTTGTGCGGCATGGTGCCAAGGTTACGGTTACGGATTTAAAAACCAGAAAAGAATTAGTTGAATCAGTTAAAGAGATTGAAAATTATGTAAAAAAAGCTCGCCCCGTTAGAGGCAGAACGCCCCAAGGTGCTCGTAGCGCTCCGACTCAAAGTCGGAGGGCGGCCTCTAACGGGGTAAAATTTGTTTTGGGTCAGCACAAAGCAGAAGATTTTAAAAATAACGAAATTATTGTTGTAAACCCAGGCGTGCCGCGCGAGAGTAATTTTTTGAAAATAGCAAAGAAAAGCGGTGCAAGATTGGAAAACGAAGCAAGTATTTTTTTCCATCTTTGTAAAAATCCAATAATCGGCGTAACCGGCACCCGCGGCAAAACAACGATTGTAAATTGGCTTCACCACATTTTAAAAAAGAAGTTTCCCAAAGCGGTTTTAACCGGCAATTCTTCCGACAATCCGATGCTTGGTGTTCTGGATAAACTGGACAGCAAACATCCAGTCGTGGTTGAATTATCTTCCTGGCATTTAGAGCTTCTGCCTAAATCAAAAAAATCTCCGCATATCGCGGTTATCACAAATATCTATCCCGACCATTTGAATCGTTACCCGAGCATTCGCTCTTATGCTTCAGCTAAAGCCAATATTTTTAAATATCAAACCAGGAAAGACTTCCTGATACTGAATCGTAAGAATAAATGGACGAAATTTTTCTTAAAAAAGAAACCTAAAGGCAAAATTGTTTATTTTCCGGCAAAAACCGGATTAGCTAAAAGTAAATTTATAGAATATTTTGGCAAGCATAATTTTGAAAACATGGCCGCAGCAGTTCAAGCCGCACGCGTTTTTGGCGTTTCCGAAAGTATAATTAAATCAGCTATTAGAACGCTGCCTAAATTGCAATATAGGCAGGAAGTGATTATAAAAAAGAGAGACCTGACTATTGTAAACGACACAACAGCTACTACGCCTGAAGCCGCTATTGCTGCTATGGAACGCTTTTATAAGAAAGGAACTCTTATATTGGTTGCCGGTGGTGGTGATAAAAAGCTTGATTTTACGAATTGGGCCAAAATCGTAAAGAGATGCGTCTATCCGGAAAATTTATTTTTAATAAACGGCGGCGCGACAAAGAAGATGGTTCTTGAGTTAGAAAAGATTAATTATTTTTTTAAAAGCAAACCGAAATTATTTGAAGATTTGTTCGGCTTATTAAAAACCGTACGTGGTGTCACTGGATTGCGTCGCGTCATTCTCTTTTCCCCGGCAGCAACAAGTTTTGAGAAATTTCAAAACGAGTTTGATAGAGGCAGGCAATTCAACCTCTATTCAAAGAAATTGTTTGTCTAAATTTGATTATTGGGAGATAATCAAGTTTTGCTTTAGTCAATTTTAACTTTAAGTTTTTTCGCTTTTTTGCGGTTTAGTTTTGGCATTCTTATAGTGAGCACTCCGTTTTTAAGAGAAGCAGTTGATTTTTCCGGATCAACTTCTTGAGGCAGGATAATGGACCGAGAAAATCTTCCCCAGAAACACTCCTGGTAAAAATAATCTTTCTCATCAATTTTTTCTATTTTCTCCCGCTTGCCGTGGATTGTTACAGATTCATTTGTAATGTTAATTTCCAGATTATCCGAGTCAACGCCGGCAATCGTCGATTGTACCACAATCCAATCCTCATTTTGGTAAACGTCAACAGTTAATTGGCCCTCAACTTCTTCTTCAAGATTTGGGGGATTATCCTCCTCTGTTTCAATATTAAGAGATTTAGGTTCGCTTTTTACTTTTGCCAGTTCTGCAAAAATATCTTCTTTATTTTCTTCCATTATTGCGGTTTATTATAACATACATTATCTCCACGCGCCTTTGGTTTTTAATTTCTCAAAGTCTTGTAGTACAAAAAATGATGCAACAAGAAGAAAAATACCAGCGTATAGTAAATTATTATTCTCAAATTTAAGGACAAGATAGTTAAATATTGCATGGATGAGAGTTGCGATAATAACACCTTTAACTAAAAAGGGGGCTGTCCGTGCTCCTAATTTTCCTTTTGCCCAGTAAAAACCTAAAAGACCGGAGGCTAGGACATGCAATAATGTTGCTCCCACAAACCTTAAAAGCAGAACGTTTGCGGCTTGGGATAGCAAGGCGGGAGCAGTTGTAGTGAGAATATTGCTTAAGATAAAGAGATTTTCAATAGTCGCGAAGCCAAGTGCGGCTACGATCATATAAATCATAGCGTCTATAGGTTCGTCAAATGCAGAATTTTTGTGTACTGCAAGATATGCTGCGAGAAATTTAGATAGTTCTTCAATTAATGCCAAAACAATGACAAGCAGTACTGTTCCAACGGAAGCTAATAAGAAGTTTTGAAAAGCAATTTGAATTAATAAAGTTGGTATGGTAATTAAAGCGCCAATACTGAAAGTGTAGATAATGAGACGTTTTGGTTCGGGATGGACATCCTCTTTTAGAAAGAAGAAAAGCCAAGCTAGGCTTGGCAGCATTGCTCCAATGATTATTAAGAAAGATATTAGCGCAATCATGCTAAATGGTGTAATGAATATTCACTAATTTTACTACAAATTCAAACTCTCTGTTAGATGGGGTTTGCTCATCACCAGCTTTCCGCTATTAGTAAGCGCTTAGTTTTGAAAGGGAGATTTTGATAAATCTCTTCAGTTATAAAAGGCATAAAAGGATGTAGAAGTTTAAGGCAATTAATTAGAAGATAAGCGAGAGTGTCCTTAATTTTATCATCATCCCTATTTTTAGTTTCTTCAATGTATTTGTCTGCAAAATTATGCCAGATAAAATCGTATAGAATGCGTGCAGCTTCCCCAAAATTGTATTTTTCAATGTTAGTTTTAACGTTTATAGCGGTTTCTTCCAACTCGGTTACTATTTTCCGGTCTAGGTTTTTAATGTCTTCAGGAGTTTTAAACAGTTTCATTTCACGTCCTTCATATTTCATTATTACATAACGGTTAATATTCCAGATTTTATTGGCAAATTTCTTACCCATTGATATTACTTCTTCGTTGAAACGTATGTCCTGTAAACCAGTAGTAAGGTAGGAAAGTCCGAACCGAAGCGCATCCGTGCCGTATTTATCAATTAATACCAAGGGATCAATACCGGTACCAAGAGATTTTGACATCCGTTTTCCGTCTTTTGTGAGAACGGTTGCGTGGATAAACAAATCTTTGAAAGGAGCTTTACCGGTAAAGAATTTACCGGAGAAAACCATCCTTACATGCCATAAAAAGAGGATGCCTCTGTCGGATGTAATAAAATCCGTGGGATAGTATTCTTTAAAGTCTTTTGAGTCTTTATCAGGCCAGCCCAATATTGCAAAAGGCCATAAAGCCGAAGAGAACCAAGTATCTAAAACGTCTTCTGATTGTATAAATTTAGCATCACAATATTCGCATTTAGGCTCTTTTTCGGCAGATATTTTAATCTCTTCGCATTTCTCTACGTCTTTTTCATGTCCCGGTTTGGGAATGCATTTATTCTCGTGGATCCATACGGGCAGTCGATGCCCCCACCAAAGTTGTCTTGAGATGTTCCAGTCGCGAATATTTTCAAGCCAGTTACGATACGGTTTTTCCCAGCGATTAGGGTGCAGATTAATTTCTTTTTTATCCAAAGCTTCAAGTGCAAGTTTAGCTAATTCATTCATTTTTAAGAACCATTGTTTAGAGGGTAAGGGCTCGATAATGGAGTTACACCTATCGCAGCGCCCTATATTGTGTTCGTAATCTTCTATTTTATCCATTAACCCCGTCTCTTCGAGATCTTTTATAATCTGTTCGCGCGCTTGGTTTACTTTAAGACCTTCATACCGCAGGCCGGCTTTTTCGGTCATTTCCCCTTTCTCGTTTATGATTTTAATTGAAGGTAGGTTGTGTCTTTTGCTAATTTCTGAATCGGTTATGTCGTGGGCTGGCGTAACTTTAATAATACCCGTTCCAAATTTAGGATCTACTGAATTGTCACCAACAACTTTTAATTTGATTTTTTTGATTTTTGGAGGCTGATCTTTGGGGATTGAGTTGTCTATTGAATCAACTTCTAGATCATTGCCGATGTATTTTTTGTAGCGTTTATCGTCGGGGTGAACGGCAAGAGCCGTATCGCCAAGTTTTGTTTCAGGTCGGGCGGTGGCGAGCGTAAATGGCCCGTACTTAATATAGTAGAGTTTTGTTTTTTCATGGACGTAATTTACTTCCAGGTCGGAGATAGACGTTGAACAGCGGACGCACCAATTAATAACCCGCTCTCCCCGGTAAATCCACCCTTTTTCGTAATATTGTATAAATGCTTCTTCAACCGCCCTCTGGTACTCCGTATCCATTGTGTAGCGCGAGCGCGTCCAATCAGCCGAAACACCCAATTTTTTAAATTGGTTCAGTATAATGTCGCCATATTGTTCTTTCCATTGTTCAACGCGTTTGACGAATTTTTCCCGCCCTAATTTATGGCGGTTTGTCCCTTCTTTGGTAAGTTGGCTCTCAACTGTATTTTGAGCAGCTATCCCCGCATGATCTATGCCTGGTATCCATAGCGTTTTGTATCCCTGCATTCGCTTCATTCTCACAAGAATGTCCTGCAGAGTTAATTCGAGGGCGTGACCCATATGCAATTCACCGGTAATATTCGGCGGAGCAATGGCGGTAACAAATTTATTTTTGTCATCAGGTAATTTCTCAGGATTAAAATAACCGGAATTTTCCCAGAGTTTATAAATTTTCTCTTCTGTTTTTTTAGGGTCGTAGGTTTTGTCGGGTGTTTTTTCCATCGCGTTATTTTTATTAATTATAGAGTAAGATTCGCCTTGGCGCGAAGAACGTACTTGCCCGCCGAAGTTTTAACGTAGGCGGGATTTTTTTCTCTTAGGCAGTTAATATAAGCCGCGGCTGCTATCATTACGGCATTATCAGTATTAAATTTCGTTGGTGCGACAAAAAAACCAGCTTTTACCTGCCTGCCGGCAGGCAGGGCTTCGGAGCTTTTAGCTTTTAGTTCGCGACGCAGCGCCTTATTTGCGGCAACGCCGCCGGAGAGCATGATAGATTTTACATTATATTCTTTTGCCGCTTTAGCTGTTTTTTTAATCAAAACGTCAATTGCGGCTTGTTGGAAACTAGCAGCAACGTCAGCTCTACGCGCTCTTTTATGGTCGCGAAGATAATAGAGGACGGAAGTTTTGAGTCCCGAGAAACTGAAATCGTAATTTTTAGCGTGTATCATGGGTCGGGGAAAATCAATGGCGTTCTTATTTCCTTTTACAGCCAGTTTTTCAATCTCGGGGCCGCCTGGGTAGGGAAGCCGGAGCATTCGCGCGACCTTATCAAATACCTCACCCACTGCATCGTCTCTGGTTTCACCAAGCTTTTTCCAGCTTATTAAGGATTTCATTAAAACAAGAATTGTGTGGCCACCGCTAACCAGCAGTTGCACTGCTGGAAATATTAAATTTAAATTTCTAAATTCTAAACGTTTAGGGTTTAGGATTTCGGATTTAGGATTTGCAGTTTTTTGCGAGAGTAAAAAACTGTAGAGATGCCCTTCTAAGTGATTCACGCCTATTAATCTTGTCCGCCAACCGGCGGAGGAATACTCTTTATGGATTTCTTTTGCAAAGTTAATGCCGGTCCAGAGAGCCGGTTCAAGTCCGGGGCCGATTGTGACGGCAATCAGATCAGGGCGCAATTTTTTAGGATAGAGTTTTTTGAAGATTATTGGCAGGTTTTTGAGATGCTCCCGTTTAGCAAGGTTAGGTACAACGCCTCCCCACGGCCGGTGAACCTCAATTTGAGAGGAAATAATGTTTTTAATTACTTTGAATTTTGGCGCCTTTAATTCCCCACTTGCTTCCACAAGAGCTATTGCTGTTTCATCGCATGATGTCTCAATTGCTAGGATTTTCATCCCCCACACAACAAAGACTGCTGCGGAGCAGTGATTTGTTTTATAATCTGACGACTTTTTATAGTATCAAACATAGTGTATTAAAATGACTTTAATGAATATGGTCTTCGTTGTGTGGGGGATTCATGATTGTTATAATAATAGATACTTATAAGTTTCAAAAGCATGATACAGCCCTTACTAGTATTTAGCGATTGGGGAATTTTCGCCTTGAGAATTGTTTTAGGCCTAATTATGGTGGCGCACGGCTTACCAAAGATAAGAAATCTTAAGGGCACTGCCAAAAATTTTGTGGATATGGGATTTAAGCCGGGAATGTTTTGGGGCACGATCGTTGCTTTTCTAGAGTTTGTTGGTGGAATTGGTTTAATTTTCGGTTTTCTCACGCAGCTTATTGCTCTGCTTATTGCTATTGAGTTTATCGTAATTATTTTAAAGCCCAAACGAGGTCGGAAGTTTGCCGGCGGTTATGATTTTGATCTTTTAATTGTAGCTGCGGCACTTCTAATTGCTACTATTGGGAGCGGAGCCCTAAGTCTTGAGGAATTTTTAAGGCTTGTTTTGTATTAATGCGCGAATATTTTACGGAAGCAATAGTTTTGGGGGCCAGGCCTTATAAGGAATACGATAAATTAGTTGACCTTTATACGAAAGATTTTGGCCGCGTTACCGCGAAAGTAACGGGCGGCCGCAGAGTAACGTCAAAGCTTTCACCTCATCTTGATGCAGTAAATTTAGTAGATATACGTTTAATTCAGAAAAACCGGTTCATAGTTGCTGATGTAATGATTAAAGAACGGTTTAGATTTTTAAGGGAGGATGTTAAGAAAAATTCCTCTGTTCTGAAACTCATGTTTTTGCTTAAATCACTTGTGCCTGAGCTGGCGCCAGACCTGCAATTTTGGCATTATTTAATTCGTAGCTTTAAAGAAGCAAAGTTCAGCACAAGGTTTTTTTTGAAGCTTTTGGGTTATAATCCTTTACTCGCGAGCTGTGGAAGTTGTTATGTTAAAGAAGTCAGTCATTTTTCTTTAGTGGATCAGTCTTTCTTGTGCCAGCGATGTTTTTCAAAATTTCAACCAAGCCTTAATAAGTTGTTCTATATAAACTAACAGAAAGAAAGCCAGTATGCCTAGAAAAGAAATCGGAAACAAACCCGGTAGCAGAAAACGTAAAAAAGGCAAATCGGGATTATTAAATAAAGTCTTGCGTTCTATGCCATCCCAGGTAACCAAAAAACTTTCACGGATAGTTGTTGCTATTCTTATTTTTGTTGTTTTGGGAACCGCACTTTTTTTTACTTCTTATAAGAGTAATTCAACAGGCGTGGTTATTAGTATTGATATTCCGGAGAAAATTTATCGAGGCGTTCCGTTTGACGTTAATGTTAGAATAGACAACCAAACTGATAACCTTATTACTCAAGCGGAACTTACTTTGAGTCCGGCCGTAGACATTGTGAATCTAAACGGTTTTGATGGTCGGGGGATAGTAAGTGACTCTATTGGAGATATGGGTAGCGGTAGTTTAACTAAGAAAACGTATAAATTTTTAGCAATAAAAGAGATAGATTCTTCTGAAGAAATTGTTTTTACTCTGTCTTATTTTTCATCCGGTAGAACCCGTTTTGAAGTCAGCGAAGTTAAAAAAATTAACGTTCGTGACTTGGCTATTGAAATTGAAGTTGAGAAACCTGATCAAGTTTTGCCGGGCTCTACGTTTGAGTTGGATATCAATTATAAAAACGTTTCTGGTTTTGACTTTCCTGAAACGATTTTGGAAGTAAAATACCCATCGTCGTTTAAATTTATTTCTTCCAGTTTAACCCCGGATTCGCTGAATAATTATTGGCGGTTAGGCGAACTTAGGGGCGGTTCAAGCGGCAACCTCCAGATTAGAGGTACTCTTGAAGAGTCTGCGGCATCTCCGTTTGTAATACCGGTAGTTTTTCTAGCTAAATTTTTAGGCCAAGATTATTCGGTAGTTGAGCAAGAAGTGGAATTGGTTATTGCTCCTTCACCGATTAGCGTTCAATCTTTTATTAACCGTCAAATTGATTACGTGGCGAGAATTGGTGATCAATTGACTTATACAATTCAATATAAGAACTCAAGCGGTATTGCTTTAGCTGATGTTGTAATAAAGACGGAGCTTGTCGGTGAGCTATTTGATTTTATGACCTTAAATGCTAATGCTGATATTGATTTGCTGACCCGCACTGTTACTTGGGACATTTCTAAAGTCCCGGCATTGAGATTGCTTGACCCAGGCGCATCAGGTGAAGTTAGTTTGGGAATTAAATTAAAAAATCAATTTCCGATTAACCGCTTAAATGATAAGAATTTTAATCTTCATTTCAACACTGAAATTAATTCGCCGTCAGTGCCGTATTATCTATCGGCTCCAGAAACAAAAGC
>SDBV01013505.1_pt1 | contig 10390 bp, 7 predicted proteins | sample 2277081 | NCBI WGS metagenome assembly SDBV01 (sample SAMN10402039, study PRJNA504765) | marine sediment metagenome | isolation source: marine sediment core GS10_PC15, 223 cmbsf | place: Arctic Ocean: Southern Knipovich Ridge | collected 2010
CGCGATTGGGACCTGGCCGCGCTGTCGATCTGGCGCCCGAAGGTCGAGCCGGTTCGAATAGCACGGCAACCCCCGCAACCCGGCGAGGTGTTGACCATTGCCGGTTACGGTTCGGGATCGTATCGGGCCGCGTCGGGGCGCTGCACGCAATATGTCTCGCCCGGCGGAAAGCATCCGTTCGAGATGGTCGAGCTCTCGACCGCTGCCCGCAACGGAGACAGCGGCGGTCCCATCTTCAACACCCAAGGCGAACTGGCCGGAGTGCTGTTTGGCGCCGCGTTTGGCCGCACATCGGGAAGCTATTGCGGGCGCGTGGAGCAATTCCTTGGCCCGATCCTCGCCGACTTCCAGCGGCTGCCGGAGAACCCCACGATGATCGCCGGGCAGCCGGCCGCCGCTGGCCCAGTTCAGCGCGACCCGGTCCAACGCGACCCAATCGATGTAGTGGCCGTGCGGCCTCAACCTCGACCGACTCCGCGCTACGACTTAGCCCAACTCCCCCCGGTCGAACCGAGCGAGACACCGGTCGCCCAAGTCTCCGCCCCGCCCGATTCACCCAGCGTGCTAGGTCCCACGCGCGGCGAGCAGATCAAGACCATCCTGGCGGCCATCGGCGTTTTGGCCCTACTGTTTCACGGCCTCCGCCTGTTTGGGGCCATGCAAGAGTCGTGACGGTTCAGATGGGGGGTTCTCGCTGGCTGGTCTCTTTCGCTCCCTTGTCGGACGATCCGATCATCTGGTACGATGTGTGGTTTGTTGGCCCCTTGTGGCTGTGATCCGTTGTCCACCAAAAATGTCAGGCCCTTATCATGCCGTTGGATGCCTATTCTTTTTGCCCGGGCGGGACCGGCAAGAAGATCAAGTTCTGTTGTCCCGACTTCCTGGGTGAGTTGCAGAAGATCGAACGCATGCTCGAAGGTGAGCAGTATCTGGCCTGCGGGAAACACGTCGATCAACTGCTCGGGCAGCACCCGGACCGGGCGTGCCTCTTGTCGACGAAGATCGTGGCCGCACGGGCCAGCGGTCAAATGGAGCAGGCCGCGGCGGCCGTGGCGGCGTTCATCGAGAAGCATCCCGACAATCTGGACGCCTTGGCCGAGTTGGCCGTCCAAACGGCGTCTGATCAGGGCGGCCGCGAGGCGGTGGCCGTCTTGCAACGGGCGATGGACAGCCTGGACAAGGAGATGTCGCTCCGCCTGTACGGAGCCATGGGCACGGTGGCCGAGGTCCTCTTATCGGAAGGCCAATGGTCGGCCGCTCGCGCGCTGTGGCAACTGCAGTCGGCCATCGCCAAGGACGATCCGCAGCCGGTCGACATGCTGATCGCGATGAACGGTTCGCCAAATGTTCCCTTGTTGCGGAAGGAAGATCCTCAAATAGCGGCTCCGCCGGACGACGCCCCCTGGAAGGCCCGATACGAGGAAACCCTCACACCGCTGGCCACCGGCAATTGGCAAGCCGCGGCGGAGCGCCTTGCTCCGCTGGCCGAGGAGGTGGGCGATTCGCCCCTGATGTGGCGCAATCTGGCCACCTTACGCGGTTGGCTGGCCGACTCCGCCGGCTCGGCTGTGGCCTTGAGGAAATACGCCGCGTTGGACATGCCACCCGAGGACGCCGTGGAAGCGGAAGCCTTGGCCATGTTCCTCTCGGAGCAACCGCTGGAGGATCCGATCGAGATGATCAAGGCGGAATGGACGGTCGGCGATTTCGAGCAGTTGCAGACCGCATTGGGCTCGGACCCGCGCGCCTTGCCGATCCCGTTCGACCTTTCGTCGTTCTCTTCCGAGGGCTCGCCCCCGCCGAAAGCGGCCTACTTGCTGTTGGACCGTCCCGTGGCCGAGAAGTCCGACGAGTTGGATCTGGCAAAGGTCTCGCGGGTGCTGGGTCAGGCGATGCTCTACGGCCGCCAGACCGATCGCGAAGCGCGGCTCGAGGTGATCGGCGTGCTGGACACCGACTTTCCCGGGGCAAAGTCCTTAATCGCGGAAATAGCCGCCGAATCGGTCGGCGCGGAAGTCGAGCAGGAGGTGATGGCCACCACCTCGGCCAGTGCCGAGATCGTGGAACGGAAATGGCATCCGCCGAAGGAGACCACCCAAGAGGAACTTCGCAAGCTCAGCGATGAATACGTCCGCGACGGGCTGATGAACCGCTGGGGCGAGTTGAAGCTGGGCGTGCTGGACGGCAAATCGCCACGCGAGGCGGCCGCCTTGCCCGAGTATGCGGTGAAGCTCTCGGCTGCCGTGTTGGTCCTGGAATTCCTGGCGCATCGGGCCATCGGTGACTTCGATCTGAACGAACTGCGAACCGAACTCGGATTGCCAACCCTCGATCCGATCGATCCGGGGCAGATCGACATGGGCACTTTGCCTTTGGTCCGGTTGGTTCGTGTCGAGGTGGAGAAAGCCGCCGCCGCCGCGGTGCTGATTGGATTCCAGCGAGCCAGTGCGTTCGGCGCCGTGGAGGCCGCGAAAAAGTTCGCCCAAGCCGTCATCGACCAGCCGAGTCTGGCCGATCGGCCGGAGCGGCTGACCGCCTATCGCACCTTGGCACAAACGGCCGGTGATCCGGTCAAGGCGCTGGAGTATATCGGGCAAGGGCGCCAGGCGACCTTGGCACAGCAACAGTCTTGTGCCCCCTGGGACCTGATGGAATTGCCGGTCCGCATGGCGTTGCGTCAGCCGCAAGAGGCCACACGTCTGGCCAACCACATCCAGAGCAACCACATCGAAGAGCCGGGTGTGGCCGAAGCGCTGATGCGATTTCTGGTCCAGATCGGCGCGATTCGACCGGACGGCACGGCTGCCGCACAGCCCGCCGCTGCCCCCATGGCGCCGGCCGAACCGGCCGCGGCCGAGGAGCCGGGCAAGATCTGGACACCCGACGGCGATCAACCCGGAGGCGAGAAAAAACTCTGGACGCCCGATTAGAGGGTCCGTCAGGGCGAGCCCTGACCTACGGCTCCGGCATGACCCGCAGAAGAAAAAACGTCGGGCGAGCCCGACCGCTAAACGTCGCTAAACGACCGCTAAACGATACGCCGTCGAACGATGATGTCATCAGTTGAACTGTTTTCGGAAGCTGTCACTTGGGTCGTGGCGATTTGGGTGATGGTGATGGGCGGGGTGATTGGAAGTTTCCTCAACGTGGTCGTCTATCGGATTGCGGCGGGCAAGAGCCTGATCACTCCCGGCTCGCAGTGCCCGGCATGCAACCATCCGATCCGCTGGTTCGACAACCTGCCGGTGCTCGGCTGGCTGATCTTGCGGGGTCGTTGCCGCGACTGCCATACGGCCATCTCGCCGCGCTACCCGATCGTCGAGGCGCTCACAGCCACGATGTTCCTCGTGCTCGGGTGGGTCGAATGTCTCGGCGGCGGAATCAATCTGCCCATCGACAACAGCCTGATGGCGATTTACGCTTGTCACCTATTGTTGCTATGCACGCTGCTGGCCGCAGCACTGATCGAGTACGACGGACATCGGGCGCCACTCAAGCTGTTCCTGCCGGCGATCATTGCAGGGGCCCTGCCCCCGTTGTTCTGGCACGATTCCTGGACCGGCTGGATCGCAGACAGTGTGGCCGGACTGGCTGTGGGATCATTGGGCGGGTGGTTGGTCTATCTCGCGAGTCGAGATCTAGGAAGAAAGGCAACCTTTCTGGGCCCGGTCTGCGTAGGATTATTTCTTGGCTGGCAAGCGGCTGCCGTGGTGTCGCTGCTGACGGTCGTCTGCTACCTGCTGCTGATCCGTACAGCACGGCTGCCGACGCGTTTGTCGCCTACCGGGTGGCTGACGATCTTCACCTTCGGCTGGATCCTCGGCTGGGCGGAATTGGCAGCCCGATGGCCCTGATGGGGGACCGATCCAGACGCCTTGCCCGGCGGGCCGATTGCGTGTACGCTGAACTTGTCATTACACGCGGCTTGAACCAGAGCGGAACGAATGAACGAACGAGAGACCAAGAAGAACCTCGAAAAGCTCCTGCAATCGCCCAGTTATCGGGTGGCGTACAAGGACGTGCATTTTCTGACCAGCCCCGAGTTGCGTCCCACGCGGATGCAATTGGAACTGTTGAAGACCGAGTTGGCCCTTTCGGCCCATAAGATCCGCTCGACGGTCGTTGTCTTCGGCGGCACCCGAATCGTGGAGCCCGCCGAAGCCCAGGAAGAACTTACCCGAGCCCAAACTCGCCTGGACGGCACGCCGGAGGATCCCCGACGCCAACGTACGGTGGCTCGGGCCGAACGGATCGCCGCCCTTTCGCGTTACTACGACGTGGCCCGGGAATTCGGTGGATTGGTCTCGTCGAGTTGCCAGGTGAAGGGCGAGTGCGATTACGTGGTGGTCACCGGCGGCGGGCCGGGGGTGATGGAAGCGGCCAACCGCGGCGCCTATGAGGTCGGTGCCAAGTCGATCGGGCTGAACATCCGCCTGCCCATGGAACAGAAACCCAACCCCTACATCACGCCCGAGCTGTGCTTCCAGTTCCACTACTTCGCCATGCGGAAGTTTCATTTCCTGATGCGGGCGAAAGCGCTGGTCGTGTTTCCCGGCGGGTTTGGCACGCTCGACGAGTTGTTCGACGCACTCACGCTCCGCCAGACCCGACGCATGCAGGATATTCCCATCATTATCTTTGGTCGCGAGTATTGGGAAAACGTGATCGACTTCCAGTACTTGGCCGACCAAGGAACGATCGACGACGAAGACCTCGACCTGTTCCGCTACGCCGAGACGGCCGAAGAGGCCTGGGAGGTGATCAGCCAATTTCACCACCACGACGACATCGACTCGACCGGCCCCTTCCCCCCATAAAGCCGTTCATTAAACCGTTCTTCCTTACGCACCACCCACTCCGACCGACCGAAGTATCATGTCCCTCCTACTGCGACCGATCGTCGTCACGCTAGTCTGCTGCCTAACGTTTTCCGGCTGGGCCATGGCGCAAGAAGATGCCAAAGAAGAGACCGCACAACAACCGGTCGAGGAACCGGCCGCCGAACAACCCGATCCGTATGCCGTTCCCGACGGCACGCCGGCCGAACTGATCGACTACATCCAGGGTCTGCTGCGTCAACCGCCGCCGGACTCGGCCGCGCGGGAAAAAGCCATCGCGGCCATGCTCGAGGCGGCCGACAAGGTCCTTGCCGGCGAACCCGACGAGTCGCAAGCCGGGCTGGCCATCTCGATCAAGATGCGATTCATCGACTCGATCGAAAAGTTACAGGCCTTCGCCGAAGAGCTTCGCAAGAGCGACCGCCCCAAACTGGCCCGGCAAGCCGACGGCGCGATTCTCAACCGCCAACTCCGCGGGGCACTCGGGGCGTCCGAGGAAGACCTTCGCAAATTGGTCGGGCAAGTCAAGGAGTATCTCGGCGCCGGGCCGCTCCAACCCAGCGACGTCAGTTTGGCCATGGCGGCCGGCCGGGTGGCCGAGAGGTCCAACAACACCGAACTGGCCGTCGAAACCTACAAAAGTTTGGCCGAAATCCTCAAGCAAAGCGACAACGAGAGGATCGCCAAGTTGGCCAAGAGCATGGAGGGCGTCGTGCGACGCCTGACCCTGGTCGGAAATCCCATGAAGCTCGAAGGCACGCTGCTCGGAGGTGAAGCGATCGATTGGGCAGCCTACCGCGGCAAGGTGGTGCTGGTCGATTTTTGGGCCATCTGGTGCGGGCCGTGCGTGCGCGAGATTCCGCACATGAAGGAGATCTACCAACAGTATCACGATCGGGGGTTCGAGATCGTCGGCATCAGCCTGGACGACGACCGCGAGCAGTTGGAGAAGTTCCTCGAGGAGAAGGAAGTCCCCTGGAAGATCATCTTCAACGAAGAGGGTACCAGCTCCACGGCCGACTACTACGGCGTCACGGCCATTCCCACGATGATCCTGGTCGCCGCCGACGGCAACGTCATCTCCACCAAAGCCCGCGGTCCCAAGCTCAGTGAAGAGCTCGAAAAGCTCCTCGGCCCGCCCGAAGAAGAGGAAGAAGCAGCAGAAGAAACGGATGCCGAGGAATAGACGCCCCTTGATGTCCCCGTTGATGTCGATTCTCCCATGGCTCGCCGACTCGACAAAACCCTGATCGACTATCTGGTGATCGCCATCAGCCCGGCGTTGATCATGACCTTGGTCGGCAGCCTGCTGTTCTTCCTGCTGCTAGTCTTTTACCGGGGCGATTATGGCGGTCGGTTGCACTACATCTTCGCGCTGTTCGTGTTCGCCACGGTACTGTTGGGCCGGGTCTCGATCGAAGAAGGCCGCGAGCGGGCCAGCCTGTTTGCGATCCCCTTGGCACTGGTCACCTTGCTGGCGCTGAACCGCTTCGTCGAGTTCCAGGGCCTGATGGGTAGCTTGAACTGGCTGATCAACTCGCTGTTGATGGTCGTGGTCTGGGCCTGTGCCGACAAGCTCACTTGGGACTGCACACTGATCGACGAAACCGAGCGCGATTCGGGCGAAGGTCTGCTGGAATCGGCCGGAGTCGAAAGACGCCCGCAAACCACGCCGCCACAACCCGAGGGTGTCACCGCAGCCGGGCAGATTCCTGCCGGCTGGTGGCAGCGCTGCCGAGAGCAACGGCGGCGTCCTCATGCCCCGGGCGTTTGGGTGGTCTACTTTTCGCTGGCTGCGCTGCCTCTGTTCGGCTTAGGGCAATGGTTTCTCCCGGCCACGATCGAGGCAAGGCAGCACGCCTTTCGGCTGTTGTTCGTCTACGTGGCCAGCGGGTTGGGGTTGCTGCTGACGACCAGTTTCCTCGGGTTGCGCCGCTATCTGCGTCAGCGAAAGATCGAAATGCCGCCCCTGATGGCCAACCTGTGGCTGACGATCGGCGGCATCCTGATCGTCGGGCTGTTGGCCTTTGCCACCCTGCTGCCGCGACCGAATCCCGAGTACGCCATCTCGCAAGTGCCCTGGAAGGTCACCTCGCCCGATCGCAAGGCGTCGCGACATGCCCTGGGTAGCGATGGGGCCGAAGACGAAGATCAGGTCGCGCGCCAAGCAACACTCGACCAACAAGAAGACGCCCCGCCGGCAGATACCACAACGAAGGACGGGACTCAGCCGGCTGAACCCGGTCCCCAAGGCAAATCGACTTCTCCGGAAGGCCAAAAGAGTCGCGCTCAAGACGACTCCAAGCAGGAAGGTCGATCCGGCCAACAAGACACCGAGGAGAACACCAGCTCGGGTAAGTCCGACGACTCGCAACCCCCTGCCGAGCAACAGGAGCAACCGCCGGAAGAAACGGACACGGCAGAAAGCTCCAGCGACGCACAGGCCCAACGCCGCGAGTCGGAGAGCGAATCCCCAGGCCGAGCGACTCCGCGCATCTCGCCCCGTCATCCGGTCCGTCCGCCTCGGCCATCGTCCTCCCTTGGCAACAACCTTCTTGCGTTGGCCAAGTGGCTTCTCTATGCGATAGTGCTCGTCGTGGGGTTGGTCTGGTTATGGCGAAATCGCGCGGCGGTCCTGGCCGGGTTGCGCGAACTGGCCGAGTTCTGGCGGAACCTATTTCATCGTCGGCAAAAAACGTCGGACGAAGAGGCCGACGAAGCGGCCAAGGCGAGCGTGACGCCACCGAAGCCGTTTGCCGATTACGCCGATCCGTTTACCACGGGCGCCGCTTCACGCCAATCGGCCGATCAGTTGGTCCGCTACAGTTTCGAGGCTCTCGAAGCCTGGGCCAGGCAGCGCGAGTGTGGTCGGCTTCCCGACCAAACGCCGCACGAATTCGCCGCGCAAGTGGGAACCTGTGTGACCCCGCTGGCCGAAGACGCTCAAGAGCTGGCCGACCTATACTGCCTGGTCGCCTACGCACCCGACACGCTGCCGATCGAAAGCGTCGAACCATTGAGACACCTCTGGCACCAACTCCGCTCGTTGCCGGCTGAACAATCCTAAACTCGCAAGTGATGCACCCAGGCGGGCGGGACGTTGGGCCATATCCAGTCGCGGCGGATCTCGTGCTCGTCGAGTACCTCGGCCATGGCTTGACCGATCCCTTGCAGTCGCGTCCGCTCCGATCCGCGGCTGATTATCACCTTGGCCCGGCGGATGGCGATGTACTGGAAGAACGAGAGCGTTCCGCCCGGCTTCAACAGGCCGATCAGTTGCCCGAGGATCTGCTCGACCGTCTCGGCCGCGAAGTTGTTCAACGGCAAGCCGGAGACGATCACGTCGTACTTCTGTCCTTTGGGAAGCTCCTCGATCGCACAGTGCAACACGCGTGCCCGATCGGCGACCGGTTGAAATGCGGGGTCGTTCTCGAATCGGCCGCGAAGTTGGTCGACAAAACTCTCGTTCAACTCGACCAGATCGAGCCGGTCGTTCGGGCCCAAGGCATCGACGATCCGCCCGGTCACCGCACCGGTGCCCGGCCCGACTTCTAGGATCTGTCGCGGGCCGTCCGATCCGTCGTCGACGAATCGTGCCAGTGCGGAGGCCAGGAACGGCCCGCTGGGTAAGATCGCGCCGGTGGTGTGAAAGTTCCTGACGAACTCCCGGAAAAACAGACCGTACTGGGCAACTTGGCGTCGCATGGTATGGGGCTACACTTCGTCGAGTAGTTCGACGGCGGCGAACTTCTTGCCTTCGAGCATGGCCAAACTGGCCCCGCCGCCCGTGCTAACGTGGCTGACCTGCTCGGCAAAACCAAGTTGCTGGATGGCCGCGGCACTGTCACCCCCGCCGATGATGCTGACCGAATCGCCCTGGGCAATCGCGCCCGCGACGGCCTTGGTCCCTTCATCGAAGGGCGGCATCTCGAACACACCCATCGGACCGTTCCAGACGACGGTCTTGGCGTCCTTGACCAGTTCGGCATACTGTGCGGCCGTCTTCGGGCCGATGTCGAGCCCTTCGTACCCGTCGGGAATTTCGCCCGCCTCGACGACCTGTTTGTTGCAGTCGGCCGAGAAGGCGTCACCGCAGTGGGTGTCGACCGGTAACACGAGCTTGTCCTTGCCCACGATGAGCAGTTCCTTGGCCAAATCGACCTTGTCGGCCTCGACCAGACTGCCACCCACCCGGCCACCTTGTGCCAGGGAGAACGTATAGGCCATGGCCCCGCCGATGAGCACTTTGTCGCAGATACCCAGCAGATTCTTGATGACCAAGATTTTGTCGGAGACCTTCACCCCACCGAGGATGGCCACAAAGGGACGCTGCGGATTGGCGATCGTGTCGGTCAGGTACTGAATCTCTTTCGCTACCAAGAAACCGACCACCTTGGGCTTGTCGCCCATGGATTGCGGCACGGCGAACATCGAGGCGTCGGTGCGATGGCACGTTCCGAAGGCGTCGTTGCAGTAGACGTCGGCCATCTCGGCCAGCGACTTGGCGAATTCGGCATCGCCCTTCTTTTCGCCCTTGTTGAACCGCAGGTTCTCCAGCACCAGCACTTGTCCGTCGGATAGCGCTGCGGCCTTGGCCTTAGCATCGTCGCCGACCGTGTCGGTAGCGAAGATGACGTCGGCCTTGAGCAGTTCGTCGAGCTTCTCGGCGGCCGGCCTCAGGCTGAACTTCTCGTCACCCGGCTCGCCCTTGGGCCGGCCCAGGTGGCTCATCAGGATCAGCCGCCCGCCACGGTCCAGCACCGATTGGATCGACGGCAGGGCCATGCGGATCCGCCGGTCGTCGGTCACATTTCGCTGGTCATCCAAGGGCACGTTGAAATCGACCCGTATCAATACGGCCTTGCCCGCCACGTCCACATCCGCGATGGTCTTCTTTGCCATCTCGCTCCGCCTTTCCCCGAACTATGAGAATCTCGGGTGAGAATCGTTTTCTTGTAGTCGAAACGCCAAATCTACCCTGCTTCGGGCCAAAGGGGAAGGTCCCGGGCAGGTAAGTATTCGCCGAATTCGTAACGTCGACCTCGTTCCCACGCTCTGCGTGGGAACGGACTGCATGGCCGCTCTGCGGCCCGGCTTCGGCGCAACTCATTGCGCCGAAGTAAGTTCCGCTTCAGCGACGCGGAGCGTCGTGGCATGGCATTCCCACGCGGAGCGTGGGAACGAGAGGCATCTACCCTGCTTCGGGCCGAAGGGGAAGGTCCCGGGTAGTTAAGAATCTTGTCTCCCGCCAACTGATAGTCACACAAAGGTGTGTGCTGTGTGTCACGCGGGGGGGTCGCAGTCAAAGCGAGCAACGTTCGCTTCGACTCGCCGGCCCCATCAGCAACGTCTAGGCCGCGGTTACTCGGGCGCTCCGGCCCGAATCCGGCGGCATAAACCGATCAATTCCTCGACCGCATCGCGAATCTGCTCTTCGGGTTGCCCCTGATCGACGGCGTCTTCCAGTTGGGCGGCGCAGGGGGTAATCGAATCAAACCCGTAGCTCCCGGCCGCGCCCTTCAATTGATGTGCGGTTCGCCGCACGCTATCCC
>SDBV01013506.1_pt1 | contig 10390 bp, 10 predicted proteins | sample 2277081 | NCBI WGS metagenome assembly SDBV01 (sample SAMN10402039, study PRJNA504765) | marine sediment metagenome | isolation source: marine sediment core GS10_PC15, 223 cmbsf | place: Arctic Ocean: Southern Knipovich Ridge | collected 2010
AAAAGCCCGCGGACTGCGTTCCGCGGGGGGCTGCCATGTCGTAAACGTAAAGCAGTTCTTGGTGGGCAAGCACCCACCCTACGGTTGATTCGTGCCCTTTTTCAACGGGCTGCTAGGGTGTGGCCAGGGGTGGCAATTCGGTGAACAAAAAATGATATAGGCCCGCGCCGATAACGCCGCCGGTGATCGGCCCGGCGATGGGGATCCACGCGTAGGTCCAGTCGGAACCACCCTTGCCGGGGATCGGCAGCAAGGCGTGAGCCAGCCGCGGTGCCAGGTCCCGGGCCGGGTTGATCGCGTAGCCGGTCGGGCCGCCCAGCGAAAGACCGATACCGAAGACCAGGATGCCCACGGCGTAGGGCCCCATGCCGGAAGCGAATCCGTCGGTGATGGTGCCGATGCTCAGGGCACCCAGCAGCAGCACCGCCGTGCCGATGACCTCACAGATGAAGTTGCTCGCCGGGTGGCGAATCTGCGGGCTCGTGCAGAACACGGCCAGTTTGGCACCCGTATCGGCCGTCTCGGACCAGTGGGGCAGATAGGCCAGCCAGACCAGCACCGCGCCGATAAAGCCGCCGAGCAACTGGGCGCTTAGATAGATCGGGACCTTTTCCCAGGGAAGCTCCCCAATGGCGGCCAGACCGATGCTCACCGCCGGGTTGATGTGTCCGCCGCTTTGCGGACCGCAGACGTAGACGGCAATGGCCACGGCAAATCCCCAGCCGGCGGTGATCACGATCCATCCGGAGTCGTGGCCCTTGGTTTTCGACAGCAGGACGTTGGCCACCACGCCGTCGCCCAACAGGACCAGGACCATCGTGCCGATTAGCTCCCTGACGAAGATTTCCATTCGCGTGGCCTTATGGTCACTTGTCGAGTTCGATCACCGAAAGCGTATACGGATAGTCGTGTCCGCTGTTGAGCTTGTCGGGGCCGGTGACCATGTCGAAATTCGAGATGACCAGTTGCTTACCCCGCACCAGCGGCTCGCCGGGCTGGTCCAACCCGCCCTGGGAGCCGTCGCAATCGGGGCTCTTGGCCAACAGGCGGACCTTGCCCTGGGGCGAGACGATGCAAATCGCGTTGTTGGAAAAGTCGGCCACGTAGATGTTGTCCTGCGAGTCGATGCAGATACCGTCGATGCTCTTCATCTGCTCGCTCTTGGCCCAGCGGGCGTTGGAGGTGACCTTGCCGGCGGCGTCGAAGGTGATCTTGTGCAGCGTGGCGTCGCCGAAGTTGCCGACGTAGAGGTTTCCTTGGCTATCGAAGACCAGTCCGTCGGCGCCGTACTGGCAGTCGGGATCGAGCGTCTTGAAGGTGACCAGCAGGTTCTTGTCCTGAAGCGTGTTGTTAACCTTTACGCCTTCATCGTCCACGCCGAAGCGATACACGCCGCTGACCAACGGTTCGTCACCTTCCTTCAGCAGCATACTCTGGGTGACGTAGACGTGGCCCCGGTGGACCCGCACGCCGTTGGGATGGCTCATGCCGTAGGCCACGACCTTCGACGCCACCGGCTGCCCGTCCTTGATCACCAGCCGCAGGATCCGCCCCTTGTTGTTCGCCTTGACCCAGCCCTGGTTGTCGGCGATGTACAAATCGCCCCCGGGTCCGAAGGCGATGCCCATCGGACAGGCCACCCCGGTCTGAGGATGCGGGGGCACGCGGCACCACAGCCGGGCCCGATTCTGCGGATCGATCTTCATCAGCACGGCCGGATGCGTCTGGTCGGCGTAGTTCGGACAGGCCACGATGACGTTGCCGTCGGCGTCCAAGGCCAGACCGTCGGGCGTGGGGCAGATCTCGGGCAGCTTCACCAGCAATTGCGGCGTCAGCAGCGTCCCTGCGGTTTCCTGGCCGGACGATGCGGTTTCCTGGCCGGACGATGTCCCACCGAACGCGAGAAATGCGACACAAACTGCGATCGCAACGAACGAACGGAATCGACGTAATCTCGGGGGGTTTGCAATGTACCTACGCATGGGGGATTCCTCCTTTGTGGCAAAACGGATGTTCCGGCTCGGGGCGTAATCCCGTGTGTTGGCCGGAAAATGCTCAAACAGCCCCCGAATATAGGCATGCCGGGCCGAGTCGTCAATCAGCCGCCGGGCGCGGGCGCTGGGGGGTGAGGGGGGCGCGGCCAATTGGCGGCTTGCAAAGAATCGGTGAAGCTGTTATATACGGCTATCCGAATACAGTAATACCCACCCAATCACCCAATTTACCAGGAGCAGAGAGATGATGAAGAAGAGATCGTTTCGAGTTGTAGCCTTGGCGGTGATTCCGCTGCTTGGCCTGATTGTTGTCGGACCGCTGCGATCGATGGCAGAGGTGCCCAGTGTGAGCAAGGGGCTAGCCGCCATCGCACGGGCCACCCAGGCCGACAAGTATTTGTTTGTCTTCTTTTGGAAGGAAAACAACCCGCAGTCGCAGAACATGTATCGCGTGTTCCAGACGGCGATGAGCAAGATGGCAGACCGGGCCGAAGGCGTGCCGATCAACCTTGCCCGTCGCGAGGAAAAGCCGATGGTGGACAAGTTCGACGTCAGCCGCGCCCCGATGCCGCTGGTGGTGGCCGTGGCCCCGAACGGCGCCATCACCAAGGGCTTTCCGATCAAGTTCGACGAGAAGCAACTCCAGGAAGCCTTCGTTAGCCCCTGCACGGAAAAATGCCTCAAGGCGGTCCAGGACCGCAAGCTGGTGCTGTTGTGCGTCCAGAACGACAAGACGCAGTTCAGCCAGGTGGCGCGGAAGGGGGTCCAGGACTTCGCCGCGGACGTGCGGTTCGCCAAGGCCACCGAAGTCGTGACCCTCAACCCCCACGATCAGGCAGAAACGACGTTTCTGCAAGGCCTTCAGGTAGATCCGCAGACTTCCACTGCCGTCACCGTTCTATTGGCTCCTCCCGGCTCGCCCATCGCCAAGTTCACCGGGGCAGTCACCAAGGAGCAGATCGTGGCCAAGGTCACGGCAGCCCAATCGGGCCCTTGTGCGGGCGGCCAGTGCGGGCCGGGCGGTTGCTGCCCGCCGAAGAAGTAGCGGCGGAATCCGGAAATCCAACGGACACGGGAGGTTTCTCATGAGACTACGGACCCTCGTCTGGCGCGAACTGTTCGAGCGCAAGAACCAGATGCTCACCTGTTTCCTGGCCATCTTCGTGGCCATCACCGCGGTGGTGGCCCTGAAGAACGTCACCCTCTACTCGCAGAAGGCGGTGGCCCGGGAAGTCGACTCGTTGGGCGCCAACGTCCTCGTGCTGCCCAAGTCCGTGACCATACAGGACTACTACTCGGCGGACATGCAGGATGAAGACGAAGTGATTCCGGAAGAGTACGTTACGCGGCTGGTGATGTCCGGCATTCAGGGCGTGGACAACCTGTCTCCCAAGCTGTGTGTTCCCATCGAACTCGGAGGCAAGAATTTCGCCCTGACGGGAATCCTTCCCAAGAACGAGTTTCAGGCCAAGGCCGCCTGGGGCGGGGCCGGAATCTTCTCGCGCCCGATCGGGTGCGGGGCCATCGACACCGATGAACCCGAAGACAAGAAAACTCTGGTCCGCAAACGGGTCATCAAGACGCTCGAGTCCCACGAAGCACTCGTCGGGGCCGACGTGGTGGCCGTCTTGGGAACCAAGAAAGGCGACTCCCTGACGCTGATGGGGGAGCAGTTTTCAGTGGTGGCCGTGCTGCCTCAGACCGGTACCGTCGACGACTCCCGCATCTTCGCCCATCTCCACACGGTGCAGCGCTTGTCGGGCAAAGAGGAGGTGGTCAACTGCATCGAGATCGTCGGCTGCTGCAAGGAGATCTCGGCCGGCCTGGTCGACGAAGTCAACAAGCTGTTGCCCGACGCCAAAGTGGTTACCGTCGCCCAGGTGGTAAAGACTCAGCAAAACGTCAACGAGATGATGGAGTTGGGGTCGCTGATCTTCGTGGTGATCATCGTGGTGGTGGGCGGGGCCGGCATCGCCATTTACATGTACGCCAACGTGTTCGAGCGCCGTCGCGAGATCGGCACGCTGATGGCCCTGGGGGCCGGTTCTGGGCTCGTGCTGCGAGTCTTCCTGCTCAAGGCGTTGCTGTTGGGGCTGGCCGGCGGGGTGGGAGGCGCCGTCGTCGGCACCGCGCTGGGCGTCTCGCTCGGCGCCCCGTTGGCCGGAGTACCGATGCTGGCCGGACTGAGCGACGCGGCGATGCGCAACCAGATGCTCCTGCTGGCGCACTTGGCGGTGCTGATTTCCGTGGGAATTGCCTTGGCGGCCAGTTTCTTCCCTGCCTGGCGGGCCGCACGGCTCGATCCTTGTGCCACGTTTCAGGAGGTCTGAGCCATGTTGCGAATGGAAAACGTCAGCAAGAGCTATCGTCACCGCGGCCAGCCGGTCACGGCCCTGGACGAGGCGACGCTTGAGATCTCCAAGGGCGAATTCATCTCGGTGGTCGGTCCCAGCGGGAGCGGCAAGAGCACGCTGCTGTTGATGCTCGGCGGGATGCTTTCGCCCTCGGCCGGCCGCGTGCTGTTGGAGGGTCAGTCGATCTACGACCTGACGGCCGACGGGCGGGCCCGGCTGCGCAAGCAGAACATCGGCTTTGTCTTCCAGACGTTCAACCTGGTGCCCTACCTGACGGCCATGGAAAACGTGCAGATTCCGATGTTCTTGGCCGCAGTGCCAAACGCAGACCAGGCCATCAAGGCGGCGGGGCTGCTGGACCGCGTGGGACTTGCCGACCGGCTGGACCACAAGCCGTCGGAGTTGAGCGTCGGGCAGCAACAGCGCGTCGCCTTGGCCCGGATGTTGGCCAACGATCCCTCGATCATCCTGGCCGACGAGCCCACCGGCAATCTCGATCCCGAAACGAGCCAGCAGGTCATCGAGTTCTTCGAGGGGTTCAACCGCGAGGGGCGAACCATCGTGATGGTCACCCACGATCCCAAGGCGGCCGAGCGGGCCGGCAGGACGCTGAAGCTGGCCGGCGGCAAGATACTCGACAAGCAAGGGGGGCTGAAATCGCTGGACGCCGCCTGAGGGCCCGTTGAAGGGGGAAGACTCACAGGGGTGGCCGGGGCAAAGCCCAGCGGTGCCCTAGAAATGAAGGGCCTGGGGCTTCGCAAGCTCAGCCACCAGCCGCCCCCGTAATGTACCGGGAAACGGTCGATTCGACCCACGATAACCTTACCCATCGAGATGACGCAAATTCAGACGTGCGACGGCGTGGACCAAATGTTTCGGGCCTTTTCGGACCGGACCCGCTTGCGGATCCTTCATCTCTTGCAGGGCGGAGAACTCTGCGTAGGAGACATCGTGGAGATTCTCCAGGTGCCCCAGCCGCGGGCCTCGCGGCACCTGGGGTACCTTCGCAATGCCGAACTAGTCGTGGTCCGCAAATCGGGGCTGTGGAGCTATTACTGCCTGGCCCGGGCGGAAACTCCTTTTCACGAGAAACTGCTGGAGTGTCTGGCCAACTGCTTCCGCGATGTGCCGGAGATCCAGGCCGACGCAGCGAGGGCCGAAAAGGTCCGCAACTCCGGCGGGTGCTGCCCCGGTTCGTGAGCAAGGCTCCCGCATTCAATTCGATCTTCGCGCCAACGAGAGGGACGCAGCATGACGGCCGATACCGATTGCCCCCACCCCGCCAAGGGGCTGGGCTTCTTTGAAAAATATCTCACTCTCTGGGTGATTCTGTGCATTGCCGTCGGCATCGCGCTGGGCCGAGTCGCGCCCGGAGTTCCCGCGTTTCTCGACAGCCTGACCGTTGACGTGGGTGGCGCGCCGGTGGTCTCGCTGCCGATTGCCGTCTGCCTGTTCTTCATGATGTATCCGATCATGGTGAAGATCGACTTCGCCGAGGTGCTCAAGGCCGGCAAGAGCGTCCGGCCGGTGGGGCTTACGCTGTTCGTCAACTGGGCCGTGAAACCCTTCACGATGTATGCCATTTCGTTGTTCTTCCTGGGGACCCTTTTCACCTCCATGCTCGGTTTCATCGGGCCGGAGGACGTCGACTACGTCAGGATGCCGTTCGGGCAGAAGTTGGACGTGGGCGACCGGTACGGCGAAGGCGAAGTCGTGTGGTGGGATCCGGTCACGCGGACGGAAGCTTCGGGTAACGACGCGGGGGCCGTGTTGAGACTGAAGGTCCCTCTCTGGCGAAGCTACCTGGCCGGGTGCATTCTGCTGGGTATCGCTCCTTGCACGGCGATGGTGCTGGTCTGGGGATTCCTTGCCCGGGGAAACGATGGGCACACTCTGGTGATGGTGGCGATCAACTCCTTGACGATGTTGCTGTTGTACGGGCTGCTGGGTGGATGGCTGCTCGAGGTGGGCCGCTTGCCCGTCCCATGGCAGGCCCTGCTGTTGTCGATCGGCATCTACGTCGCCCTGCCTCTGGTGGCGGGGTACTTCTCGCGGAAGTGGATCATCGCGGCCCAAGGCGAATCGTGGTTCCAAGAGAAGTTCTTGCACGTTCTCACGCCGATCACCATCATCGCGCTGCTGGTCACCCTGATCCTGCTGTTTTCGTTCAAAGGCGACGTGATCCTCTCCAACCCGTTGACGATCCTCTGGATCGCCATTCCTCTGGCCATTCAGACCGTGCTGATCTTCGCCCTGACGTACGGTCTGGCACGGCTGTTGAGGCTCTCTTACCGCGACGCGGCACCGTCGGCACTGATCGGGGCCTCGAACCATTTCGAGGTGGCCATCGCCACGTCGACCATCCTGTTCGGACTGAACTCCGGCGCCGCGTTGGCGACCGTGGTCGGCGTGCTCATCGAGGTGCCCCTGATGCTGATGCTGGTGAAGGTCTGCCTGCGCACGAGCCATTGGTTTACGCGCGAACCGACGTAGGCTTGCCTACGGTTTGTCGGAACCTTCCGTCAGCCAATCGAGCGTGAAGCGGGCGAAGGTGATCTTGCCGTAGTTGTCGCGCTCGTAGAGGCAGCCGATGGTGCCGTCGGAGAGGACGACCAGGTCGGAGTAGGCCGAGGAGCCTCGGTAGATCACCTTCGAGAGCGGCCAAGTCTTGCCTTCGTCGTAGCTCAGCCGCACGGTCATGTCGTTGCGGCCCGGGCCGCCGGGGCCGGAGTAGAGGAGGATGTTCTTTGGCGTAAGCGAATACCGCTGGATGCTCGACTGGCAGGTGGGGCAATAGACCTGCTGGTGATGCTTCGGCGGCGACCAGGTCAAGCCGGCGTCGGTGCTGGCGGCAAACGCCCGTTGATTTCTTCCGAAGTAGTTTCGCATACTCAACAGCAGCGAGCCGTCGGCCAGTTCGACCACTTCGCACTCGTTCATGCCGCGATCGGTGACGCCGCCGAGTTTCCAGGTCTTGCCGTGGTCGTCGCTGTAGAAGATCAGCGAGTGCCCCTTCTTGTCCCAGCCACCCCAGCCCTTGCTGTTGCCGCAATCGCAAGGGACGACCAAGCGTCCGCCGGCAAGTTGGATACCGTGACCGGGGCCGGTGGCGTACCATCCCCACCCGGCCCGTTTGACCTGGTCGGTAATCTCGATCGGTTTGGCCCAGGTCTTGCCGTCGTCGGTGCTGTGCGTCATCAGCACCCGGTCGTTGTCGCGGCAGAAGGGCAGCCAGATGGTGCCGGTGGTTCGATCCACCACGGGACACGGATTGCCGATGGTGATCTTGGCGGTGCCGCCCTCTTCATGGACCACCTGCATCGGCTGCCAGGTCTTGCCGCCGTCGGTGCTGCGCCGCAGCACCAGGTCCAGGTCGCCGTGGTCGCCGCGGCCGGTCTTGCGGCCTTCGCAAAAGGCCAGCAGGGTGTTGTCGTTGGTCAGCACGACCGCGGGGATCCGGTAGGTGTGATAGCCTTCGGCTCCGCTGAGGAACACGTCAACTTGCTCCACGCCGTCGTCCGCGGGCGACGAGTTTTCCAAAAAACCGGCGCCGCCAAGGACGAGCGTCAGCAGAAGCGTGCGGCGGGCGAAATGCCAAGGTTTCGTATTCATCGGGCTTGCTCCTTGGTTTGGAAAACAGCGCATTTAGTTTATCCGACCGCGGAACGCCGTCAACAGCCGGGTGAATTCGCAAGGCCGCCCCCTACCACCGGCGGCCGATTCCCGATAAACTGACAGGTTTCCGGGTATTCCGTAGGTCAGGGCTTGCCCTGACGCAGCGAAGTGGTGACGCGCGAGCCGGGATGCGTCAGGGCAAGCCCTGACCTACGGGGATTTCTGGGGTAGACTTTCGTGGAATCAGCCCCCCAAGAAAGACGGATTTCGTCGAATCAGGACAAGAAAACAATGGAAAAACGCGTCTACAATTTCTCGCCCGGTCCGGCCATGTTGCCTCTGCCCGCCTTGGAAGAGGCCCAACGCAACCTGGTGGCCATGCCGGGGGTCGGGATGTCGATCCTGGAGATCAGCCACCGGTCGAAAACATTCACCCAGATCATCGAGCAGGCCGAGGCCAATCTCCGCACACTGCTGTCGATCCCTGATAATTACCGCGTGCTGTTCCTCCAGGGCGGGGCCCAAATGCAGTTCGCCATGGTGCCGCTGAACCTCTTGCGGGGAACCGGCAAGTCGGCCGACTATATTCTTACCGGCTCTTGGGGCAAGAAGGCCGTCAAGGAAGCCAAGACCCAGGGGGACGTACGCGTGGCCTTCGACGGCGAGGCGACCAACTACGACCGTGTGCCTACGCAAGACCAGCTCGATTTGGACCCCGGGGCGGCTTACGTCCACGTCACTTCCAACGAGACGATCCAGGGAGTCCAGTTTCCCCGGGAGCCCGACGTCGGCGGTGTGCCGCTGGTGTGCGACTCCTCGTCCGACTTCCTTTGCCGGCCCGTGCCCATCGAGCGATACGGCATCCTCTACGCCTGTGCCCAGAAGAACGCGGGTCCGGCGGGCGTGACCGTCGTGATCATCCGCGACGACCTGGTCCAGCGGGCCCCCACCGACCTGCCGTCGCCGTTGAACTACAAGGTGCTGGCGGAAGGCAAGTCGCTGCTGAACACGCCGCCGGTGTTCGCAATCTACGTGGTCAAGCTGGTAACCGATTGGCTGCTGGGCCAGATCGGCGGGCTTCAGGAGATGCACCAACTCAACCGACAGAAGGTCAAGATCGTCTACGACGCCATCGACCAGTGCGACGGGTTCTACCACGCCCATGCCGCAGAAGGCAGCCGCTCGCTGATGAACGTCGCCTTCCGTCTGGCGAACCCCGAGTTGGACGGGCCGTTCCTGAAACAGGCCGAAGAGCAAGGACTCGCTTCGCTGAAAGGCCACCGCTCGGTCGGCGGCTGCCGGGCATCGATCTACAACGCCATGCCCATCGAAGGCGCCCAAGCACTACACGACTTCATGCTCGATTTCTGCAAGAAAAACCAATAGCCGCTTGCGGCTTCGCAAGCCGTACCATGAAAATCCTGATCAGCGGGGCAAGCGGACTGGTCGGGTCCGCCCTGTCGAAATCCTTCACCCAGTCCGGCCACGAAGTGACCCACCTCACCCGGTCGACCGTGGGGCCGGGATCGGATCAACGCGTCATCGTCTGGGATCCCATGGCCGAACGTCTCGACCCGGCCGGCCTGGAAGGGTTCGACGCGGTCGTACACCTGGCGGGTGAAAACATCGCCGGCGGCCGGTGGACGCGCCGGCAAAAGCAGCGGATCCGCGACAGCCGCGTGTTGGGCACCCGGCTGCTGTGCCGCGCGCTGGCCGAGCTGTCCGATCCGCCACAGATCCTGGCCTCGGCGTCGGCCGTCGGATACTACGGCGATCGGGGCCAGCAGCAACTCGACGAAGCGAGCCCGCCCGGCTCGGGCTTCCTGGCCGAGGTCTGCCGCGATTGGGAAGCGGCCACCGAGCCGGCCGCCGAGGCAGGAATCCGCGTGACGCGGCTGCGAATCGGCGTAGTGCTGGCCCTCCACGGCGGCGCGCTGGCACGCATGTTGCCCGTCTTTCGCTTCGGCCTTGGCGGGCGGCTGGGCAGCGGATGGCAGTACATGAGCTGGATCACGCTGGACGACCTGGTCGACGCGATCGGCCACGTTCTCTCCGCCGGCACGCTCCAGGGGCCAATCAATCTGGTCGCGCCGCAGCCGGTCACCAATCGCCGGTTCACCCAGACGCTGGGCCGCGTCTTGCGGCGTCCGGCGCTGCTGCCGGCCCCGGGCTTTGCTCTTCGGCTCATGTTGGGAGAGATGGCCGACGAACTGCTACTGGCCGGGGCAAAGGTCGCTGCCCGCCGGTTGCTCGATTCCGGCTTCGAGTTCCGCGATCCGCAGTTAGACGCCGCCCTTCATCGCCTGCTCTGCCACGCGGACTGACCGCCGAATCCAGCCGCTTGCGGCTTCGCACCTTCACGTCCCGGCGGTTCACGACCCTTTCCGCCAGGGTGCGTCGCCGTGGCCGGCCCGGGCGTTGACCGCC
>SDBV01013507.1_pt1 | contig 10389 bp, 19 predicted proteins | sample 2277081 | NCBI WGS metagenome assembly SDBV01 (sample SAMN10402039, study PRJNA504765) | marine sediment metagenome | isolation source: marine sediment core GS10_PC15, 223 cmbsf | place: Arctic Ocean: Southern Knipovich Ridge | collected 2010
CGATCCGACTCGACCAGCGACCGGGGCCGGCGCCGTAATACTGAAACATCCCATGCAGTCTGCCATCAGAAGCCACGGCGCGTAGCATAGCGTCGAACTTGGACACGGCTTTCATACCGTATACGGAGTAGCATTTAAGGACTCGTTTTATGTTGTCCGGACAGGCAGGATCTTTACGTGCCTCGACTACTGTCGGCGCTTGCAAATTCGGTAATTGTCGGTAGCCGTTCTCGCGTATCCACTCAGCAAGTTTTCCGGTTTGGGTAGGAGAGTATCCGGTTAGGGTGCGACACATTTCCCACAGTTTGTTTTTATGTTGTCCGACTAAGAAGATCGCATTTTGCACAGACTCTTGATCGACCTCTACGCCGCGACCATTTATTTTCTGATCGAGTCGGTAGATCTCGACTTCTCGCTCGGTTAAATCAGGTATGTGTGTGTCGAGATCGCGTTCTGCTTTTACGTCGTCAATGCAATATTTGACCAGCGTAATAAATCGTTTCGGTTCTTCTTTTGGCGTTGGTCGGGTTCCGTCTTTACGCGGCTTGGCGAAGTAGCGCATCTCGGTAGCACCGTCAGCGCGTTTGGGATACGTACCCAGTGCTTTCGCTGCATGTTCGAGTGCTGCCGGCAAACCGTGAACGGCGCATTTTGCCATTGTGCAGACCGTGTTATCTATCTCGATGTAAGCGTATTCGTTTTTACGAGATAACCAGTTATTTAATACGACACGTTCGAATTGAGCGTTATGTGCGGCGATAATGTCGTTAATAACATCCTCTACTACTCGCGGTAGAACTGCGCCATGAATAAGTAAAGCGCCTTCGTCCATCTCTGGTTTCAAAGCGTTGAAAACCGCTTTCGGAATTTTGTCCCACGGTAGCCACACATTAACGGGACCGTCTCCGACCGCCCAACAGACAACGTTCAAATCGGTTGACGGATCTTGCGCATAGCGATACAGACCTTCTTTTTTGAGGTCTGCTTCGGAGTACGTTTCAATGTCAACGTGAGTGCGAGTCATTCTAATCCGATTTCATACATCCAATAAACGTTTTCCGGGTCATCAATAATCGCTCCGATTCCCTGTTCTGAAAGTCCGTCAGGCTCGATTTGAATCGTACCGTTTTGATATCGTAACCACACCGGCTTATTTTGTCGTGGTATACTAAATGCGACATTGAGTTTATGCCAACTTCGATCAGCTATCTGATCCAAAGATTTGCGATTGAGTAGACGAATAGCGATAACCATTTTACACAATAAGGGTATTATTCCGATGCGATGTCCTTTCTCCGTTAACGCGCCGTTCGTGTACATCTGAAGTATATTCAGAATACGATTCTTTTCATCAGCAGTCAAAGCTTCTACTTCGTTAGCCATCATTTTCTCCTGAAAAAATAGGCGGCTCCAAAACGAAGCCGCCTTTACTCAGACTATCTTAAAACGGAATGTCATCTTCCCAATTATCTGTCTTGGGTGAACCGACAGGCGAGTTATCTTCCAGAGCGTCGAACTCGGACTCGGCACTGACAGGTGCCTGACCGAACGCTTCGCCATCCTTGACGAATTGAACACCGCGAAGGTTGCCGTTGATACGTTTTCCGTATCTATTATTTTGCGCCCACAGCGTAATTGTGGCGTTTACATAGCAACCACTATACGGGGTCTGCGGATCGCCTTCAACTACCGGATTACCGGTCCTGTTGGCGACCGCCGGCCGTGTCGTATTGGCGGTATTAACGTAGAACATACCTACGTATCCATCTGGAATCTTATCCTTCTTATCGCCGTCACCGAAACATACACCCCGCAAATCTCGCGGAGCGAAGTTTTCGCCGAACGCCTCAACCATAAGGTTGCGCGCTGCAATTTTTATTTCTTTTATTTTCGCAGCGTGATCGGGGTTACTCGGATCGAAAAGAAAACTCGCTTCAAACCGCGGAGTTTGTCCCTCTTCGAAAGGCCGAGCAGTGAACAGCTTCGCATAAGATAGCCGTACGTTTTCGAACTTGATTACTTCACTTGTTTTACTAGACATTTTCACTTTACCACTCTACACTTTATTTATGACGAAAAATTCGGGTCGTCATACCCCAAAAATCAATTGGATGCCGATGGTGGACCCGCAGTGTCGCTCATCGAAATATGCCCACCGTAGTAACCCTCCATCGGTCCACTGATAAATCGATAAGTTTTCACTTTGGCAAAATCCTTGAGAAAAAATTCGACATCGATAAAACCGTAATGAGAAAAATTCAATTTGTCTGCTGAAGTATATTCCCGAATTAATTTCATCGTACAATCTTCTGATTGATGAGTAGAAAAGTAATCAGTTATGATACCCTGAACTTCTTGTCTTAATGTATCACCCGGATTATGTACGTTAGCATACATTTTCTCAATATCGTTAATTCGATATTTTATAGAACCACAAAACGATATGGTTTGACCGTCTTGCGTAGTTACCGTTTGATCGTCAAGACCGACCGCGCGTATTCTACAACCTTGTCTATAAACGACATCGATAAAAGGTATTCGAATATGTATACCCGGTTGTATTCTCAATACGTTCTTACCTGCTCTAACACGTAATGCTTGCTCCCACGGCATAATGACATAAAGCCAGTTAAACATCTGGCCGATTTGAGATAGAAACTCACTGAGAATGTTCATTTACGTTCTCCTTGATCGGATTGAATCCTCGTTCTAACGCCAGTCTCACATAATGGTCTAACGTTATACCGTTCAAATGATCGATCTCATGTTGTAATACTCGCGCGACCAATCCTTTGCCACCGATCGTAATTGGATTCCAGCGAACATCAAAACCTCTGACCTTGATTCGCGGCCAGCGCGGAACCATTACTTGCGCACCGGGAAACGATAGGCACCCTTCCGGGCGAATAACCATGCTGCCTCTTCCCCAAAAGATCTCCGGATTAATAATTGTGACTTTCGTACAGCCACTCACGTTCCGACCGTTCTTTACAGCCGGTACTTGGATGACGATAATTCGCTTGTCTTCTCCGATCTGTGTAGCAGATAAGCCTATTCCGTCTGGATAATCCATCGACGCATACATGGCTTCGATTAAAGCCCGACATTTTTCTCCAAACGGAACCGGTGTTGCGATTTTAGTCAGCCATTTATCCGGCCATATTCTTACTCTAGCCACGATTCATCCTCCAATTCTTGTTGCGCGTTTTGTTTCAATTCGTTCTCTAGTTCAATGATAACTTCGTTCACGTCTTTGCAATGTTGTTTCAATCGTCGCAGTGTTTTCTGTCTACCTTTTATATTTGGTACTGAACTGAAAACAGTTTCCAACGACCACAATCGCTGAATAGCGTGCCAAGCCATATCGATTTCGTAGATACGCCCGACTTTCATCTGATCGCATCCAATGTTTGGTAATAGAACCGATGTAAAAATCCGAGGTTCAACGCTACGAACTCACTCATTTGCCACGCCCATAACATCCGTCCAGAACGTCCGTTACGACCAGTAAACGGATGTAGCTACTCGTAATGAAGATGAGCTTGATATGCCGAAATCGTTCCATGCTCGATTGAATTAAGCAAAGCCCGTAACTGTTCCGGTATATGCGGTCCGCCGCGAGGCGGAATATACCGACCAACCATAACGTCCATACCGATTTCGTTACGGAGTTTGGCGTTCGGTTGATAGACACTAATGAACCGCTCAAGTTCCTCGATCGTAACTTTCTCAAGTTTCACAAACCGGTTGAACTCCTTGATCTCTGCTTTTGTAGGATCGCGATGAATGTTTTCGATCCGGTTCGTTTCTTTGATAAAATCAACAGCTTCCATTACTTTTCTCCGTGGTTGTTTAATGCTCTTTTAACCGCAGCTTGCGATATACTGGCAACCGGCACTACTTTCGACACACTGGGAACCGGGTCCGGCTGTGGCGGTGGTGCCTTTCGCGGCCAGCGGGTAACAATGCCGAGCAAATAAACGATAAGGTATACAGCCAAAACACTTACCGAACCCCACTGTTCTGTTGTATACGAAGACCAAATCCAAAACGACTCACCGATTAGGGCGAGTATGCAGCCAAGAAATATCCGGTTAGCGGCTAACGCGATCAGTCCAGTCAGACCGAACAGAGCTATCATTATTTGTACTAAGTGTTCAATCAACATACTTAGTTCCTCTTTCTACGGTATGCCCACAACGAACACAAATGTCACGAACGTAAATTTTATTTTTCATTGCTTCAAATGCGGTTACTGAACCTTTGAAATTCTGTAGTTCTCCAAACGGCATAATTAAGTCATAACGCGGCTTGTATTGATGTCGTTTTTTACCGAAATAGATATAGCAACCGTTATTCATTTTCGATATCTCCAAATTCGTTTTCGACTTTCATTTCCAGCGAATCACGTTTATCCGTACCCGGTACCAAGACAGCCTTTCCTTGTGGCTTATGGATCAGATCTGATATGTCGACCTTCTTACCGAGAAGCTTTTCAGCTTTAGCCGGCGTCACCAGTTTCTTCTCCCACAAAGCATCCAAATCTTCAACCTCAAGCGACAGCCCTTCAACTACCTGTTCTTGTGTTCCTTTCCATGCTCTGTTCGACCTTCCTTCGACAAGTTTATAGTCGCCGAGTTCCGGATGCGGCACGATATGTCCTTTGGCGACTTCCGATCGAGCGTGTGCGGCAACATCGCCACACCACTTTTTGATGCTGGCTAGTTTGGGTAACGCCAATCCAACTTCCTTATTCGACATAAACAGCACTTCTCGTTCGCCACTGTCGATATCTTCGAAGTCGTTCATTACCGTCTCCATCACATACTTTTCACGAACCTTGCAGAAATCTTTTGCCGGACAGAACATACAGTGGTCGCCCGCTTTCAATTCGGCTCCCGGTTTTAATGTTTGTTCAGCTATAGGCTTAACGATAAATTCAGCCCGATCTAACAATTCCTCACAACTGATTTCAAACGTGTCTACGTGGTCAAGTCGTGGTTGATGGATCGTTAAAACAAATTTTTCAAAATCATAAAGATAATCGTAGGTAGCGAATACTCCAAGTGCATACATTTTTAATTGCGCGTTCTGTTCTGCAAATACTTGTACGCCTTTGCCGTATTTTAGATCAGTTATATAAGCAACGCCATCGTTTAACCGACCATCGTCAAGCGTACCAAAACCACCCGGTACCCAATGATGATAATCTACACGAACTTCGTACAACGGATCACCGGGTAACTGGTCAACGTACTCAACAAACGAATTAACGCCGTCGATCATTTCCTGATCGACTTCGAACTCGAATTTGCCGACCTTGATAATGATGCCGCGCCAATGTTCTGCTGGTTTATTCTCGACGCGACACCATTCACTGAGTTCGTGTGCAGCATTACCCTCGGCTGCGTAAACACTGTCTGTCTTCTCAAGATCTCGAATCAGTATTACGGAACCGGGGCAATTCAACCAACGCGGGGACGATGACGGCCCGCGTTCGCTGTGCTGCGTTTCGATTGTGACGGTTTTAGTCATTGGCAGGCTCGTATGTTGCTTCGAAAATATCCGGTTTGCATGGATATAGTTCGTCAGCGACGCCTTGAATTATCCAATCATTCCAACTCACGGTATGTTGTCCTTCAAGCGTTTGAATAATCAGCCTATCTGTACCATCTGAGTTAGGATAATCTTCGCTACTAACCGCGTTAGGTTTATGCCAATCTTTGAGCCACGCTTTATGTAACCAACTCGGCCAATCGAAATTATCTTGTCGGCGTTCTTTTGTCATCTGAAACGCTTCGACAACTACTGGCTTTTTACGAAATAAATAGTTCATAGCTTTCTCTCTTTTCTCTTTGCTAAAGCAATTACTATTTTCGGAACGTAATCAGAATTTTCCAAAATAGCGCGACCTTCTTCGTTCAGTGAATACCGTTCTACGCCTGCACCTAAATCGCTATCAACACAAATTAAAACCAAACGCAGAAGTTCGTTCACAGTTGCTTTCGATACGGATCTCAATCCCACGTAGCAACTACGTCCATCACAAACAACTTCAGCATCAAAAAGATCGTCACGGTCTTCCGCCGCTTTCAGATCTTTCAGTATCCGTGTGGCTGCTTTTGAAAGCATTACGCCGACAATGCGTTCATCGCTGCGGTAGCGGCAAGTACGACAGCACCGTACTGACTTTCTGCCAGTGCGCCGAGTGTTGCAGCGCCATTGCCGGTTTTAGTCAACAACGAACGCGCTGTCTCCATGCCGGTTGTCTTAGCACTTTCTTCCGGCTCGCCTTGTGCGATCAGGCTATCACGTAACGCCGATTGGAAACTGACCAACGCAGCACGGACCTGTTCTTTTGTCGCTGGCGCTACTAACGGCGGTTCGTCATCCATTGCAAACGGATCGTCTTCGGGTGGAGTCGGCAGCGTATTAGCTTTTAGGTATGCTACTACATCGGTCTTCAGAATGTTACTGTTTTTTCTCGTTCTGATTATTTCGCGATTCAATAGATCGTTCTCTGCCATTAATTTGAGCACGGCAGGACTTGCTAACGGCGCAGACGGCGGGTCTGGTTCGGTTACACTGAGATCAGGAGCCGGACCGAGGTCTGCTTGGTTTGGCGCCATACCGGGTCTCGGAGTAGTTGCTATACCGACAGCTATCGGTCCGCCAGAAACACGAGCTAAAAGTGCAGCCGCTTCTTCTGGTGTACTCACTTCAAATGTTACGGTAATCATCGTTCTATTCTCCTATGGTTTGATCTTTACTTTCGACCCTGTTCCGGTCGTCTATGAGCGTGCCGTGTTTTTCAGCATCTAGGACTACGGCACAACAAGCCCTTATGTGTGTTAACGGCGATTCACCGCTTTCCGGATCTTGATCTTCACCTTCGACCCATGCTTTGAGATGCCGCATTATTGCACCTACATAGGTTGAAGCCAAGATCTCATCTTGCAGCCAGTTGCGTATGCCGTATTTATCGGCGCCGCCTTTATGAACCCGCGCATCGGCTTCTAAAACAGAATATACCAGATACTCCATCGGCGCTTTACCGTCTTTCAATGCCTGAGTCAATTTTGGATTCTGCTTTTTGAGAAGTTGGACTTGGGTATCGCGCATAAGTTCCGTACAACTACAAGAAACACCGGGGTTATACCGACCGGGACAACCGTCAAGATGAAAGCCAGCTATCGTCTTCATTACAATTTTCCTTGTAGAATATATGCAATATACCCCTGACTACACGTTTTCAAATCTTTAAACCAGTACCTCGCAAACTGTTTATCGGTTAGCAAACCGACGTACGCTTCCAGTCGCGCGCCTTTCGATAAGTCCCATTTTGGAAGCAAAATTATTCCGTCCATTTCATCCGCAATTAATTTCACATCGCGTGCCAACATACTACCCCACGTTTCAATTCGGGTAACATCTTCCGACTTACCGGTTTTCGAAGCCATCGCAGCCTCTCGAACTTCATTAGAATCGAGTTCCGCTGGTGAAGTAATATCATAACCGAAACTACGAAGCCTCTCTGCGGCTTCATCGAATGCCGGAATATTGAACTGAGGTATACCTGACATCGGTCCGGCGAGGTACCATTTCATTTCAAGATTTAACATATAGGTTCACCCCTATTTTCGTGGCACGGCGTAAATACGTAATTCGTTATTGTAGCTTTTGGCAACTAAAGCACAACCAAGTCTTTGAGCCATATCTAACGCAGCTTCAGTAACTTCGGTTATAGTAAAGGTTTGTGCATGAACCCCGCCCGGAAATTCGTTTCGATATCGGTTAAACCGAATTTGATCTTGCCTTTCCAGCATTCGAAGCTGGTTTTTCATACGATATGCTTCAGCTTGACTTATGATTTTTCTAGCCACGGTTATCTCTCCTGTTCCGACGACGACGTAAGAAGTCTAACGACACTTCCATCAGGTCGTAGTTGCCGTCCTTAACTTCATGTAACATAAAGAACCCGCGCCAGTCTTCGTTCCCCTGTGGACCACGGTAGTCTTCGTTGTGTAGGTAGCAAGTACCGAACACCAACGCTCCGCGCACACTACGTTCAGCCATACGAAGTTCACCGAGAACTTTAATTTGTTGATGCCCCATGACAAAGCTAAAACCGATATTTTTTAAACGCGTTTCTGCCATGCCGCTATAAGGCGTACCCGACATCGGTCGGTAGAAATAGTGTGAAAAACGAACACCGTTGATGTTTACGATTTCCAAGAAGTCGTGAACCTCCCAACCGTGCTTTGCAAGATTGAAATTATGAAACCCTAGCGTACCGTCTAATTTACGGTCATTATCGATTGCTCGTGTAATACGGTTTTCGTGGTTCCCGATACAGAACACCAAACGCGGTTTGTATTGCCTGTGTTTCGTTTTCGCTTGCTGTTTATTGTAATCGATCAACGGCTGCATAAGCAGATCCATTGCACGATTGCCCGCATCGATATCCTGTTTGTATGTTCGGCCCTCATAGCACTTCTTACCGTAGTCGTAAGAAGACAGGCTCGGCATGTCCCAATGATCGCCAATGTGGACGACTACATCGGGTTTCTTATCGACGATGTACTCACCTATCCATGTCAAATACGCATTAGGCACACCGACCTTTTGTTGCGTATCGGGGATGAACATAATCTTTAAACCGTAGTCAGCCATAATCTATTTACCTATGTGTAGGGTACAACGTATGTCGTCTGCGTATACTTCGGGATTATGGTTGAAAGAACCACCCGATAAAAGCCACGACTGATGGTGATAGCCGCATCTATACCGCCCGGATTTCACACCGACTTCAAGATGAAATTGCGGATTACGTCCTTGCCACGGACGCTCGGTGCGGACATACCAATCGGAATGTTTGTCAATCTGATAGCCTAGCCCGACTTCCGCGTAAGGCGTTGCCGCGCAGCCGCTTAACAGTAACGCCGCAGCTAGAATCAGTTTGTTTATCCTTTCCATTTCCAAATATCCTTTCCCAATTTGCAATGAACTTTTCGTCGCTAATTTGTTTGGGACGGCGAACGCTACCCTTGCTCATCTTCAGGCTTCTCGCGCGGAATACATATCGCGCCTACCATTTCGTTCCGTACGTTTATTTCGTCACGTTCGAATTTACAGACGATTTCTGTTGGCGCTATAGCCGCTACACAACTAACCTGTTGCGTATCTATCGCAACTCCGCAAACAAATAAGATCCATTCAATCATAATTAACTCTCCCGATCCTTTCGAAGCATAGCGCGCTGAAAACCTTCAGCGGCTTCTTTAATAAACCAATACGGCACAATACCCAAGCACCTGTTGAGCCGTACAATCGAATAACTGTAGGTATCCCCATCGATATAGCCCCACGCTGTCAGAACATATCGAAGATAAATATCGGAACGAGGACCGCCTTTATAAGGAAGACACTCGTATCCCTCTATCAAAATTCTTCCCGAATCGTTATTACTCATCGTCCCAGTCTCCATCAGAAGACGGCTCTGCCGTCGTTAGTGAAATCATGTTGTCATTGTGCAAAAACAAAAACCCGTCGACCACCAATTGCTGAATCGCCCGAATCGTTTGTTGTCGACGCGTGTCTCGCTTTTTATCTCCACGCGGCAACTTATTCGCTGCTTCAGTAACCAATTCATCCATTTCCACCGCGTCACCGCTTTTCATCAATCGACGGGCCGCGCGTAAAGCGTTCTTACCGTACATACCTTGTGGCGTAACCGTTGCTTTCGGTATCGGCGCCGTATCCACATGCTCGATTACACACGACGTTATCTCGTCTCCATCTTCATCGACACCAAGCACTATCGTTTGCAATTTAAACGGCCAAGATTTACCGTCGCTGCCGTCCTTCATTTTAGTCACCGACGCTGAGCGGAAATCTCCATTCCGGGTTATCTCGATCTCAGCATCCGCTGCGGCACGTAGACCGCTCCACCCCCGCGAACCTTTTGACGCATCTTTACCGGAGTGATGAATTAACACAATCAATGCACCGGTTTTACGATTAATAAACTTACAGTGTTCAACTAACTTACCGAGATCTCTACCGGTATTTTCGTCACCGCCGGGTATCGTAGCGGACAAAGTATCGATAACTACAAGGCTAACTTCTCCGTAAGCGCATATAGCGTGTGTTATCTCTGCGACATCCGATACATCTAATAAGTTCGGTGCTTCTCCGACAACGCCGAACTCGTTAAGTTCAACTCCGTGTTTATGCGAGTAAGCTTGTAACCGCTTTTTAAAGCCGCCGGCGCCCTCTGCACAGACATAAACGATGCTTCCCGCACTGACTGTACGATCGCGCCACGCCATACCGCGTACGATCGCTGCGCAAAAATCAATTGCTAAAAATGTTTTACCTGAACCCGAC
>SDBV01013508.1_pt1 | contig 10389 bp, 6 predicted proteins | sample 2277081 | NCBI WGS metagenome assembly SDBV01 (sample SAMN10402039, study PRJNA504765) | marine sediment metagenome | isolation source: marine sediment core GS10_PC15, 223 cmbsf | place: Arctic Ocean: Southern Knipovich Ridge | collected 2010
CAGCATCTTCATCTGCTACGTTGCAAATCCTTGAAAACTAAGAAGTTGGCTGCGGATTTGCGCCTTGCAGCTGAAGCGCTGTGATATCAGAAATGTATAACTTATTTTTGCACAGTTCCTAAGCGTATTTTTCCAACCTTTAACTACATATCTGATTCACAAGAATTTTTCGATATTTAGTGAGTGCATTGGTTTCAGGTATCTCAACATCATCCCACTCTAACTGCTGTCCAGGTTCCACATCTCTTTTGAGGTAACAATCCGTCATCAAGCAAATAGGAACGTGGTTGATGTTCTCTTTTATTTTGACGGCTATTCCCCTCACATCAAACCCTCCAAGGCCCCTTTTGATGTAATCGCCTTTCTTCAGCCTCTTTTTTGCTATCGTGGCTACGCTAATAGTTGGTGAAAGGGAATTATTCAAGAGAGGCGGAAGCCCATCAAAGGCATTTTTTATTGCCTTTACGATTTCCAAATGACAAAGATGGTATGGCCTTAATAAAGCGTAATATCGACCAGAAGAGGTCATAAGGGGACGTGTGATGTATCCATTCAATTCATCTGCCAACTCACTTTCCACAAGGATGAAAACTCCCGGCCCAGCCTTTGGACATATCACGTAATCACTTACAGGACATTGAAACTGTTTAGCTAAATCAGCAAGAAAAAAGGCATCTTTAATGCTTCCGACAGTTGCACCCATCAAACCATTTTTCACAATCGTTGCACCTAATCCATTCGCAACAAGAGCTTGCTCAATCTGAATTTTCGAACCATCGGTAAATGCTGTTGTCTGCTCCATTCGAATCCCATGCCTTTTTGACCAATAGGACATCTCTTCTGGAGTTGGATTAAGGTTTAGAAATCCTTTGATATTCACTAAAGCCAAAACATTAAACCCCATGAGTTCCGCTTCCCTCTTTAGGTGAGCAAGGCATCCAGGTTGATCTCCATGAGCCTCTGTAAAATACCCTTTATCAACAAAGTAAGAGCCTGTTGTTACCTGCAGTTCTGGGTTATGGGTAATGATTGGAAGTTTGGCTTTGATGACCTCGTCTAATACATCTGTACCATGGATGGCATCTCCTGAGCATTCTATCACTAAATCCGACGAATCGAGTACTTCCTGGATAGAGTTTGTTAATCGCTCTTCAGGTATCGTATCAACATTCTCAATTTTCCTACGAGTCAGAACTTTAGAGATAGTCATTCCATTGGTTTTTTCAACGAGCTTAAATATCCCTTTACTGATAAAACCTGATCCTACTAGACCAATACGTTTCATGTTATTCTATCCTCCCAAAGTAACAAAGCCCCATGGAGGAACGACAAATCTAACAAGACGCCCCTCAATTTCAAGCTCCTTTCGTTTAACTGTAACGTTCTCCTTGTCTTCATTTGTATCAAAAGGAGATTTTGTGTCAAGAATCTGCATAGTTTTTGGTATAGCATTCCCATCATCAGGAAAATGGATTTCTATTTCTTGCGGAACATTATTTTCCGAAACAACTGCAACTGTCCATTGGTTGGAAGAACGAAAAGCTGCCATTGTCAGTTTTTCCGCATCGAAAGGCGGAAGTTTTGCAGGAAGAATCCTATGCATATCTCCCTTAACGATATCGTTTAACATTGTGACCGCCAACCCTGTTGGCCGGAAGAGGGAAGGAGGGCCAAAATCTCGAACGATACCCCACAATTTAACAAAACCATCAATCTCCCAAGTAGTAGAATCGTGTTGGGCCAAAGAATAAACCATTATAGGATCCGCACCAGCAAACATGCATTCCAGAATTTTTTTTGCCAAAGCGCTTCCGGAAGCAGCCCCGGCGACGATGCGGTCTCTTTCATAGGCTTTGGCATCCCCCTTTGTTGTGTGAAGGTTGATTTCATAAACAGCAAGGGCTTTATCTCTAACATAAATTTCGTCAGAAATTTCTTGTAGGAGGCCTGGGTCATTCTTAAAAAGGAAATTCAATGCTTCTTCATCAGGGGTCCCTTTTTTCAAAGAATGAAAGAAATAGGGAGCGATAGCTAAACCATCGGCGTTAGATGTACTATCGAAAAATTGCAGGGAATCTTTCGGAATAGAGTACTGTCCGTTGACAAAATAGCGGATATTTGTTTTTCCTCCTTCAGTTGAGGAGATGAGTTCAAAGGCTCTTTTCGCAATCAGGCCATGTTCTTGGTGATAGGGAATAGCTGCGGGACGATAAAGCCAATTCCAGTTCTCATTTCCAAATTCTAAGATGACTTCAGAAAACCTCTCTTTTGTCGCCTCCTTTGAAAGATAGCTTCCCAGTTGTTTCAGTTCATAATCGGAAAAAGTTGGGGGGATAATGATCCAAGGGTTGGCACCTACCAAGGTGCATAGCTCCAAAAGATCGGGAAGTGAATAGCTATAGACAGCTTCAGCCCTACCCCCAGCAAGGTGATACATCCACGTTTTCCTCTCGAAAGGGCCTGCAACACGATTTCTCCAGGTGTCTCCCAAATGCGCTTGTTCGCGAATATACGAGGGTTTTATTCTTTGCAGCACGCTGATCACCTCTTCTCGAAATGATGACTTTGTCTCTTGCTCAGGTCCCAACCATACATCATCGATCCAAATAGAACTTTCTGGATTTGTTGCAATAATACTCAACATCAACTGTTCTGAAGGACCTAAATCCTTCCCAACAAAGTCAAAATGATATTCTTGCCAATCCGTTGTTGGATAAATGACCTCTCTTAAGAAAGGGGGTGTTTTGTTCATTCGTTGGAATGAGATGTCTAAATCTACACCAGGACTTTCAGCTTTTACCCACAGAGAAAATCTCCACGGACCATTTACGGGCAGCATTTTTCCGGCTCTTTCTGCAATAGCATCTAAAAAAAAGCCTAACTCCGCGTGAGTTGTTCGAGTGGGACTGAGGCGTATCGATTGACTTCCCAAACTTTCTGGGCGACTTTGAAAAGGATCAAGTTGAACAACGGATTCATCGTTGACCCACCAGTGATTTACAGGGTCCGGACGGGAAATCTTTGTTATCACGATAATATCATTTTCTTCGATAGGAGGTAGAGGACCAGAAGAAAAATATTGAGGGAAACCGTTTTCCCCAGAATTGAGAGATTTTCTAATAATCCCTCTTTTTCCTACGGACTTGCCTGTTCTAATGTCATATTCTGCCTCATTCCAATAACCATCGGAGTACCCCCAACCCGCCTCATCGGAAAAGCTTTCTTCATCAACTTGGGATACAATGACAATAATTCTATCAATTTGACTCTCAAAACCAGGGTTCTTCAAAACATTCCGAGAATATTGCTGTGAACCCCAGCTTGTCCAGCGCCCAAGATTCACACCCACCCTTCTAGGACTTGAAATAATAACGTCCTCATCTACCTCAAACACTATCGGTGTGGATTTTGCACTAAACGTCTGAGCACGCGAGCTTTCAATGCCTAGGAATTTAACCCCGGCAATGAAAATCAGAAATAATACAGCAGCTAACCAAAGTTTCTTCATGCCGTTATATTATCTGATTTGAGCCTTTTTATGCGTTGCCAAACTTACAAAGTAAATGCTCAGAAGGCCAAGAAAAAAGCCGGGAATCATGGCAGGAACATCGTAATCTGTGAAAAAAGAGCTAATCTGCGGCCATACACAAGCAATGGTGCCACCAACAAAAACCCCAGCAATGGCTCCATACTTGTTTGCCTTTTTGAAATATAAAGACATAAGAACCAACGGACCAAAAGAGCTACCAAGGCCAGCCCATGCATAAAGCACGGTGTCGAGTATGGTTTCACTTTTGTTAAACGCTATGAAAAGAGCGGTAAAGGCTACCAATATCACCCCTACACGAGAAGCTCGTACGGCCTTCAATGGCGTAGACCTATTTCCAGCAAAACGCTTATATAGATCTTCTCCAATAACCGAAGCGCAAACGAGAAGCATCGAATCCATGGTCGAGAGGTTAGCAGCCAAAACACCGCAAAGAACAAAACCTGCTGCGAATGGGTGGAAGAGCACTTTTACCATTTCAATAAAAACAAGTTCGGGTTTCTCCAAGTTCCCAAGAAAAAAAGCCCCGCCCACGAGACCAACACTTATCGATGCAGAAAGGGCCAGAAACTGCCAAGTCATTCCAACATACTTTGACTTCCTCATCTCAGTCACATCACGGATTCCCATAAACTTAGTGATAATGTGTGGCATCCCAAAATATCCAAGACCCCACGCTAGAGCTAAACTCACTGAAGATACTATAGATTTCGTTGACATGTCCCCAAAGAGGTTTAAGTATCCGTCTTTAGATAAAGCCACTGCCCGCATAGTTTCAAAACCGTTATCTAGGGAATTAAAAGCGAGAATCGGAACAAGAATAATCGCAAACAGAAGAAATAGAGATTGAAACAGGTCGGTCCACGCAATCGTTACAAACCCTCCCCCAAAGGTATACGCCACAACCACACAGGTAGCAAACGATAAGCCCCAATAATAATCAATACCAAATACTGACTCCAGAAGAAGGCCCATAGCAATGAGCGCCGCAGAAAGATAGTGTGACAGAAAAAAGAGAAACATGACGGCTGTCAAAAGGCGTATCGTCCCAGAGGTGTCCGAGAACCGCTTTTCAAAATATGTCGAAAGGGTATAGCTATTATAGTTCTCGGTAGCTGTCCGCAACTTTCCCGCAACAAATTGCCAAGTTGAAAACATTCCGATAAACAAACCGATAGCGATCCAACTTCCTGAAAGCCCGTGCAAAAAAACAGCCATCGGCAATCCCATGAAAAGCCAAGCGCTCATATCACTAGCATGTGCAGAAAGTGCCGTAAGCCAAAAATTCAGAGAGCGATTTCCAACAATAAACTCAGCATTAGATGTTTGTCTGCGGTGGGAGACTACCCCTATGACCAACAAGATAGCAAAATAGGCAAAAAACGCAGCAATAACCTGAGTCATACTCGATAAATCTCTAGAATATTGTTCGGGGTTTTGTTCTCTTCGAGGAGATCATAACGTTATATGATGAATACTACTTGAATGTCAAGAATCGCCGGAAACAACGATGTATTGAAAGCGTGGGAGGGTCAAGCCCCATCGCTGTTTGAAAAAAAGTTGACACAAAAGATTTGAATGTCTTAACCTTTTCGTAACTATTCAGATACCCCCGACGAAGAGGGGGCATCTGAATAGTTACACCTTTTCTCTAATTAAAAATTGTTTTCGGTAAGGAGGAAGACATTATGATTTCTGTACTACCTTGTATAAAGAGTTACCTAGCCTCTTTTTGGAAACTTGAAGATCAAGGAGTAAATCAAACTTCCTACATTCGTTTCAAAACAGGATTGTTTGGCAGTCATTATGTCGATGTCAACTATGAAAATTTAAGTTGTGTAGCAAACAATCTGAATCTGGAAAGTGCTAATCTAACTGCTTCTACTTCTCATGAAACAGGTCGCAGTTCTTGGGGGAAAAGCGTTGCAGCTTGTGTCCTTGGAGGTTTGCTACTATCAGCCGGTCGCTCATGGAATCAGAGTTCTGGCCAAAATTCTGTATCTAATGCCATCGTAATGCTAAAAGGAACTTTAGGCCCGACCGTATTCAAAGCAGACTTTGCCTTTCAAATGGCAACAATAGCTGCAATGAGCAGGCAAGAGGGTGGAGTACTTCCAGGAGCATTGTTAGCAGGCATGATGTTGCTGCCTGAACCGGTGAAGGGACAGCCCTTTTGTCCGCAATTGGCGGGAAGTTATGATACACCTCGCTTAGCTCGTGCCATCGCTGTTTCAGGCAATTATGCTTATGTGGGTGTTTACAATTATGGTTATGTGGCGGATTGGTTCTCACTTCAGATCTTCGCTGTGAGCAATGTAGCCAATCCCACGCTTGTAGGCTCCTATAATACGTCTGGCTATATTTATGATATAGCCGTTTCCGGCAATTATGTCTATGTAGCAGATAATACTTATATGGTGAGAACTACTGATACTTTGGAATTTAAAATCATCGATGTGAGCAATGTAGCCAATCCCACGCTTGTAGGCTCCTATGATACGCCTGGCAGTGCTCATGGCATCGCTGTTTCCGGTAATTATGCCTTTGTGGCGGATTACGATGTGGGAGGCCTTCAAATCATCGATGTAAGCAACAAAACCAATCTAACGCTTATGGGCTCCTATATTACGCCTTCCTATGCTATTGACGTCACCGTTTCCGGTAATTATGCCTATGTGGCAGGTGTGAGATCGGGTCTTCAAATCATCGATGTGAGCAATGTAGCCAATCCCATGCTTGTAGGCTCCTATGATACGCCTGGCCTGGCTATTGAAGTCGCCGTTTCCGGCAATTATGCCTATGTGGCGGATACTACATTCGGTCTTCAGATCATCGATGTAAGCAATGTAGCCAATCCCACGTTTGCGGGCTTCTATGATACGCCTGGCTATGCCACTGGTATCGCCATTTCCGGTAATTATGCCTACGTGGTATGTTCGTACGATAGGCTTCTAATCATCGATGTAAGCAATGTAGCAAACCTACTGCTTGTGGGTTCCTATGAGATGCCTCCCATTGGTAAACCTTTGGGCGTCGCGGTTTCCGGTAATTATGCCTTTGTGGCGGATGATTATGAAGGTCTTCAGATCATCGATGTGAGCCTACCTTGCCCTACAGGCAGTAGTTCAACCACTTCTTCAACCACTAGTACACAGAGCTCCCATTCATTTGTTCCAGATGGTACACCTAAAAATGGTTCAATGTTATGGTTTGGCTTATTGGGTGGTGGAGCTCTGTGTATTTGCTTCATCGGAGGAACCGTCTTATTCCTTCAAGAGAGAAAAAAAACTTCAAACCATAAAGCAAGTTCAATTGAATCCCGTTCAGAAAGTCGCAGCAGCTTGGAATTAGAACAAGAGAGCTCATAAAGCAATTGGAGGAGCGCATTATCTATAATCGCCGGAAACAACGATGTCGTAGTGAGTCGGGAAGTCTTACTTTGTCCTGACCATTTCTTTTTGGCTTTTTACGTGTATGGCAAGCAATTGTTTTTTTCTCGTCTTTTCCAACAGTTTCCAGATTACCAAATCCATCGAATTCTAGCTGGTATTCATTCTTGGGAACGATTTTTTCAGAACGCTTAGGAATGATTCCTTCTAAAATCTTAGCTTAAGTTGACGGCATTGGGTGAACGGTTACATTCCGGGTAATACAAAATTCCCTCGAAGAAAGGAAGCGGCAATAAACAGTGTCAGTGCAAAGGCACTGAAGTCAAGAACTGGAAACCATACCCCATACCTTCTAATATTAAAGATTACGACTGGATAATTGAATAAATGAGAAAATACTATAGCAAAGATCAATCCTTTTTCAGCAAAGTAATGACCTCCAATAAACATGGGAATGATTAATAAAAGAGAATGAGAAACTTGAGTGAGCATTTGACGGAACGAATCCCCCCTTGCGATAAATATGGGGGTAATAGTACTTGCTGTTGCTTTAATAGCCCCCCCAACAGCGAGTATTCGTAAAAAAACACCAACGGAATGAAAATTCTCTGGATAAAGGAAATTGACAATATCTTGTCCCCAAATCACAAGTGTAAAAAATACTGGGAGGAAGAAACAGATTATAGCAAAGCGAATTCGAAAACTTTTTCTTCGCACCGTTGTTAACTTTTCGTTCTTAATTCGAGAATAAAACGGGATCAATAATGTACCATTCAACTTCGCCAGCCCCTCATAGAACAAGTTCACAATCCTTGACGCAATTCCGTAATATCCCAAACTTCGTTTATCAAGATATAATCCCATGATTAAGATATCTATACGAGAAGTTAAAAAAGCATTAACAGTACTTAAAAAGATCCATTTGCCAAAATGGAACACTTCCTTTACCACTTTCCAATCACATCGAAACATCATTCTGGGTCCATCTAAAAAAATGTGTGATAAAATTGCCCGCAAACTTCCAAAAACAATACTACCAACGAGAAGGGTCCACACATCTCTCCAGTACCACGCACATCCCAACATCACTACACACCCCAGAACATTTGAGAAAAGATCAATAAGAGTAATGGTGGACATGCTCATTCTACGGTTTTGCACCCAATAATTCGTTGAAGTAAAGCCGATTAGAAATAAACTGCTTCCAGCGAGAGGTAAAAGCCAGACAATTTCTGGAGTCTCATAAACATAAGACACTGGATAAGCAATAAGAAAGGTAATCCCCCAAAGAAATAAACCGCGAATGATATTAAGCGTCCAAACGGTTTGAAGAAAGACTGGTTCTTCACCATCTTTATGCTGAATGATGCTCAAGCCCATTCCGAGATCACAGAACATGATCATTCCCTGAACAAAAACATTAATAATTTGAGAAAAACCGAAATATTCTGGTAACAAGAACCTCGCTAAGATAAGGTGAATACCAATTCTTATCACTTGGCTCATTCCATATCCAAAAAAAATCCATTGAGAACTTTTGATAACAAGACTTTTTAAGTTGGATTTATTAGAGATCTTCATAAAGCAAATGGAAATAGAAAAAATTCAGCCCTTTCTATATGCTATAAAAGAGCCTCTTACCATCATGGCAAAAAAAAAACAAGAAACCAAGAAGAATTTCTTTAGAGATTGGTGTTGTTGAGTAATTCACCACAATTCTCCCACCTCTTTTTCGACATACTTGGTGACTAGAGAAAACGATCAGGATGAACAAGAAGAGTTTGGGAGTACGGGAATCAAAAAATGGCAGCCTCTATAAGAGCAAGAGCTCAAAATTTCGTGACAAAGTTAATGGCTCACAACGTCATCCTTCTTGACAACGCTCACCTGATAAAGTATTAGATAAAATGAAGTAAGAGTATTTTTCACAGTTGTTAGGCTATGATTCCCAACCTCGAACAATTTCTAAGAGCTTTGTTTTTACGTTTCCAAAAAACCAACCTGGAATATGTTGTATTGAGAAACTATGAGGAATATCCATACTCTGTACATAAGCCAGATATTGGGATCCTCATTTCTCCACAACATCAGAAACTATTATTACATACCTTCAAAAGCGCTTGTCAAGATGCGGGTTGCATGCCTCTTTTCAAATTTCATCCAGTTAATATGATATCTTTGTATGCGATACAACCCGATCACAACTCGGACGGATCACCATTTGAAAATTTTATTAAGGTTGATGCAAGAACTTATAAAGCCCTCAAATTCAAAAACCTGATGGAAAATACACCTTCTCTGAACTATAAAGTTTTTCTTTGGGAAATCAAAAAAAAGAAGATCAACTTGGATGGCTGTGAATTTTACATTCTCGACCAACCGGATGAAATAATCTTGCTACTAAAACAGTGGAAAAGAAAAAAAGATCCTCGACACAAAAAGAAAATATTTGAACAACTAAAAAAACCCCTACTTGCGGACTGGATCCAACAAATTAACGATAAATCCTCAACAGACATCAAAACACTTTTGGAAAACCCTGAAGAACCCGAATATGATCTGTTTTTCAAACAATGTGTTCAGACCAGATGGGGGAAAAACACTTTTACCCGTTTTATGAAGACACAGCTTATTGCTCTGGGTATTGCTATAAAAAGGAAATTCTCTTCACTTCCCCCCGTTTTTTATTTTAGCGGACCCGATGGCGCGGGGAAGACAACAGCAACCAATGAAGTGAAAAGTTTTTTCGAACGACAGCATATTCCTTATAAGTATTTCTACACCCTAAACAAAATATTAAGACATATTGGCATGCGTTTTCTTTGGGTAAAGCATCTGCTCTTGGCAAAAAACAAACCCAGTCCTACTTTCCAACAATTCAAAGGACGAGGAAACGGTCACTTAGATAGGAACACTGGAAACTGGTCATGGAGGATAAAAAAACGGTTAAGTTTGGTGCTCTCCTTTCTAGATTTTTGGTTAGGCTGGATTTTAGCAACCTCCTATCGTTTCTTAGGTTACACAATTCTAATTGAAACCTCGCCCTATGATCTTTTCATAAAATACCATATGCCTTACTTTCCTGGTCTAGAGTCAACATTAACCCGTCTAATCCCAAGACCAAACAGTGGTTTCTTGTTTAAAGCAAGTCCTAACGTTATCCGTGAAAGAAAAAAAGAGTTGAACCAAGATGAGATTCGTAATTATTATTGCAGGATAGAAAATCTCCTTAACAACATAAAAGGAAACAACTATAAAACCATAGATTCTGGACAAGGCATTGATAAGATGTCCATCAAAATCAGAGAAGAAATACTAGTGCTCTGTCATTCTTTAATCCGTGGGTAGATTGACTTCAGTTTTCTCCGAGCATCATTTATAGTGAATTGCCAATCCACACCTTTTTGCTTTGTGTTTGTTGCAGTTGCCCAAGCCTCAACTTCTGCGCGCAGA
>SDBV01013509.1_pt1 | contig 10389 bp, 7 predicted proteins | sample 2277081 | NCBI WGS metagenome assembly SDBV01 (sample SAMN10402039, study PRJNA504765) | marine sediment metagenome | isolation source: marine sediment core GS10_PC15, 223 cmbsf | place: Arctic Ocean: Southern Knipovich Ridge | collected 2010
GGGTTATACATACCGCGCGTTTGAGACCATAAAGAAAATCAAGAGCGACCCGAAGATGAAGGGCGTGCACTGTTCATTAGGCGTCAGCAACTGCGCCCGCGATTTACCAGGCCGTAAAATCGGCATAATGAGAGCTTACACGCATACCGCGATGAAATACGGCTGCGACGCCGGCATCGTAAATACAAAACACAAATTGTTCGACGGCACACCCGCACCAGAGTTGATGGAATTGCTTGGTGCTTACGCTGCGATGGACGGCTCGAGCCAAAAGTGCAACGATGCCATAATGCTGATGAGCCAATTCTGCCAGGCTACAAAAAAATAATTTACCCTAACCACAGATTAACGCGGACTTGTCCGCCGCAACCTCGGTGAAGGCGGATTTACACGGATTTTAGGGTAAGTAACTCAGCGGGTCCTGGTGGTAGAACTGCTTCAGCTCGTCGTACAGTTCGGGATGTTTGTGTTTCAACTCTTTTGGCTTTTCAAAGAAGTATTCAGTAGCTACCGCGAAGAACTCGGCGGGATTGGTAGCTGCGTAATCCCGTAGCAGGCCCGGCCGATTTTGCATGGCGGCGCTGCGAAGCTTTTCATAGTCCTTTTGCAGGACACGGGCCCAGGCTAAATACCGGGTGCGGTTTCTGAGGACTTCGGTGCTGTCGCCTTTGCCGCCTGACTGGTCGATTTGATGTGCGAATTCATGCAGGACGACATTCTGGCCGTCGTGGATGTCAGCGGCGCCGTGCAAGACGTCGTCCCATGAAAGAACTACCGAGCCTCGCCGCCACGATTCGCCTAATAAAACCTGCGGTCCTTCAGAGATTAGGCCTGATTCGATGTGTTGCGGCCGGTCGATTACAAACGCATGTGGATAGACTAATATCGAGTACAGGCCGGGATAATAGTCGGTCTTTCGGTGCAGCAGAAGTATGCAGGCCTGTGCGGCGATGGTTACTTTTATTTCATCGGTGATTTCAAGGCCGGCGCAGCCTTCGAATCGCTTCTCAGCCAGGAAAATCAGCATGTGCCGCTGCAATTCGCTTTTGTCGGCATCGGGCAAATGGTTATAGAAGGGCAGATTCTTTTCGAGGATGGTTAGCCAATCTTTTGGGAACGATTTTTGGGCGATTCTGTTTCGCCGCCATTTCTTGAGCCAGAACATAGACGGATTTTAGCAGATTCCGGGCCGCAGGGAAAAGGAGTAAAAAATTTGACACGGATTAACACTGATAATTTGACTAACGACTAATGGCTATTCGCTAACGACTAATTCAGCCACAGAGAAATTTTAAAGAATAGTTTCACTTAGGCTAGAGTATATTTTTAATAAATGCCTTGATTGGCTCAAGCCATCCCATGTAACTAAAAACTGCAAGCAGCGCTGCAAGAAAGATAACGAGAATGTAAATCCAGCGCGGAACTTCTTTGAGGTAACTTGATTTCCTTCTGTGCACTTTGCCAGCAGTAGCATTCGGTTCTGTTTCTGCTCGTTCTTTTAAGTCGCTCTTAACCCATTTTAGGGCGCTGTCCAGATTACCTTGAGTAAACGGCTGTATACCACCTTCTAAGTAACGCTGCATTAACCCTACCACAAGATGATACTTCTCAAGTCCCTCAATACAGTCCGGCCAAATGGAGTAAGGTGCGGTTTTAGCCTTGTAAATGTCGTAAATAAGCGCGAGCGTTGCATAATAGCACGGGTATTTGTTCTCCATTTTCCACTTAGTAGGATCAGGCAACAATTCCTGTGTGTTTACTGGAAACCATGCCTCTAATTCTTTGTCATACTCATAACCTTCTCGCTGTTTTTTTCCGGTAGGGTCAAGATATGCCTGAGGTTCGTTGCAGCGAGATTCCCAGTACTGCTCGCAAGCCTTGGCATAGGTTACTATATTCTCCCTGAATACTCTAACAGCCTCCGGCTTTTCAGTGATTATATCCTCGATTTCGGTTGCGATTCCCTTAAGGTCAGGCTTTAGTTGCATCATGGCTTCCTAGATTGGCTCAATTCCTTACCGACAACCTTCACTACAGACAATATCTTTCGGAGGAATGAGCTCTACCCCAAAAATCCTAACTCGTTTCTTAACCTCGCCCAAAAACTTACGTTCCGCTTCAATACTTTCAGGTCATTGTGAAGCAATTTGTTCTTTCCCTTGATATTGGAGGTAACGTTCTCCAAATTTTTGTTGAGGTCCTCAAAGAAGCGGTATAAAAAAAGGTCCATTGAATTATGCTTTTGCTTCTCTTGGTAATCCTGCTCAATTTCAGATAGGAACCTTTCGAACTCTTCAACATATCCGTGCTGATGAAACGCGACAATTTTTTGGGCATCTTCGGCAGTAATACCCGATTTGTGATTATTATCGACGGATTCCATGTACTTCCTGATCCTCACGACGTTTTTCCTGAGACTCTCAATTCTTTTCTTTAATAGGTCCATTTTTCTTTTGAATGTCTCTTTTGCCTGCATGCTATCGTTTCGAATTCTGATGACCTTGTTGTAGGCGTAGTCAAAGTTCTCATCAGATAAGTAGCCATATGTTGTGGTTTCCGTCACCGTGGTTGTTTCAAAGAGACTCCACTGGTGCCGATCCTTTACTGTTTTGCGCCCGATTTGCAAAACTTCACAGAAACCCAAGAGCATTGCAGTAATATCCGTGTAAATCTCATTATCCTTCTGACCATGCTGCAATGAGTGCAACACGATGTGAGAAAGCTCGTGCGCCATGATCGCATAAAAGGTGCTCGGAAACTCGGCAATATCATGGCTTACTTTCACGTGAATAGGAAAGTCAACAAGCCCACGAGTACCACACATTGGTAGATTCGGGGGTATACCAACTTGGGCCGTTATTGCCTCCGCAGATCGTCCTGTCCTGTCTGTTACTGAAAGCGCCTCAGTTTCAAAATGTTGACTCGGACTGTGTGCCGGGCTGTAGCCAGACGCCACATAAGAGAGGTCGACTTTTATCGGCAAGCCCAAATAGTCAGCTATTGACGATACGCAGGCTTGTATATCTCCTTTCCTGAAAGGTCCGGCGAGAGCTTCATATGGAATATCGTCCTTAACCCCCAGAAGCTTATGAAGGTCGATAATAGCTTGACCCAAGTATTCCTTGTTGACTTCTATCATAGCTATTGTTTCCTCGCCCAACAATTTACCTAAAAGCCGCATTTTAGACAATCTTTTAACTACTTTTTTCTCGAGGGTAAGGAAGCGCGAATAATCTTATAGTGCAGTGATTACACCAAGGCGTGAAAAATGACACATCCACTTTTCAAACAATAAATCAAATCTCTGTGGTCTCGCCTGCCCCTGCATGCAGTAAGCAGGGGGTAAACTCTGTGGCTATCCCGATCGGTCGGGAAAGGATTCCTGCTCCCTGCTTTCGCAGGGACAAGTTTCGCAGGAATGACAGAAAAGGGGGTTTTACAGGGGTCCGATTTTGTGGTAGTATAGGGGGTTTCGGTTTTAGGCAAATTTAGCAATGCAGGAGTACTCGTGTTTCCGCCTTCGTCCGTTAAGGACTATGGCGGATATAATCGAGGGTGCAATGGCGGCGGATATGGAAAAGGCAATCTGCATAACAGGCGCGGCGGAGCATAATCTAAAGAACGTCAGCCTGGATATTCCGCGCGATAAGCTCGTCGTGATTACCGGTATCAGCGGTTCGGGTAAAAGCTCGCTTGCCTTCGATACCATCTACGCAGAAGGCAGACGAAAATACGTAGAATCACTCAGTTCATACGCGCGTCAGTTTTTGGAGCAGATGCAAAAGCCTGCGGTGGGTAATATCACTGGCCTGCCGCCTACGATAGCAATCGAGCAGCGAAGCGCCGGCAGCAATCCTCGTTCGACGGTCGCGACAACTACCGAAATATATGATTACTTCAGATTGCTTTTTGCCAGAGTCGGTCAGCCTCACTGCTGGGTCTGCGGCAAGGAGATTGCAAGCCAGCATTCGACGCAGATAGTCGAATCGATTTTGTCATTCGGCGAAGGTGCAAAAGTGCAAATCTCCTCTCCATTGGTTTGTGGCAAGAAGGGCGAGCACCGGGAGATATTCGCTAACATACAGCGCGAAGGATTTGTGCGCGTGCGGGTTGACGGCAGTATCTATGACGTCAAAAGCGTGCCGATGCTGGATAAGAACAAAAAGCACAATATAGAAGCGGTAGTCGATAGGCTGATATTGAAGGATGGGGTGAGGATTCGATTAGCCGATTCGGTCGAGACAGCGCTAAAACTTGCTGAAGGAATAATGCTGGTGCTCGTACAGAAGCCCGGCGACGATGCGAAGAATGGCGGCAATGGAAATTGGCAGGAAGTGATTTACAGCGAGAAGTACGCATGCTCGAAACATCCGCAATGCAGCCTGTCGGAATTGTCGCCGCGGCTGTTCAGCTTTAACAGTCCATACGGTGCGTGCACCGAATGTGACGGGCTGGGAACAATACTGGAGTTCGACCCGGACCTTATCGTGCCGGACAAGACCGTATCGCTGGAGAGCGGGGCGATAGACGCCTGGCGCAAGGGCGGAAAGCGGATGAATATATTTTATAACCGCCTGATAAAACGATTCTGTCGCAACGTCAGTATAAGCAAGGCCGCAGCGTTTGCCGACATACCGAAGGACATTCAGCGGGTGCTGATGTACGGTACGACAGGGGCCGACGCGAAGCGCTACTCGATGACGTTCGAGGGAGTGATTCCGAATCTTACGAGACGATGGAAGACGACGACGAGCGAGTACGTCAAGGCGCGGCTGCACAGTTATCTCAGTGAACAGCCTTGCCGAAGCTGTAACGGCGCGCGTCTTTGCGCCGAGGCAAGCGCTGTTACGATTGACGGTAAAAACATTCATGACCTGAGCATCCTGAACATCGAAAGGGCTCAGAGATTTTTCGACAAGCTCCAATTGACTGAGGAAAAGGCGATTATCGCCGAGGCTGTGATTAAGGAGATTAAAGCAAGGCTGAAGTTCATGGTTGACGTTGGGCTTGGGTATCTGACCCTGGATAGAAAGAGCAGCACGCTGTCGGGCGGTGAGGCGCAGCGGATTCGGCTGGCGACGCAGGTCGGCAGCGGCCTGGTTGGCGTATGCTACGTTCTGGATGAGCCGACGATTGGTCTGCACAAGCGCGACAATGACAGGTTGTTGGGGATTCTGCGGCGGCTGACTAACATAGGCAACACGGTACTGGTCGTCGAGCATGATGAGGATGTAATCGAAAGCGCCGACCATATAATCGATATCGGCCCAGCCGCAGGCGCGCACGGCGGCGAGGTAGTCGTTCAAGGCAACATGGAGCAGGTGAAAAAATGCAAAAAGTCTATAACAGGAAAGTATCTTAGCGGGAAGATGAAGATCGAGCTGCCTGCCAAAAGGCGAAAATACAGCCTGCGAAAGTGTATCGAGGTAAAAGGCGCCGCTGAGAATAATCTAAAAGAGATTGATGTAAAATTTCCGTTAGGCGCTTTTATTTGTGTCACCGGCGTCAGTGGTTCGGGTAAGAGTACATTAATTGAGCAGATACTGCTGCGGGCGCTGAAGAGAAGGCTGTATAATTCTCGCCAGAGACCGGGTAAGCATAAGAACGTTCTGGGTACCAGCCAGATTGACAAGGTAATAGAAATCGACCAATCACCGATTGGCAGGACGCCGCGAAGCAACCCTGCCACTTATACGGGCGTGTTCGACGAGATACGCAAGCTGTTCAGCATGACGCGCGAGGCAAAGATTCGCGGTTACAAACCCGGCCGGTTCAGTTTTAACGTCAAAGGCGGAAGGTGCGAGTCATGCAAAGGCCAGGGTACGAAGAAAATCGAGATGCACTTTTTGCCGGATGTGTACGTGACATGTCAGCAGTGCAAAGGTTCGAGATATAACCAGGAAACTTTGCAGGTAACATACAGAGGCAAGACGGTAGCCGACGTGCTTAACATGCCGATTGAGGCAGCCCTTTCGTTCTTCGCCAATTTCCCCGTCATAGTTAGGTTGCTTAGGACGCTTAACGATGTCGGGCTGGGTTATATGACACTTGGCCAGGCTTCGACTACACTTTCGGGCGGGGAGGCTCAGCGAGTCAAGCTTTCGTCGGAGCTGGGCAAGGCTGCGACCGGACATACGATGTATCTGCTCGATGAGCCGACGACCGGACTGCATTTTGCTGACATTCATAATCTCCTGAACGTACTTCAGCGGTTGTGTGATATGGGCAATACCATTGTGGTGATTGAACACAACCTGGACGTTATTAAGATGGCCGATTACATCATCGACCTCGGTCCTGAAGGAGGTGAGGCAGGCGGCACTGTCGTTGTAGCCGGTCCGCCTGAAGAGATTATAAAGAGTCGAAAAAGTTATACGGCCAGATACCTGGAGAAAAAGCTAAACACCGACGGAACGGTCAGGAAAAAACCGCGACGCAAGGCAAAGGCATCGACCTGAAACTATCACCACGGATTGAAGGGTTGCCGTGTAGAGAATGAGCGTTTATAATCCGGCGTTCGACGTTATTAAGGCGGAACTGATTACAGAGACAATAACCGAAGAATGGGTTATCGAGAATCCTGACCGGAACAATACCAGACGGTAGAAGATAATCCTTCGAGTGAGAATAATATGAAGTCAAAAGGCAAGTCACCCAAGCGGCAGGCAACAGCCGATTTGCTTAAGCCTGAATCTTACATGAGCGAATCTCGTTTTGTGCTTGCTCTCGGTGTTTTGATGTTGTGTTTCGGAATTTACCAGTCGATAATTTACTGGGGACACCAGGAAGTTCCGCATTTCGATTTTCATTGTTTTGTATCGCTTGCCGGGCAGTTATTCTCATTTGAAATCCCCAGTACTTTCAAGCGTGTACCTTTAACCGGTATTTTACAGGTTATTTTGGGCTACATCACGGGCGGAACATATCCTCCTTTGACTGGAGGTTGGCTGCTCAATGCAATTTGCCATACTTTAACCGCTGTGCTTTTGTGGCTGGTAGGGCGAAAGGTCATAGGCAAGGCAGCTATCTGGCTTGCTATAGTTGCTATCATAAATCCGTGGGGCATTCGGATGATGACCGAGGCGATAGCTGAAACGCCTCTGCTGTTTTTCATCTGGGTAACATTGTATTTTATTTTCAAAAGGTCGCGATGGGCATATCTTTTCGCATCATTATGCACCATGGCAAGATACGAAGGTGCCGCTTTGATACTCGGTGCGTTTGTTTACGATATGATAGACGGCAGGGACAGGAAATATCGGCTGATGAGTTTCTTCTATGCAGCAATGGCATCGGTGCCGCTGTGTCTGTGGATGCTGGGAACAGTTTTGAGCTGGTCGGGCGAGGGAGCGACACATTATTTAAAAATCTTCTCAAAAGAATATACATCTGGATTTGCAGACGGCGTCAAAAACAGAATAGGTATCGGCAAACACCTGAAAATTTTATGGGAGGTTGGTTTTTATCCATTATTCACGGCATTGCCGACGTGGAGTAAAGGCTTTACGACCGCGCTTTACACTTCAAGTAAAATTCTGACAGCAGCGAGTTTTCTGTTCGGTACGATTTACGGACTGTACAAAAAGCAGTGGACAATCCTCGTGCTTCTGATCTTTTTGCTGCCTTATTTATGGATACACTCGAAATATCCGTATCCAATCCCCAGATACCATGCGACAATTTTTGCCATGGTTATGCTGATATGTTTTTACGGCATTATAAGTTTCTTCAAGTGCATAGCCGGCAAAGTCCCGAAAACCGCGGTTGTAGTTATGCAGTCGGTAGTTATTATCGTCTCGATAGTGTGGGCCGTGGCTTTAATGAAGTATCTGCCAGGACTCTCGCAATACAGCAGAGACAGCGTTTCCCTGCCTTACGTTTCGGTAGTAGTGGGATTTATAGCATTGGTCTTGGGCCATTATGTTTACAGAAAAAATCTGCTGCGTAACATCACTATATTTGCCGTTGTAGTGTTAATAGTTTTTTCAAATCAGTTCACTATAGCATCGATAGTCGGTAACGGCGAGAGAGACATCGAGTTTAAGTACCTTACAGACTGGTATAAAGCCAATGCTAAGCCAGGCGAAAAAATGGTAACTACAGTGCCCATTATTTTGACGGTGATGGCGCCTGAGTTTAAGGAAAATTTTATCCATACAAACACTTTTGATGCAAACACCCCGGAGGAATTTGTCAGAGAATGTTACCGGCGCAATATCACTTATGTTGCGTGGGATTCGAGAATGGGCTTAACGCCGAAGAACCATTACTACAAATACTGGAATATGAGCAATATCGCACCGCTGATTGTCGGCAAAGACATCGGCCCATATAAGTTTATCACCAGGCTGACTGCGAACAGGAGACGATACATCAATCTTTATCGACTCAGACCCCTGCCTGCTCTTGCACCACAGTCGCAAAAGTAATTGAATTGCTCTAAGAATCGCTGCTGTCAGTTTTTCTCTCGAAGATTTTGAACTTTCCAAGCCGCCATCTCTGAAGCATAAATTGCCCCATGGTATAGAGTGTTAATATGCCGTACTTGAGACTTCTTGAGAAATTAATTGACGATGCCTCTTTGAAATAGCGACAGGGTATCGGTGCGTCGCCGATTTTGAAGCCGAAGTAGGTGACTTGCGCCAGGAACTGTGAATCGAAAACAAAATCATTAGAGTTTTTGTGGTAGGGAATAGTTTTTAGAACCTCGCTGGTATAACAACGAAAGCCGCTGTGAAAATCGCCGAGGTTTTGGCCTAACACGATGTTCTCGAATGTAGTCAATGTGCGGTTACTGATATACTTGTACAAAGGCATACCCGACTGAATTGTCTCGGCGCGCGTCCTGACTCTGCATCCGAGCATGACATCGCATACGCCGGTTTCCATAAAGCCGAGGAAGAATGGAATCAGGCGGGCGTCGTATTGATAGTCCGGGTGTAGCATGATGATTACATCGGCGTCTCGCTCGAGCGCGGTGTCGTAACAAGTCTTCTGATTGGCGCCGTAACCTCGGTTACGGTCATGTTTGATAATGGTAAGCCCCAGCTCTTCGGCTATTTCGACGGTATTATCTTTGCTGCAGTCATCAACGAGAATTATCTCACTGCAGCATCGGTCAGGAATATCTGCAATGGTACCGCGTAGAGTTGTTGCCGCGTTGTATGCGGGAAGGACAATGACTGGATTTGTAAACTTTCGAAGTGCTTTAGAGTCACGTGCAAAGTTATCGGTTGGGGCTGCTGCCATGCAGGATTCTCCAATTTTCACAGCCAGAGAAGTTTCATTGCTTTAGTCAATGGCCGTTACTTCTTTAACCTCCGGTACCTTTTCTCGCAGGATTTTTTCAACGCCCATTTGCATAGTCATCTTGGCGCCGGGGCAGCCTTGGCAGGCCCCCTGGAGTCGGACGCTGACGTTGTTATTTTCGTCGGTATCGATAAGTTCGATATCGCCGCCGTGGCTCTGCAGAGCCGGACGGAGCGCTTCTATTACTTCTGCCACCTTATCTTTGAAGGTCTTTTGGGCCTGGTTCTGGCCGCAGCCGCATGCCTCACACATCTGTCATATCTCCTAAGTAGAGTTAAACAGCCATTATAAGCGTTGGTCCGGGTTTGTCAGCTATTTTCTCTACGTCTCGAACCTGCGTTAGTTTCCCAAAAACAGCCTGCAGAAGTAACGGAACTTTGCCCAAAATTGGGTTTGATTGGGTTTGTTTTGGGTTTGTTTTCATTTCGGTCAAATAGTCGCTTTTTTTCATAACGCTTTGTCAATCAAGGGTATATGTTGATTTTGGGCGTTTTTGAGTTTGGCTTTGATTGGGATCGTTTTGGGTTTGTTTTTTGGGAGAATCTTTGTTTTTGGGGTAAACATGAGGAAGTCTGGGTTCGTTTTGCATAAAAAGGTATAAAATTGGGTTTGATTGGGTTTGAATTGGCTTTGATTTCGGTAAATAGCCGTTTTTGGGCTTAAAACGCGGAAAAATTGGGTTTGTTTTTTCAAAAAAGTTATATTTTATCCACGAATTTCCACGAATTTCACGGATTATATTTACCATGTAGGGCTTAAAGAGAAAAACTTCATGTTCCTTCATGAGCTTCATGGTTAATGATTTGATTTTTATCTTATCCATGTTAACATTATATCTAACAATTCCGGTATTATAACATATTTTAAACAAAAGTCAAGCAAAATCCCACTTTTTTATGCAAAAAAGTGGATTTTGGGGTTAGCCCTGTTGTCGAATCGCAGCGAAGATCCCAATGCCGTTTATCGGGATTGGGGGTTCGTTTAGCTACATCCAAAATATTTACGCCGTTATGCGCACATCACCTCAGACATTTTGCTAGGCATCTCATCCCACGTCTGCCCATCAAGAATACGCCCGTT
>SDBV01013510.1_pt1 | contig 10389 bp, 7 predicted proteins | sample 2277081 | NCBI WGS metagenome assembly SDBV01 (sample SAMN10402039, study PRJNA504765) | marine sediment metagenome | isolation source: marine sediment core GS10_PC15, 223 cmbsf | place: Arctic Ocean: Southern Knipovich Ridge | collected 2010
GGACTGAACCAAAAAACCTGGGAGGAATCATTAATACGGAATTTCAGGAAATGACCCCCTATCTCGCACCTGATAATAAAACACTTTTTTTCGCATCAAATGGCCATGGTGGATTTGGAGGAAGGGATATATTTCTTTCACAGCGACTGGATGATTCATGGACCAATTGGTCACGTCCTGTCAATCTGGGTGCCACAGTTAATTCTGAAGGTGTGGAACTTTATTTTCAATATTTGCCCGGGAATGAATATGCTGTTTTTACTTCTACACAAAATAGTGATGGATACAGTGATTTTAAAATTGTAAAAGTACCGCAGATGGAGCTCGAAGAATTCGTCGGAAAACCAATTGCTCCTGAAAATGAAGCAACCGGCTTACCAATCCCGGAATTAATTGAGAATAAAGTGGGTGAGTCCGGGGTGCGATTATTTGGTAATCTTATTAACGACTCCGATTTGCAACCCGTTGCTGGTAGCCTTGAGATATCAAATGCAAATTGGAATACGCAGGTTTTTGCTACTGAGGCAGGTTATCAAATATTCATTCCTGAACCCGGGTTGTATGATATCGTAATTAAATCAGATCAGTTTGTAAGTAAACTCGAGATCCTGGACCTGCGTGTTACAATTGAAACGGATGTCCGCCATGATTTTTCTTTGCAACCCATTGAAGTTGGTACTAAGGTAAATCTTGATGATGTGTTGTTTGTTCGGGGATCTACGGAACTTATTGAATCGTCTGAAAGTCAATTGGATCTTGTAGTCGAAATGATGAAAGACAACCCCGGAATGGCGATTGAACTTTCAGGCCATACAGACAACCAGGGTAATGAGCGATTAAATAAAATATTGTCCCGGGAACGTGTTAATGAGGTGATTAATTATCTTGTGGCACAAGGAATAGAAAGAACCAGGTTGACAGGCATAGGCTACGGGGGCGCCACTCCAATTGCCAGCAACAAAACCGAGGAAACCCGTAAACTTAACAGGCGGGTAGAGTTTACAATTGTTAAAAAATAGTTACGGAGTATTGCTATCGTGCAAATTCAGTTTATTTTGGACATTGTTTAATCTGGACAACAAATAGGAATTATGATTATTGAGATCCTCGCGTAATTTTTCAAGGTCTGCCAATCCGTAGTGGTCATATCTTGATTGTTCAATCACCTCATTGTTTATAAAAAAGGGGTGCAATTCATGTTCGTCGTAACACACTTAATCACCATAATTGTCAATAACCTATTGCTGCATCATCACCACGAGGATCCGCTCCCCCTTCAAGTGTTTGGTCTGGTAAAACAAGTATGGCATCAACACGTCCAATCGAACTTCTTTCATAAAATGAGTGGCCCATATTTTCTAATTTTTGAATTGTCAGGTTATCAATTCCTTCCTTTTCATAAATTATAGCATCAGGTCTCCACTGATGATGAAAACGGCTTGCATCTACTGATTCCTGCATTCCCATTTTAAAATCAATTACATTTATGACATTTTGAAATACTGAGGTGATGATAGTGGAGCCTCCCGGAGAACCTACAACCATAAATAATTTATCGTCTTTTTCAATGATGGTGGGGGTCATGGAACTTAACATTCTTTTTTGAGGCTCAATAGCATTTGCTTCTCCACCTATGAGCCCAAACATATTAGGAAATCCGGGCTTGATGCTGAAATCATCCATCTCGTTGTTTAGTAAGAATCCCGCACCTGCAACAATAACCCTGGATCCATAACCTCCGTTTATCGTTGTTGTAACAGAAACAGCATTTCCCTCTTTATCAACAATTGAAAAATGAGTGGTTTCTTCGCTTTCATATACCTGTTCACCGGCTTTGATCTCATCACTATTCGTTGCGTTATCGCTGTCGAAATCCCTCATTCTCATTGAATTGTAATCTTTATCAATAAGCATCTCAGCGGGTACTTCGTAATAATCAGGGTCGCCCAAATGTGTTGCACGATCGGCATAGACCCTTCTTTCCGCTTCTACCATAAGGTGGATGCTTGCATCGGTGTGATAACCCATTTTTCCCAGATCAAAAGGTTCTACGTTGCCGAGTAATTGAACAAGGGCTATACCTCCACTGGAGGGTGGGGGCATGGAAATAATCTTGTAGCCACGGTATTCGCCAACAACAGGTTCTCGCCATTTTGACTGGTAAGTTTCAAGGTCCTGGTGGGTGATCAGACCGTTTCCACGGTCCATTTCATCTACAATCAGGTCAGCGGTTTCTCCTTTGTAAAAACCATCCCTGCCGTTGTCCCGAATCAATTCCAGCGTTTTAGCAAGATCTTTGTATTGAATAATGTCTCCTTCTTTCCATTCCTTCTCCACAATGAAATCCGGTCGCACGGTATTGTATTTTATAAATTGGTCTTTATTCCTAACAAGCCCGTTGGCTTCTTTTTCGGTAAGTTCATGTCCGTTTTTTGCTAATTCAATTGCTGGATTAACTAAATCTTCCCATGATAATACGCCGAATTGTTCAAAGGCTTTGATCATTCCATCAACAACACCCGGTACTCCGGAAGCAAGATGGCCCCTTGTGCTTAAATCTTCAATGACAATGTCGTGCTCCCCAATATACATATCACGGTGAGCATTTGAAGGCGCGGCTTCCCTGAAATCCAGTGTATAGATTTCTCCTAAACCAGATCTGTAAACCATAAAACCACCTCCGCCAATATTACCTGCAGAGGGATGTACCACTGCGAGGGCAAATTGTACCGCAATGGCTGCATCTACTGCATTACCTCCCTTTTTTAGAATATTTACCCCCACTTCGGAAGCTAACGGATGCGCAGACACGACCATCCCGTTTTTAGCTATGATACCTCTGTTTACAGGCTTTTCTGTTGGTGTGCAACTCGATACGATTAGAAATAATATAAATACCAGGAAGTTGTATTTTTTCATTTGTTTAGAATTCGTTTACGAAAAAACCTTTTTAAATGCATTAGTAAAAATTTATCTAAAATAATCTCTTTTAAATGAGAATTCATGAAGGATTCTTTGATATTTTAAATTTATTTGATTTAATTAACCCGGGTAAATAAAATGAGACAATGAGATCACCTTCAGTTCGGGAAAAAAAATCAGCACGAATCAAAATTTCAATATTAAGTGCAACCATAGAAATTATTGGGAAAGGGTCATTTGATACCATTCATGTAAATCAAATTTGTGATATTGCAGGGGTGTCAAAGGTTACATTTTTTAAATATTTTCCACAGAAAGAAGATATTTTACTTCATTATTTTAAGGTGTGGTGTTTTCATCGTGCTGTGGAGTTATCTATAGATCAAAAGAGTGGCATCGAGGGTATTCGGTACCTGTTTAATAGTGTGGCAAAAAGCTATGCGGTACATCCTGGAATGTTTCTGGGATTACTGGGATACTATATCAAACTTGAAATGCCGGTAAAACCGTTTCCACTGAAACTGGCAGAAAGACAACTAATATACCCTAATGTTGAAAATATTGATGAAATCGATGCTTTATCTCTCGATCAGTTATTTGAAAATTTTTTACTTGATGCGATTTTTAACAAGGAGATAACTAAAACGGGGGATGTGAAAAAATTAATTCTATTGCTTGATACCGTATTATACGGATCCATTGCTATAGCACATTTGAAGCAGGCGGATATGGCTCCTTTATTATTTAAACAGAATCTTGAACAGTTACTCTCCTCTTTGAGAAGTTCCGAAACTGAGTCAACCGGTGTTTATTAATTGTTTTGATAACTTAGAAATTCCCTGGATTTTAGTGATTTTCCAAGCAGAACAAAAATACACGTGCATTCATTAATCCGTCTGTGGGTTTTTGAAACCGTAGCTTCTATCTTGATCTTGCCGTTTTCCCTTTTCCCTTTTCCTTCCGATCAGGCCATCATATAAAAATCTACAACTTCTTTCAGCCCAAGGTTTAACAGGTACTTATGAATTTTTACCCGGCCAATCCTATCTGAAACATATGATAAGATAAATGGATTAACCAGGGACACTATATCTTCATACGAGATAATTTTTCGGGTAGAAGCCCGTTTTTTTATATCAATATAGCCTTCAATTTCGAGTCCTGACTGTTTCAGCCATTGCGTACGTTTAAAAACTTTAGTACCAGTTCCGCAAACCCATATTTCAGGAAGATTAAATTGAAATATTTTTTGAAACCATTTTGAAAAAAAGATTGCTTTTAGCTTGAAGAATTTATCCCTGTCATAATTTCTGTGGGACCTTGTAAGACGGGTAGGGGAATCATGCCAGTACAATACTGGTTTGTTTACTTTTGCAATCGAAACTCCCAAATCCATCCAGCGCAACCAAAGTTCGAAATCTTCCGGGAGGCTTTCCTCAGTATAACCGCCATATTTTAGAAAAACAGATTTTCTAAACATTACACTGGGATGTACAATGGGTGAGTCAACGAATCGATTTTTATAAATTTCTTCGGGTGATAGTAATTTGTTTTGCCATTCGATGTAGTGTTTTATTCCTTCAGCCCGGGAATCTCCGGTTAATATTACCTTGCCGGCAACTACATCCACATCAGGGTTGGTATCCAAATAGCTGACCTGATATTTAAACCTGCCTAGTAAACAGACGTCATCGGCATCCATCCGGGCGATATATTTACCGGAAGCTATAGTTATTAATTTGTTAAGGGTTGCAGCCAAACCATTATGAGGTAAAGAAACGAAGATAAGTCGGTCATCTGTAATTGCATGTATTACCATTTCAGGATGATCACTTGAACCATCATCGCCGACGATCAATTCAAATTTGTCATACGATTGTTCAAGTATTGATTGAATAGATTTTTTCAAAGTTGAAACGCTGTTGAAAACAGGAAGTATTACGGATAAGCGTGGCTCCATTGTAATTCAGTAAATAGTCATTATATTTTTTTTCACGTTCGGCTTGAATGTAAAAAAAAAAATACATAATTTGTAGGAAATATTCTCAGATTTATGAAATTCGTTTAGGTTTTTTTGATTCAAACCTTATTTTTTTCCTAAATATTTAAATATTTGAACGAATTAATATTTATAAATTTCTAAGAACTTTACTTTATAGAAAATTCATTAATTTATTGAAATAATACTATTTTAAAGTCATTTTTTGTTTTGTTAAGCAGGAATTGGGTTTGAATAATATAATTATTTAAAGAACTTTTAAATTGATTTAATTTGTATTTTACTAATATGCAGAATAATTGATTTTTATATTCCATACCAAATAAGTATATTGGAGGATATTTCATTGCATTTGGTAGGTTATTATTTAATGTAATTCAAATATAAGTAGTAGATTATCAAAATATAAACTTTTGTAGAATGGCTAAAAAGGAGTTGACAGGAGAGTATGCATACTCTAATTTTGGAGAAACGTTTAATAAAACTAAACTCCAAAAAACATGCGAAACACAGTACTATTCCCAAAAAGAATCATCAGAAAAATCGGTTTTTCAGCAGCTACAATTGCTCTTGGAGCAATCCTCTGGACAAGTGTTCCACAGGCGACAACAGAAGCAAACCCATGCTTTCCCGGAACATCCGAATGGCCTCAATGTCTCAAAGGTAAAGACAAGAAAACTCTCACTGAGGTTATTACTGTCCAGGACATTCGCGACATTAAGTAAGGGTTATTCTTACATGGCAAGCGTAGTAAGCAACTTGTCAGGTAATATACAGCACACACGATTGAAGATCGCAGGATTCCTGTATTCTATGTGGGCAAACAAGCGACTCCGCTGGGGTCTTTTGTTATTGCTGATTGCAGCGCCGGCAGCAAAATTATTTTACATGCTATTTCCTGAATTTGGATTTGGAGAGTACCTGGTGAATAATTCTGTTGCGGTAGTTCCAAATTTTATTGAAACACAGGATTTGGGAAATACAGAAGGCTGGTTTTACCAGACTCTTTGGTTTTATTTCTGGCAATTAGGTGAAATCTTGTCACCATTGATCGCTATTTTTGGAATTTTCCTTCTCTTTCCGAAAAAGTACTACCCGTCTTACCTTGTGGGTATACCTTTTGGCTATTTTATGAGCCTTCTTATTCACAGGATGTTTGTAACATCCAATGATGAGTATCATGAAGGATTTGGCGTAGCAGTTATAGCAATGTGGATTATTCTTGGAGTGGTTATATTTATAATCAGTGATAAATTATTATTCAAAGAAAATCATGTGAAACGAGCAGCAGAAGCACGGATTGTTGGCCTTATTAATATGCCCGGCATGGATTGGAAAGATAAAGAAACAATGTTGAAAAAGGAGGCCAGGGATTGGTCTCAAAATGAAAATGAACTCTTTACCAAAACAGGGTAGTTAATCTTAAGATTCTGGAGTATTATATATCAAAAAGGTGCTTTCCGATAGCTATCGGAAGGCACTTTTTTTTATGTTTAATATGTCATCCTGTACCAGACGCATCCGACAAACCTGATACACGATTTGTTATTTGGCCTAAAATATAGCCCATCGGATTGACTCAATGGGGTGTGGATATCTTTCAGGATATTTACCTGGTTAACATTTCTTAACAATTATTAACATCTCTAATGAATGAAATTTCGTTACTTCGCATAACCATTTCAAAAAATTCTTGCCATGCTAATCAACTACTTAAAAATTGCTTTTCGAAACCTTATGAAGGCCAAGCTGCTTTCTTTTATAAACATCTTTGGCCTTGCATTGGGAATAGGCTCTACAATTCTACTCGCTTTGTTTGTAATTGATGAGGTTTCATTTGATACATTTTACTCCAGGTCAGACCGGATTTACAGGGTCTGGACAGTAGGCAAACAAGGCCCCAGGGAGTCAATCAATACTTCATCCCCTTTTTCAATGGGTAAACAACTTGCAGAAAACTATGAGGAGATTGAAAAACATACTGTACTTACGTCGTATAATGATGAAGTAGAAAAGGATGGAATTTCATTCAATGAAAATATTAATATTGCGAGTCCGGATTTTTTCGAAATTTTTGACTTGAAGGTATTAGGGGGTAGTTCAGAACAAGCCTTTGCTGATCCTAAAAATGTAGTAATTACACAAGAGATGGCTGAAAAATATTTTGGATCCACAGATATTATTGGATCCACGATGGTTATTGGTGTGGGTGGTCAGCAGGTCGATTTTGCTGTAAAAGCTGTCATTGAGAATGTGCCCGGAAACAGTAGTATTCAGTTTGATATTCTTATTTCGGACCATTACCTGAAGGATATTTTTCCTGAACGAATGCTTACTTCCTGGTTTATGATTACCGGGGAATCGTATGTGCTCCTGGCGGATGGTGTATCTCCTGAAACTGCGGAGTCAAAATTTAGTAGCCTGGTAGAGCAGGTGTTAGGCGAAAGACTTGAGAACATGGAATATGAAATACACCTCCAACCCCTTACCGACATTCACCTTAATACGGAATTGCCGGCGGCTAATGCGACTGTAAGTGACCCAAAATACATCACGATTTTGTCTGGTATCGCAATTCTCATTCTCGTCATTGCAGGTATCAATTTTATTTCACTTTCCCTGGGGCGGTCACTTAGCCGTGCCAAGGAAATTGGTATTCGTAAATCAATTGGCGCCGGGAAACAGCAATTGATTTATCAGTTTATAGGTGAAGCGCTGGTAATTTCACTTCTTGCCACCATTCTTGGAGCTTTTCTTGCAATTATGGGATTGCCAATATTCAACGAATTATCGGGGAAATCCCTTCAAATACAATTTTCCGTTCAGAACATAATTTTACTTGGAGGAATTGGAATATTTGTTGGAGTTGTAGCGGGTATTTATCCCGCATTTATCATGGCAGGTTTTAATACGGTTAAAATACTAAAAGGAAAGGTTGAGGTAGGAAGTGGCAAACAACGATTGAGAATGGTCCTGGTTACAGGCCAGTTTGCACTTTCGATTTTTCTTATTACTACCACCTTAATAATGAAACAGCAGTTGTCATATTTGCAAAATAAAAACCTTGGATACGATCAGGAAAATGTAGTTACTATCCCGATAAGTGTTCCCGAATCCAGGGGTTTAAGAGATGTGGTAAGCAACGGAATCACAAAAGCAAGAAAATTGCAACAGTATCTGGAGGGAAATCCGAATATCATTAGCAGTGCAATTTCGTCGCATACATTCGAACCCGGTAGCTGGACTCAAATAGGCTGGATGGACGAGCAGGAAAACCGTTATAATTTTTATTTTAATACAGTGACAGAGAATTACATTCCAACTTTAGGGATTGAAATGGTTGCCGGCAGAAATTTCTCAAAATCAAATGCTGCCGATGAACGAAGATCAATCATTGTAAACGAAGCATTTGTAAAAGAATTTAACCTTGAAAATCCAATTGGAGCCCGATTGCCAGGTGAAGAGTTTGACGATAATGAAATTATTGGCGTAGTCAGGGATTTTCACATTCAGTCACTTCATGTAAAAATTGCCCCGCTTGTACTTGCAAGGAATGTAAACCTGGGATTTAGTGGCGCCCATAGCGTAAATGTTGGCAGTGATGCGTCACCGAAACTAGCCGTTCGTATTGCTGCAGGGAAAACGCAGGAAGCAATAGCATCAATTCAGGACAAATGGAATGAAGTATATTCCGGTGAGCCATTTGATTACCAGTTTATCGATGAAAATCTAAAGAATCAATATACAAGTGAAGCAAATCTGGGGAAAATCATTTCAGGCGCAACTATCCTCGCTGTGTTTATAGGTTGTCTGGGATTATTTGGACTTTCCACACTTACAATGACATCACGGTTAAGGGAGGTAAGTATCCGCAAGGTGTTAGGTGCATCGGTTAAAAATCTTCTGCTCTCATTAAATAAAGGATTTGTGATCCTGATTATTCTTTCAATCGTTGTTGCCTCTCCTTTTACTTATTACGCGATGTCAGAATGGTTAGCAGCATTTGAATATAAAATTGAGATTTCACCAATAATATTTTTACTGGCAGGGGCAATTGCCATGATGGTGTCACTACTTACAGTGAGTTACCAGTCATTACGTGCAATACATACTAATCCAGCCCAGGTACTTCGAATGGAATAAAGATTAATATAAATCAGCCGGTGATGGTGGAAAAGCAGGGCTTGTAGGTTAAATTTGGCATACAACATACTTGATTCCTGATTTGTTATGCTGAAGGGTAATTCCTTTATTTTAAAAGCCACGGTTGGCATGGTTGGATTGATTATCTTTTTTGTAATCATCATCGCCGGAAAAATTTTTTTATACCCAATACTGTTAGGTGTATTATTTAGCTATTTGCTATGGCCTATTTCGAAAAACCTTGAAAAGTGGATGGTACCCAGACCTCTGGCTATTGTCATTAGCATTCTTTTTGGCATGTCTGTGATTGGAGGACTTTTATTTTTCCTATATTCTCAACTTACTTTTTTCCTTTCAGATTTGCCCTCGTTTAAAGCAAATGTTCAAAGTAGTCTGAATATTTTGCAGCATAAAATTGAAAATGTTTTTACAATTTCAGTTGGTAGTCAAAAAACCTGGTTACGGGATAGTATCAACCAATTGCTGGATACAAGTTCTGGAAACCTTAATAAAACATTTTCAGCAACAACCTCCACCATATTCACTATTGGTATCATGCCGGTCTATGTCTTTTTTATGATTTTTTACAGGGAAAAATATCAAAATTTCATCATGATGCTCACATCGCAGGAAAATCATGCTCGTACAAAAAAGATACTCATTAATTTATCAGATATTACGCGCAGGTACGTAGGAGGAGTTGTAATTGTCGTAATGATTTTAATAATTCTTAATTCAATTGGTTTGCTGATCGTTGGTGTGAAATATGCTATCATGTTCGGAATTTTATCAGCACTAATGAACATAATTCCCTATTTCGGCACGTTGATTGGAGCAGCAATACCACTATCGTACACACTTCTTTCAGGCGAGCCTGAAAAAGCACTGGGAGTATTAATACTATTTGCAATTATTCAGTTCACAGAAAATAATATTCTTACACCAAATATTACGGGTGGGAGTGTGCAGATTAATCCCTTTTTTACCATACTGAGTATAGTACTGGGAGGGATGGTGTGGGGTATTCCCGGAATGCTTGTATCTGTGCCGTTAATGGGGACCATTAAAATTATTTTTGAAAACATCGAGCCATTGCACCCGTATGCATATTTAATTGGGATTCAGAAACAACGAAAATTTATCAAACTAAGAATATTAGAAAAAAAAAGAATTGATAAGAAAAAAGATAAGTCCTGATAATTTCCAGTTGAATACTTAGAATACTACGTAATTGATTTTGTTTTTATTAATGTTATTTTAGTTTTATTAATTTATTTAGTTATTTAATGAGTACAGAACTAATTAAAGTTATTATCAAACTTTTT
>SDBV01013511.1_pt1 | contig 10388 bp, 5 predicted proteins | sample 2277081 | NCBI WGS metagenome assembly SDBV01 (sample SAMN10402039, study PRJNA504765) | marine sediment metagenome | isolation source: marine sediment core GS10_PC15, 223 cmbsf | place: Arctic Ocean: Southern Knipovich Ridge | collected 2010
GGTCGGTGACTTTCGGTGGAGTGCTCGGCAGGATATAGGCGAGCAGGCCGGCCAGAAGACCGATGCCGGAACCCAGGAACATGGGAATCTGGGTCGCCTCGACGTTACCTACAACTCCCATGGCGCCGGTAATCTGTCCGCTGAAGAGTGCTATGGTGCTGACCGCGATCCAACCGAACGTCCCCATGACGCGAATGCTGGGGAACTGCTTGCCCGGGTTGCTCATCTGGTAAAGAGCGATGGAGTTGGTTAACGACCAGGTCGGCATGTAACAAAGGTAGTGAGCCAGCAGTATCCAGAAGAGCACCACAGGTTGTTTCACGCCTTCGGGACTAACCGCCATCTGGCTGGCAAGATATAGAAACCCGGCTGCCAGAAAATTCAAAACACCGAGGATTTTCTGGGCGGAAAAGAAACGGTCGGCGAGCATGCCCACGAAGAAGGGGGCGATGATGCCGCCCAGGGCAAAGGTGGTCCCGGCGACGAAACCAATCTCCACCCCGGTGTAGCCCACTTTGGTAAGATAGAAGCTCAGCGGAATAACCCAGATACCATTAAAAGCGTACTGAATAAACATCATGATGCTCAATCGAGTCCTAACGTTCACCGACACACCAGGCATATTGCTATATCTCCTTATATCCTATATAGTTACTAAAAAGCCGGGGTCTGATCGTATATGGTCCGGAGGTCTTATCGCATCATCATTCCGCCGGATGCGTCAACGGTTGTTCCTGTCATATAGCTGGCGCCATCGGATGCCAGGAAGGTCGCGATGCTGGCGATCTCCTCCGGCTCGGCGATCCGGTTCAGGGGGATGCCAGCGAGATACCGCTCTTTGTTCTTGTTAAGGGTCTTGGCCACCATTTCGGTCAATATCAGCCCCGGCGCGAGCGCGTTTACGTTGATACCGTGTTTCCCGACTTCGCGGGCGAGGGCGATGGTAAACGATACCATCGCGCCTTTGCTGGCGTCATAGGGCGCATGGCCGGTTGTGGAACCCCTGAAGGCCGCCTGAGAAACTATATTGACGATCCGCCCCTTCCGGCTCTCCGCCAGCAGGCGCTTGACCAGCTCGCGGCAGGCTATGAACGCGCCCGTCACGTTTATCTGGAAGGTGTAATCCCATTCTTCCTTGCTGTATTCGGTTACCGGGCCTTTGGGAAGGTAGGCGGCATTGTTGATAAGGACGTCGATCCGGGAGAACTTTTCCTCCATCATGCGGAACATCTCCAGGATGTCCGCCTCGCTAGCCATGTCACCGGGCAGGGCGAGGGCTTCGGTGCCATGAACGCTTCGGATTTCGTCGACTACGGCGTTGGCTTCGTCTGCCAGATCGATGCCCTTTTCGGCGTTTCGAAAGTAGTTTACCCCTACTTTTGCACCTTCAGCGGCCAGTGCCAAGCAGATTACCCTGCCCAGGCCCCGAGAGCCACCGGTAACCAGGGCCACCTTGTCCTTGAGGTTCAAGTCCATACATTATCCCCTAAAAAAGTCAACTTGCCCAAGGGCTAAAACTCACAGAGCTCCTAATCGCTTATTTCCCAAACCGTCACTTCAATCGGTTCAGCCAGGAGGTCATCGGCCTTCCCTCCGAAGGCTTCAATATGGGGCGCCCTCAGATGAACATCCCAGACCTGCCGGCAGGCCCAGTTTTCGTAGAACATGAAACGGGATTTGTCATCAGGGTCGTAGTACAGATTAAAACTTATGCAACCATTTTCGGCACGGGTCGGAGCCAGCAGGCCCACGAGTTCTTGTCTGACCTCCTCCTCCATACCCTCCCTGGCCTTGGCTATTGCTAAAACCGTAATCGGCTTGTCTCCCTCTTCACACCCAGATATTTTTTCTGAAGATGTTCCTTTACAGCCGCTGCCGAACGACAATAACACCGCTAGAACCGCACCTCCAGCTATCCCTGCCAATAATTTGCGTCTGCTGATATTCCTCATTTTATACTCCCTTTTTCTATGGATTATTATTTACGAATCAAAATATCCCTTCCGATATTTCCGCGCTAACGGTCTGCCCCCCGTCCCAGTGGACCGGGGCCGAGCTCACCAGGTGTCATAGTACCGCCCTCAGCAGCCTGAAATCCGACCATTTGCGAGAATAATTTTCCCCTGCCAACGTCAACTGTGAAGTAGACCCAACCGCTGAATCCCCTCAAGAGTCACTACGGACAGCCCGCAAAGAATCGAGACTCGGGTAATCAGAAATTGATTCGTCGAGCGTGGATAGTGATCTTCGCCTCCGCTGCGCACACCAAATAACCCTGGCGGAAATCCATAAAGAATTTTATTAGACAAAAACACACGAATCGTGTGCGATAACGCCAAAGTATCTCATCAACTTCCTACCAGTTTAACAAGAAAAAAGCTAAAAGGGAATAATTAAGAAAAAAAGATATTGGGGGGCTGTTCCGATTGTGACCTTGGGATTGACCAGTCTCCTCATGATGCCGGGGTGTACAACCGGGCCAGACAAGTCAAGCAGCGTCTTTGACAACGCCGCTTTCTACAATGCCGAGGGGCGCATTTAGTGTAGAACCGGCAAAGATGCCTCCTGCATCAAGGCACCGGCGGTTCGGCGGTCCGGAAGGAGCAACCCTCAGCAAATACACTGCTTACCACCACAACGACGGGGTCAGGCGTTCCCACCTGAATATGACATTTCTTCTGGTAAATGGATAAACTTACTGATATATTAAGGGTGGCTGTATTATTGTGGAATAGGGCAGATAGCAATTCTCTCGATGGTCAGCACTATACTGCGAGAAGATTTTGTCATAAGTCTGCAAGACTATCCAAAGTCATCCAAAAGTAAGGAGACTTAATTATGCAGATCACTAAGAGAGTTATTAAGAGCCTGTTGTTGGGCTTAGTACTGATTTCCTTGGCGGTGCCCGCTGAGGACCCGGCGCACTATGTCAAAGAAGGGACCTGGCAGGAGACCATGCGGGTCTCGCGGGATGCGCTGTTGCAGCGGGAACAGGCTGGTGAGCTAGGCACATCGTTGCCGGACCTGGGGGGGGCCGATTTCACCATCATGGCGTGGATAAAAACGACGTCAGAAACCGGTACTATCTTTGTAAAGACGCTCACCAGAGGAAGACTTCCAAATGTTACGCAGAGAATGGCCGGGTTCAATCCTCGCTTTTCAGGCCTCCAGCAATCCCAAAGTAAGTCATTATATATTAAGGACGGAACGCTGATATATGAAATCAGCTCCGTCGGCGCCTTTGATTCGGAGGCACCGGTTAATGATGGTCAGTGGCATCATGTCACCTTGGCCGGAAAGGATCCCCTGGAATTCTACGTGGACGGTATACCGGTAAAAAGCGGCCGTATCGGAGATCCGGGGGATATTGAGCCCGATCTCCCGGAGCATGTCTTTTCTCTAGGCACTGGCTCGCGAATTTTTTTGGGTGGCACTTTCAATGGCGACATGGATGAGGTGCGGTTTTACAACCGCAAATTATCCGCCGGAGAAGTCCAGGCCGTCTATGAAAACGCAAAGGACGTGAGCGAAGGTCTGGCCGGCTGGTGGCAATTCGAGGAACAGGCTTCGGACGCTTCCGGTAACGACTACCACGGGAGTATCTCTCGTACCCAAAGCACCGAAGGTAAAATAGGAAAAGGGCTTCGATTTGCCAGAAGGAGTAGTGTGCAGTTGCCCCCGCCGAAAGGGGTAACCGCTAGCTTAGAGCTGTGGGATCTTGTCTCTCGTGACTTCCCTGATGATCAAGCCAGGAAAGAGATGGAGCGGGAACAGCAGGATAATGTCTGGAATAGTGGCTGGAAAGCGGGCGATCTGAAAGAACTGGCGGGCCGTTACTCCGGCGCCACGCGTGATTTCGGTGGACTACCCAAAAAGGCCGGGAAGCTGGTAAGGGGGGTCAACAATGCCGCCGGCCTTCAGAAGGTACGCGACGTTTATCACCTTTCCATCACCAACCACGAGACGTATACCGACCTGTCCGCTAAAGTCAAGACGCTGCGTCCCGCGATTGCCTACCTGACCGAGCAGTATGCGCAAACCTATCCGAAAGGCAGGAAGCATCTGGACCGCCTCAAGGCATTTGAGAAACGCCTGGCCAGGCTGGAGAAACGTCCCGCCGACCTCAAGACGCTGGAGCGGTTGAAGGATGATTTCCAGCAGCTCGAATATGAAGCCCTGGTAGCCGACAATCCGTTGATAGACTTTGACCAACTCTTGTTTGTGAAACGCTACACTTACCAGTCCAGTCATTACTACACCGACTTTATTGATGGCACCGAGAATCCCGGCGGCAATCTCGGCATCCTGTCATTGAAAGACGGCACGGTCACCGAAATTCTCCCATCAATGAAGCAGGGCATTTTCGGACGCTACGATCTGTCATTTGACGGCAAGCGGGTGGTATTTGACTGGAAACGGGCCGTTGGTGAGGGGTTCCGTATTTACGAGACCGGCCTTGATGGCAAGGGGCTGCGCCAGCTGACCTCTCCCCCGCCTGACGAGCCGGAGCGCATCAAGAAGTACGATAACTCCTATTCCGGCGGAACCTCGCGTGTATACCAGCATCACACCGACGACATGCACCCGTGCTACCTGCCCGACGGCGGGATAGTCTTTACCTCGAGCCGGTGTGAATACGGGACGCTGTGCGACGGGCCTGATAAGTTGACAACCGCCGTGCTCTACCGGATGGACGGAGACGGCCAGAACATGGAAAAACTGACCGATAGTGCGGTCAGCGAATTCGCTCCCAGTGTTATGAATGATGGCCGGATACTCTACTCGCGCTGGGAATATGTCGATAAAGGGCAGCTCGGTGTCAAGTGTATCTGGGCCATGCGTCCTGACGGCAGCGGGACGGTGGAGATTTTCGGCAACGATATTGCTCTGCCGCCGGTGTTCACTCTTCCCCGGGCGATTCCGGGCTATAACAACCTGTTTGTGGTCCTGGGTACGCCACATTATCCGCAATCCGGCGTGGGCACGGTTATCCGCCTGGATATCAACCAACCTATCCGCACCCGCAAGCCGATGACCTATATAACCCCGGATGTCGATATACGCGCCGAACCCGGCTTTGATCACATGGTTGACGGCCAGTGGGTACGCACTCAAAACGGCCCCATATATATGGACCCCTACCCGCTGAGCGACAAGTTCTTCCTGGTCTCGCACAATCCGGATAAGCGCTGGAACGAAATAAGGGCCTATGGCTTGTACTTGCTGGACGAGTTCGGCAATAAGGTGCTGATTTATAAAGACCCGGAGTTTTCCTGCTGGGAACCGATGCCGCTAAGATCCCGTCCGAAACCGCCGGTAATCCCCACCACACGCCCCCCCCAGGACAAGCAGGCCATAGTTGTGTTGAGCGACGTCTACGTGGGCCTGAACGGTGTCGAGCGCGGCACGATTAAGTACCTGCGCATCATGGAGCAGGTACCCCGCCCGTGGGACAGCCGGCGTTTCTGGGAGATAAATGGCGGCGCCCCGAGACTCAGTCTGGGAAGCGTCCTGGCGCTCAAGGTCCTCCACGGAATCGTACCGGTCTATGAGGACGGCTCAGCACACTTTATCGTCCCGACCGACAAGAACATCTATTTCCAGGCTTTGGACGAGAACTTCATGGAAGTCCAGCGGCAGCGGACCTACATCAACTACCGACCGGGCGAGCGACGTGCCTGTATCGGCTGTCACGAATACCGCCAACTGGCCCCAGCGAACAAAACTATCCTGGCCTTGAGACATCCACCGTCTACGCCCGAAGCGCAGCCCGGCGATAAAGCCGCGGCGCGACCGTTACACTATCCGACCGATGTCCAGCCGACCCTCGACAAGCACTGCGTCAGCTGCCACAGCGGCGCCCAGCCCAAGGCTGACCTGGACCTTTCCGGCGAGATGACGGATTCATTTACCCGTTCCTATGAGAGCATCATCAGACGCGGGCTGGTGAAGACTTTTAATGAGGGCTCAGATTGGGATGGCACCGAAGCCGTACCTCCGTTCTCGGTAGGCTCCCATGCCAGCAAGCTCATCACCGTCATTCGGGAAGGACACAACGGCGTGAAACTCTCGCAAGAGGAATTCATCAAACTGGTCACCTGGGTGGACGCCAACGCTCAATATTACGGTTCCTACTATGGCCGGCAGAGTCTTGTATACAAAGACCATCCGAATTTCCGCCCGCTGCCGACATTTGAAGAGGCTATCAGTTCGCGCAACCCAAGAGAGGAAGAGAATCGCCAGGGATCTGCAGGATGGGAAGCGCAAATGACTGAAGAAAGACAACGAGACGATGAATAATATATTAAACCAACATATTGAATAAAGGAGTAAACATGAGAAAAACGAAAAGAAACTTGACTGCCTTTACGGTTGTGGCCCTGGGATTAGCCAGCCTCCTCTTGATGCCGGGCTGTTCAACCGGGCCAGATAAGTCAAGCATCGTCTTCGATAACGCCTCTTTCTATAATGCCGACGGATCGTTCAACCTGGAAGCCGGCAAAGATGCCTACATCGCACTTATGAAATATCACGGTTACCCCGTCTTTGACGGTCTGCGCGAAACACTATGGCTTTCCGACTATGGCCTGGGAGAGTTCACCAAGGTCGGACTGGGGGCGATAGGCTATATTAACGACCAGAAGGACTGCTACATGGGCCAGGACCTGTTCCTGCTGCCCGGCCAGATGTTACCCGAGCATTACCACTTGAAAACGGACAAAGCTCCGGCGAAAATGGAAGGCTGGCACGTTCGGCACGGTATCTCCTATGTTTATGGCGAAGGCGAACCTACAGCAAACCTGAAGGCTGTCGTCCCCGCGAGCCAGAAAGACATCGTGAGTGTATGGCATGAAACAATCCTGCACGTCGGTGAAAGTTGCATACTCAACCGGAAAACAGCACGACACTGGCAGTTTGGCGGTCCCGAAGGAGCCATTGTCAGTGAATACGCCACCTTCCACGACAACGACGGTGTCAGGCATTCCGATCCGAATATCGTATTTCCCTAGCGGATAGTTTAGAAAAGAGCGAGCGAGGGAAATTGTGAAGACTGCAATACTGCTGGCGGGGGCGCTCTGCGCGCTCGTTGCCCTTGGGGGCAGCCAAAACGTGGAAGAGGGAGATTATCTCTCGCCTCTGGCGCTGGTGGCCGACAAGGAGGGCAAGACCCTCTACGTGGCCGAGTTCACAGCAAACCAGGTGGCCCGGTTCGACCTTGCCGGCGGAAAGGTGGCGATGGTCATTTCGCTGCCGGAGTCTCCCAGCGGCCTGGCTCTGGCCCCGGACGGCTCCCGCCTGTACGTCACCGGCGCCGCGCCCGCCGGTCAGGTTCATGTAGTAGACTTGCCGGCCGGTAAGGTCAACGCCACACTGCCCGTGGGGCACACGCCTAACGCGCCCGTAGTCAGTCCCGACGGTAAGACGCTCTACGTCTGCAACCGGTTCAACAACAACGTCTCGGTGATCGACCTGGTATCAATGAAGGAAGCGGCAACGATCCCGGTGATGCGCGAGCCGGTTGCTGCCGCGATTACGCCAGATGGGAAGTTGTTGTTCGTAGCCAATTCACTGCCTGCCGGCCCCGCTGACGGGGATTATGTGGCGGCGGTTGTTTCGATCATCAACACCGCTGCGCGCAAGGTAACCGCCAGCGTCCGGCTTGCTAACGGCAGCACGGGATTGCGTGGTATCTGCATTTCACCCGACGGCAGGTACGCGTATGTCACCCACATTCTGGCCCGCTACCATATGCCCACCACACAACTCGAGCGAGGCTGGATGAATACCAATGCGTTGAGCATCATTGACGTGGCGAAGCAAACGCTGGTCAACACGGTTCTGCTGGACGATATTGACCTGGGCGCCGCTAACGCTTGGGGCGTAATCTGCACGCCGGACGGCAAATACATCTGCGTCACCCATGCCGGCACGCATGAGGTGAGCGTGATCGATCGGGCTTGCCTGCACGAGAAACTTGCAAAAGCCGCGGCAGGCGAGCACATCCTGGCCAGCTACCAGATACCCACCGCAGGAATTGATACGACTGTGGTGATGTCGCTGTCGGCAGCCGACGTTCCCAACGACCTTGCGTTCCTGGTGGGCCTGCGGCGGCGGCTGAAGCTTGTGGGTAACGGCGCTCGCGGGCTGACCATCGTCGGCACCAGGGTGTACGTCGCCGAATACTTCACCAACAGTCTCGGCGTGGTGGATATCGACCCGGAAGCGCGGTCCGGTGCGCAATCGCTGGCGCTGGGGCCGGAAAAACCCCTGACGCTCGTGCGCAGGGGCGAGATGTTCTTCAACGATGCCGCGCTGTGCTTTCAGCAGTGGCAGAGCTGCGCCAGCTGCCATCCTGGCGAAGGGCGGCCCGATGGCCTGAACTGGGACCTCCTCAACGACGGCATGGGCAATCCCAAGAACACGAAGAGCCTGCTGCTGTCGCACCAGACACCGCCGGTGATGGTTACGGGTACTCGCGACCGGGCCGAAACCGCCGTGCGCGCGGGGATCAGGTACATCCAGTTCGCCGTGCGCCCGGAAGAGGACGCCGCCGCGATTGATGAATACCTCAAGTCGCTCAAACCGGTCCCCAGCCCCTATCTGGTTAACGGCGGGTTGGGCCCGGCGGCGAAACGCGGCGAAGAGACATTCAAAAAGGCCGAATGCGCATCGTGCCACCCAGCGCCGCTGTATACCGATTGCAAGAAATACAAGGTGGGCACCGGCAAGGGAATGGATGAGGGGCGGGAGTTTGACACTCCAACCCTGATCGAGGTATGGCGGAGTGCGCCGTACTTGTACGATGGCCGCGCCGCTACCATGAAGGACGTCCTGACGAAACACAATCCCGGCGATAAGCACGGAGTCACATCCGATCTGACCGAGAAGCAGATCAGCGATCTGGCTGAGTTTGTTCTTTCCCAATAGACCAGGTATCAGAATTGCAGCCTCAGGCTGGTGCTGATGAAGTAGGGAGGTGATTGGTGATTGGTATTTGAGAGAAATACTATCACCGCGGAGTCCTGCCCTGAGTCCACCAGCCGGCGGATCGAAGGGTTAAACGCTGGAAGGCCCCAACAGCCACCGGGACCTTTTGTTTGAGGCCCGGCCCGCCCGGACTCGCCAGAGACTCTGGCCAAGCTCGCCGTGCCGGCCATGACCGAGGCTTCCGTCCACCGAGAGACCGGTCATAGAGCTTTGAACTGTTGCAAATACCTCTTATCTTAGTATCGTAATGTCTACTTTAAGAGAAATCTAAAGGAAACATACATGCAAGAAAAAAAAGCACTAAGGCGCAAGGACTTTATTAAATCAACGGTCACAGGAGCAGCGGGATTCGCCTTTCTGGGGGCCGTGGATGCCAAACTGCCTGAAACAAACGCCGATCAAAAGTCATCGGAAGAAAAGTTTATCTACCGAACCCTTGGAAAAACGGGTATAAAACTGCCTGTTATTAGTATGGGTGTGGAACAATCGAACAACCCCAATCTTGTACGTGCCGCATTGGATGCCGGAATTGTGCATTTAGACACAGCCCATAAATATCAAAGAGGCAGAAATGAGGAGATGATCGGTGGCGTTCTCAAAGGACGCCCCCGTGACTCATTTGTGATCGCCACGAAAGTCGCTCGATCACGTACAGAGGAAATGACCGAGAAGGTTTTCCTCGAAAAATTTGACCTCAGCCTTAAACGGTTAGGGTTGGACTACGTGGATATCCTCTACCTTCATGAGTCAACGACACGGGAGGTAACGCTATTTGAACCTATACTGAAAGCTCTTGAGAGGGCGAAGAAAGCGGGAAAAACCCGCTCTGTTGGTGTTTCCACCCACCGCAACGCGCCTGAGGTCATTCAGGCAGCGATTGACAGCAAATTCTACGAGGTGGTCCTCACGAGCTACAATTTCAGACAGGGCCAGGACACTGGAGAAAGAGAGTCGCTTGCAAAAGCCGCTGCTGCCGGTTTGGGGGTGGTGGCCATGAAAATCCTGGCCGGTGGCGCTAGGAGAAGAGTAAAAATCGCGAACGCCAAAGCGGCCATAAAATGGGTGCTGCAGGACCCGAATATTCACACCGCTATTCTCGGTTTTACCACTTTTGATCAGATAAACACAGATCTTTCGGTAATGGAAGATTTGACACTTACGGAAACCGAGAAAAAAGACCTGCAGTTGCAAAGTTCGATCGAAGGGCTCTACTGTCAGGGCTGTGAGAGGTGCTTAGCCCAGTGCCCCCACCAGCTTCCCATACCCGATATTATGCGGGCCTATCTGTATACCTACGGTTATCAGAACCTTGGCGCCGCCCAGGACCTCTTATTCTCTCTGAATCTGCCCGCCAATGTGTGCGGTGATTGTGAGCAGTGTCCTGTTCGTTGTGCGAAAGG
>SDBV01013512.1_pt1 | contig 10388 bp, 10 predicted proteins | sample 2277081 | NCBI WGS metagenome assembly SDBV01 (sample SAMN10402039, study PRJNA504765) | marine sediment metagenome | isolation source: marine sediment core GS10_PC15, 223 cmbsf | place: Arctic Ocean: Southern Knipovich Ridge | collected 2010
TTGAAGGATCATTCTCTCATTTAAAAGGATTAGTGCGTGTACATCAAGGCATTAAATTAGACCTGAAACATAAAATCATAGAATCTGTACTCCAAAACAGACACCGAAATTAAGTATTACGCCTAAAAAGGAAAGTTCGCTTGTCTGACGTAGAGATTCGGGGTTGAGGTGAGGTAGATGCAAGTAAGAAAGCATGAAGGCGTATAAGCATACGCCGAATGCTTTCTTTCGCCGCAGATGCCTTGCCTCAGCACCGAAGATCGTCTCTTAGCTAGAGAAGGCCGTCTGCTACTTTAGTATTTCGCGAGCATGCTCCATGGATTTGTCTGTTACAGTCCCGCTCAACATGCGGGCGATCTCTTTTTCGCGTTTTTGGCCCTTTAGCTCGGAAATATTCACAAGGGTCCTTTCGCCTGTTGTGGACTTCTCTATCAGGAAGTGTGTGTCCGCAACGGACGCTATCTGGGGCAGGTGGGTCACGCACAGCACCTGGCGGCCTGTTGAGGATTCCTTCAGGCGCTGGGCCACGTTCTTTGCGGTCTTTCCGCCAATGCCCGCGTCAACCTCGTCGAACACCAGCACGGGTATGTTGTCCACTTTCCTGAGCACTGTCTTAATGGCAAGCATGATGCGCGAGAGCTCGCCCCCGGAGGCCACTTTTGCAAGCGCCTTGGGTGTCTCCCCCCTGTTTGCAGAGAACAGGAACTCAATATCATCAGCCCCGGTGGAAGACAGGTCGGAGTCCTCCACGCTTACCACGAACTCGGCCTTTGAGAAGGCCAGGCCCTCAAGTATCTTCATGACCTCGCCCTCAATGGACTTGGCAGCCTTTTTCCTTTTTCTGGAAAGGTCCCTGGCTGCTTTCTCAAGCCCGGCGGTCTTCTTATTTATCTGGTCCTCAAGGGCTTCGGTGTTCTCCTCTGCGCCCTCCAGCAGGTCAAGCTCTGCCTGAGCACTGTTACGAAAGGCTATCACCTCGTTTATGGTCTCTCCGTATTTCTTTTTAAGGTTGTCCATTACCCTCAGCCGCTCCTGCACATCCTCTAGCCTGCCAGGGTCCAGGTCATAGCGGTCCCTCAAGTCCCGCACCGAGAAGGCAGCGTCCTGGGCAAGTGGCAGTGCCTGCTCCAGAAGCTCAAATGAAGCTGATGCCTCCCCGTCTATTTCGGCCATGTCCCTCAGGCGGCTGATGGCCCCTGTGAGCTTTTCGATGGACGAACCGTCGTCAGTGTAGAGCAGAGAGTATGCGCCTTCAACAAGTTCCTTAAGGCGCGTGAGGTTGGAGAGTATCTCAAGCTCTTCTTCGAGCTTTACGTCCTCTCCCTTGCCAAGGTCGGCCAAGTCTATCTCATCTACCTGAAAACGCAGCATGTCGGTCTTCTGCGCTCGCTCCCGCCGACCAAGGCGAAGGTCCTCAAGCCTTGTCCTAAGGGTCGAGAGCTCTTTGAACTTCTCAGAGATGCCGGTGCGCTCCTTGTCCAGGCCGCCGAAATAGTCCAGGAGCCGCATCTGGTGCTCGCGGCCAAGTATGCTCTGGTGCTCGTGCTGTCCGTGCACGTCCACAAGGGTTGCGCCCAGGCGGGCAAGGCTTGTGAGGTTCACCATGGTATCGTTTATGTATGCACGGGTCTTGCCCGCCTTTGAGATGCTCCGCCTAAGCAGGATGCCTTCGGATGTATCTATGCCGAGTTCCTCTGTTACCGGATGGTCCTTTATATCAAAAAAGGCCTCCACCGTGGCCTGTTCATGGCCGGTCATTATCATCTCTGTATAGGCCCTCTGCCCCAGCACCGTGCCAAGGGCGCCGATGATAATGGACTTTCCGGCCCCGGTCTCGCCAGTGAGTATGTTAAGGCCGGGGGCAAACTGTATGTCCAGCCTGTCTATGATAGCGAAATGTCTTACCCTTAGCTCTTTAAGCATCTGCGCCAAAGACCTTCCAGAGCTTGTCATAGGTAGCCATGATGTGCTCGGGCATGACCCGGACCTCATCCAGCACCGCCATGAAGCTTGAGTCCCCTGCCCACCGTGGCACTATGTGCATGTGCAGGTGCTCCCTTATGCCCGCGCCCGCGGCAGTGCCCATATTAAGCCCGATATTGAAACCCTCGGGGTCCATTACCTCTCTGAGCGTGTCCGTGCATTTGCGGGTCAGGGCCATCATCTCAGAGAGGGAATTTCCAGTCTCCAGCCCCTCAAAGCTCGATGTGTGAAGGAAGGGAACCACCATGAGGTGGCCGTTGTTGTAGGGGTAGCGGTTCATTATGACGAAGTTCTCCCTGCCCCTGTGGAGGATGAGGTTGTCCCTGTCCTTATCCTTATCCATAGCGGGAAGGTCGCAGAATATGCACTCAGGGCCTTTTTTTGAGAGGATATATTCTATTCGCCATGGGGCCCAGAGCTGTCTCATGCGGGCTCCCTTCCGAGTTTTTTGAGCACTTTGAGGGCATCGTCCCAGACCTTCAGCTTCTCGCTTCTGTTCCTGAGAAGGTAAGCAGGATGGAAGGTGGGCATTACCGGTATGCCCTCAAACTCGGCGAAGTGTCCCCTGAGCTTGCTGATGGGAGTGTTTGAGCCAAGCAGCGTGTGGGCGGCTATGCGGCCAAGGACCATAATGGCCTTTGGCCGGATGATCTGCGCCTGGGCTTTGATAAAGGGCAGGCAGGAGGATATCTCGTCTTGTTCAGGGTCGCGGTTGTTCTTCGGGCGGCATTTGACGATGTTCCCTATATAGACGTCCTCACGCTCAAATCCCATCCTGTTTATCAGGCTTGTCAGAAGCTTTCCAGCCTCGCCCACAAAGGGCCTTCCCTGCTGGTCTTCGTCTCTTCCAGGGCCCTCGCCAATGAACATGAGCTCGGCGGCAGGGTTGCCCTCTCCAAAGACTATGTTGGTGCGGCCATGGGCGAGCTTGCAGCGCTGGCAGTCGCCAAGTGTGTGGCGGAGGCGCTCCAGGGCCTCGGCCTTTTCCTCTGCCGAACCCGCGCCGGATTCCGGAAGGGTCAAGGGCAGGCGGTCAAAGCCCAGGGCCTCGTAGAAGCGCAGGACCTGTATTATTGAGTCCTTGCGGGTGGCCTTGCGTGTTGTCGTGCTCAATGTTCGCCCCACCTGAGCTTGGTCTTCATGGCCTCGAAATGGTCATGGGCCTCTGGCATTACAAGAGATGTCACCTGCGAGGAGCGGCGGATGGATATTATGTCCCCACTTGCTATATTGCCCGAGACGAGACCGTCATGGGTGAGGATCACGTCGTCGCTGACGGATATAAGGCGTATGTCCACCCTGGCGTCGCCTGGCAGCACTATAGGGCGGTTCGTGAGGGTATGCGGGCATATGGGGGTCAGGAGCAGGGAGTTCAGCGTGGGGTAGAGTATGGGGCCGCCCGCTGAGAGCGAATACGCTGTTGAACCAGTGGGCGTGCAAACAATAAGCCCGTCCGCCCTGTAGCGGGTGATAAATACATTGTCCACCAGCACCTCAAGCTCGATGATCGTGGCCCTGGTCCCCTTGTTCACTATCACGTCGTTTAAGGCATGAAGTTTCGAAAGGGTCTCATTGTCCCTCTTGTGCTCGACAGAGAGCATTATGCGCTTCTCAAGTATGTAGTTGCCGCGCAGCACCTGCTCCATAACAGTGATCAGGTCCTTGCTTGCAACCTCAGTTATGTAGCCCATTCCGCCGAGGTTGACCCCCAGCAGCGGGACCTTGCTTGAGGAGAAAAGGCGCGCAGCCCAGAGCATGGTGCCGTCGCCGCCAAGGACTATGCCCATATCCACCTTGGAGGGCATACTCTCCACCTCGCAGCGAAGGGGGTGGGCGTCGGAGCCCTCTGAGCCCTCTGAACCCTCTGAACCAGTTGCGCCTGTGGAGTCGCAGTAGGCCTCCACGCCACGCTCTGTAAGCCAGGGGATCAGTCGCTTCAGAATCTCCTGAGGTTCAGACCGGCCCCATTTACTTATTATCCCTACTTTTCTTATCATGGCCCTCTATTATAATCTCTCTTGTGTCCTCGTTTACAAAAGATATGCTTACCTTAACCGTGCCCTCAAGGTCTTCCTTCGGAAGGCGGTCAGCCCATTCCACTGCAGTGATCCAGCGGGAGTCCATGTATTCGTATATGCCCAGCGCATCCAGGTCCTCCCCGCCATGTAATCTGTATAAGTCGATGTGGCAGAATGGAGGGTCGCTCTCGTACTCGGCAATGATCGTGAAGCTGGCGCTTGTGACGTCTCTTGGGGCAAGGCCCATGGCCCTGGCAATGCCTTTGGCGAAAACGGTCTTTCCACTGCCCAGGTCCCCAAACAGGCAGACGGTGGCCCCTTTCCCTGCTGACCTCAGGCTGGCTCCCAGGGCGTGGCCGGCCTCTTCGGTCTCATCCGCCCCCCTTGAGACCAGTTTCACCCGGAGATCCCTTTGATCACGTCATGCTGGTCTATAAGGCCCACAAGCGAGCCGTCTGAGTCGACCACCGGGAGGTGGTGCGCTCCCTTCTCGCTCATGATCGTGGCTATTTCCTCTAAAGTGGTTTCTTTTGTAACGGTAATGAGCTCCCTGGTGCAAATGTCTCCCACTGTACGGCCCGCGGCCCTCTTTAGTTCCTTCTCAAAGGAGCTTGAGCTCTCAAGCGGGATCACAGCGTCAAAGAGCCTCAGTACGGTCGGTATGTGAAGCTGCTTGTTCTGGCTTATCAGATCGTTCTCCGTTACCATTCCTATAAGTGTGCCATTTTCGTCCAGCACAGGAAGGCCGGTGATATTCTGTTCGATGAACAGTCTCCCCAGCGCTTCCACTGTCATCTCAGGCGGCACTGTGGGCGCGCCGGTACGCATGATGTCTTTTGCTTTAAGCATAAGCCTCCTTCGCTGTTCATATCAGGGAAGGCTGATGAAACCTCCCTGCCTTCCTTTTACGTTCTCGTCTCTTCGGTATGAGAAGTACTTGTCGCTCTGGCAGGACGTGCATTCCCCGATAGCTTCGATCTGGCTCTCGGGCACGCCCAGCCTTATGGCCTGGAGCCTGTTGGCTTGCTGGAGGTCAAGCATGAACTTGTCTCCATTTTTGATATAGTAATTGTCCGGGCCAGTCTCATGGACCACTGCGTCAATAACGTCGTGGCCCACCTCATAGCAGCACTGTCCTATGCAGGGGCCTATGGCAAGCAGGAGGTCCTCGGATCTGCTATTGTATCGTTGCTCAAGGCGGCTGATGGTCTTCTTGAGTATTCCCTTTGAAGTGCCGCGCCATCCGGCATGGACCGCGCCAATGACGAACCTGCGTGTGTCGAAGATGAGTATTGGCACGCAGTCCGCCACCTTGATCCCCAATATCACGTTTGCCCTGTCAGTTATAACTGCATCTCCCTCTTTAGGGGTGAGGTCAGGGTCAAGCTCTATGACCGTGTCTGTATGCTTTTGTATGGGGAAGTAGACCTTCCTGCCCGTGATGTCCTCGATGTAAGAGCCCATGGCCCTTGTGGTGAAAAAGCCCATGGCATGTCCGTCAAAGATGTCGGGGAATATCATGCTATCTTCATGGTTGTTCATCACGGCCTCCTTCAAGTACAGAGAAAGCCTCAGGCAAGGCTTCCGTGACATCTGATGCCAGAAGCGAGCGTTTTGACCCGTTTAGAACAGCGAGGTCGGCTGCGAGCCCGTGGAGGTAGGCCCCTGACACTGCCGCGTCGGGTCCTGTTGCTCCCTGGGCCAGTAAGGCGGCTACCATGCCTGTGAGAACATCTCCGCTACCGCCTTTTGAGAGGCCTGAATTGCCAGTGGTGTTGATGCAGGTGTCTCCAGATGGCGTTGCGGTCACGGACGGTGCTCCCTTTAGCAGTACCACAGCCCCGCTTTTTTTTGCTAATAGCCGTGCTGCGCTTACCGGGTCTGAGACCACTTGCTTGATGCTCATGCCATATAACCGGCTGAACTCACCTGGGTGTGGAGTGAGAACCACTGGCTGTTCTGCTTTTTTTATGGAGGCTGCGGCACCTTTAAGGGCGTTCAGCGCATCCGCATCCAGCACCATGGGCACGGGACATTCCCTGAGAAGCCTTTTGACCAGTTTTACTGTGCCGCTGGAAGTGCCGATGCCCGGGCCAATGGCCACAGCCGTGCAGTGCTTGCGCGCGTAGGAGATAATGGGCTCAAGGGCGTCCTCAGAGAGGGCGCCTTCCCCTGTGTCGGGCAGGGCAAGGTGCATCTCCTCTGTTACCCTCTGAAGATATGCGGACGAGAGGGAGGCAGGCCCTCCCATGGTTACCAGGCCCGCGCCTGCCCTGAGGCAGGCCCTTGATGCCATGAAGGCGGCTCCGGTCTTGCCTGATGAGCCTGCCACCAGGAGCACGTGCCCGTAGTCTCCCTTATGCGAATGGTCCTTCCGTTCAGGTAGCATGGCAGCTATGTATGCGTGGTCCGGGATAAGGCATGAGGCCTTCTCATACAGAAAGGGAGGCAACCCAATGTCCTCAACTTGCAGCCTGCCGGAGTGTTCAGCCCCGGGGCCCATATAGTGACCTATTTTAGGGAGGCCAAAGGTCACGGTCATATCCGCCTTTACAGCGATGCCAAGCACTTGCCCGGTATCTGCGGAGATGCCGGAGGGCATGTCCACTGAGACCACCGGGCTTTTGGAGGCGTTTATCTTCCTTATCATGGAGGCCGCAGGGCCTGAGATCTCCTTGTTCAGCCCGGTGCCAAAAAGCGCGTCAACAATAAACGCTCCGTGGGAGTCCCTCCTGGTGATGCTCGTGCCAAAGGATACCGGGAGCTTGAGTTTGCGGGCTATGGAGAGCTGATGAGCGCACCCGGGGCTTAGCCTGCTCTTGCTGCCCAGTATGACGGCCTTGACCTTGTACCCTGCGTTGGCGAATTCACGGGCCATAACCAGCCCGTCTCCGCCATTATTTCCTGAGCCGCATGCGATGAAGGCCCTTTTTTCGCTGAACCTCTCCATAGTGGCCCTTGCAGCGGCAACCCCGGCACGCTCCATAAGAACCGGGCCGGAAATGCCTATGCTCCTGATCGCAGAGATGTCAATCTCCTGCATTTCCCGTGCTGTGGCTGCTCTCAATCTGCTTCTCCCTGGAAAAACTACTTGATTTTAATTGTAATTATACCACAGGCCCGGCCTATATCAAAAAATGTTGGATCCCGCTTTGTTATGGTGAGTTCAAGCTGTTTTTGAGCTTAGTGGCAATTGCCTTGAGGCTGCTCCGGGAAGTGGCAGCCGGCCACTTAAGCGGGCACGGAAGAGGCGCTTTATGTTCAAGGCGACAATGCCGCAGAAAGTGAAGAAACCCAGGTACACAAGGAACATGAAGCGCTCTGGAGTGTCACAAACGGCTCGTCTCCGCCATTGTTTCCTGAGCCGCATATGATAAAGCTTTTATACTTTCAGCGTCTGTAAGGTGAGGAGGATGGCAGAAGAAACAATTTGGCTGTTTTGAAGAGTATAATGATGTCCAGCCAGAGATTCCAGTTCCTGATGTACCAAAGGTCCAAGTGTATGCGATATTCATTGGACTGTTTCCCTGATACCTGCCATAGGCCTGTGATCCCAGGGGGGATAAGAAGGATCTTATGTGTATAGTCCCTGATGGTGTCTTCTTCTCTGGGAAGGTAAGGGCGTGGTCCTACAAGGCTCATGTTCCCGATCAGTACGTTGAATATCTGGGGAAGCTCATCAAGATATCCCTTTCTGAGAAAGTTGCCTACCCTGGTAATGCGTGGGTCATTCTTCAGCTTCCAGCCCTGCTCCCATTCTTCACGGGCCTCCGGGTCGGATTTAAGGATATCCTCTAGCATCTCGTCCGCATTAATATGCATGGTCCTGAACTTGAAACATTTGAAAATATTGCCTATCTTGCCGATACGCTCCTGAGACAGGATGGCTTGGCCCTTGCTATCGATCCTGATGGCAATTGATATCAACAGCATTGGCAGGGCGAGAAATGGCAGCAGGCAAATACCTGCAATGATGTCAAAGGCTCTTTTTATTATCACGCTGGCCAGGTTGTCAAGGTTATTTTTAACCTCCAGTGCAAATGCCTGATGGTCGGTGAAATGGTGGAGCGTTACGCCAAGCACTGCCACTCCGGTCAACTCCGGGACTATAAATGTCCGGGCCACCTTGTGCTGGAGGTTATTGACAATCTCCTGAATATACCCTGCCCCTGACTTGGGCATTGCGATGAATATGTCTGTAATGCCATGGCTTGTTATTATCTCATCCGCAATATCCGTTGTCCCGAGCACACGCACCCCGTTTATATTCGTGCCTGTTTTGGATTGATCGTCATCAAGGAACCCCTTGATCATGTAATTAACATTTGTCTCGGTGAGTAGTGCGTCCAGAATCCATGCGCCAGTCTCTCCGGCTCCCAGAATAAGGACCGATTTTTTGAAGAACCCCTCATTGCGAAGGATTTTTCTTATAATGTGCCTGCCAGCGATATGTATGGGAAGAGAAAAAAGGCCCATAAGTACGATAAACGTTCTTGAGACATCCTGGCTTAACTGGCCAACTGATACTATTATGAAAATTCCGGCAGTGGAGAAAATGGTGACCTTGAATATTGCTTTTGCCTCGTCCCAAACGGAATGCTTGTTTGAGTAGATGTCTTCATATAAGAAAAAGAATATCCAGACGGGAAGTATCCACCAAATTTCCAGTAACCTGTTGAATGGCATGGTTTTGGGGAATGCGTCGAATATCTCCGGCAGTATTGATAGCCTTACGAGCCTTGCCAGTTTAAAGGATACGTATATCAGCACAATATCCAGGCCTAACATAACGGACTGCTCGTATAGGTTCCGACTTTTCCAGTTGGTGGAGATGTTATTGGTGGATCGTGTATTCATTATAAGCCCGAATATAGTATGCCCGATTTCTATGACTTCATCCAGATAAGATTATATCATAGAGCATGTTTTGAGGCACAATTTTCTGATATGCTGGCACAGGAGCAGGTTATTATATTAAAGAGGATCGAATTACCTTGGGCCTGCTTTGATATAAGGCCTCTTGCATGGCAAATGTGCGCTAGCCTGATCTGGATACAAGTTCAGTGAAGAACTTCTCGTATTGGCTGATGATATGCTCCCAATTGTAGTCATCTTTAATTTTTCGACCCTGTGTATTAATAAATGTATCCCTGTTTGCCTCGTGATGGTTCATGTTTGCGAGGATATTCTCTATGTCGTTAGCCGTCACAAAGTACATGGCCTTGGCACCAAGCACAGCTTTATTGAATCCATTGTCGTGGGCAGCGATGAATGCACCTGCGGCCATGGCCTCAAGCAGGGAAGGGTTGGTGCCTCCAACCGAGTGTCCGTGAAAGTACAGCTTTGAGAAGCGTCTTAGGGCGTTGAGGTGCTCTGTGTTGAATATGCCTCCAGTGAAGACGACCCCATCGGTGCCTGCGTATTTATCAAGCAGATGGTCTGCGTGTCTTGTATTGTGTCCGCCAACTATGACCAACGGCTCATGGGCCTTTGAGGCTATATAGCCCTGAATTACGGTCTCGATATTGTTTTCCGGCTCAAAGCGGGCTATTACAAGATAGTATCCCTTTTCGGTCAGGCCGTATTCGTCAAGCATCTTCTTGTCAGGCTCTGGAGGGATGTCTGCCCCATATGCCAGGAAAGTGGAGTCCACTGCATATGTGTCTTTCAGGTACGACTGAATGCCAGGCGAGTCTGCAACGATGTGATCGGATGTGCGGACTGTGAGGGTCTCCATTTTCTTTATGAACAACCTGGTCAGTTTGCCCCATTTCTGTCTTTGCCACTCCAGCCCATCCATGTTTGTTACTATTTTGCTCTTGCTCAGGTCGCAGAGGTAATGCGAGGGGGCGTTACTGTGGTAGCCGAGTTCGTAAATAAAGTCAAAATCCCGCCTCAGAGCGTCGCGCAGGCAAAGGTAGTCGTAGATGAACTGCGAGGCAGAGCCGAACAGGTTGGCCGGGTCGTATTTGTGAATGATATCAACGCCTTTGTATAACGGCTTTTTGTATGCATGATGATGCGGGCTATATACAGTGACTTTGTGCCCTCTTTGGACCAGGCCTGTTGAGAGGCGCTCTGCAAATTGCTCGAAGCCCCCGTAGGTATTTGGAATCCCCCTGCATCCAATAATAGCTATTTTCATATTAATTCCTTTATTAATCTGTAAGAACATCCAGTTTTTTATTATGGCATAGTATTAATGACAAGGTTCGTTTGACAGTGGAAAAATGCTTATGCTATATTCAATATCCTGTACGTGCTTGGGGTGTAGTGTAATGGCAACACGACTGGTTCTGGTCCAGTTTATAGGGGTTCGACTCCTCTCACCCCAGCCATTTGGCCGGTCCCATCGTCTAGTGGCCTAGGACATAGCCCTCTCAAGGC
>SDBV01013513.1_pt1 | contig 10388 bp, 17 predicted proteins | sample 2277081 | NCBI WGS metagenome assembly SDBV01 (sample SAMN10402039, study PRJNA504765) | marine sediment metagenome | isolation source: marine sediment core GS10_PC15, 223 cmbsf | place: Arctic Ocean: Southern Knipovich Ridge | collected 2010
ACGAACTCGCCGTTCTCGACTTCGGGCTGGATCGGGTTTAGTCGATCGAGGACATCGAAGACCAGGTCGCCGGATAGCCCATAGTTCGAGCTGTGGGGCAACGGGTCACTCCTCGTCGTCGTCCGTGGCGTCGGCGGCGTTGGCGGTGTCCGCCTGGATCTGCTCGATCGCCTTGATCAGCTTGGCCTTGTTGAGTGATGAGTACCTGGTGAGCCCGAGACTCTTGGCGACCTTCTGGAGTTCGGTCATCGTCTGATCCTCGTAGCCCTTCTCGGGTTCAGCGGCGCTGCCCCCGTTCAACTCAGCGAGCAGCTCCGGGGTGTACTCCCCCATGAACCGCATCGTCTCCCGGTCGTAGATATTGCCGCGGGAGTCGATGTACCGCGGGAGTCCTCTGACAGTCATCGTGTTCCTTTCAGGTTGGCGGGGCGGGAGACAAACGCCCCCCGCCCCTCAACGCTACTAGGCCAGAACCTGGATCTGCTGAACCAGTTCCGCCGATGGCATGGACGGGAAAGCCACCGCAGCGGCCTTCACCCATTCCGAGGGCGGGTCGTTCTGTCCATACGTCTGTGCGATCACACCGGACGCGAACTGCCCCAGCGACGTGCCGACCAGGTCGGAAATCGCTTCGGCGGTTGGACCGAACGGTGTCGACCCGACCGGAGTCGTCGGAACCAGGAAGGCCCGGTTCGACGCCATCGTGCGGATCGTGGTGATGACCCCGGCGTTGTCCTCCGCTTCGACCTGGACGTCATACGTCCTGATCCGTGGGAGGCCGTACAGCTCCGTGATCCGATCCAGCTCCTCATCGCTGAGGATTGCACCGGACACCGACTCCGCCCTGACCAGGGCGCGGGCCGCGTCGTTGGCGAGGATGTGACTCCGTACCGCACGAGACACGACCAGCTCTCCGGGGACAACCCCGAAGTTGTCGATCAGGAAGTCGCGCATGACCACAAGGTCCGCGACTGGATCGCTCAACGCGTGGTCATCCCAGTACGTCGACAACTCGGCGTCGACGTCGAGATCCCACTGTTTCCCGATTCCAAAGTTGACGTCGAAGATGACTCCGGCATCGTTGTACGACACGCTGGGTTCGGACATGGCTTGCAGTTGCAGCCACTCGACCCGAGCGAACACCGACTCGACAAGGCGAGTGGTTATGTCGTAGACCGCGGAGATGGCGGTCTGCTCATCGGCAGTACCAGCTCGCGGTTGTTTGTAACGGATGATTTCCTGTTCGCTGATCTTCTCCTTCAGCTTGATCGGCGGCAGGTCCATCCTGACTCGTTCTCCTAGACCGGGTTTCGGTCCGATCGGAGCCTCAGCTTCGTACGCGATGACCTTCGCCATCACGCGGTTCGTTCGGGCTCCCTTGATGTACTCGACCTCAATGTCGTCGACAGTCTGAGGCGGTAGCCAAGTGTTGCCCTGGAACGCTTCCGGAACGGGGATGTTCCGCACGAAGCCGAGAAACGCTGGAGTAACAAACTCCGCGAGTTCCCATAGTGCCATGCGTGTGTCTCCTTGTTCCTACTGGAAGATGATGGCCCCGCCGAAGTCCGTCTTGGCTGCGGCATCGGCACCCGACGTGCGGGCCTCGATGACTGAGCCGTGGAGAAGAACCGAAGTGATGACGTCGCCCGCCTTCACATTGATTTCTTCCACCAGGAAACCCACCGCGTTCTCGCGACCGTCCGAGAGGAGATCGTCGTACGCTGCGAACTTTCCTGAAGCCGTGATTTCGGCCATGACCGTTCCGGCCAAGAGAAGTTTCTCGCCGTCAGCGTCGACCCCCACAGTGGACTCATCAATCGTCACTCCACCGCGCACGACCATGCCGTGTTCGGAAGCGAGAAAATGAAATCCGGGGGAAACGCCCAACGACTCAGAACGCAGTTGCGGTCTGAAAGCCATGCGGCTACTCCTTCGTCTTGAACCGTTCTTTGGCTGCGGCTGCCCCGGCCTCGTACTGCTTCTTCGCGTCCTCGTCAGAAGACCCGTCGTCGCCGCCCTTTGGCCCTTGGCTGCCGTTGCCCTTGTCCTCGTCCTTGAGGAGTCCGCGTGATTTCAGATCATCACGCAGCTCGGTCTCGAACGTCTCCTTGGCCGAGTCCAGTTGCGACTCGATGAGAGCCACAACTTCGACAGCGGTTTCGTCCTCGTCCATGTCGTCGGTGATCGTCATCCGATCGGTGACGGACTTCGCCATCTCGCGGGCCACTGACTGGACTGAAGGATCCAGTCGTTTGACCTCGTCACGAACGGCGGCGGTGAGGAGTCTCCGCTGCGTCTTTGACAACCGTTCCTCGACCTTGGCGATCGCTGCGGCCGCCGGATCATCGTCCTTCTTTTCCGGCTCCTTCTTAGAAGCTGGCTCCAGTCGTTCGAGGATCTGGTTGATCCGCTTGTCAGCCGTCGTGTTGGCCGCTTCGGTAGCGGCGTCGACGGCCTGTTTCACGATCGACTCGACGTCAATTTCCTTCGGCTCGCCGTTACCGGACCCGTCGCCGGATCCCGCGGCTGCCTTCTTCTTGGCCTCAGCCTCAGCCTCAGCCTTCTTCTTGTCGTCGTCGGTCTTGGTGTCGTCTTTCGGCATCGGCCTTAGTAGTCCCTCTCGATACTGAAGCAGCCGTCCCTGTCCGATCCGGCGCTTGGAGTCCCGTGGTTCATTGCTGGCACCATACCAGCACCGTCAGACATCGTCTACGACTCGGGGATGTCCGAGCGGAACCTTCCCAGGCTGACAGCCGCGTCCGCAGCGACCTCCGGTGTGACAGCCTCCCAGTCGGCCGAACCGCCGATCCCGGTCCACTCGATGTTGTTCGTCGGAGCCCACCCGGACGGGTCGAGTCGCTCCATCTGCGGTCCTTCGAGGCGCATAAGGATGACCGGCACGCTCCGCTGGTCGGTTTTCAGCATGTAGGTAGCAGCCATTAGAAGAAGTTGAACCTCCTGAGATAGTCCCGGATCCGGACCGAAGTGAAGTCGAACGCCGGACCGATGTCCAGCGCGCCGGGTGGCGGGTTCACTCGGGACGACAGCTCGGTCATCGTGTTCATCTGTCTGATCGCTGTCTGCGACGTGGGCGAGATGACCCGGTACTTGTCGTAGATCTTGTGGACGTTTTCCTTGATCGTGAAGCTCTGCCTGGTGTGGAATTGGATCTCGATGAAGTCGCCCTTCGGTGTCTCCCAAACCGTGTTGTGGCCGCGGTAGGGGCCGGGTCTCCAGTAGTTCTTGTCCTTGTTGAGTTTCCAGCCCTTGTCGGTCAGGTGTTTCCGGAATTCGAGCTGGTGGCGGGCGTAGCTGCGGGGGTCGTACTGCACCGTAAAACGGTTGACGTCCGTCATCTTGTCCAGCGCCTGTTGCAGCGACAGCCGACCTCCCGACTCCGCGACCTCAGTGGTGATCTTCCGGGCCAGGCTCTTGGACGATTTGATCCGAAACTTGACCCCCTTCAGCCGCCCGACCGTGTTCCGAGCCCCGGTCCTGATCGTGGGGAACACGTTCCGGTCGACGGCCTTGGCTCCCTTGAGGAATTTCTCGGCCGCCTGGAGCGCGTCGTCGGTGAACGGGAGATCCGGTGGAGGGACCGGCGCTTGACTGATCGGAACCGGGGGGCGTGTCGCGGTGGCCTCCCGTTCGACTTGTCGCCGGGCTCGGATCGCGTCGTCGTCGAACCGGCGGTTGATCTCCGTCGTGGCCTTCTTCTGGTCGGCCGCCTGGATACCGGGGATCAGGAATTGGACGATCGTCCGGCATCCCCAGTGGAACGGCGGGAATGAGAAGTCGCCGTTGAGGGTCGAGAAGGTTTCGTCGAGGCTCACCCGCTGCCCGTGGACCCCGAGACAAATGAACGTGGTCCGATCGTCGACGGTGGCGATGGCCTCCTTGACCGTCGTGGCGGTCCCGAGTAGCTGCGGGCGGGCGGTCATCTCTGCTGGCTGAAGATCAGGGTGGTCGACTCGATCCGTTCCACGTTGACAAGCCCCACAGCCACCCCGAGCAGGTTGGCGTGTACCAGCGATTTCACGGATCTGAGGACACCTTGACCGGACCGGCCGATCAAACGCACCGGCTCCGTACTGTGGACCCGGAGATCCCAGCCTGCTCGCCAGGGTTCATCCTTGTTGAACGCGATGAGCCCCTGGAAGATGATCTGGTCTTCGGTGTCAGCCCACAGGACATCGAACTTCGCCGTCCAACTGAAGGAGGATCGCACCGCGACATCCGCCGGATCCCCCTCGAACCCGGAGACGTCGACGCCCGCCCCAGTGAAATCCTTCTTGTCCCGCTCGAACAGGAGATGACCCTCGTTCTGAACCGCCGCCAGGAACATCTCACCTTCGACCTCGATGGCCTCCTTCATGTCTTCGAGTGCGGCCGCCAGGCCGGGAGTCAGTTGCGGACGAGCCGGGAGCGGAAGACCAGGATCGAGGATCTCATCGAGGGCTTCATCGAGGGCGACCTCCTCGTCGGTCAGTTTCCGATCGAACGCGGCGATGGCCCGGAGACTCACGCCCGGTTAGTGGCGAACCTCGTTCCTTGAGACAGGGTCGCCTCCTCGTTCTGAGCATTGTTGGCTTCCTCCTGCTCCGCGAGGATCTGGCCGATCTCGATGTTGGTGTAGCCCTTCTGACGGAGTGCCTCATCCTGGCTGATTATTCGGGCGATGAAGTCGTCGCGGACGGCGACCTCGTCGATGATGTAGGCGGTTCCGAAGTCGATCCGCACCATCCGATACGTCCAGATCTCCTCCGGCTTGATCAGCCAGAACGCCCGGAGCTGCACGAACGAACCGTCGTCCAACTCCACCGGCTCCAGTAGTTCGGCCCGAGCGTACGCGTCGACGTCGAAGGCCATTTCCACCATCGCCCGGTAACCCTCTTTCAAGTTCTGCACGATCCGGCGGAACGACCCATCCGTCTTCCGGTTCAGAATCTCCAGGGCGTAGCCGGACACACCACCGAAGCTGGAAATCTTCTCGGGGCTCAGATCCTCCAGGCCGAGCAGTCCCCACATTGAATCGACCAGCGTTTCGATCTGTGAGCTGATCAGGTCCGTGTCGGTCGGGAGACTCAGCTCGTGGAGATCGGAGCCGCCGGGAAATGTGATGAACTCCCCGATGTCCTTGCGGATGACTGAGACGCTGTTGTCGTCGGTGTTCTGCAAGTGGACGGCGTCCCCGGTGATCGCCAAGGTGGAGAAGGCGTTGTACCGGACCGCCAAGAACTCGAGCTGCTTGGTGGCGTTGTACCGATCGGCCGTTTCCGTGAGCTGATCCGAGACCATGCTCTTGCCGTAGAAGTTGCGGAGTCCGTCGTTCTCGCCGTGAAGATGGACGAACGGGATGAACGGGAGCCCGGTCCGCCGGGTGCCGAGGAGGATCTGTTGGTCCGTGTCGTAGCCGCCCTGCTCGAACGTGAACACGAGGCACTCGCCGCGGATGTCCTCCGGGTGGAAGACCATTTCGTAGCGGCGCACCACGTCCTGATCCCCCTCCTCCGTCCACACTTCGACCATGACCAGGTCGGACCAGTCGAACGACGAATAGGTCAGGACGGCCTCCTCCGGTGTCTGCCAAAACTGGAACCTGAGCCCTACGTCGCTTGCTTCGGCCACGGTGAAGTCGGGGACCAGTTCACACGCCAGGTTTCCGGCGACGAGGATCTCACGGGCGACCTCTTGGTTGCGCTCGTCGAGGATCGACACGGACCACAGCTCGTCGAGGAACAGATCGACGCGGTCGGCTGCTTCCGTTGTGAATCCTTCGATCTCCGTGTCGTCTTCCGGGCGGACAGCCTGACGGATCATCTGGCCGGTGATCTGATCAGCGAGAAAGTCGATCCCCTCCTGGATGTGAGTCGAGTAGGCGTGGGCGCGCTGGTGTTCCTTCAGCCGTTTCAGCCCTTCCCCCTGGACCGGGACGCCGAGGTTCTTGGCGACGGTGGCGTTCAGCGCGCCGTACTGCCGACCTGCGTAGTAGCGGCGTTTCCGCTGGATGTCCTCAATGGTGGGCGAACCGGCCGGAACGTCACGCTTAGAGCCGTGGGGCATCTACTAATCCTATCTTCGGGGTTCCGGATTCGCGAGCAACGGAACCAACGCTGTCGTCAGATTATCGACCATCAGCTCGGTCTGTTGCCGGAACGACTCCCAAAGAATCTCGAACGCGTCTGAGCCCAGCGCCCGCTGCATGGTGAGCCGGATGACGTCCGTCTGATCCCGGTGGAACAGGTGGAGCAGCTCGTGGGCAACCGTCCTCTTGAGTTCGGCCGGGTCATCGACAATGCGGGTGGCGAATTCCATCTTCGCCCTTTTCTGGCCGTCGAACGGATCGCAGTTGGCGTCAGAGTGCGGGTTGCCGCCGGGGTGATCCACGACGGAGATCTCCAGAACCCACTCCCCCAGCCAGAGCTGGTCACGGAGAATCGCAACGTACTTCTCGACGTACTTCGTCAGATCCTGAGCCCGGAGCGCCGTGACCTTCTCTTGAGCCGTCATATCTCTGTTCCCTGGTCGCCGTCTTCTAGCTTGCCCCGCCGCGGTGACGGTACACGGTAGCGAGAGAAGCCCCAGCGGAGATGCCACCAGACGACAACGAGATCATCGTGTTCCCCGACGCCCTCCAGCTTGTCCCCGGACCAGCCGAAGTTCTCACATTCGGACAAGAACTGTTGCATGACGTCGTGGTTGCGGGTTCCCGACTTGAAAGGGAACCGCCATTTCTTGTTATCGACGTCGATGATCAGGCCGGGGATCCCGATCAGCAGATCCTTCTTCTCGTTGACGTCGTGCGGAACCACCGGGACCGACGAATGAGCGGTGACGTGTTGCCGCCACACCAGTTGCGCCGCCGCCTCCTCGAACACCACGAAGTCGTCGTTGTAGCGGGCGTTCTCCTCGATGATCAGCTCGATCTGTTCCGGGAACGTGAGCTGTTGCCAACGGTTGATGTCGAGGACTTCGATGAGGTTCCCCTGTTGCCGGTCGAGGACGGCGGTGATCTTCGCCAGCCAGTCTCCACCGGCCCGCTCCGACCAGGCGAAATCCCACGCCGATCCGATGACGAGATCCCCGCTTCGGCCGAACGGTTTCCGGTAGTAATCGACGAGAGACGCCGAGTAGTCCAGAACCTTCTCCATCCGTTCCCGCGGGAACAGGGTCGACCCTTGAGCCCGAGGCTTGGTCCGCTGTTCCCGGTCGAATAGCAGAGTGCCGATCTCCCGCTCCTTGGCGGTGAGACACCGATCTTTCTCGGGACACTCCCCGCAGGGCAGACCCCAGCGGATCTCCTCCCGGTCCTCCTTCTTGACAGCCCCGACCGCGTCGACACAGATCTTGAGAGCGATGTACGGCCAGCGTTCGTGCCACAGGGATTCGATGCCGAGTTGGGATCCGATCGACGCTTCGGTCGAGAGGACGCGGGTTGGCGAGTTTACTTCGAGTACGTCAACCAACAGGGGCGGGAGCTGCCGGGGCTACGCCGACTTCGTAAGGGACCATATCCCCCAAGAAGGTAATCACGATCCACCCGCCCGCCTGGAATTTCTCGACGTCGTCCTTCTCCGCCACATGGAAGACGGTCAGGGCTCGCACCGTGGCGTCCGGGTTCTTCTCGTCGAACCCGACAATGCCGTAGACGAGAGCCTCGACCGGCCGCACAGCCCCGGTGGGATCCCCGTCCGGCCCCCCAACGATGACCCTGTTGCCGCCCGACGCTTCAGCGGTCTTCCATATGTGATCGGGTATCGGAACCGGCCTCACAGCTCCTTGACCTCAGTCACCCGGATCTTCTCGAATGGCGTGATCTCCCCGTCCTCCGCCAGCTTGGTCCCCTGTTCAGATACGAACCCTTTGATCTCGAACCGCAGCTCTTTCCCGCCCTCGTGGATCTCCTCGATGTGGGTCTTGGCTTTCACGAAGCTCAATTCGACGAGCGGTTCGGGCATACCTTCGAGGGTAGGGGATCGTGGCATGGAGGTTCTCCAGGGTCGTTCGGGAATACGGGCCGTAAATTGCCAGACGCCGCTCGATGGTTCCGAGGGGGCGGGGACCATAGGGTGCCAGCGCCCGTTCGATTGTCCAACGACGTCTCATCGCGTAGCTCCGGCCCGGTGACGCTTCCTTCGTACTTCCCCGTACGGACGGTTCGCCGCCGGGCCGAAGTCCAGGATCTTACGCCATCCTTCTTCGAGTTCAACCGCTGTCGCCAACACGTCGGCCAGCACCGACCGCAGGGTCTCGGGACTGAGGATGTTCGTCGCCGTGGTGCGGATCAGAACCAGTTTCGACAGCAGCCACAGATTGATCAGGTCGTCCTTCGTCCACAGCCGCACCGCCCCCGACCCTCCACCTTCAGGGCCGAACCCCGATGTCCGCTGCCAGTAGTCGAGCTGCCGATAAGTGACCCCGAGCATCCGGCACACGGGGGCGCTGTGCCACTGGTCGTCGTCGGGGAGCCCGAGAATCTCATCGATGGACAGTTCCATGCTGAAACCATACCACGAGCGCACCATGAAGGTAAAGGACTGTCAGTGAACTTCGACCGCGACGACGTCCCCGAGCTGGGAGCCAGCAGGCCCGATCGCCTCATAACGGCGGTAGTGGTAGATGGCGTTGTCGGCCATTCCCATCAGCAGATCCTCCTTGTGGAACGGTGTCCCGGCCAGGACGATGTTCGTCGACGGGACGGTGATCTCTCGGATGCTCTCCGGGCGGATCTTCCCCCAGCCGATCCTCCGCGCCAGGGGCGGGTGAGCCATGTTCGCCACGGTTCCGAACCACCAACGCTTGGTCTTCTGCCGCTGGTAGTGCGTGTTGGTCGCGTCGTCGGAAAGGATGTCATCCCCGACGATCCGGTCAGGGTGAGCGCCACGCACCTTCTTGCCCGATCCGGCGGTGGTGAGCCTCGCGAAGTTCGCGAAGATCTTGTCTGTCTCCTCGTCCTTGTGCATGACCTCGACGAGATCCGGCCGGGAGTCCGTGACCATCGACACGACACGCTTGGCGATCTCCTTGGCCTGGTCCGCCGTGTCCGAAAAGATGTACTGCCAGTAACCCGGCCACTGGATCCGGTGAGTCGTCGTGATGACTGAGAACACTTCGGACTTGGCGAACTCGCGAGGGGCGACAACCGCCAACCTCGAATGAGCTACTTCGGCGTCGTACCACTCCCAATGGTGGGGCTGATTGCGAAAGCCGAGGATCTGCTCGGCCCAGTATCCGGCGTGGTGTTTGAGGAGATGCTGGTGGGCGTCGTCGAGTCCCTCAAGAACCCCCGCGTTCGCAGCCATACTTCAGCAGCCTTCTCTTTCTTCTCCCAATACCGGCGCTCCTGTGTCTTCATCGGGTAGCCGTTCTCAGACGCGGCCTCTTGGAGTGCGAGCCGGGATCCTAGCCAAAGGGCCGCCTTGTCGAGTGCATCGTCGACGTCGACCTCGTTCTTCAGACGGGCGAACAGTTGGTGATCCGTGAGATCTTCGAGGCTCATTCTGACCATCCTTCGGGGATCAGGTCGCGCACTCGATCGAGACGGATCTCGGCCTCCGGAGTTCCCCGGATGTCGCGTATAGGACCGACGCTCTTGGCCTCGAAGGGAGTCAGTCGGCGTCGTAGGTGAGTTAGGGATCCAGCGGGGCCGGGATTGTCGACTTCGACCCACTCCCCAAGGCTCGCGTAACCGACCCCTTTGAGGGTTCGACGAGCCCACGAAAGAACCTGTTCAGGGGTCATCGGTGCGAGGGGTTTGATCGAGACGTGCCAGACCGGCCCGCCGTAGTTCTTTTCAATTCACTCATACCCGGCGTTCACGGTGAAGACTCGGGAGTAGTTCTGACCCTCCGTGGAGAATCGTGGGTGAACGACCTCTGCGCCGAGGAGGACGTAGTGATCAATCGCGATCTGTTGAACCGGGCTCATGTTGTTCACCACTGGCCCCCCTCCCGGCGGATGTCGATGGCGTGCCGGATGAACATCGCCCCGACGTAGATCACCACCAGGACGAACCCGATCCCGAAGAACACCAGCCAGGCCAACGCCAACAGCCACAGGATCTCAATCTTCATTCGCCCTTCTGATCTCGACGTCTGTCGCCTCCCCCGCCAGCATGTCCAAGCGGTATTGCAGCATCCCCCGTTCCTTCCACACGGTCAGCCCCTCAGAGTTCAGGTGGAACAGGTAGGTCACTGAGTCCGGGCCGACCATCTCAGCGATCAGGGTCACGTCCCCGATCAGGTGGGGCTCCGTGTCATCGTCGGACAGGATCTCAGCGATCGCCGCTCGGATTCGATCAGAGTCGACGTCACTCGCCATCGATGGTCTCCATGATGTGTTCGTGTCCTCGTTTGTGGGCCTGCCTCAACCGCTCCAACCGAGAGCCG
>SDBV01013515.1_pt1 | contig 10388 bp, 2 predicted proteins | sample 2277081 | NCBI WGS metagenome assembly SDBV01 (sample SAMN10402039, study PRJNA504765) | marine sediment metagenome | isolation source: marine sediment core GS10_PC15, 223 cmbsf | place: Arctic Ocean: Southern Knipovich Ridge | collected 2010
TCACGCGACGGCGCCGGTGGCAAAGCGAGCGTACGACAAGGCGGCCGACGCCACTGACGTAACGCTGACGGTGGGCGGCAAAGCGAATCTGACGGTGGTGCTTATGGGCAACGGGCGGCAGGACGACGACAGCGCGATCCTGTTGGGAGAGTCGGCGGCGGCGGTGCAGTTGAGCCGAAGGCAGCAGACGTTGGGCTGTCTTTTCACGGTGCAGGTCCTGCGTCGCGGCGTGCGCGAGCTTGGCTTCGAGGTTCCCGGCGAATGGACGATTACGGATGTGACCTGTCCGAGCCTGGTGAAATGGTCGGTGCAGAAAAATGCCGCGCTGAAGACAAAGACGCTGACGGTGCGTCTGCGTTCGGCGAAGACGGGGACGGTGGCGCTGCATATCAAGGCTTTAGCCGAATTGGGCGAGGGGCTGTGGCGGGGACCCCGTGTGGTGCTCAAGGATGCGTCGTTTCAGCGGGGGTACCTGTTGGTCAGCACGGATGAAGGGATCGGCGTTCGCGGAGAGAAGCTGATCGACGCCAGACGTGAGGATGTTGCAACGACAGCGGGCATCGCGGGGCTGGTGGGTCTTTCGGCGGGGCAGTTGTATTTTCACTGGGGCGAAAACTGGTCGGTCGGACTGGAGCCCGAGGCGATTGAGTTGCACCGAACGGTCAAGGGCAGGCAGCATGTGGAGGTGTTGGGCGAGGAGATTCGGTTGACGGGTAATTTCGAGGTGACGGCCGTTGATCGGGAGATGTATGACATGCCTTTCGGGATCGCCGGTGCTAACCGCGGGTGGCACATTGAAAAAGTGACCGTCGACGGCAAGGAGACAGGGTTTGAATATCGCACGGAGACTGGGCCGGACGGAGAGGTTCTGCGGATCGAGCTTGCCCGGCCGGTAAGGCCGGAGAAGGTTGCTAATGTCACAGTTGTACTCCAGCACGTACCTGACGACTGGCAATGGGACGATGTTGAGAGTACGCGGAAGATCGCCGTGCCATTGATCGAGTCGCGTGGCAGGAATGTTTCGGGGCTTGTGTCGGTTGCCGCGATGGGCGACCTGGACATAAGCGACCCGAACGCAACGAAGGGCATGGAGATTGTTCCGGTCGGGCGGATGGCGAGCCTGGGGATGTCGCAGAACGTTCGCTATGCGTACAGTTATACGGAGGCGGCTCGCGGCGAGCTTACGATGGAGGTTTCGCGTCGCCTGGCGCGGGTGAGTGCCCATTCGGTGGGGCTGATCGATGCTCGCCCCGACGGTATTACGGGCCGGTGGCGTATTACGTACACGATCTCGCGGGCGTCTGCGAGGAAGCTGTATCTTCTTGCGGACCGTTCGTTGGGTCGCCGGATTGATATTCAGTCGCAGACGGTGCGGTTGACCTCGAAGAATATTGTCGCTGGCGGTGCGGACACGATTGTGCTGACAGACGAAATCGCCCGGCGCTACAACCTGTGGCTGCTGGATATGGACGACAAGCGTCTGGGCAACGTTGTGGTGGATGTATCGTATGAGCGGCCGCTGAAGGAAGAGTCGTTTTCTGCGGAACTGATCCGGCCGATCTGCGCCGGGGGTACGGACGAGCAGTTGGTAAGTGAGCAGTTGGCGATCCAGGCCAGCGAGGAACTGGCGATGGATATCACCGCCGCCGGGGCCAAAGAGATGGATGCGGTGGACCTGGATGCGCTGCCGGTTGCGGCGGGTCGAATCTTAGCCGCCTATCGCCTGGCGGGTTGGACGGCACAGGAGCAGGAGGATGCTTCGTTTAAGTTAGCGACGAAAGTGCATGAAAACTATGAGATTCCCGTTGCGCTTGCGATGTCGAGCAGGCTGCGGACATATGTAGACGTGTTAGGCGGCCAGCGGACCGAGGGGGTGTTTTCGGTGGCCAATGCGGGGATGCAGTTTTTGACGATGCGCCTGCCGCCCGATGCCGAGTTGTGGTCGCTTTCGGTAGGGGGTGTGCAGGTCAAGCCTCAGCGAAGTGCGAGTGGCGATTATCAGGTGTCGATCGGTCGTTCGCGCCAGCGCGTGCAGGTGAAGCTGGTCTATGCCTGCCAGTCGGCGGGGGCGGACCTGGAGAAGCTTGAGTTAGGGGGAGTCCACCTTGTGGGTGTGGAAACGAATGAGTCGCGGTGGGATGTGTATCCTCCGCCGGGATATGCGGTGGTTGACCATGAAGGCAAGATGGAGATGAGCGGTCGTGTGCGTCCGAAGCCGGCGTTTGTATCGGTGTGGGAATCTCTGCGCGAGGTGCGGACGCTTGACATAATTGGCCGGACGTCTGTGAGTTGGGATAGGATGGCTGCGCCTTCAGATGCGGGCCGGCTGTACTCACTGGGCGAGCAGATGGCGGATGATTTAGGGTCAGTGCAGACAGTCACGGCCCAGACGGAGTCTGAATCCAGGACGCGGGCGGAGGGCCAGGAGGTGGCGGCAAAGGAGTCACAAGCGGTGCAGCGGCCGGCGCCACGACAACCGCCGCCACGGCGCCCAGGCAAAGTGCAAGCGAGGTCTGGCAGACGAGAGGTACTGGGCGTGCAGCTCATGGCTCGCGGTCGTTATACTCTGCCCGTGGAGATTGCATCGCCGGCCAGCGGGCGGACGGCGACTTTTACGAGTCTTGGCAAGGCCGATCTGATTGTGGGGATGAAAAAGGAAGGTCTGATGACGTCGTGGGGCAAGGTTGGATTCTGGCTGGTGGTGCTTGCCGGTGTGGCGATGTTAGGCAAATGCGTGAGGGTGCGCGTGATCTTTATTGCGGCGGTGCTTTGTGTCTCGTCGTTAGTAGCGGTTTGGGCGGCGGGGTTGGCTCCGTTTGCCAATGGTGCGTTTATGGGAGGGCTCGTGCTTGTGGCGCTTTATCCGGCTGTGTGGCTGGTGCGTATTGTGGGTCGTTGGCTGCGTTTGTGTGAAGGCGCCGCCGGCAAGGCGGCGGTTGCAGCGGCGGTATTAGCGTGTGTAATCCTGTCGGGCTCGTCCGCGCAGGCGGCCAAACCTGTGCAGAGCAAGGCGGTCAAGCCGGCGTTTTCATCGGTGATTATTCCATATGAAGGTGATGCGACGGCGGCGACGGAGACGGGCAAGGTGCTGCTGCCTTATTCGCGCTATGTTGAACTGTGGAACAAGGCGCATCCGGACGATCCGATCGACAAGCCGCAGCCGGGCAGCGAGATATCGCTTGCGGATGTTCGATACGACGCGACCGTGAGCAAGGATCGGTTTGAGCTGGTTTTGAGTGCGGAGATAGAAACCTACGGCAGGCAGTGGGTAACGTTGGCGATGCCGTTTTCGGGCGTGGCGGTGACGGAGGCGAAGTTCGACGGCGAGGCGGCGAATCTTCAAAGCGGGCCCAAGGGTATGGTCTTGTTGCTGCCGGGAGGCGTCAAAGGCAGGCTCGAGATCAAGGCGGTCTGCGAGCCGAAACGTATCGGTCGGAAAGGCTCGGTCAGGTTCTCGGTGGCGCCGCTGCCGGGGGCGGTGATGAATGTGGTGTTGGACGAGGCGGGACTGCAGTTGGAGGCCGACGGCGTCGACGGTGTTCTGCGCCAGGAGGGTTCGACGTGGATAGTGCCGTTGTCGATGAAGCGGGATGTGAGTATGCGATGGCAGCCGCGCGTGCCGGATTCTGCGGCGGACAGGACACTTTCAGCGGAATCGAGCCATGACGTTCATATTTTTCACTGGGCTGTGGTCGGGGTGAGCAAGATCAAATACTCGTTTTCGGGCGGCCGGCACGAGCAGTTTTATCTCTTGCTGCCGGAAGATATGATGTTGACGGACTTGAGCGGAGCGAATCTTCGCGATGTCCGCCAGGTCCAGACACGTTCGGTGGAGGGTTACAGTTTTAAGGTCCTGGAGGTAAACCTTCATCGTCCGGCTAAGAAAAGTTACGAGATGACGGTTCGCTGGCTCGGGGATTTGTCTTTGCTCAATGAGGCGCAGCGGCTGCTGCTGATCCGGGCCGACGGTGTGGGCCGGGAGAGCGGAACGGTTACTCTGCATGCGGCGGGTGGAATGACGGTGAAGGTTGCCAATGTCGACGGAGGTCGGCGTACGGCGCTTGCCACGCCCAGGCAGCCTGCGGCGAAGGCTCACAGCGCCAGAGCTGTTGCGAAGTATTACTGGCCGTACAGGCCTTTTGCGCTGTTTATCCAGGCATCGCGTCCGGCGATCAGTCCGACGGTTGCCCTTGACCAGCTTGTACGAATCGACCGCGACAAGGTGCAGTTGCTCGTCGAGGCGAAGCTGCATACGGAGAAGGGACAACTGTTCGGTGCGGCGTTTGACCTGCCCGCGGGGTATGAGTTGCTCAGTGTTGTGGGGCCGGCGGTTGAAAATTACTATGAGCGGACCGAGGAGAGCGTGCGCAGGGTTTATGTAAAGTTCAAGAGCGCCGAGAATGCGACAACGATGGCGCTGGTGCTGGTCAACGAGCGATTTGATCTGGCGGATTTTGACGTACCCCTGATTACGTATGCCGACGATGCGGCGGTTGTTGCCGAGCGAAAGACCGGGCGCATCGCGGTTCAGATCGCAGAATCGCTGGAGGCGCAGACGCTTTCGAGCCAGGGGCTAAAACCGATAGTGCCGGCGGGTCTTTCAAACTGGCTGAAGCGCCGGCAGTTGTCGGCGGTGCAGTATGCGTACAGGTATGAGGATGCGGCGCCGGCGCTGAGGCTGAATATTCGTCCTTTGAAGAGCCGATTGGGTCTGGAGACGTTTGTGGGATTGAATGTTCGACCGACCGCGGCGACTTATACGTATCGGCTGCGTTACACGATTTCGGGTTCGCCGGTGGACGTGCTGACGTTCGGCATGGACAGTCGTTATGCGAAGCTTTCGGTGGTTCAGTCCCGTGCGATGCGCAGTGTTGCCAAGCGCGAGGCGGCGCCGGCGCTGACGATGTGGGACCTTTCGCTGATTAATGAGGTGACGGGAGTGGTCGATGTGGTGGTGAATTTTTCCGTGCCGCTGGATGCCAATACGAAGTCGCTGCCTGTGCCCCCGATTGTCTGCGCGGGGCTCGATGAGGTTCGCACGATTGTTGCGGTTCAGAATATGTCGCGGCACGAGGTGTCCGTCGACGCCCAGAGGAATCTTTCGCTCTTGCCGTTCAGTGCCCAGCAGCAGTTGATGCCGGCGGCGATGCGGAGTTCGCTCCAGTATGTGTTTCAGACGTTCGAATCGGATTGGTCGCTGGACCTGGCCTTTAAGCCCGCCAAAGAGGCGACGCGGGTTCAGGCGGTGGTGGATTTGTTGGCGATGACAACGGTGATCGACCGCAGGGGCCGGAGTTGTTACGAGGTGAAGGTGGAGTTGCAGAATCGCAGCGAGCAGTTTCTCCGGGTGCGTGTGCCGGCGGGTCTGCGATTGTGGAGTGCGAAGGTTGCTGATCAGCCGGTCAAGCCTGCGGTGGATGCCGAGGGCGAATCGGGTGAAGTTTTGATACCGCTGATCAAGACCTCGCCGGGCGGGCTGCCGTACGAGGTTTCGATGTATTTTGCCGGGGTGGCGGTCGAGCCGTTAAACGGGCTGACGCGCCTCAGTCCGCCGTCGATATCGATTGTGGGGATCCCGGTCATGCAGACGACGTGGTCGCTGCGTCTGCCGAAGGGGTATCGTTATTTTCGACCGGGTGGGAATGTGTCGCCTATAGCGGGCCGGGCGGAGGTTATGAGTCTTGGCATTGAGGCGACGTTGAAGCAGTTGAAGCGGCTTGACCGGACCTCGCGCGAAATAGCGGGCAAGTCCAGCCGGGGCGGGGCGATTGCACAGTACAACATTGTCAGGCTTAACAAGAAGGCGATCGGCAAGATGAAGGCCTATGAGGATTACCTGGCGCGCAATCCGGAACAAATCAGCGGCGAGGAGGTCCAGCGTCTGCAAGTGAAGTACTCCGAGCAGCAGGAGTATCAAAAGCGGATTCTGTGGGGTAATACGGATTATGTTCGGCGTCAGGGGGAATTAGACCGTAACGATGTCAACTGGTTCCTGAACGACGAGGCGTCCAATTACGGTATCGCCGAGACGACCCGCAACAAGGCGCTTTTGGGCAAGCCGGAGTTTGTGGGCGCCAACGAGCGGAGGCAGATCGAGCGGCTCAAGCAGGAAATTGAAACTTCACAGAAGCAGAAGGAGCAACTGGTGCGGTTCAACGTCAACGCGCCGGATGCGAATGGGAAGATCGATTTAGTCACGCTTCCTCAAAGGAGGGCCAATGAACTGCTGGTGCAAAGCCAGGAACAGGACGCCGATGTCGAAATGCTTGTGAACCAGTTGTCGATAGATAATGCGGCTCAGATTGATGTTAACATAAGCCAGGTGAAGGGGCAGCTTGAGGGCCTGTACGACAACCGTGCCCAGAGGTATTTCAAGGGACAGGCACAGACCCGGATACAGCAGGAAGTCAGCGACAGAGAGAAGTTCGACGCTGCGGGCCTTAAGCAGAACGCGCAAGGTCAGCGGGCTGCGCAGCCGGCCCGGTCTCAGGAACGTGGCGGTTATGGCGGTGGCGGTTATGGGGGCGAGGGTTATGGCGGTGGGATGCGTGGGGGACAGGCCGGCGGCGAATACGGTTATGGTCGTGCAGGTGGTCGGAGGCGAGGGCGTGTTGCGGGGCCTGCGGTTCAGGCGACACCGCTCAGCGCGGCCATATCCGCCGGTACGGTTGTGGCACATGATATGGACGTAAATGGAGTTGTGGTGCAGGACAGCCTCTTTGTGCCGGCGGATATGCCGGCCGAAGCCGCGGGATGGGGCGGCGCTTATGTAGCCAGCGGTGTTTATTCCTTGCCGGTTAGCCTGCCCGGCGGGGGGCGGCGGCTGGATTTTGCAAGACCTTCCGGCGATGCGGAGCTTACGATCTGGGCGGTGCCCGACAGGGTGGTCACCGGTACGTTGAATACACTTATCGTTATTGTCATTTCAATTGTCGTCGCTTTGGCGATTCGGATGTGGCCGCGTGAGTTCAGGCCGGCCGCGTTCAAGGTGCGGTATGCGATCATCTACGCCGTGTTGGTGGTGGGGCTGACGATCATCTTTAGTGTCGCAGGGCTAATCGCCGCGGCGGTGATTGTGGCAATCAGCGAATTGTGCAGAGCCCAACTGGCCCGCAGAAGCGCGATTTGATATTAGCACTCTGTCAAGACAGTTGGCAGTGTTTTTTCTTGCTTGAATCCCAATTACTGTGCATTATAATGCGCTGAGCAATTGCAGAGTGGGTATTCTGCACCCTGTGCGTTGCCCAATAATCGTCCAAAACAAGCATGAGTGATTACTGGAGGCAGTTTGTCATGGTCGCAAAAGGAGTCTGTTTATCACTTATCGTATTGTTGTCTGCCTGGAGCCCGGTTTTTGCACAGGACAGCTTTGAACCCGATAACAGCTATTCCGATGCCAACCCAATAACAATGGACGGCCAACCGCAATCTCACAGTATCGATCCCGCCGCCGATGAAGACTGGCTTGTATTTACGCTTGATGCTTTTGCATCGAGTGTGGTAATTGAAACAAGCGGCGCCGCCGGCGACACGGTAATGCGGCTGTATGACGACCAGTTGAATGAGTTGTCATACGATGATGACGGAGGAACCGGGAATTTTTCCAGAATACTGACAACACTGCCCGCCGGCACATATTATATTCTCGTACAGGAGTATAACGACAAAGCTTTGTTGCCGGAGTATTTCGTTTCTGTCCTTGCTTATTCCCCTGAAATTGTGGCCGTAAATCCCAACGTCGCCGGCCAGCGGGATCGCCTGCAGGTGACTATCACAGGCCGGGACACAGTCTTTTACCAGGGAAGTTCCACCGTTACAAATGTATGGTTCTCCCAGGGCGGTCCTGCCGCGGATATCTTTGCAAGCAGTTTTGCGGGCATCGATGCAAACTCTCTGACTGCGATCTTTGATATACCTGTCGATGCACCCCCCGGCAAGTGGGATGTCTGCGTCTCCGACAGCGTTAACGGCCAATCGCGTCCGCTTACTGCTGGATTTACAATATACATATACCCCGACCTCAATGCCGACGGCAAAGTGGACATGCAGGACTGGGGCTTCTTCTCGAGCCGCTGGCTGGAAGAAGGGGTTCCCGAAGGCATGGTAAAGGTCCCCGCCGGCTCGTTTGCCTACCAAAACGACTACGACAACCGCATCCATCTCGACACGTTTGCGATAGACAAATATGAAGTCACTTTCGCCGGCTACTGCGAGTTCTTAAACGACGCCGACCCTAACGCCAACCACTGGGACGGTGGTCAGGAGATCAATCGAATGGGTGATGTGGACGACTACTATTACGAGGTCCAGCCGGGACGCGGAAATTATCCGGTTTGCTATGTATCGTTCTATGATGCCGAGGCCTATGCCGCCTGGAAAAGTGCAAAAACAGGCAAAAACTATCGGCTCCCCACTGAACAGGAGTGGGAAAAAGCCGCAGGCTGGGACCCGGTGCTGGAAAAGCTCTGGACCTATGGTTTCCATCGCGACACTATAGACGCCACCTGGGCCAACTACGACCAAGCCTACAGCGGTACCACCGAAGTCGGCTATTTCAACGGAGTCAACGCGGGAACCAATCACGCCCAAAGCTACTACGGCTGCTACGACATGAGCGGCAACCTGTGGGAGTGGACACCGTCGATCTATAGCGGCTCCAATCGTGTTCTCCGCGGCGGCGACTGGAGCAGCAACGCCGGCTTCTGCGACGTTGCCTACCGACAGTTCAAATCGCCGTCGATTCGCGACGACTTCATCGGCTTTCGTCTCCTCCTGGACTTATAACACTTTGCTCTTTGTTCTTTTAGCCCGTTAGGGGCTGTGATTGGGTTGCGGTATTTTGACAAGATGTCATGGTCGTTATGGAATAATTGAAATGGCTGTCCGGAGTTGTTGTGCTGATAATTCCTTATGAAGTTGATGTGCCGTTTGACCGCAGACCGGTGGCCAACTGGCTGCTGATTGGGTCGATTCTTCTTGTTTTTGGGCTGCAGATTGCCGCCGCCTTTGATGCGGCCGGCGGTGAGGAAACCAGCGGCGCAATGGAGGAGTTTGTCCTTAACGGCTTTACGCTCAAGGGGCTGTTTGGCCATATGTGGCTGCACGGCGGTATCTTTCATATTGTGGGGAATCTGATCTTCCTGTGGGTTTTCGGCAATGCTGTGTGTCAGAAGATGGGTAATTTGCTGTACCTGCCTGTGTACCTGTTTGTCGGACTGTTTGCGGCGATTGTACATGTAGTCTTCGGTGGGGGGCCGGCTGTCGGGGCCAGCGGCGCAATCAACGGAATTATCGCCGTCTACCTGATATTCTATCCGATTCACGATATAAGCTGCTTCTGGTTCTTCTGGATTTTTTTCTACTTTCGCTTCGGTACATTCACGATTTCGGGTTTCTGGATGATTCTGTTGTGGCTGGCGTTCGACATTTTCGGGTTGGTGCGCGGCGGCGGCGGTGTGGCCTACCTCGCGCATCTGGGCGGGTTTGCCGCAGGGGTCGGCATAGGCTTTGTGCTGCTGCTTACCAAACTTGTCCCAATGGACCCCGACGACGACGAATCGCTGCTGCAAATCCTTACCCGCGGCAGAAAGAAAGAGCCGGCTATCTCCCGCAGCCGCACATCTTTCGAGATCCGGCAGGCGCTTGATCGCAAGAAGTACGGAGCACTCGATGGCCGGCCCGAACCGGAACTTGGGCCGCTCGGCCTGCCGATTATGACATCCGAAGCAAAACCGAAGCCCCCCAGCCCGCAGCCCAAGCCTCAAAAAGCATCCGAACCGATGGTGCGCTTCCATTGCCCCTGCGGCCAGAGCATAAAGATGCCCGCCAAATACGCCGGCAGAACCGGCAAATGCCCGAAATGCAGGGAGAAAGTCACAATACCGTCGGCGGAATAGTTGGTCCGGCAGCAATAATCATTATCATTATGAAACAGGCGTCTTGCGGCGGGGCACCGGTAGTGACCGTATCTTGACGCAGCTAATGGCAGGCAGGGGGGCGGTTCATTCAGGTAGGTGGTTGGCCTTGTGCTTTTGCGGAGGCTGTGTTATATTGTTGGTGTTGTGCTGATAGTCGAGGTGTTGAACGAGTGGTTTGATAGTACGGGTGGTGAATGGTTCAAGGTGAAATCATAGATGGCTAAGAAAGGGAAGGGTAACAACGTGAAGCATGCAAGGAACTTTTTGAATTCATGGGTTGTGATTATGGCGGTGGTTTGTTGCGCGGCTTCGGTGTTTGGGGCGGATAAGCCGTGGGTTGTCTATGAAGGCAAAAAGGGGCCGGGCCTGGGCAGGCATATTGTTTTTGTCACGGGCGATGAGGAGTATCGCGGGGAAGAGTCCATGCCGATGATGGCGAAGATATTAGCCGTGCACCATGGGTTCAAGTGT
>SDBV01013516.1_pt1 | contig 10386 bp, 4 predicted proteins | sample 2277081 | NCBI WGS metagenome assembly SDBV01 (sample SAMN10402039, study PRJNA504765) | marine sediment metagenome | isolation source: marine sediment core GS10_PC15, 223 cmbsf | place: Arctic Ocean: Southern Knipovich Ridge | collected 2010
GGACAGAAAGCTTTGTATTACCAAGGGTGGTTCAAGTTTCCCTTGGGGCATTATAAAGATCTTTTTGAAGCGATGAACAAAAGCAGTTATTGGAAGCATGGATATCGCCTTGAACATTGGTTTGATCCGGCGGGAAAATATGTCGATCTTGCTAAGCTTAGAACCGTCACAGAAGAAGCAGAAGTTGACATCTATCGGCAGCCCGATGAGGAGGTTCTTGTTGTCGGTGAGCAGTTGAGGAAGTCACGCATGTTGGAAAGGGGGAGTCGAGAGAATGGAAAATATCCAACATTTATTCCTCCGGGCAGGTATAGTGTCGATCATCCCTGGGATTATGAATATGAAAAAATTTCCACACTTGAAAAAGCCACAGTAAGAAATATTACCTGTCCAATAAGTGATCAAAAGTTTCATGAAGTGGAATTGTTATTTCGCAGTTCAAGAAATGGGAAGTTGCATCGCTTTATTGTAGGGGGTGTAAATTTGCAACACCTTCCCCAGTTGCCTGTTGAGAACTATGCCAGAGGGCTCTATATGCCGATGGGGATAGGCGTCTCTCCATTCTATCAGAGCTACAAGGATCTTGAGTTAGCCCCTCCCTCGCATTCACCATATTACAGCCTACTCTTGGATGAAAATGACCGATGGATCAATCACCATGAAGTTGCTATAGATGGACCCATTTTGCATCGTGATGCGTCAAATTCCAATATTGTTCATCTTTATCTTATGTCTTACGAGAGACAAAGCCTAGTCGGACATTTTGTTTTTTCCCTTGAAACTTTGTAACTGTTCAAGCAATGGTGTCAATTTAAGAACGCCGATTGCACGGCTCCCAGCAAAAAGCCGATTGCTCGGCTTACTCCAAGGTATTTTGTTTCTGGCAAAACATTTGGACTAAGCCGTGCAAACGGCTTTTTTTTAACATATAAGAAGCCAAGACATTTAGGTTTTTTTTCTTAGCTTGCGTTTAATTTTATTTCTTAAGCTGACGGCATTGTCTAAATGCTTACTTTTTTGTTGACGCGATAAAAGATATTTTCTACGATCCGTCAATCTTAAGTTGAGCGTAAGGTCCAATGTGGATAGCTCAATGTCGATAGCTCAAAGACTCATCAGGAGGGTATATGAAGGCAATCTATCTTTTTCTATCTCTGTTATTCCTATCACAATTTGTTCAAGCTGAGGAGTCCGACCTTAATGCCGAAATGATCGTAAAAGCGACCAAAGACCAAGAAGGCAACCTTCTTGCTTCTGAGAGGAATGGAGCAAAAACGACCATTTACGAGTACTATCCCCAGACGGATCAGGTTCGACTAAAGCTTGTCCTCGATGGAGAACAGATTCGGGAACGACAGTTCATGGCTTTTGATGACAATGGAACAATGATTTTAGAAATTGTCGACGATGGTAGCACTTCAGACATAGACAATTTGAGTGGAGTAACAGAACGACTCATTAAAAAAGTGCAGACTTCCTCCACCCGTCCATTAGGCTTACCCATAGGTCTACCCGGTGTTATAGAGGAACTGTATCTAGACCTACCCACAGGCGACGAGATCTTGTTGAAGCGGGCTGTCAACAGTTACTCTAAGGAAGGGTTCCTCACACGACAGGATGTTTATGACTGCAATGGTGATTTCTCATATTTAAAAGAGTGGGCTTACGATGCTATGGGCAATGTTCTTGAGGAAACCGATCCTTTGGGGCAGAAGACCACCTATAAATATGACAGAAATGGGAGCTGCATATTTAAGCAAACGCCAAATCTTTTCTACTATACAACCTATCTTTATGACTTTGCCAATCGACGAATTCGCGAAGAAGAAATCTATACAAATGGGCGATGTTTAATAAAAACATTTCAATACAATTTGAAAGGGGATTGCATTTGTAGTACAGATATCTATGGGAGTTCTATTCGATACATTTATGATGCATTCGGTCGCATGGTCGAAAAGATCTTTCCACACATTCTTGATGGAAATAATAACGATTATAAATATCAACCCTCGGAAAAGATAGAGTATGACATATTCAATAACCCCGTATTGAAAACAGACTGCAATGGGAATGTGACAAATCTAGCTTATAATACAAAGGGGAAACTCTGTTGGATGCAGCATCCCGATGGGTCTATTGAAAAAAATGAACACAATTTAGATGGTACAACTCGTAAATCCATCGATCCAGAAGGGGTCATGACCCTTTATTTCTACGATTACAACCAACGGAAAACCAAAGAAGAGAAATACTCTACAAGTGGTGAGCTGTTGAGTACCAAAATGTGGACTTACGGAGCATATCATCTTTTGTCGGAGACAGATGCCAAAGGGAACAGCACAACGTACGAGTATGACGGCGCAGGAAGGGTGTCTGCGGTTAGAAAAGAGGCGATGGAAACCCGCTATGTTTACGATTCTCTGGGGCGTATACATGAAACCAAGGAGCTGTACGAAGAAGGACAATATCGTCGAACGATTGAAGAGCATGACCTCCTGGGTCAAGTCATTGAAGAACGGATCGAGGATGATCAAGGGAACATACTATCGCGCAAAGCATTCGCTTATGATGCTGATGGAAACCGCACCCATGTTTCTGTTGCCAGCTCATCAGGAGAGTCCTGTACGATTGCCGAATATAATTCGCATAAGAAACCTATAAAGATCATCGCTCCCGATGGACAAATCACAACAATTACTCACCACTATAATTATTGTGATGGCTGGGGGAAGCTAGTCGCTACAGAGGAGAAGATTGACCCCAGAGGTACTGTTACCCTTAGAGTGAAGGATACACACGGAAGGCTAGCTTCTGAAGAGAGAAAAAATGCCATTGGAGAGGTTGTTAGTCGCGTTTCCTATCGTTATGATGGAAATGGAAACCTCGTTAGAAAGTACGATGACATCATTGTTGCAGGTGAAAAGAAAAACACCGTTTGCACCGTTTTCGAGTATGACTCACGGAATAATCAGTCCACGATTGTTGAAGCCTATGGAGAGCCCGAGCAGAAGACGACGAAAAAGGAGTACACCTCTCGGGGGCAGGTGTCTAGAATAATGAAGCCCGATGGTATCTTTCTAGACTATCAGTATGATGACCTTCGCAGACTTGTTGAAATGAGATCTTCCGATTCCACCGTTCATTACACATATGCCTATGATCTGAATGATAACACCGTCTCTGTTGAGGATCACGTCTACCATCTGACAACAAAGAGAACCTTTGACCGGAATGATCAAATGATCTCCGAGACCCTTGATCATGGAGCACACCTTCGGTATGGGTATGACCTAATGGGAAGGCTTGTCGAGTTTATTTTGCCGGATAGCACTAAAGTCTCTTATAAATACGATGCAAAACATCTTCGGTCGATAACACGGAAAAGCAATGATCAGAATTATACACATCACTACTATTATGATCTGTCTGGAAAAATTTCTCTAATGATTTTGCCTCGTCAGGTTGGGGAAGCCGAATTTTCTTATGATGCTGCTTTGAAGCCTATCGCAGTGTCTTCAGAGTATTTCTCTCAACAAGTTCCTAAGGGGGGGTATGATGCTTGTGGGAATATGCTATCAATTACACAAAAAGATGCTGCAGGAGAAGTGCAGGTAAATTATTCTTATGACTCCTTGCACCGCCTCATTACTGAGGAAGGAATCGTTTCTCATTCCTATCGATTTGATTCTTTAGGCAATCGAGTCTGTAAGGACGATATCCCTTATGAGAATAATGCCCTCCACCAGTTAGTCTCAGAGGATCAAAACCAATACTACTATGATTTAAGCGGGAATCTTATCTCGCGAGAAAGTGCGAGTCAGAACAAACAGTACCAGTATGATGCCTTGGGTCGACTTGTGGTCGTCATTTCAGATACCCAGAAGGCTGTCTACCGTTACGATGGTTTTCACCGAAGGATGAGCAAGACAATCTACAATTGGAAAGACAATGATTGGAAGGAGACATCCGGTCAGAAGTACTTGTATCAAAAGAAAAAAGAGGTGGGTGTTGTCGCAAATGATGGGACCATTAAAGAGTTTAGGATTTTGAGTGCCGGATATAAAGGAAATGCTAAGAGCGCTGTTGCTTTTGAGTTTGGGAAGAGCACCTATATTCCCCTTCATGATTTCCGTGGGAATGTTGTTGGTTTAGTTGATGCCAAAACAAAGGAGATTGTCGAAGCCTATCGATATACTGCGTACGGAGAGGAAACTGTTTTTGATGGAGCGGGGCAACCCAAAGAAAATGCCATCAACCCCTGGCGTTTCAGAAGTAAGAGGGTAGATCCAGAGACCGGATGGAACAATGTTGGATGCAGGTATTACGATCCTGTGGTGGGGAGATGGACGCACGCGAGCTGCAGTGGTTTGAGGATGGCACCAATCTTTTTTGTTACGTTTAACCTGGAAAACGCAGTTCAAAACAGGCCGATGATGTTTATGCGAGGGGGCAGTCGTGGCTGATCCCGCACTCTTTAACCTAGAAAACGCAGTTGAAATCGTTTTCAACTGCGCTTTTTAGGATTATTCGGATGAACCAGATTTAAACTCTCATATCCTCTCTGTGTGCTCTGTGGTGAATTACGCAACAACGTCGTTACCAGTTGGAATTTTTCTCATACCCAAACTGAATCAGAAGATGATTGAACGACTCTTTAAACGCTCTCTTATTTTCTTCGTTAAAAAATGCCTTCCAATTTCCAATTTGACCAGGAATGAACATGATGCCGTTGTGAAGCCTAGGTGTCGAGGTGGGATTATACAGTATTTTTGCAACGTTTTGAATTTCGTTGAAACCAATGTTCATATCAGTGTAGGTTGCGATGTTTACTAGTGTTTGCTGCTGGACAATATCGTCGCCACCACCGTTAGCGCCTACTAAATCTTCAAATCGCACAATGAGGGTACCTGGATATTGGGACCAGGGGGTTAAGCCTTCATACCAAGTCTTTAGATAAGAGAGACAATCCTTTCCGGTGATAATAGCATATAATTTTTCATCAAATGATAATAGGTCCCACTCATCAGGAACAACGAAGAAATCCCGCACTTTTCCTGTCATTGTATCCATATAAACAACTAAGGAGACGCAAGCATCTCTTGGGTCCCTACACACGAAGATATTTTTATAATTAAGCTTGTATAGTGAGGATGCAAAGTCTCCGCTGTAGTGGTGGCATTTTAATATGGCATTATTCTGTTTTGCAATATTCAGTGATTTAACAAAATCTTCTTTGGTTCCTCCTATCAGACCGACAATGCCTTTACCTGTCATTAAATTGATGCATCTCATAATCAGATGAGTTCCTGCCTTAGGAATTGGGGTTAAGATGAAATCGTTATGGACTATAACTTTGTCTTGTGCGAATGCGTTGCTTGTTATGAATATAGTGGACAGAACTGTCGTGTATATTACAAAAGACAACGTTTTAAAAATTTTTTGTTTGAGCATTATAGAGTACCTCTTAATGGTTTGTTCGTGCTGACTATAGGGAATCGTTACGAAAAAATTCAATGCTATTTTCCACCACTTCCCGAAATTGAATCAGCGATAAGACATAGGAGCGAGGGTGGCAGCACGGTTTCGGAGGTATAAGGAATAGAACACCATATAAAGAAAAGCAGCAATAGGCAGCACAAAGGAACGGTGGATCCCTAAACGGTCGGCTAGCATCCCTTGAGTCAATGGCAACAACGCTCCTCCGATGTTTGCCATGCACATAAATCCAGAAACAGCGGCTTTCTTTGAATGACATCCCTCAAGGACAACGCTAAAAATCACCGGAAACATCACTGAAATACACAATCCTAGCATCAACACAGAAATAGCAGCAAAATATCCAGAAAATATGACAGTAAATGCCGTAAACAAAATTCCTGCTAAAGCATGTCGGAACAACATGTTCTCGGGTGGAACATTTTGTAAGACTCGACTCCCTAAAACACGGCCAACAAAAAATCCGAACCAAAACAACATCATTATCTTACCCGCTGCAGAGAGAGAAACGTCCGCAATTTCGGGATCGGATAAAAATTTTACTAGATGGCTTCCAATTGTTACCTCAACACCCGTAGCAATTCCGATCCCTAAGATGCCAAAGAGGACAAACCGTTCCTTCAAGGGGTTCGTTTCGTTTTGATAATAGTAGTCGCTCCGTGATGTGGTTTCTTTTCCCACGGGTAAATCTAGGAAATAGGTCGACACAAGCACTGCTGCCCATGTTAAGGCCAATACAAGATATAAAAGATGCAGGGAAGACCCACTGATGAGATGGCTAGTTTCTGTAGGGGTACACAGGTGGGTAAGCATGCATATCGAACCAACAAATGGAGCTAGAATAGTGCCAACAGAGGTAAATGATTGGGCAAGAGTGAGCCTACTGGAAGCGGACTCACTGGTTCCCAATAGCAAGGTGTAGGGATTGGCAGTGACTTGCAAGATGGCAATGCCTGCTCCCAATACAAAGATGCCTAGTAAGATGAGAGGAAACGAACTGACAGTACTCGCGGCAAAAATCAGCAATGCTCCCAAGCCACCTGTAAATAATCCACAGCGGATCCCCTCCAAATAGGTTCTCTTTAGGAAAATGTATCCAGCAAGAGGGGAGAAAAGGAAATAAGCAGAGTAAAAGCTGACTTGAATGAAAGCAATCGGAGTGTACTGCAGATCCAAGATGCTTTGAAGATAGGGAATTAAAATGACATTTAAGACGGTGGAAAACCCACACAGAAAAAATACTGCCATTGCAATGGCAAGTGCAGTTTTATTTCTTTTGGCAATTGAGTCCATGCTTATAGAGAATAAAGTTCTTTTCGTGATTATGTCAATTAAAAAAGATACACTTCAAGTTTTTACTTTGTGCGTTTGTCCAAATTCTGGTATAAAAGTATTGTTCTGTAATTGGTCCTATTCCTGGGGGGGGGGTATGGGTGTAAATATCGACAATCAGTTTTATAAGATAGATTTTGCCTTTAATTTCGGTACAATTACCAGTCAACTTAAAGATCGACTGGATAAATGCAATAATGAACCGTATGAGAGTCATGAAAAGTTGCTCTACCAGTTAGCTGGTGTTATCTATCGTTTTTGCAATTTCTATTCAACTCTGGAGAACCCCCTTTCAACTAAAGTGTGGCATACGAAGTGGGGGAATTTTGATCGAGTTTTTTCGGATATCACGCGCAAATTTTTAAGAAAAGAACAGTTTGATGTTGCGAAGTGGATTTTGATTGTTGAAGAAGCGGCACAGATGCGTTTAGAATACACCCGCCAATATCTAGAAGATTGTGCTCGGTTGGAAGGTAAAAGAGTGAAAACGGCGGTTCGAATTATCCGTGAACAAGATCTTTGGAAAGGTGTTACAGAGCAGAAAGTTCAAGATAAGAATGTTGAAGAGGATCTCTATACAGATCGTGAAAGCAGTGATGTTGGGACTCGCATCACAGATGAGATGCATGAAGCAGAGAAGGCATTTCAATTGGGAGTTCTCACACTTGAAAAAAAAGATGAGAGTATAGAGGACGCAGTTTTTCATTTTAGGCAAGCTGCGAAGCAGGGTCATGGGAGCGCTGCTGTAAAATTAATGGATATTTACCAACAGAATGCTGCATTCCTTACTATTGAAAAAGGGCTCAGAAGGTCGATCGAAAAAGGGATTGAATACTTGAAGCGAGCTGCCATTCTAGGAGAGGTGGGTGCTGTTAAGAAACTGCGATCTCTATATGAATTGGATGATGCTGATCCTGAAGATTTAATTCAGGCTGAATGGTATCGAATATTTGAAAAAATTTTGGGTTTTGAAGAAAGCGCCCGGGCATGCCGTTTTCCTACTTCAAGCAGTGAAGTAAAAAAGAATCAACACAAGAGCGGTATGCCTGTACAACGCTATAGAGAATTTGTTGAAAGACCTGCGTTAATTGAAGCTCATAAAAGGGTATTTCATTTTTTCGAGAGTGCGCAGGGAGCGTTAGAATTAGGAAAGAGATATTTACTTGTCGATAATGAAGGTATCCTGGATCTTTTGGAAAACCACCTTCCTTGGGTCGATGAAAGGGGCAACAAGTTTAAATTCTCGTTGATTGAAGACTCTTCGCCACATACAGCGGCAGATTCCTCTATTAGAAGGACTGCAGAAGTTTGTAAGCAATTGGGTGCTAGGTTTTTTGAAAGAGCTTCCCGTTTGGGATTGCTAGAAGGAGAATATGAGTTGGGGAAACTCTACACAGCAGGTAGTAGTGTTACTAGAGATTTATTTAAAGGAATTGTCCATTACACCAAAGCAGCTGAAATCGGTCATGTTGAAGCGGCTTATCAATTGGGAAATCTGTATTCTGCAAATGAGGGCGAGATTCAAAGAGATCTTCCTGCGGCTGTTCGCTTTTACAACTTTGCTGTCTCCTCCAATCATATTGAAGCGGCTTACCAATTAGGGAGAATCTATTCTGAAGGGACAGATGATGAAAGTGATCTTTCTAGAGCAATAGAGTTATACACAATAGCGTCTCAAGGGAATCATCCAGAAGCGGCATATCAATTAGGGAACTTACTTCTTGAAGGGGATATTGAAAAAGCCATTTCTCAATACAAACACGCTTCTGGCTTCGACCATCTCGAAGCGACCTATCGACTTGGAGTAGTTTATTTCTTTGGCGGTGGAGTAGACAAAAAGCTCGTTGCCTATTGTGAAGAGTCTCTTGCGCCTCTAAAAGGTGAGGATACCTTGGATCAAAATACTTTTCCTCGATTTGATATTAAAGGGGATTTTAATGAAGCTCTTAGATATCTTAACCATGCTTCTGAACGGGAACACTTGGAGGCAAATTATCTTCTAGGTCAAATCTATTACTATTTTTATGCCATTCAGTCGCAAGATACCAGTGCTGACATCGCAAAAATACAGGATTTTCTTACCAGGTCTATAAAATATTTAGAACGTGCCCATCTATTGAACCACCCCAAATCAAGCAACCTCCTCGGGGTGATCTTTCGTAGTTGCGGTAAGGGTTTGGACAATCCTGCAAAGGCATTTCAATATTTTTCTGCTTCTTACTATCTCGGATATCCAACTGCGGCATTCAATTTGGGGACAATGTATCTGACTGGCGATGGAGTGAAACAAGATCTTTTCAAAGCAGTTGAATATTATAAAATGGCCTCCACTCTTGGGGTAACACACGCTGCAAATGAATTCAGTAAAATCTATTCAAAACGAAGTGCTATAAGAAATAACGGTTATTTCACGCATGCCTCTTCAATCGGTAGTGAGAAAAGTGGTTTTTTCTCGTCTCTTTTAAAAAGAGTCCCCTCAGGGATACCTGATTTCTCTCCCGGAGTGTCCAGATCATTACGTAGAAAAGGGTCCGACCTCATGGAAGGGTTAAATCCCTTAACAAGAAAGAAAAAAACGTTTGAAGAGGAGAAGGAAAACTTTATCGAAAAAATCGCGATGGCAATTATCGATAATCAATCCAAAAGATTTCGTGCCTTGAATGATCAATTGCGCCTGATACGTATCTCTAACGCCGACCTATGGACACAAATCAAAAAAGACAGCGAATTAGAAAAGTGGCTTTTACTTGTGAAAGAATGGCATATAATGGCAGTAACTCAATCCTATAACAATATGTCCCATAAGATTGAAGGGGGGCTTTTAAAGGAGATGGCAGAGATTGTCAAACAAGCAACAGAATTTTTTTATATTTTGGGTGAAGAGATGTCAAAAGAATTGCAAACCTACTGCTTGACTATCCAGAGGGCTGAATTGAACCCAGTAGATGTAAGTCAATCCTTTGAAGTCCTAAAGCTAGAAAAAGACTTTCAAGAACAAATGAGAGAGATGAACGATCATTCTAGATCAATTCTTGAAAACCTATTCAAATACAAAAAAGTATTTGATAACACTGAATTTCAAGAACTCTTTGATGGAAATGATGAAACAAAACTCAGGAATTTTGTTCGGTTATTTGATGATTATATGAATATCTTCCAGTCTTTTTTTGCTGAATGGAATCTGTTGTATAACAGGTTTCAAGAGGACAATACTGAAGAAAATTTTATACTTGTAATTGAACTCTTTACCAGTGAACAGATGACCCAATATTTCCTATGAGCGAAAAATCCCGTTGGATTTAAGTTTTTTTCATGCCGCATCAGCGGTTTTTTGTTGACCTTGCTGACCTATAGAATCGGCTATCCGTGTCGGTAATCCCTGAATCCTGATAAGTTTTTTTATAGCTACCGGCAACTTTTCTTCTCGAGTTTGATGATTCTCTATTTTTCTTCGAATAAGACCACTATCGATTTCGGAAAATCGTTCTGCCAGTGAGTCCCTACCATTCAAAATAATCTTTAGGTATTCTGGATTGTTAAGATTTTTTACCATTG
>SDBV01013517.1_pt1 | contig 10386 bp, 7 predicted proteins | sample 2277081 | NCBI WGS metagenome assembly SDBV01 (sample SAMN10402039, study PRJNA504765) | marine sediment metagenome | isolation source: marine sediment core GS10_PC15, 223 cmbsf | place: Arctic Ocean: Southern Knipovich Ridge | collected 2010
GGTCGTGGAAAAGACCGTTCCGGGGTAGCCGTGGCTCTTCTGAAGGGCGGCTATCTTTTCGGCAAGCTCGACATCTGTCGGGTACATCCCGAAGTTCGGGGCGGCTATCATAAGGTTCTCTACCTTGTTCCCTACGTGATCCGCTATGTAGTCGAGCTCCTTTTTGACGCGCTCCAGGTCGTATCGGTTTACCCTGTTGTAGCTATTGTGGCCCTCGTGGCAGTAGGTACAGAGAAAGGGACAACCACGGTGTGTCTCAATCATGGGGCTTAAGCAATCGTCGAAGAACTTATCCATAAAACCTTCGAGATAGGGCGAGGGGAGTTTTCCCAAGTCGGCAGTCCTCTCGATGGGCAGATATTTATGGAGCTTGCCGTTATGCATATAGATGGAACCTCTAGGACTTGAATCCTTTATCTTCTCGATGTCGAAGCCGCACTCAATGGCCTTTTCATAGAGGGCTCCCAATCCCGTCTCGCCCTCGTACATTACGTAAAAGTCGAGCGCTCCCTCGGCCCGTGATAAGAACTCTTCCTGCTCTTCCGGGAGATAGCTAACGTTGGGTCCGCCCATTACCGTTATGGTTTCCTTTCTAAGGCCCTTTACATACCTTAGAAAAGAGAGGTCGAGGTTCCGGTTCCATGGATAGTGCGAAAGGCCTATTATGTCGGGAATCCGCTGGTCGATTCGCGCCTTTAACTCTTCCGGGTACTTAAAGAGTTCGAGCTCCACATCAGGATGGGCCGCCTTTAGTGACGCGCCAACGAGCCCGATATTGAGCGGGAAGGCGTCGTTCGAGACGGTTATGGTCGTATGGGTGAGGTCGCCCAGAAATACCGTAGTCATCTATATATCTCTTTTATCATTCGCAATCGACCCGCCCCAATGTCAAATACTTCTTCATCCGCTATCACTTTCAATCTTTCCTTGCCTGAAATAAAGGTCAAATTACCGTGGATGTCCCGTGATTCTCTATATTTTGACTCGACATAACCTTCCTTTGCCGAATAAACTTTCAAATTTCCTGATAAGTCCTTCCTCACAAAAAAAGCATTACATCCAACTGAATTGGAACCAACAAAATCGTACCCCTTCTCTTCAGCCAAATGGCAAAATGCCCCTAGTGAGGCACCCCAGAATAGAGTGGAGTAATGTGCTTGAGTCTGGTTGAAGCCTTCGTTGTAGGGTATTGTAACAGCATGTTCACATCCAAAAACACTGTTATATTCACAAATGACTATCCTGGGATTAATAACAGTTATAGCCTCCCATATCCAATAATCGTTACCATCAACATCAACACTAAGTATCCCAATATCACCCTCTCCCAGATTTTCCTTAATTATAGTGTTTATGTTATCTTTCGTAATAAACGCTTCCACAGCGGTCAGATCATGCCGCCAGTAAATATAGTCGCTTTTGCATCTTTTGATACTTTCAGCAGAGCCATCAATAACAAGTCCCTTCCAATTATCTTGCATTAGAAGGAACCTTGTATTTGATTCCTCATAAGTTTCAACTCCAAATTCAACGAATGTCTTACTCTCAATTTCCACGTTATTAATCAAGTATTGAATAATTCCATCTTCTCCCCACTGGGAAAACACCTTAAACTCCGCCTCATGAATGGACTTAATATTTCGCAATGCTTTAACCCTGAGTGCATGCTGTTTTCCAAGTAGCATTAGCGCAACTATTTGCCTACGATGCAAGTCCCTTAGTATAAAATTTTGGATTAGTCTTTTTAATATTTTATTAATAGCTTTCATATTATCCTCATTACCCTATAACAGTAGGTTCCGGAATAGGGATAATAAATTTCCCGCCTTTTTTTCTATACTCATCAAGATTTTTCATTATTTCATCGGCAAAGTTCCATGCCAGAAGCAATGCGTAATCGGGCTGTTTATCCAACAATTCGGAGTCAGCCACTACCGGAATATGAGCGCCAGGAGTATACCTGCCGATTTTCAGCTTCGACTTTTCTGTTACAAAGTCAAGCAGGTCATTATCAATACCGCAGTAATTCAGCAGGGTCATGCCTTTTGCAGGGGCGCTTACGCCCACTATACTCTTTCCTTCGTGCTTAAGTTTTCTGAGAAGCCATACAAGATCGGACTTATTTTTCTTTACACGTCCTGCAAATTCATCAAGCGTCTTGTGATCATATACTCCCACCCTGTTTTCTTCCTCAACAGTTTTCAGCACGGCATCCGAAACTGGCCACTGCCCTTTTTGGCCGATAAATACACGAAATGAGCCGCCGTGTATATCTACCTGCTGGATATCAAATACCTCCATACCGAATTTTTCAAAAAACGGTAAAAGCGGCTTTGCGGAAAGATATGAAAGGTGCTCATGATAAATAGTGTCGTATTCATTGTATTTCAACAGATTCGTAAAATACGGCGCTTCGAAAATAAAAACACCCTTTTCATTTAATAAGTGACTGGCGCTATTCATAAAGGCGCTAAGATCGTCAACATGAGCAAATACATTCGTACCTGTTATCACGGATGCATGGCCTTCTTGGTCCGCAATTTTTTTTGCCGTTTCAATATTATAAAAATCGCATATGGTATCAATTCCCCGTTCGTGGGCGATCATTACGATATTGGCGGCTGGGTCCACCCCCTGTACCCGCACGCCATTTTTCTTGAATTCTCCAAGGAGAACGCCCACGTTGCTTCCAATATCGACCACGAGGTCTTTTGCACCAAGACCAAACCTTTCGACTACGGATTTTGCAAAACCGGCCCAATGCTCGTGCCCCGTTTTTGTTGTCGACGATTCGTAGGGATAGTCATTCCGGTAAAGAACCTCGGGGGAAACGACATGGTTTAGCTGAACGAGGCCGCAATCATCGCATACTTCCACCTGCAACGGGTAGTACATGTCCGGTTCTCGAAGCTGATCCTTGCGCCTGAACTGGTCTGCTGGCGGTGTGAAGCCTAGATCAAGAAACTTATATAAATTATTACTTCTACACATACGACATGTATACATTGCACTCTCCTAAGCTATTCATTTTTGAGAAACCTGCTGCATTGTCTGAAGGGAATCGGAATTTTACAAAAGAGAAAATAGATAGATTTTACCTCTACAGAATAGACGTTCTTCTATAGTAATTTTATTCTTTTTTAGAGGCTTTCGGCCCACTGATATGTTCAAGTCTATCAAATGGGAACATTTCTAACCAGGAATCGACAGATAAGTTTATGATTTTTGTTGATGTGCCCCTAAGAATATTTTTATAAAATCTATATTCTTCGAAAACCTTTAAGTTATTCGATAATTCAGTTTCAATATCGCGCCAATAACTTTTGTCCGTGACATTTTGATGAATATCTTGATCATGATCATAGAAGTTAGTTACTATTTTCTTATAATCCCTGATCGTCGTGTGATCACACCCAAGTAAGTATATCTGCTCGTACTCCATATAAATCATGAGAGGCAACAACAGCAATGGCTGAGTGATAGGCGACGGTATGGGTTTCATAAGATCCACGCTTCGTATCATGACAAATGGTGCATGATAGAGATAATATATTTCTCGTTCGGGGAAAAGTCCGAACTTTTTCACAATGTCATATGTCTCGTAGTTAAGCACCATTTTGGTCCGAGCAGGTAGTTTTCTGTCGGCTCGCTTAAACAACTCAACATAATTCTTTAATGTAACAGGTTCGTGCAAGTGGCCAAATCCATGAAAAATAGAATTAATGGATTGTACATCAGCGTGAAGAAAAAAATTGCTAATACTGAAACAATCTTCTCCGCTAAGTAACTTGAGGTTCTCTTGCTTGATACTCGGTCCTGTGGCGAGAAGAAATGCACGTTTGCCCTTCCCCAACCCCTTGAGCTCCTTGTTTTTTAGCAATATTTCCTTGTTAGAGTATAAAAGGAATTTTAATTCAGTAGAATAGTGGCGAAGTAAACTGTAAACTGCCAGAGGTAGCCATTGTTTTAAAAGGGTGCGATTCATCTTTTCGTCTCGACAATTCTTCTTTCCCAGATATCTGGTACCGCACTTTGACCACCGGCAGAATTCGTTGATAATTCACCCTTTGTAACATTAAATGACGCCGGTTTTCTCCCTGGCATGATTATAGATCTTTGATAGCCCTCCAATTTTCTCTGGTAGCTCCTTATCGTCATGGCAGTATTCGCTTGAATGTATTTTTAATATTGCGAACCTTACGCCTTAGTTTAAAACCCAGCAGTGTAGTTAACATCACATGCGCCTTGGTCTTGTATATATATAAGCGTGATGCTAAAAAAAAGCGCCCCCGACATTTTCTACAAAATGTAAGGTTAAAATCAGACATGAAGTTGATTTCAGCAAAATTATCATACTCCACAATCTTATTGCAGTGAGGGCATTTGATCTTGAAATATGCAGTCCCGTTCTCATTTTTTTTAACGCTGATAGGTACAGCATAAAGTCTATATTTTCTCCACGCATCAACGGTGTCACATAATAATTTTTCATACTCTTCGTCAGTCATTGTATCAGTCATATTGAAAGCATCAGTAATATGGTTTTCAATAAAATCCAACTTATCTTTAATGATCCCTTTTTCTATGCAATGATTGTACAACTCTGTTCCGGGGTAAGGATTAATAAACGCAAACATTATCCCGTAGTGATGGTTGGCTTTCCAGTAATCAAGAGTTTCGTTCGCAGTTTGAACGGTCTCGGCCTTATCGCCAAATATAAAATTTCCAACAATGCTTATTTTTTGTTCCAATGTGAGCTTAATGGCCTTATCAATCTGTGAAGGGGTAATCTGTTTTTTCATGGATTTTAGGACTACAGGGCTGTAACTTTCAAAGCCGTAGCTCACCATATAACAGCCCGCATCTTTCATGGTTTTAAGGAATTCCTTATCAAGTTTATCCACACGCATCTGGCACATCCAGCGGATCTTCCACGAAACCCCTTCTTGAATTTTCTTTAACCGTTCGCAAAACTCGTACACTCTCTCCTTGTTAAGCGAAAACAGCTCGTCATAAATTATAATAACGTTTGCTTTATAACGGTTAATTGCCGTATCGAGTTCATTTATTATTGAATCCATAGACCGTTGCCTGTACAACTTCCCAACAGGATGAAAGCAGAAAGTGCATTTAAACGGGCACGACCTGCTACAGATTAGCGGATATGCCCTCGGAAAATCATACAAGTCAAGCGCGACATTGCTGGACGGTTTTAGATTGTCCATGTAGGTTTCAAGCTCAAAACCTTCAAAATCCGGCAATGGCAATGACTCCAAATCCTTAATAGCCGGTTGAGGTTGGTTAATAACTATTTTCCCAGATTTATCTCGATAACCGATACCCAGTACATGGGCAATATTACCTCCATTCTCAAGACATGAGAGCAACTCTACAATCGTTTTTTCCCCTTCCCCGATAACGATGAAATCCGGTTTTAGGGCATTTAACATCAATTCCGGCTCGCTTGTTATCAGTCCGCCGCCAAGAATTATCCTTGCACCCTCTTTATGACCACGGACTGCCTCTACTACTTCCCTGACCTGTTGATAATGGGTAGAAAGTCCGCCGGTACAGATGAAATCATATTTCTCCCCTACATCCAATGCGGTATGGATTATATCCTCAACTTTTCCCGAGCGATGATTGAGATTGAGAACATCCACATTGCGACCTGACCGCTTCAGCACAGATGAAATGTACATTAAACCCAGAGGCGGATGATAATTGAAGTTTTTATCGTTACAGCCAGTCGGCCTTACAGGGATAATCAATATTTTCATCTCTGCTTGTTCCAGTTCCTCTTACAAACAATAGTTATTAATCCCAAGATACCTATGCTCGCTGCCTATTCTTTAAAATCGTTGTTGATTGCGGTAGCCGTAGGATATAAATTTTCCGCTCCATTTTTAATTCGGATAAGTTGCTGTAGTTTATAGCGCCAGTTTTTATCCTGCTTTATATTGTTAATAATCCCTTTTGTAGTATTTGAGAACACGAAGGTCACATTATTCATTTCCTTATTTGTCTTTAAAATATTATCTGGGTCGATATTATTGAAGTCGTACCGAAGTTTCATCGTAAATGGCTTCGCTTCGAATCCGTCTTCAAAATAGCTGGCAATGTTTTTCACACGAAGGCAATATTCTTTGAATTGACTAAAAAAATCGGCGATTTCCTTTTTCTTACTTTCATTGTCGATCTTTTTTAACAAGGCATCCTGACATAGCCGAAAGGCAACATCTATCCATTCTTCATAGCACTCCATGCGCGACAGAAAGGTATATTTAGCCAGAAGATTGGCGCCATACTTTCCTTCAATCAAGTTATTGTAATTCTCCTCATTTTCAAAATATGTGTAGAGCGATTCTTCTGAATCCCATAGTTCATCACGAGTTTCAGAATAAAACATCTGAAAGAGGTTACCCAACTTCCCTTGATCTATTCGCACCGTAGCCATAATTTCTATAATCCATTCAAATACACTGCAAGAATACTTTCTAAGAAGGTGAATGAGATTCTGGAATAAATCATTTCCGTAAACAACTTGCAGAAAAAAACAGAGCGACCGGCAGTCCAGGTAATCATCGTAAGTCATGGTAGGCGTAGCCACCGCAACCTCTTCCGTATCCAGGATGAGTTCTCCTTCATATTTACCAAACTGTTGCGGAACAATGCGATGTTTAACTATATATTCATTTCGCCGTTCATTTATTTCATCACCTATGGGTGTTCCTTTCAGCACCATAAGAGTATAGGGAATGAAACTGTTGATACCCATTTCAATAATCTTCTCTACCGTCTGAAAAAATGATTGCCTAGTTTCTCCGGGAAGTCCGATAATAATCCCTGAAGAAGTAAGATTTTGCTGATTCGATGATTCTTCCTTAGTAGCGTCTAATAGCCCTTGTTGCAAATATTGGAATGCATCCGGCGACAGATTTTTCCGTTTGATGTTCTTGAGAACTTCTGGTGTCATTGATTGTGCCGACATAAATATGGATACCGTTCCAGACTTCAGTTTTTTTGCTACCCGCAGGATGTTTTTAACGCGACTTTTCCCAACCGTCACGTCAATAAAAACCGGCCAGCCCGAAGTATCTTGATGTTTCCTTATAATATCAGCAATCTCATTATCCCTGTCGAACATGCCGAAGTTGTTGTCGGCCAGATAAAGAGGGATATCCGGGTAATCCTTCATTCTTTCGACGAAAAGCTCCATTTCTGCTTGAAAGATATCAACGTCTTTATATAGCAATTTATTGTAGTACCCATGGGCAGAGTGACAAAATGTACATTGATATGGACATCCCCGATTTGTTTCGACAAAAGGAGCCAGCTTGAAGGAACTCTTTCGGCTGGGGAAAAACTTGTCCATCAAACCAGAGAGGTAAGGAGAAGGCGCTGCATTCAGCGATTCCAGTTCCTCCCGAAGTTCATTAAAAACAAGGGCTTTCTTATCTCCATCTAAATAGTATGCTCCTTGGACAACGCGCCCATTTTGGCTTTTGTCAAACAGCTCCCGTTCAACAATGCTATGAAAAGGTCTTTCCCCGTTAAAGGGAATAAGGTAATCGATAAAAGGATAACCCACCATAAATTTTTTGATCCACTCGTTCCGATAGGTAATATTGGGCCCACCGCAGACCACGATTGAATTTGGATTTTCCTGTTTTAGCCGTTCCGCATATAAGCGGTTCAGGTTCGTATTCCATGTGTACATTGAAAATCCGACGATATCGAACTTTACTGATAGATCGGACGTCAGATCATCGGTAAACTTATACAACCTGACATCTATCGATTCCTTCGGAAGTTTTTCCAGAAGATATGAGGCCAAAAGTCCTATTCCCAAGGGCATGGTGCAGGTATGTAGTCCTCTTGTCGTATGGCTAAGGTCTAGCAATGCAATATTTAGCATGCCTTTTCTTCGCGCCTCGTTCATTCTTTTGATCTAAATTTCCAGCTTACCGTGGTTTCAATATGGTTGACTTCCATAACTATTGCTCCCTGTACCGTGCATCATTATATTTCAAATTGATCAATAACCTGTTCGGCATATTCCAACTCGCGAAGTGTGTTTACGGTAAGATGATATCCGTTATGCATAAACCCTTTTAGTTTTCTTTCAGTTGCCAGGAATTCCAAAAAATCAACGTAAGTTGCAAAATCTTTGATCCATGAGAATATTTCTTTTTCATAATAAAAAAAACCTATATTGATCGATTGGTTGAGCGTTGGTTTCTCACGGTAATTTATTACATTCCCGTTTTTATCTAGCTCAAATAATCCAAATTGACTTTTAAATGGCACAAGAGAAATAGATGCCTTTGATCCGTGAGAGGAATGGAATTCCTGAAGATGTTCGAGATTGACGTTGGCTAGTGTATCACCATATAAGAGTAGAAAATCATCGTTGATTTGCGTAGAGCAACTTTTTATTCTCTCAATAATGTCAACATCGCCTGAATCCACCATTTTCACATTCAGGTCACGGTAATTATTATCAAAAAACTCATGGATTTTGTCCTTCTGGAAACCGGTCGCTATAACTACATCTTCTATGCCATATTTTTTCAGATGAGATAGAACGTAGCACAAGATAGGACGACCTCTTAAGCGTACTAAAGGTTTGGGGAGCGCATCGGTCAGTGGCTTAAGACGTTCACCTTTGCCGCCGCATAAGATCAGGGCTGTAATTTTTTTTTTCAATATTTCTCCTATTTATTAAATCTGGCTTGCATGTTAGGCTGGAACCAGTCTTGTTCACATATCGATCTTTTTAAAATTCTGAGACGTTTCTCCAGCAGTAACCTGCCCGCATGTGCGCTCATTGAGGAGCGCCGTTTCCGAACTTGACTTCGATTTTTCCTCGCTGTAGTTTCTTTGGCAGCTTGTGCATTCCCCTAAGGTCAATTAAGCCATTGAAATTCAGCATCCTGAAATCATGACCTCGCGCTTGCATGTATTCATATATCGTCATCATCCCGACCTGGTCCATGGAAAAAAACCCCCCGTTGGAGTACAGCCACACCAGGTATCTCGAAAGCAAGTCCAAATAGACATCGGTGGCGTGGTTGGCAACCCTGAAATAGCTGAAACAACCTGCGGCAAACTTCGACCAGGGCACGAGATAGCCTCCATCATAAAAACCAAAGTCGAATCCTCCAGAGCGGAGTTCTCTGCATATTGGACCTATGTCAAAATCAACACGCAAATCGATGTCCGAGATGAGAACATCACTATTGTAGTGCTTCATTATATCGCGACAAATTAGAAATCGTGCCATCGTGATATAGGTCTGTGAGTTTCCAGAGAGCGCCTCTATAGAATAGCGAATGTTGGAGTGTTTGCTCTTTAATACCACCAGGCAATCCCGTGTGGACTCAATATCATCTGCCAAGACATGAAAATGGATAATGTTCTGATTCTTACTCCGGAAAGTGCGAATATAGTAATCAGACCAGACGTTAAGATATCCTTCGCTACAGGAAATGAGAACAATCGGATTGGTCAGTCCGGGTTCAGATATCGGCGTTCCACCCGTATCGTCTGCCAGCAAAGGCGGTGTATGCGATGGAGCGTCGCCCTTCAACAGCTCATCGATGATGGACAATTCCCTGATGTTGGAGGCAGCTCTGACATACTCGGGAAGAGAACGCCCGGACTCAGAGGCTCTTTGTATCAATACACCCACTGATTCTCCTGATGAATCGGATGCGCCTAATCTTTCAGAGATCAAAAAAGACCTAACCGCTTCCTGAAAATAGACCGCGTAGTTCGCTTCCCCATTCATGTATGCCAATAGGCCCTTGATATGATAATGCATTGGAGTACTCTCCTGTGCCGCGATATCACGAAGCCTTTCCAGGCTATTAACGTCCTTCGCAAATGCTGCAGTCTCTGCGGCGCGAGTCAATAAGTCAATATCATGGGGATTATCCGGCACAATTCCCATCAAGGTTTTGCATTCGTCTTCAAAATTATTCATCTGGCGGTACACATACGCAAGTTGACTATTTACAGCGTAATTCGTACTGAATATTCTTTGGAGAAGTTCTCCAGTAATTCTCGCAGACTGTACAAATCTATATTTTAGAAGGTAGGCCATTATGTAGTAAAGAATTAGGGCGGTATATGGCAATTTATGCCTGGCTTTTGCCGTTACAAACTTGGTCAAATAGAGATGGAATTTATTGATCATAATGCAGGAAGCTTTTTAATTAAATGTGAGCGGTCAGTTAGGTGTACGGGAACTCTTTGTCCAGTTTTTCTCCAGAAATTCCGCAGAAATCTCTCCACTCCCCCCAAGCACTCGTGAAGCAAATCGAAACCATTCGTTGCAGTTTTCGAGTTCGGAATCGTGGTTCAAACGAAAAGTTTTGCTCA
>SDBV01013518.1_pt1 | contig 10385 bp, 15 predicted proteins | sample 2277081 | NCBI WGS metagenome assembly SDBV01 (sample SAMN10402039, study PRJNA504765) | marine sediment metagenome | isolation source: marine sediment core GS10_PC15, 223 cmbsf | place: Arctic Ocean: Southern Knipovich Ridge | collected 2010
GGCCTCGGTGGCGGCCAATTCCCAGTAACGCACCAGCTTGCCGACGCCTGGCGCAATATCCACGATCTCGAACCACTTCCTCTTGAACTTGTTCCCTTCGGGCCGCGCATCCCAATCGCCATCGCGGAGCCGCTTGCGTGTGGTGGGGTCGAGTTCCTGGAGCGACTCGTCATAGCTTTCCTGGTCAAGGTGTGGATTGTCCTCCAGCTTCGACGAGATGAAAGGCCGCGACGGATCGCCTGGATTGACAAAACGCCGCTTTACCCACTCGAAGCCGATTCCATCCGGGTTGGCGGCGGAGCGCATGCGCAAAGGCACGTCATAACCATTACGCAATCGCCGCAGGCGGGAAAACAGATACAGGTAGGTATTTTCGAGGAATTGCGTGACCTCATCGAAGCCGATGAATTGGAAAGCCGCGCTTTGGAACTGGTACTTGGCGTTTTCATGGTCGAGATGTCCGAAACCGATGGTCGCGCCGGAAGGGAATGTCCACCGGTGGAGTTTGTCGTTCCAGTGGGCATCCGTGGCAAGGAGCCATTCTTTGGAGCGGGTGATGAGGGCTTCGGGCAGCGACAGATCCATGAACGTGCGCCGGAAGATCATCGCGTTGTACTGGGGCACGTGGACGTACCAGAGCGCCGCCATGAGAAGCGCATCGCTGTTGTGGGTGGGCAGCATGGTGCGCCCACAAAGGAACATGCCCGATTCTGCCTCGACCTTGATACACCTGACTGGGCGCGGCGCGACCGGTGTCGCGGCCACAATCCAACGTCTTTCATGGGTTCCGCGAAAACCGCAACGCTTTTGCGCGTCCAATTTTCTCTGCATCCTAAAGGCCGGATAACTCGTTAGGAAAACGACTCGCCACTTCGGCCCGCAGTCCTTACCGTTGAGCGTTGCCCGGCCTTCCCTTGCCCGCGACTTGATCCCAAGAGTTGCGAGTATCTCCAGGACACCATCGCGGAGTCGCGGCGATGTCGTTGTAAACTCGATTGCGCCATTGGGCTTGGCGTGGCCATCCGAATCGCACAATCCTTGCAAAATCGCCAATCGTTGATCAACCGAGCCTCTGAAGTAAATTTGCGGAATGTGCTTATTGCGTAGGAGCCCCGCGGTTTTTAGAAGCGCGCGCAGACCCTCTATTTTCACAGCCAATGAATACCCGCGCTTCTTTGCCGTGACTCCTGTATCGCGCAGCACCTGCAATGCTTCTTCTTCCGCGATAGTGATATCACCGCTTGCGGATGTGCCGTCGCCTAGCCACAATCCAAGCAAATACGGTTCAATAGGAAGATCGGCGTCCGGAAGACGGAGAGCCCCATGGACGGAAATCGCGTGGTTTGTCCGCCCGTGGTATTTGATGGATTCAGCAATAGCCGCGGTTGTCTTGATCGATGCCGATCCTGTTGCCAGGCCATCCCGTTTGCTTTCCGCGTTCCGCTTGTTCAATTCGATGACGTGCGGGCGAGTCCCATTACTAAGGGAGGGCCTGATCAACCTTCGGCGCGCGCGAAATTCTTCCGTTTTCCGTGTAATTGCTGATCGTTCCGCGACTGTTGTGGTGAGCCATCCATGATCTGCGTCTGCAATGATGCGTTCGCCGTCGCTTGTCTCAATCTCGAAACAATTTCGGTCTGCCATCACCGGAGTACATGCGAGCACCTTAGTTGGATACCCTTGATCATCGATCACCATATCCCCGACGCGGAGCTGCCCCATAGTCGTCCAGCCGATGGGCGTGGGAATGGGTGTATCGATACTCAGGGCTTTCCCGCCTCCAGCCGCTCCGCCGTAAAACGACTCCCTGCCCCGAAGCAGGATGAACCGCAATTGTCGTAGAGTGGGTACGTGCGGGCAATACCGGAAGAAAGTCTCAGTTGAGGGTGGGAACTGAGACCGAAGCCCCGTTTCCATTGCCGCCGCTTTCTCCGGCGTCAATGACGGCCTCAAGCTCTCGTAGGCCCTGAGATATTGCCCCAACGTCCTGATTGCTGTTTGCGCCATCGGCCATGATCATCCGCAGGTTTTCGGAGAGGTATTTCGCGTCCAGACCGTAGAGCTTCATTTTCAATTCGATCAATTTGCAGAGCCGGTCTATCACCTGAAGCTTCCCGGTCTTCGCCTTGGCCATCAGCCCCTTGATGATCAGATCGATCCGGCCGCCCTCGGTCGCGACAAACTCGGCAATGGTATCACGGCTCTGATCAAGCCAGCGTTTCTTGACCTCCTTCACGTCGCGGCAAATCGTGGGGGTAGAAACCTTGAGTTCGACAGCTATCTCCGTTTGGGTATTGCCCAGGAGAAGCATTTCGCCCACTTCAATCAGCCGCTTGTTGCGTTTATGACTCGGCGTATTGTATGACGCCATAATTTCACCCCAACGGTTTTCAATCGCCCACGATCCCCTTACGGATTTCGGAAACGCGCTCGGCGTACCAGCTCACCGCGAAATCCAACTCGCCATTTACTCCGTCGATCAACCCATTCAGATGGCCTTCCGAACCTGCACCGCTGAAACCTAGTGGCGACCAATCGCGTACAATTTCCTCCCGCCGTACCCGTGATTTGACAGGCGCGCCCAAATACTGCTCAAGCCTATCGATCAAATATCGACGCAAACCACAGTAGGTCAGGAAACTACCGCGATCCGCACGTACTGGGAAGAACAACACGGGATGCGTATCGGAAAATCTGATCAGGTTTTTCCATCGTGCCACATGGTAGTCCAGTGGCGTCCCGTGTGAGAAGCGGGTTGCGTAGGACAAAAGCGGATCGCGTAACGATGAAATCACCTGAATATCATTGGGATAGCTTTCGATCCGGCCCAAGGAACCTTCCAAGTGATAGGCGTGCTGCAGCGTGTAAACAGGTGCGTCGGGATGATCCAGAAACGGCCTGTAGCCCACATGGCGATAGCCGAACACCCCCTCCATCACATCCGCCAGAAAGCGGGTGCCGGTGCCGGGTACGGTGTAGAGTACGGTTTTCATCAATCCTCAATAATCCCAAGATCCTTTTCCATGGCACTGATCGTCATGGCTAGACTGCGATAGATCGTCAACTCCGGCCATGGCAGAAGAGCGGTTTTTGTTGGATAGCTGAATCCATCTCTTGCCTCAAGAGCTATCCGGCATTGATTCCACTTGGCCAGCGCATCGCAATATCTTGCGAACCGTTCAACGATCGCCGTGCCGGTTTCTTCCGTCTCGAAATACTCCGGAGCCCGCTTCTTCCATTCCAGGGTTCCTTTATCGCCTAGCCAGGCGGGCGGTTTCGGTGTGGCCATGCCGTCATTTCCCATCGGTTGTTTTTTTTCACCTTACCCCATTTTTTCGCTTGACACCATCCTTCCGCGTGTTACTGTAGAAATGTAAGTTAGACAAAACAATCAACGAGAGAGACGATATGTCATGGGACTATTTTCAAGTTTGGGCCGAAACGCCAATGAACAACGAGCAATTACTGGGATACGGAAGCGATGGCTGGGAATTGATTACAGTGGTTCCCATGCTGAGACCGGAGCATCCGGAAGCGAAATCGCCGTGGCTCCTCTACATCTTCAAGAAGCCGCGCCTCAACTCATAAGACTTCCCGCGCGTATGCCTGGGAATCGAATCTATCGCCATGTTCGGGAAATGCTCGTAGGTGAAATAGCTTGGACTGTGCCCTGGGAATTGACGGTTGACCTGGATTTACGGGTGTGGGTGGAATTGGCCGCCACTCTACATACGTTTTCTGGCCCGCGTGGGACAGTGGAACTCCAATTAACCCGGATACAGCATGGGTTCCGCGCGGTGTTGTATGACGGCGGCCGGCATTCTTTCGAGCCCTGCAAAATACATAATTATTTCAAATATGCGCCAGTAATTGAACTGGTGGAATCCTGACCATACTGAACCCCCGGGGCTCCGGCCTCTCCATCACCCAAAACCCGATCAAAGAACAACCATGAAAAAAAAGATAATAGAAATTTTAATAAGAAACGCACTGGCTTGTGTGTTGTTTTATTTTGTGTATCAAGAAACTGGATGGGCTACCGTCTTGTTTTGCGTCTTTGTAACTTTTAATTTTGAATTACTAGGATTTTTAGGTAATCGAAATCCGTCTAAGGCGACTTCATGAAATCCGATCTTCCCGCCGTTTGCGAGTGGTGCGGCGGATACCGTTCGAGGATGCCCCATAATGACCATACCGGTTTGTGCCATAGGTGCATTGATGAACTTGAAAGCGGTTCTCTGTATTTTTGCTGGTGGTGCATCAGAGGGATGGGGCACACACACTGCAAGATCTGCAAAGCATGGCACGCCGACGCGGAAACGGAGTTGTGCCCGCGGTGTTCAAGCACGGAAGATCACTACCGGCGGGAGAACAGCGCGATAATCGGGCTCCTCATTGCGTTGATCCTGATCGGTGGCCCGCTGATGTACGCGTGCATTTTCGGGGGTTCCCAATGACCACCTATTCCGAATTCCTCGAACAGAAACGCCATCTCGGCGATCAGAATGGATTCGCGCCGTCGTTCATGCCCGACTTCCTTTTCGATTTCCAGAAAGCCCTGGTGAATTGGTCGGTGCGCCAAGGCCGCGCCGCAATGTTCGCTGATTGCGGCATGGGAAAAACCCCCATGCAGTTGGTCTGGTCTCAGAACGTGATCGAGTCCACCAATCGTCCGGTATTGATCTTGACTCCGCTTGCGGTATCGCAGCAGACCGTCCGAGAGGGTGAAAAATTCGGGATACAGGCGATCCGAACCCGCAACGCCAAGGAGATCGGGAACAAGGGCGCGATCTTCATCACCAATTACGAGCAGCTCCACCATTTCGATCCCACGGCTTTCGCGGGCGTGGTGTGCGATGAATGTTTCCCGGCTGATACTCTGGTGGATACTCCTTTAGGACAAAAGCGTATTGACACGCTTCGGAAAGGTGATAAGATAATCAATGCCAGTGGTGTTGATGCTGTATCTGACGTTCACCGGAGAGAGGTTCAATATGCAATCAAAATCAAAATTGCTAAAGGTGCGCCGATCACAACTAGCCCGAATCATCCGCTCTTTACCCAAAGAGGCTGGGTCTGCGCTCAAGAACTTGAGCCTGGAGATCGCATTCTACAAACAGCCGAGGCCGTGCGAATACTGCGAGGTGGTATTCACTCCTCCGCAATTTCCAGCGAGCGGACTCACGAGGTTTTGCGGGAAATCCTGCTCCGCGAAATGGCGGATGAGACAGCCTCAGCACATCGCAAAGATACACACTCCAGAAATAGCGGCGAAGAGGGGAAGGAAGAAAGCGGCCTGGTTTACGGCGAACAGCCCGACGGCGATAAAGGAGAAGCAACGCATCGCATCGCTGAATCCGATGAGCAACCCGGAAGTGAGGGAGAAGGTGAGCCGAATATTGAAGCGGATGGGGCACAAGCCGTCCGTGAGGGGCGGGAACGGCACGGGATTGACAGTACCGCAAAAATTGATGATGGAAGCGCTGGGGTCGGAATGGATCGCGGAACATCCGGTGTCCCTGGGCAAGCTCAAACCAGGGTATCCAAGTCACTACAAACTGGACTTAGCGGATGTGGAAAGGAAAATCAATATCGAGGTGGATGGTCTGTCACACCGAGCAATTACGAGGCGCGAGCAAGACGGGAGGAGGGATACGATGCTGGGTTCTCTTGGGTGGACGGTATTGAGATTTTGGAACGCGGACATCCTGAGCTGGAACGACTCCGGGCGCCCGATGGAAAGCTATATTTCCACGACCTTGGAGCAACACGGCATCCGAGTTATTCCGTACAAGGACTGTTAGTCCATAATTCCAGCATCCTCAAAAGCTTCGACGGCGTTCGGCGCGGCGAGATCACCGCATTCATGCGCAAGATGCGTTATCGGTTGCTGTGCACCGCGACGGCCGCGCCGAACGATTATACCGAGCTGGGCACCAGTTCCGAGGCGTTGGGATATCTCGGGCACATCGACATGCTGAACCGGTTTTTCAAGAACGACCGGAACAACAGCGCCACCGGGCGGATGTACGGGGAGGTCATGCAGTGGCGTTTGAAGCACCATGCGGAAGAAATGTTCTGGCGGTGGGTCTGCTCATGGGCGCGGGCGGTGCGCAAGCCTTCCGATCTGGGATTCGATGACGGGGATTTCCATCTTCCACCCCTCGTGGAACGTGAAAACCTGGTGGAAGCGCACCGTCTCGCCGATGGGATGCTGTTCGACATGCCCGCGCAAGGACTCCGTGAACAGCGGGAAGAGCAGCGCCGCACCATCAGGGAACGTTGCGAACGCATGGCGGAGTTGGTCGATCACGATCAACAGGCGTTGCTGTGGTGCCATCTCAACGACGAGGGGAATCTATTGAAGCAGATGATTCCCGGCGCGGTGCAAGTGGCCGGTGCGGATAGCGATGAGGTGAAGGAAGAGCGCTTCCTGGCATTTGCTTCGGGAGAAATCCGCGCCCTGATCACCAAGCCGAAAATAGGGGCATGGGGGCTGAACTTCCAGAATTGCGCCCATGTTGCGATGTTTCCCTCCCATAGCTTTGAGCAATATTACCAGGCGGTGCGCAGGTGCTGGCGGTTCGGCCAGACCAAAGAAGTCATCGTCGACATGGTGATGACCGAAGGCGGGCGAGGGATTTTCAAGAATCTTCAGAGCAAGGCGAGCGCCGCCGACAAGATGTTTTCGCGTCTCGTGGAGCTGATGAACGATTCGATGCAAATCAAACGATCAGACCAATTCACCGATCAGGAGCAAATACCGACATGGCTGTAAATGAGCAACGGCAGGCCGACAATTACGCGATCTATCTTGGCGACTGCATGGAGGTAATGGAGAATCTTCCGGCGGAAAAGATCCACCTATCGATCTACTCGCCACCGTTCGGCGGGCTGTATCACTATTCTTCCAGCGAACGCGACCTGTCGAATTGCACCGATTATAAGGAGTTTTTCGAGCATTACGCCTACGTGGTGCGGGGACTCTTCCGGCTGACCATGCCGGGTCGCATGACCGCGGTTCATTGCATGGATATCCCCAGCGGAAACACCGGAATTGACAGCCTGGTGGACTTCCCCGGCGATATCATCCGCCTGCATGAGCAAGAGGGATTCCACTACATCGCGCGCTATTCGATATGGAAAGAGCCGCTGGCGGTACGCAATCGCACCATGGCGAAAAATCTGGCTCACAAGACCATCGTGGACGATTCATCGCGCTGCAGTTCCGCCAGCGCCGATTACCTGTTGGTTTTCAGACGCAAGGGCGAGAACCCGGTGCCCATCGCGCATCCTCAAGGCTTGTTGGAATATGCTGGCAGCCGGGTGATGCCCTCGGAATTGCAACGGTATCGCGGATGGACTGGAAAGCAGACCGAGAACCGGTATTCCCATTGGATATGGCGACAGTACGCGTCGGCCTTCTGGGATGACGTCCGGATCGGCCGGGTATTGCCATTCCGGGAGTCCCGCGATGAGGACGATGAGAAGCATGTGCATCCGCTCCAGTTGGACGTGATCGAACGGTGCGTGACGCTCTGGAGCAATCCAGGCGAAACCGTGCTCACGCCTTTCATGGGGGTAGGATCGGAAGTCTACGGGGCTCTGTCTCTGGGACGAAAGGGAATCGGAATTGAGTTGAAGCCGTCGTATTTCTCGCAGGCGGTCAAGAATATCGAAAGCGTGGATTCGCCGAAGATCGAACAAGGAACTCTATTCGATGGAGATCACCAATGAAGCGGAAAAAAGTCCGCACCTACTCATCCACCGACCGCGAAAACGATATGCTCTGGGCGGTCGCCGAATATCACGCGGCCAACAAGAGCGCCACGCTTACCGGGCTGGTGGCCAGTGAATTCTGGCGGATATTCCCGGACGGAACGGAGAAGGTCAAGAAAACCGAGGGGGGCGAAATGAAACCGACAGATAAAATTATTGCTGACAGACCCTATCACGATCTCACAACGGAAAATATTGTGGGGGCAATGTGCTTGCATATTTCCCGATGCAAAAGCTGCGAGCGATCCCAGGAGCCAGGGCAGGGCTTGTTAACGGTGATAACCGTGGGATTCCTTTTGGCGGGCGAACTTCGCGCGAGATTAACGGACGATGATTACGGTTGGTATCGCGATGAAGTATTCGCGCCGATCGGTTTGCATCGATCAGCCGAAAAAGGAGAGGAATGAACCCCCCGGAACATATCCAGGAAATCTACGAGAAGATGATCATCCCGGCATCCGCGTCGGTGGAAACCCGGGGCCATCACGATCCGATATTCTTTCTCGATCCAGGCAAATCCAATTGCGTTGTAATACCAGTCCATGGGGATTTCGATAATCCTGTGAACAAGATCGAAGCGGCGGCGCTAGTGTTGTCGTATATCAACTACTTCCAACCGGAGACGGTGGTCTTCATCTCCGAAGCTTGGAGCTATCACCTGGAGGAAGGCCTGGATATCTCGCATTACGTGGCGCTGCGGCACAGATATGGCGGGCCTCAAAATATACCAGGCGCCTTCCAAGTGCTCACCGTATCGATTGAAACACATCAAGGCCTGTGGTGCTGGAATCACAATTTCAGCAAATCCGAGGAGGGTCGAAAGATCGATATGCCGGGAACGCTGGCGGTGCACAGTGCGGGGATTTTTGCCTTTTTCCCGGAAAATCAGATTCCCCGAAGAGAAAGGATGTCGTGATGAAATATATTATTATTCAACATCTTTCGTTGCGTGAATTCGTCGAGGCGGTCAATTCCGCTTTGGAAGAAGGCTGTCGTCCATTGGGCGGAATGCGCACGTTTACACAGAGGGAAGCCGTCGGAGATTTTTCCTCTGATACTATTGTATACCACCAGACGCTGGTCATGGAAGACCCCATTATTGCAACCGAAGGCGTTCCGGAATTGATCAAGGCGGCGAAGGCCGCACTGGAAGCCAGTGAGATGGGGAATCACGCTGGCGTTGAAATTACCGGGATGCTGCGTTACGCCATCGCCAAGGTGAAAACTGAATAATGGAGAATGGAGATGACATTCGAAGAGCGAATCGACCTATTGCTAAAGATAAATCACATGGAACTTGCCGGAGTAGCCCTCGGTATGATTATGGTAGCCTACAGCAAAGATGGGCCTCTAATGGACGATCATATTGACGAACATATTCTTAAGCAAACAGAAGAAGCGAGAGCCCATCTGATTTGAAGGGTGGGGAGGTGAGGCCGACCGAGAGAGACTTGTTGGAAGGCAAATCAATTGCCGGCCCCATGATCAGAATAGCGTGGATCGCCGGTATGGGCAAGCGAAAAATCTTGCCATCGGTTTCCAGAAATGGTTAGATTACATAACTGAAAGGAATGAAGTTATGACCAGATTGGAAATCGACAAGGTGCGAGGGCTCTTGCTGGCGCAGGGATGGACGGTATCGAATATCTCGAATCGCCTCACCGTGACCACCTCAGCGGTCTACCAGACGATATCGGGGGATTGCGTTTCAGAACGCATTCAGAAATTCATCGCCGATACCATTGGGTACTGGCCGTGGGATCGGAAACCGGGAGAACCGAAACATGCCTGAGCCAAAACACATGCCGAAAGAAGTCCAGCCCCCGCAGTCCACGCCGGGGCCTTGGACATTACAAAAGAATGGCGCGTACAGCAGAGAAATAGCCATCGTTCAATGGTGCGGCGATACAGAGAACGCTGAGGGAGATTCTATGTACTGGTGTTCAATTCTGGGATCTCGCCTCCCTAAAAATCCCGTTGAGAATAAGGCCAACGCCGTTCTTATCGCCGCGGCCCCCGAACTCCGGGATAGGCTGGAGACATTGGTGGAACACCTGAAATATACTTGGGGTGATGTCTCTGATGAATGGCGCGACGCCAAGGCCCTGTTGACCCGACTCCGCAACGCGGGGACGTGATCATGACCAAGCCGAAACCATTGCCAAAGATTGAGAAGTGTGCTTGTGGAAAGAAGGCAATAATGCATGACGTGATTCCTCTTTACGTTTTTATTGCTTGCCTCGACACAGATTGCTGGAGTGGCCCAACCCGCAAAACCAAACGCGGCGCAAGAAACGCCTGGAATAAAGTGATGAAAAAGCAGAGTTAAACAGGCGGCGCGATGCCTGCCTGGGAGGGGGGGGCTCTCCGGCCTTCCCCTCCATCTCTAAAGAGAACAACATGCGCCCTGAATGGATTAGATGCATACAGAAAATCAAGCGCGTGTCTTTTTGTGGCGAGGGCGAATTTTTCTCCTGGAGATTCATTGACTTACAACACGCCCTGCGTGCCATCTCAAACGATGACAGATTGGTGCCATGCGATGATTGTTTACGCATCGCAAAGGATGCAGATTGTTCATGAATAAAGTGCGGTGTCCAGGAGGA
>SDBV01013519.1_pt1 | contig 10385 bp, 6 predicted proteins | sample 2277081 | NCBI WGS metagenome assembly SDBV01 (sample SAMN10402039, study PRJNA504765) | marine sediment metagenome | isolation source: marine sediment core GS10_PC15, 223 cmbsf | place: Arctic Ocean: Southern Knipovich Ridge | collected 2010
TCCAAAAGCAAGCCCACTATTGAAGGGGCCGGAGTACACTTGAAGAGAGCCTTCGGCTATTACGAAGTGCCGAGCTTCGATCCCTTTCTCCTGCTCGATGATTTCCACTCAGACAATCCCCAGGACTATATTGCAGGATTCCCCTGGCATCCCCATCGGGGAATCGAAACCGTCACCTACATGAATCACGGAGAGGTGAGACACGGCGACAGCCTGGGAAACAGCGGTATCATCCAATCCGGGGACATCCAATGGATGACCGCCGGAAGCGGGATCATTCACGAAGAGATGCCGCAGTGCAAAAACCCTCAGCAAGATAACGCACTGCTGTGGGGATTCCAACTCTGGGTCAACCTTCCGGCAAGCCATAAGATGATGAAGCCTCGTTACCAGGGCATTCAGAGCAACGAGATTCAGGAGTACGACTCAGGAGAGGGAATCAGAGTCAAAGTCGTTGCGGGAACGTTCCAGGGGATTACGGGACCGGTCAGGGACATCATCTGTGAACCCCAGTACCTGGACGTCCGGCTCGCTCCCGGCAAACAATTCGAGCACGAGGTGAAAAACGATCACACGCTTTTCGCCTATGTCTTGGAGGGAAAGGGCTGCTTCGAGCCGTACGGAAAGCCGACCGGAGAGCCATCCAGAGGACTGGGTGGAGATGAAACGCAGATTCCGGAGAATCTCGTGCTCTTCACCGAGGGAGAGAGGGTGTTGATCGAGGCGGCTGACACGCCGCTTCGCTTCCTGCTGATATCAGGCAAGCCCATCGGAGAACCCGTTGCATGGCGCGGGCCTATTGTCATGAATACAAATGACGAGCTGCGGATTGCCTTCGAGGAGTATCAGAATGGCACGTTTATCAAAGACAGGGGGTGAAGCCTGCGGCTGGAAATCCTATTCTGCCAGCGCTGCGCTGGAAATCCTATTCTGCCAGCGCTTTGTAGATTGCCAGATAGGATTCGGCGTTTCGGTCCCAGGTGAACTCCCTCGCCCGTTCGATTCCCTTAGCCTTTAGCTCAGCCCGCAAGCTTTTGTCGTTCAGAACCCGCGCCATAGCCGCAGACAGGGCCTGAACATCTGTTGGATCGACCAGAAGCGCCGCTCCGCCTGCCACCTCCGGGATGGCGCTGGTGTTGGAGGTTACGACAGGAACGCCAACCTTCATGGCCTCGAGCACGGGTATTCCGAATCCTTCGTAAAGGGAAGGATAGACGAGCATATCGGACATTCTGAAGAGGGAAGCCAACTCCTCCGCGGACATAAACTCCGTGAAAACGACCCTTTCCTCGACACCAGCCTCCCGTATGCCTCGATCGCACAGTCTTCTCATCCTATCCTGATAGGGCGCCCCGCTGGCCTTGCCGGTGATGACCAGTTTGCCCCGATAACCCTGCTTCTCGATCAACCCGGCATAGGCTTGGACCACTCGAACTACATTTTTCCTCTCGTGGATCCCGCCGACGTTCATCACAAAGCCCTCCCCCATGCCCCATCTCTCCCTCAGCTGTGCTTCCAGATCCCTGCTCGGCGGATTGGGCTCTCGCAGACCGTTGTATATGACCCGGATCTTGCTGAGAGGAATTCCCACCTTGGCGGCGATGTCGCTTTTTGAAAACTCGGACACAGTGGCAACCATATCATTCAGGCGACCTGCCCGGCGTAAGCTGGGACGATACTTGAACAGGTTGGTGTAGAGGCTCTGAGCCTCTCGAAAGGTGAACGGGATCACATCGTGGATCGTCAGCACGCTGGGAGCCTTTTTAGCGCTGGGAAAGCTCCAGTTGTAGGGGAAATGGATCGCATCGGCCGACTCTTCTTCGGCAATATCCTGAATGACTGTGGCATCCAGAAGGGAGTTCCTGTTTGAGATGATGTGGGTTGTGACATCCAAGGGCACGATCTTGAGATTGATGAATCCGTTGAACAACTCACCGGTCTCGCTCAGTCGGTTCTTTTTACAGAGCATCACAACTGTATGCTCGTGCCCGGTCAGGTACTTGGTGACCTGAAAGACTCCCTGCTCGACACCACCCATGACTCCATCGTATTTTCGAAAATCCATCACTATCTTCATGAACCAATCCCCTCAAAAGCTGGCTAACAGACTCTCTACATCCGTGATCGCCACGCCTACCGAATCATCGGCGGCACCGTAGTACACGTACAACTTACCGTCCATCTCCACCATCCCGTTGGTGAAGACGACGTTTCCGAAGAACCCTTCGGTTTCAAATGCCTCTGTCGGTGTCAGCAGGGGTTTGGTGGCCCGCTTGATCACCTTTGACGGATCTTCGAGATCCAACAGAATGCAGAAGAGCGAATAGACGGATTTCTCCCCTTTGCCGTGATAGATGGAGAGCCAACCCTCCGAAGTCTTAATGGGCGGTGCCCCGCCGCCGATCTTGATAGCCTCCCACTTCATCTCCCTTGGGCGGACCAAACACCTGTGGTTCCCCCAGTGGATAAGATCCGGTGATTCACTGTACCAGATGGAAGCCTTGCCAAATCCTGAGTTGTTGGGCCGATGAAGGGCGATGTACTTTCCGCCGACCTTCTCGGGGAAAATGGCAACATCCTTGTTCTCCGGATGAAAGATCACCCCTCTTCTTTGAACGTGCTCAAAATCCTCTGTCTGGGCCAGCATCGTACACCAGGAATCTTCGGAGATCACGGTGAAGTTGATGAAGTACATCCCCTCGATGAGGGTCACACGAGCATCTTCACAGCCGTACTTCTCCGCCTCATTGACCGGGTAGATAAATGGGCTCTCGTCAACGGTAAAATGAAGGCCGTCTCTGCTTCGGGCGATCCTGATGTGACTCAGAGTCGACAGATAGTTGATGCCTCTGTAGACCACCCCCCGCGTATCCTTGAGAGAAACCTCCGGATCGTCATGGCTGATCTCCATAATATCCGGGTAGGAGCCCGAATCGGTAAACCTGTAGATCGGCGTCCTGACGAACCCCTCTTTTGGTTCGCAGGTCTCCGCTACCCGCAAAAGCAGCAACACCTCGTCCCCGAAGCGTACCGCCCCGGGATTGAAGGCTCCTTTGACGATGTAACCTTCCCGGGACGGTTTCACGTCGGAGGGTTTGACAATAGGATTGCCCTCGTGCTTTACAATCATAAAATGCTCCGCCTCAAAATGTAATAAACAAATGCGGCCGGTGTCAAACCGTGATGTGCCCCGAGGCATCACGGGGCGCCCCGAGGCACCACGGGGCCGGATGATAGCTCTAATGTATTAATTATCTTGAAATTCGTTATGTGAGTGCTATAATTAAAGGGAATGAACCCACCCGCCACAGAGAGTCAAAATCAGGCTCCGCCTGAAAGCCGTAGGCGATCCGGAAATCTTTACACACACATCGTGGACAAGACGTCGGACGGTGTCATTCACGTGGATCCCGCCGGCCGCATTCTTGCTGTCAACAGCGCTTTTAAGGACCTCCTGGGATACGAGCATTCCGAGGTGGGCGGCCGCAGCTTTACCGAGTTTCTTGCACCTGATCACCGCAGCCTCTTCGAGGAAGCGATGCGGCAATCGGAAGGCAGCCAGGCATCGCGGACCGCTCCGCCGAGGAAATCGATCACCGTTACCGGGCATCATAGAGACGGCCGAGAACTCTCCCTATCCCTTTCACTTTTTAAGTACCAGAAAGAGGGGGAAAAAAGATTTGTTGCCATCATCAGGGACATCAGTCATCTCGAGAGACTGACCCAGGAGTTGGAGGCGGTTAAGGACAGTTACTGGGCTCTCTCCGAAACCTCGACTGATGCCATACTCCAGATAACCGAAGATTTCAAGATCATGTACGCCAACACAGCCGCAGAATCGATCTTCGGATACGCGAACGAAGAGATCGTCGACAATAAATTCGAATTCCTCTTCCCGCCCTCTGTCTATGAACGCTACGATGAGCAGTTCCGGAAATACTTCATTATCGATGATCAGCACAGAGAGGCGACCAAGCTGAGCAACACCATCGAGGTTCTGGGCAAGAACAAATCCGACGAGATCATTCCTCTCGAAATCTCATTCGGTAACTCCCGAGACGTCTACGGTCAGAGGAAGCTCACCTGTATCATACGCGACATAACCGACAGAAAAAAAATCGAGCGAAAGCTCAGGTACCTGGCCTATCATGACAAGCTCACTGAACTGGGCAATCGAGACCTGTTCTATCTCACCTTTAGCCAGTTCCTGAACGAGGTGCAGCGGTACAAGGAGCTGAAGGGGGCCCTCCTCTTTTTGGATCTCGACGGTTTCAAGAAGGTAAACGATACTCTCGGGCACGATGTGGGCGACAAGATTCTCTGCGAATGCGCCAGACGCCTCAACGGCTGCCTGAGAGAGAGCGATTACGTGTACCGAATCAGCAGGGAGCTGGAGCCGGGCCGCGTCACCCACGAGGACCTCTTTCGGTTCGGCGGAGACGAGTTCGTGATTCTGCTAACCCATTTGAAACAATCCACCGACGCGGCTATAGTCGCCCAGAAAATCATCGACTCCATACGGAAACCCTACCACATCAAAGAGTCCGAATCCACTTCGAAAATCACCATGGGGGTCAGCATCGGTATCTCTCTCATGCCCGAAAACGGAGACGACGCCCCCAGCCTCATCCGCAGCGCCGACATAGCCATGTACAAGGCGAAGGAGGTGAAAAACTGTTATACCTTCTTTACCGATGAGATAAACGATAAGGCCAACGAACGTCTCTTCCTCGAAGCCGGAATCCGAGCCGCACTGGAATCCAAGACATTTCAACTCCACTATCAGCCCCTTGTTGACGTTCAGGGTAAAATAAAAGGGGTGGAGGCGCTGCTCAGATGGCACGATCCGCAGAAGGGTTTTATCTCACCGGTAAGCTTCATACCTATTGCCGAGGAGACGGGTTTGATAATTCCCCTTGGCGACTGGGTGCTGGTTACGGCGTGCACAGACCTTCACTACTGGAACACCCACGGGGATCCCGACCTGTACGTTTCGGTCAATCTCTCGGTCAAACAGTTCAATCAGGTCAACATCGTCGACAAGCTGTGTAAGACCATCGAGAAGGCAGACATCAATCCCAAGAACCTGAAGATCGAGATCACCGAAAGCAGTATCGTGAAGAATCCGTCCGAGTCGAGAGACAAAATCGAAGAGATCAAACGAAGAAATGAAGGGATCCGAATAGCAATCGACGATTTCGGCACCGGGTACTCATCCCTCAGCTATCTCTCGGAGTTCCCCGTGGACACACTCAAAATCGATCGAAGCTTTTTCATCAATCTTGACAAGCAGAAGAATACGAAGATCATCAACACGATCATCGCCCTGGCCCACAGCCTGAACATGGATGTCATCGCCGAAGGGGTAGAGACAAAAGACCAGCTTTCCTATCTTACCTCAAAGAACTGCCAGACCTTTCAGGGATTCTATTTTGGCAAGGCCGTTTCGGCAGAGAAAATCGGCGAGCTTCTGGAGAAGAGAGAGACTCTCATCAGCTGAGCTGCTCTTCGCCAGTGTCTCCAGTGTGCCGGCAAGACTGGCGTTGAAATCGACCGTGATCGATGTATCGGATATCCATTTGTCGCTAGCTATCTTCTCATCCACGCTTGTCATCATCCACGCTTGTCATCATCCATGCTTGTCAAATCTTGAGTTTTTTAGTAAAGTTTCAGCAACCTCAAACCCATTGAACAACAGGCGTCGGCCGATTCCTCCTGGCGCCGATTTTTTCCATTCCATCTATTCCAATAGGGAGGTGATACTGTGAACTTCAAAATATTGCTCCTCATAACAGCGCCTTATCTCTTGCTCGTATCCTCCGCTATTCCGGCTGGGGGTAAGGCGGAGCCGAAGGATGTTGCAGAGCCGAAGGCTGAGATACACCCGGGCGGGACGATATCGGGCTCAGAGTGGCCGCGGTGGCGAGGCCCGAACGGCGACAGCATCGTCAGGGAGGCCAGTTGGAATCCCTCTGCCCTGTCCGGGGATCCCAAAATTCTCTGGAAGACCAATGTTGGCAAAGGGTACTCGTCCATGGCGATCAGCGGTGGGTATCTGTACACCCTCGGTTACGCAGACCGCAAAGACACGGTGTTTTGCCTGGATGCCATTACCGGCGAGGTAAAATGGAAACACTCCTACCCCTCGAAACCCGGTCAGTATATCGGACCCAAGGCGACGCCAACGGTGGACGAGGGACGGGTTTACACGGTCAGCCGGGGGGGAGATCTCTTCTGTTTCAATGCTGAGAACGGAAAGGTCATCTGGCAGAAAAACATCCAGAACGATTTCGGTCTCTTTGCCCCCAACTGGGGTTTTGCCGGTTCTCCCTGCATTACCGGAGACCTGCTTGTGCTCAACGCCGGTAAGTCGGGATTGGCTCTCAACAAAATAAACGGAAAGACGATCTGGGCCAGTGAAGCTGCCACCAGGGGCGGGTATGCAACGCCAGTCCTCTTCGAATACAACGACAAGCAGTACGCCGCGATGTTCGGTGAGAAAGCGCTCTACGTGGTCGAAGTCAAAACCGGAAAGGTGCTCAGCTCGTACGGTTGGGTTACGGGCTACGACGTCAACGCAGCGGATCCCCTCATTATCGGAAACAGGATCTTCATATCCTCCAACTACGGCAAGGGCTCTGCCATGCTCGAGCTACGTGGAGATACGCTCCAACCTCTCTGGCAGAACAGGAAAATAGCCAGCCATTTCAGCAGCCACATCTACCTCGACGGCTATATCTATGGTCACGACAGTGATGCGAGACGCTCGAGGGGAAACTTAGTGTGCGTCGACGCTAAAACGGGCAAAGCACAATGGACCGAGAGAATGGGAATGGTCTCGATTATCCTGATTGGACGCAAACTCATCATCCTCGACGGGAAGGGGATTCTGCACGTGGCCGAGGCCACACCGACAGCCTTTAAGGAAACAGCAAAAGCAAAAGTTCTGAATAGAACCAACTGGACACCTCCCGCCTTTGCCGGCGGACGGATATACTGCCGTAATATCGTGGGAGACGTTGTATCCATCGATGTCCGATGAGCTCGCCGATCACTCACTACTTTGATTATGCAGCGTCGACTCCACCCTTTAAAGAGGCACTGAAGCTCTACATGGACGCGTCGCGGCAGTTGTTTGGGAACCCGTCGTCGGTCCACACTTTTGGTATTGCGGCGAGAGAGAGCTTTCGGCAAGCCAAGTACGATCTATCTGGACTGTGTGGTTTCAACAGCGGATTCCTGCTCACAACCTCGGGTGGCACTGAAGGGAACAACCTCGTGATAAGGGGTGTTATGGAAAGATACCCCCGCGGTCGGCTTCTGCTGGCCAGAGACGTGCACGCCTCCTGCTGGTTCGCTGAAAATAAATACAAAAAAAGAACGGACCTGGTGCCCATCGATTCATCCGGAAACATCATACCCTCTGAGTTGAAAAAGGCGATAAGAGCGGAGACGAAATTATGCAGCGTGCTATTCGCGAATAATGAAACCGGCATCGTTCACGATGTAAACATGATTGGAGAGATATGCAAGGCGCAAGCAGTGCTGCTGCACTGCGACGGGGTGCAGGCTATGGGGCACCTGCCTCTGGCCCTCGACGGGCTCGCTTTCGACTTTTTCACCTTCTCCGCGCATAAGTTCGGAGGTCCCAGAGGGATCGGCGGAATCTTTCTGAGAAGCTCGAATTTTGTCTCTCAGATAAGCGGCGGAGAGCAGGAACAGAGCCTGCGGGCCGGCACCGAGAATGTCGCCGGCCTGCAGGCAACTGTCAAGGCGCTTACATCGGCCACCGGAACCCTCGCTGAGCAAACCACTCGGCTTCGAGATCTCAGTCGACTGCTGGTGGAACTGCTTCGGGAAAGTTCCCTGGATTTCGTGATCAACTCGGACCTGGAGGCTGGATTGCCCGGACTGGTCTCGATCTCGTTTCCCGGGATAAAAGGCTCGGCTATTGTCACAGAGCTGGCACTCAGAGGGTTTGGCATCTCTGCCGGCTCCGCCTGTCACTCGGCTAAAGAGGAGGCATCGAGAGTTATACTTGCCATGGGACGAAGCAGACGTGTTGCCGAAGGCACGATTCGAATATCCATGGGCCGTTATACGGAGAGGGAGCACGTAGTCACGCTGGCGAATGTTTTAATGGATTCGGTTGAGCATCAAGGGCTTTTGGCTTAAATGAAGGTCTCAAGCGAGATAGAGCAATTCACTCAGAATACTGTCCATCTCAACAACCCCGGGGAAGAAGATATTAACAACGCCTATCTGCGGCTTCCTGCCAGGGGTCGAATCAGCATCACCTGCCCGATCGGCGGTGTGGGCGCCACAATGATTTGCATGGAGAAGGTTGGATTCTTCGCCTTGATGCTTATCGTGCCGAATCGATTACAGCCGACAGCACAGGTGTGGGCTTTCAAAGGCAAGGAGGGGGCGTGTCATGATACCGGTAGGACGGTAAGCTATCGAGGAGTCGCATTGGCGGTACTGGATGATGATGGCCACCTCATCGAGGGCAGCACACCTGTGTGCGAAAAAACAGCCCGGCTCTATGTTTTGCCGGTTTACCGAGACTTTCTGGTCATATCCCAGCCGGATAAGAGCCTGTACCATCGGCTTTTTATAGATCCAAAACCCTTCGACTGTGATAATTTCGAGAGCGCTGCCGCAAGCCTGGCAAAACGGCTCAAAGGCCCCACTGGCAGCAGCTGCGAGGCGGTTCCTGTTATGTACCCCGGTCCGTTTCGGATTATAATTCTCAAGGATGGCTCAATGCTCAGAAGAGGGCAGATCACGCTCCTACACTCCGAGCAGGCCAGGCTCCTGAAAGCTTCGAAAGAGGCTCTCATGTTGGATGGGCAAGATTTCGCATCCAGCGATCTTAGCTCTGCCCGGGATTTTTTGACGTCTTATCAAATCCGGGGTTCTCTGTGTTTAAAGGATGCATGGTGGGTAGATGGCACGCCAATCCTGAAAGAAACTCTCGACTTTCAGGCTCTCGGAAGGGTAAATAAAACGACCCAAAGGCGAATCGGAAAACTCATTGCCCGCCGCCAGAGCTATTTCATTTTGACGGGAAGTGATCCCCGGGATGAGTACGGATGCTGTCCCTCCGATGACGTGGGTTCATCCAACCGTTTAGTCGAGGCGGGATTACTGCACTTTTTGGCCTGGCCTGCGCCGCCGGGCACCTGTCCGACGACCATCTATGCCTTCGCAGGCGAGATCGAGCAAAAAGATGGAAGACCCATTTTTTCCATCAACGATGAGCTGAGAAAGCAGGTGCAGAACCACCTCGAATCATCGAAGAAAGGAAAAATCACTCTGTTGAAAAACGTTTTAAGGGTTGTTTTGCTTCTCTTTGTCGGGATGGCTCTGGCATACCCCCTTTGGCAGAAACCGAAGAGACCGGGAGATGCCGCGCTCCGGAATACACAGACACGAGCCCCAATGATAAACGGCGTGGGGATCTACTTTTTTCATACGTCCGTTCGATGCAACCCCTGTCTCAACATGGAAGCTTTTACGCAACAGACTCTCGGAGATCACTTTTCCGAGCAGATGAAAGACAACACGCTCCAATACAAAAAGATCAACATCGACGATGCACGGTACAGGCATCTGATCGACCGCTACTCGATATTTACTTCCACCATCGTTCTCGTCAGATTTCGTGAGGGAAAGGAAAAGAATTTTGAATCCCTGACCGCACAAGTGTGGCAGCTGTACAACTCCGAGCAGCAGTTTGTCTCGATGCTGAAACAAGAGCTGTCTCGATTCATGAGCGACGGCCGTGAATAGTCTGGTCGTTGGTGCCGTCTCTGCCCTGGGTGTTGGAATCGTCACCGCCGTCCACCCCTGTTTGATTGCCCTCAATATCGCTGCGTTAGCCTTGATAAGCGGCTACACAAAAAACCTGAGGCCCTCTGTCTTGCAGAGTCTCTTCTATCTGATAGGCCGCGCGAGCGGCTATATCGCTGTTGCCTTCATCATCACTCACGGGCTGTTTGCAGTGCCCGCGATTGCCCTGTTTCTTCAAAGCACGATTTACAGATTCGTAGGCCCTGCGCTGATCATAATCGGTATGATGATCGCAGGCCTGCTCTCTTTCGGTAAAACCGCTGCACAAGTAGCCCGTTTCAGCTTCAAGTCCTCCAATCTGCCCTTCTTACGAACGACACTCATCGGGCTCCTGCACACACTCGCCTTTTGCCCGGCCTCTGCCGGCCTCTACTTTGGCGTTCTGCTTCCGCTGGGCGTGAGTCACAGTTCTCCTATACTGCTCTCGGCCATCTACGGAATCGGAACCGGTTTGCCACTGATCGTGATCATAACCCTCTCTAATCTGGGCTTTGATTTTCTCACTCTGACAAAGAGCAGATTCATAGATC
>SDBV01013520.1_pt1 | contig 10383 bp, 9 predicted proteins | sample 2277081 | NCBI WGS metagenome assembly SDBV01 (sample SAMN10402039, study PRJNA504765) | marine sediment metagenome | isolation source: marine sediment core GS10_PC15, 223 cmbsf | place: Arctic Ocean: Southern Knipovich Ridge | collected 2010
CGATCAGCGCGAGCGTCAGCAATAGCAGGAACACCACGAAGCCGTAGCCGAAAGACTTGCCGATGAGTCGTTGCATGGAGGCCATTACCTGCCTGATTTCCTCGTCGCTGGGTTCCGGACTGGTCACCGTTCGCGCGCCCTGCGATGGGCCTCGCGGTCGAGATAGAGTTGCAGGATCTGTTGCGCGGCGACCTGGTCGACGACCTGCTTCCGCCGTTTGCCCTTGACGCCCGAGTCCCTAAGCGAGCGCTCCGCCGAGGCCGTGCTGAAACGCTCATCGATGGTCACGATTTCGATATCGACGGCCGCTTTCAGCACTTCGACGAACGCAAGCACCTTCTCCGCCTGTGGGCCGACCTCGCCCTCCATGTTCAACGGCACCCCCACCACGATCCGCACGGCCCCCTGCTCCTCCGCGATCGCCCTCACCGCCTCCGCGTCCCGGCTATGCGATCCTACCTGAATGGTGTCGAACGGCGACGCGATAATGCCCAAAGGATCGCTCAGAGCCACCCCCGTCCGCGCCTCCCCCACATCCAATCCGATTATGCGGCCTTCCACCGTGTCAGCCCTGTAAAGACTTCACGACTTCGGCGGCCTTTGCGATGGCTTCGGGGACCTTGTCGCCGAGTTTGCCGCCGGCCATGGCCATATCGGGCCGGCCGCCTCCGCCTCCGCCAACGATGGGCGCGAGCTGTTTGACGATGTCGCCGGCCTTGATGGTCTTATTGAGGTCGTCGGACACCCAGGCGCAGAGGTTGGCCTTGCCCCCGGAGTCGCTCCCGAGCACAATCACGCCCGAAGTGAGTTTTTCGCGTAAATCGTCCATCAGCATCCGCAGGCCCGCGGCGTCCTGGCCTTCCACTTCGGTCGCGAGGAGGCGTACGCCGTCAACATCCTGCACTTGCGCGAGGTAGTCGACCGATGCGCTGGTCGCGGCGGCCCGTTTCCACTTGTCCACCTCGCGGCCAAGCCGTTTATTCTCGTCAAGCAGGGTCTGAATCTTAGCACCCAATTCGTCCCGAGCTCCCCCTAGGAGCTGCCCGAAGTCACTCAGGGCCTTGTGTTCCGCTTGGATTCGTTCGATAGCTCGCTCGCCACAGACGGCCTCGATCCGCCGTACCCCTGAGGCGATTGAGGCCTCTGAAACAATCTTGAAACACCCGATCGCGCCTGTTCGGGAGACGTGGATCCCTCCGCAAAGCTCCATGCTGATGTCGTCGATGCCGATGACGCGAACCAAGTCCTCGTATTTCTCTCCGAAGAGCGCCATGGCCCCGGCCTCGCGCGCCTCGTCAAGCGCCCAGGTGTTCGCGGTGACCTCGGTGTCGGTCCGGATATAGTCGTTTACGAGCCGCTCGACGTCCAGAAGCCGGGCGTCGTCGATACCCTCGAAATGCGTGAAATCGAAGCGGAGCCGGTCCGGCGCGACGAGTGAGCCGGCCTGGTGGACGTGATCGCCAAGGACGTTTTGCAGCGCGGCCTGGAGCAGGTGCGTGGCGGTGTGGTGGCCTATGATCGCGGCGCGGCGGCCGGCGTCAACCTTGGCGTTGACCTGCTCACCCACCTTCAGCGTGCCGGCGTTGCAGGCGGCGTGGTGGATGGTGAGTCGCTTGAGGGGCGCCTTGGTCTTTTTCACGTGCGCGCTGCCGTTGACGCCGTCAATGACGCCGACATCGCCAATCTGGCCGCCGGATTCGGCGTAGAAGGGCGAGGTATGCAGGACGATTTCGGCCTCGCCGCCCTCGCCAATCTCGTCGACCTGCTCGCCATCGCGAACGATTGCGACGATGGTCGTATCGGCCTCGGTCGTATCGTAGCCAATGAACTTGGTTTCGCCCGAGGCGTCGCGGATGGCCTGATAGACCGACGACAGCGACTCCTGCCCGCTACCGGTCCACGCGCTGCGGGCCTTCGCGCGCTGTTTCTCCATCTCCGCCTCGAAGCCGTCTCTGTCGACGGTATAGCCGCGATCCTCGGCGATATCCGTCGCGAGATCGAGCGGAAAGCCAAAGGTATCATGGAGCTTGAAGAGGCCCATGCCGGGCACGTGCGTTTCGCCGTCCGAATCCATCTTCGAGAAGACATCTTCGAGCTGATCCATGCCCCGCGCAAGCGTCCCGGCGAAGCGCTCCTCTTCGGTCTGGATAATCTTCTCTATCTGGACTCTCTTCTCGGACAGCTCGGGATACTGGTGGCCCATGAGGCCGACGACCTCCCGCGATAGCTCGTGCAGGAACGGTTTCTCAAGCCCGAGTTCGCGGCCGAAACGCGCCGCGCGCCGCAGCAACCGCCGTTCGACGTAGCCCCTGCCTTCATTCGACGGCAACACCCCGTCGGCAATCAAGAACGACAGCGCGCGGACGTGGTCGGCGATAACGCGGTAGGGCGTGGGATTCTCCTCGTAGGATGCGCTGACCTTGAGCGCCTCTGTCGCGTCGATGATCGGCTTGACGATGTCGATGTCGAATACGGTCGGATTGCCATTGAGCAGGGCCGAGACACGCTCAAGACCCATCCCCGTGTCGATGCCGCGGTTCTTCAGGGGCGGGCGTGTACCGTCGGCCTGCTGATCGAATTGCGGGAACACGAGGTTCCAGAACTCGACGAAGCGCTCATGCGGGTCATTCTCGAGGTCGGCCTCCGGGTCGACGTCCTCGCCCCGGTCGTAATGCAGCTCCGAACACGGCCCACAGGCCCCCGTATCGCCGGCCGGGCCCCAGAAATTATCTTTCGCCCCCAAGCGGACGAGGCGGCTGGCGTGAATGCCGATGCCCTTCTCCCACAGAGCATGGGCCTCATCGTCTTCCTCGAACACGGATACCCAGACACGCTCCTGGGGCATCTTGAGCACCTGCGTCACGTATTCCCAGGCCCACTCGATGGCTTGCTCCTTGAAGTAGTCGCCGAAGGAGAAATTGCCCAGCATTTCGAAAAACGTCATGTGGCGCGAGGTCTTGCCGACCTCGTCGAGATCATTCGCCTTGCCCCCGGCCCGCAGACACTTCTGTGACGTCGCCGCGCGCCGGTAGGGTACGGGCACGCCGCCGGAGTAGAAGGCCTTGAACTGGACCATGCCCGCGCTCGTGAACAGCAGCGTCGGATCGTTACTCGGCACCAGCGTGTCGCTTCGCCCGATGACGTGGTCGCGTTCCCGGAAGAATTCCAGGAAACTGGCCCGCAATTCGTCGGTGTTCAAGAGAGTCTCCGTGGTTCGTCGGGTTCGTTTGCCAAAACGTGCGAGATTGTGTCTATCAAAGACTTGGCCGGTTACGACGCTGAAAATGTATCAAAAAGACGTTCAACTATGCACACTTAGGGCGTTTCGGTTTGATTGCCGCGCGGGCGCGCGACTCTGGAGAGGGACACCCCCTACTCCCGGCAAGACACGGATTAGACGCCCGTGCGCTGGAAACGATTCTCGGTTGCGTGGAACGCTAGCCGCGGTTGTTGAGTCGCTTGTTCGTCCAGTATTTCGAGCCGGCAACGTCGGCGTGGAGCATAAGGCCGGTGTCGCTAAGCTGGTAGAGAGAGAGGCCCTTCGTGAAGGTGGCCTCCGCATTCTTGCCCGAAGTACCCGCAACAGCATGGGCCGATGCATCGCCCTGCCAGCCGTTCAGCACAAAGTCATCGAAGACGGCCTTGGTCTCAAACAAGAAGACCACCTGGTATTTCTGGCCCCCGAGGCCGATGCCGATACCGCCGGTCCCCATTTTCATGTAGGTGCGCGCGCCGGTGCCCTTGGTAACGGCAACGCCGCTGCCCCCGCCGCCGGAGATCCCGATGGCGATTTTGATGTTGGTGAAGACGGCATAGCCGTAGGCCGTGTCGTGAAGCGACCTCGCCCCGGGTTCCTCGGAGAAGAGGCGCAAGAGAGTGTTTTGTGCATTGACGTCAATCTTCGCGCGCTTACGTTCTGCCTTGGTTTGGAACTCGCCCTGCGAGACGGCACCTTGCGTGACGGCAAGGACCAGAATCGCGGAAAGTACCCGTGCGGACTTGAGCATAACAACCTCCTTCGAAGTTTCCCCCGGCGTTAGCCAGCGCTTCATAAGCAGCGGGCCCCCCTCGGGATACGTGATTTCCCCCCGCACAATAGTCTATAGACATTCTCGAAATAGTGCAAGTGGGCGGCGGTTTCAGCCCTGGTTTCAGGCGAATTGGCGGCTACTTGGACGGAATCAGGGGTAGAGACCGGGTATGCGTTCGGCGCGGTAGACGGTCCAGCCGGAACCTGGGTCGTCGATGACGATCTCGAAGACTTTCTGCGCGGGCTGATCGTGGGTGACTTCGAGGATGTGGGCCCATTTGCGGCCATGGGCCGGATGGTTGGCGTTTGAACCGTCAGGCGCGCGGACCCGGGCCCCATCCGTAATCATAACGTTGCCCGTTATTGGCAACCAGTCCGTATCGCCAAGGAAGGGCGAGAAGAAGATCTCGTCCTCCGGTCCGCCATAGCTCCAGACCTGCTTGAATTCCATCTTTTCCTCGTCGATCTCATACTCGACCGCCCGGCTGAAGTTGTCCTTGGGGTGGCGCTTTAGATCGAAGGGCCGCGCGCGGTAAGTGCCGTTGTCGAACATGAGGATCGTCCCCTGCGGCGTCACCTTGGCCGCGTGCTCGTGGCAGGGATACATCCCATCGCCGACAGGATACAGCAGGTACTTGTCCCATTCCTCGCGCCAGCCGCTCGGAAAGCTGATCACCCACACCAGTTCGCCGCTGTCCAGATCGAGCTTGAAGACCGCGTCTTGATGATACACGGACAGAATCGCCGAGTGGTCCCGCGCATCGTAGGCGACTGAATTCGCGTGGCTCCAGTCATAGCCCACACCGCCCAGGTTCTGCTCATTGTAGACGTCGGACCAGAATCCCGTATCCAGCGAGTCATAACCCAGACGATAGCAATCGAGGATGTCTAGGAGCGGCCACCGGTTCAAGACTTCACCCTCGCGCGTAACTTGCAGGAGCACATCGCCTATCACAAAGGCCGGTTCCCACTCCGCGTCCGGATCCGTCTCGCTACTGGGGTAACTCTCGAAATGGCGCACCTCCGTACTCAGCGCGAGGAAGTCGCCCGAAGGCATTTCCTGCACGTCGTGGTGAATGGTGTCGGTGTCGATGGGGATGCCCGTCTCGCGCGGCCCTTTGTGCATACGCCTGGCATACCATTCGTTGATCACGTTGCCCAGCATATCGATCTCGACGATGTTGCCGCGGCGTCCATAGTGATAGAGCAAATTGCCGTTACGGAGCCGCTCCACGGCCACGATGTTGTGGTCGGCCTGGTAATACCAGACCACCTCGGCGTGGTCATCAACACCCAGGATCAGTCCGAATGACCGCTCTGGCTGGCCGAGGCCGGGCCACTTCACGATGGGAAGCAGCGTGATGCCCGGCTCCATACGCCGCGGGCGGCTCACCTTAAGGTCGACGGGCGGGAACTCCGCCGGCAGTGGGTCCATCGCAATCTCCATGGGCAAAGAGACAGCCTCTCCCCCACGCTCGCCGACCGCCCGAACGCGCACCGTATACTCGCGGCCCGGCCGAAACCCCAGCACTGCAATTTCATGCTCCGTCACATAGTCCGCACCCGAAGCGATGGTCGTGGTCTCTTCTCCATCGCTGAGCAATACCTCCGCCCGCGCCGGCTTGTCGGTTTTGAACCGGCATACCGCCGACAACGGCACCCGCCCACTTGGATTCGGCTCCAAAGTCACATCGTCGATCACGGGCGGCGGCACGGCGCAGCCACTCAGCAGCCCCGCGCATAGAGCGGCGGCGGCGATACAGGACAAACGTGCGTAGCGCAGAAGAAGACCCATCACGCAGCTTCCAGCACCTCTTTCAGCGACCTCAGTCCCTCGACCATGCAGGGAACACCGGCGTAGGTGCATTGCTGGAAGATGACCTCGGCGACCTCGTCCTTCGTCGCGCCGACGTGCATGGCGGCCCGGATATGCGCCCGGAGTTCCGCGGGCTTGTCGAGCGCCGTAAGCGCCGCCACGGCACAGAGCTCACGCTGCTTCTGGCTGATGACCTCGCGAGCATAGAGCCGCCCCGTATAGAACATCGAGATGTGCTTCGCCAACTCCGGGTCGAACTCCTTCCACAACGCAAACGCGCCCTGCTGAGCGCCCGTGGCGTCCTTCTTCGGCGGTCCGAACAACTTCGCCGCCGTTTCCTGCGTAATCCGTTTCAGTTCCTCATAGTCCTTTGTCATCCGCCCTTACCCTTCCCGCTCGATACAGCCATCATCAAACCCAAGCCGGCCCTCGCCGGCCCCAACAGTGCCAACTATCATACCGGTTTTCGCCCTTCATGTAATTAGGGAGTGGGAATCCGCATGGGCTGAAGCCCATCCTACAGCGTGCCTTTCTTTCGTATGATCTCGCTTGCCAGCAATTGATGCTTTGCATTGAAGAGCCTTCGGTAGACGAGAAGGACCATCGCTATGCACGACAGCAAGGTCGCGGCCGCGATCATAAACATAACCACAATCTGATACTTCACCGCCAGGAGCGGGTCCGCCCCCGCGAGAATCTGTCCCGTCATCATCCCCGGCAGCGATACAATCCCCACGACCATCATAGTATTCACGATCGGTATCAGGCCCCGCCGAGTCGCATCGCGCAGCACGTCGCGCGCAGCCTCCCAGCGCGTCGCGCCATGCGCCAACTCCATCTCCACAACCGCCCCCTGCTCCGCCAAACGCTCCAGCATGTGGTCCAGACACAGCGAAATGCCGGTCAATCCGTTGCCAAGCACCATCCCCAGCAGCGGAATCACATAGCGCGGCTCGTACCACGGCGCAACGCCGACAACGAGCTCCGTCACGGTAAAGGTCGTGGCCAGTCCGCAAAGCACCAGCGATCCAAAGGCGCGGCCCGTCGCGCCCGAAAAGGTCCGGCTCGGGCGCGCCACGGCGGCGCGGCTCGCGGCAATTAGCATAAGTGCCATCGCGAGAAAGAGGGCCAGCGGCGAGCTGTGATCGAAGACCCACTTGAGTACGTATCCAACCAGCAGAAGCTGTACCACAGTACGCACCGATGCGAGGGCCAGCCGCCGCTCGAGTCCCAGCCGCAAGCCCAGGCTCACGGCCCCCGCAACCACAACAAGGCATGACGCGATAGCCAGCTCGACGGCGCCCAAAGGAATCGGGCCGCCACTCATCCGACAGCCTCCGCAGCCACCGCATGCGGCGACAGGTCAAGCGACCTATCGCACAACCTTTGGATCTGTTCCTGGTCATGGGTCACCAAGAGGATTCCGCCGCAACGCTCCTCAGCGACAGCCTGCCGCAGGAGGTCCTCAACGAGGCCGATCGCCTCTGCGTCCAGCGCGCTGGACGGTTCGTCAAGCAACAGCACGTCGGGCCGCATCAATAGCGCGCGCACGAGGCACACACGCTGCTGCTGACCGACTGAGAGCGACCGCGCCGGCTGGTCGAGCCGCTGGGCGCCGACCTCTAGGCGATCTAACAATTCCTCAGCTTCATCTCTCGGGAAAGAACCCCCAGAAGATTGATACGCGAAGACCCGCGCAAGGTTCTGTTCCACGCTCGCGTCGAGAAGCACGGGTTGCTGTGCGACCAGCACCACCTTGCGCCTGAACGCCGGCCAACCGTCTTCTCCGGCAGGGCGCCCCTTGAAAAGAACTTCGCCGGACGACGCATCAATCAGACCCGCCACGCAACGCAGCAATGTCGACTTACCGCAGCCCGATGGGCCATACAACCCCACGATCTCCCCCCGATCCACGGAGATGCGCAGGCCCTCCAGCAACGAAACGCCCGCTTCCTCCACGCAGACGCCTTCCAGGTTTAGGATTGCTTCTTTCACGCTGCCTCAATATTCCGTAGAATCAATTCGCAACAGGAAGATAGAACCATAACAAACCGTTACCGAAAGTGCACACCCCCCCGCTCCAAACAAGTTTGAAGCGGCCACCCTCGGCGTTGAGGGTGGTTGAATATCAGGGTTCAGCATGGGCTGAAGCCCATCCTACGGTGTCCGAACTCGAACTCCTGTTTGCCTTGTCAGAATTCTTGGCGCTCTTGGTGCCTTTGCGGTTCAGCCAGCCCCGGCCTGTGGCTACATCGGCAAGGGAATTCGCGAAGGGTGCCCGCTTCTAGCCGCCAGGCTAGGAGCGGTAAGTCCCCCAATGACCAAGTCCTCCCGGGGCGGGACGCGCTACGCAGACTGTCTAAAAAGATCCAATCAGCTGGATTTCGGGGGTCGCCAAATGTCTCCGAAGCCCTCGTTCGCCGACAGAGGATTGTCTACTAATGACATGGCGCTGAAATACGGCTTGACACGCTTCTTATCACCAAGCGAATATATTATGCAGCGTCGGGGTCTTGCATGGTGCATGCGCGGCACGGCGCGCCTTGGGAGGTGACAATAATGAAGCTCTATCGCTACGCAGTTTTTGGGGCGTCAACGCTCGCTCTGCTTGGAGTGCTGTGGGCGCCGCACGCGGGCGCTCAATCGGACAGCAAGAAGAACCCCGGCGCGGCGGCGGAATCCGTCGAACGTTCCAAGGACACGGTCGTACACGCCGCCCCAGAGACCACGCCCGAGGGCTACGAGAGGGGCAATCTGCGCGAGAAGGGCGCAAAGGAGCTCCTGACGGACGCGGATTTCGACGCGGCGCTGACTGCAAGCGCGGACCGGCCCGTCTTCATCTTCAAGCACAGCACGCAATGTGAGATTTCCAGCGGGGCCTACCGCCGAATCGCGAAGTGGCTCGAAGAAAAGGAAAAAGATGCGCCAGCGCTCTACCTGGTAAAGGTCATCGAACGCAGACCCGTGTCGCAGAGGATAGCCAGGAAGCTCAAGGTCAAGCATGAATCGCCGCAGCTCATCCTCGTGGTCGGCAAGATACCCGTGTGGGGCGTCTCTCACGACGCGATCGATGCCGCTGCAATTGAAAAGGCGCTCGCCCCCGTGAAGAAGGATAGACCACGCTAACTCAATAGCCCCTTAGAGGACCAACGTAACGAAGAGGCCCCGGCGCAGGTGGCACACGTCAGGGCCTCTCGCTTGGGGAGGAGACCTTAGTTTTCTATGGCTGCTTCAAGGACTATTCGCTCCAATGCATCCAGCCGGGCCGCGAGCGTAGCGTTTTGGTTCTGCAGATTTGCGAGCACGGCGTCCTTCTGCGCCAGGGCCCCGCGCAGGATGTCATTCTCCGCGCGCATCCGCTGATGCAGCCCCTGAATGGCCGCGAGCGCGGCGCCGTCGGCATCAACGCTGCCGATATGGCGCTCGTCGGTTCCGAGGCCAAAGGCGGCGTAGAAATCCTGGGCCATGGGGCCCATATGCCGAATCCCAGCATCCTGGGTCTTATAATTCCAAGTGTTGATAGGAAGCGCGAGGACTTCTTCCAGCGCTACGTGGGGCCCGACGACGTAGTCCTCGACCTCGGCGCCGGATCGTGCGAGTTCATCAACTCCATTCGGTGCGGGAAGAAGCTCGTCGTCGACCTCAACCCCGAAGTGAAGCAGTTCGCTCGTGACGCCGAGGTGTTCACCATCTCGAGTACAGCGATGGACCCGATCGACAGCGAGTCGGTCGACGTCGTGTTCACCTCGAACTTCTTCGAGCACCTGCCGTCGAAGGAGCATCTTCTCGAGACCCTGGTCGAATGCCGACGCATCCTGCGGCCGGGAGGCAAGCTCCTCGTCCTCGCGCCCAACATCCGCTATCTCGGCGGGAAGTACTGGGACTACTTCGACCACCACGTGCCCCTCACCCATCTCAGCATGGCCGAGGGGCTCGGCGTCCTCGGCTATGAGATGCAGGAGGTCGTGCCCAAGTTCCTGCCTTACACGATCAAGAACACTCGTCTCCCTCGCTCGTTGCGGCTGGTGCGCTGGTACCTGAAGGTGCGCTTGGTGTGGCGGATCTTCGGCAAGCAGATGTTCATCGTCGCGGTCAAGCCTCACGACGCGCCGGAACCGGGTGGAGGCGCCCGCGCCGGATGACGAAGGCGCGATCAGCGAAGTCGAGCAGCTCGGCATCGCCCGAGCTGTCACCGTACGCCCACACAGCGGCCTCGTTTCCTGCGAGGTAGGAGCGAAGCTCGACGACCTTCTGCGACCCCCGCACGTTCGGTCCCGCGAGACGCCCGGTGAGCCGCCCGTGCGAGTCGGTCTCGAGGCGGGTGGCGAGAACGGCGTCAACGCCGATACGGCGCCCGAACGGCTCGAGGTACAAGGTCGGCGAGGCTGACACGATCACGACTTCGTGGCCCTGGTCGCGGTGCCAGTCGAGGCGGCGTCGTGTGTCGGGTCGGAGCTGGCGCTGGACGAGCTCGTCGGCGTAGCGCTCGGCCAGATCGGCGAGCTCGTCCACGTGGGTCCCCGAGAGAAGCGTGACC